>ERZ650311.628-NODE-628-length-21074-cov-3.487273_pt1 | contig 21074 bp, 33 predicted proteins | sample MGYA00376247_ERZ650311 | MGnify/ENA primary metagenome ERZ650311 (study PRJEB26733, sample SAMN07839324) | wastewater metagenome | biome: small river; feature: stream; material: water | place: USA: North Carolina | collected 2016-07-28 ...
CCTTGTATTCGCATCCCTCAACAATGCAAGTCACGAGTTCACCTCGACGAGGATGTGGAGTTCCTCAACGGATTTGATACCGGACTTTTTAGCATCCCAAACCAGGTTGATTACTCGATCCCGTTCAACGCGTTGCACTTCGGCGACAATAGCGTCCAAAGCATCCAACCGCATCAAAAACTTAGGGCGGTCTGAATTGTTTTCGGTAACGAACTCGCCATCGATGAGGCGACTAATGAGATAGTTGCGGAAACCCTCGGGGAGATTCCATTTGGTTGTGTTCTGTTTCCAGAAGCCACGCACCATTTTAAAGGTTTTGAAATTCATTTTGCCTTTCCTTTCCCTCTAAATCTACAAAAGTAAACTAGAGAAAGTCAAGCGACACGCCGAATTTACAAAACCGTTATCGAAACTGAGCAACCAGGGGCATCCGAATACCTCTTAGTCGCAATCACATCAACGGCTTGAGAATCATCGCCCCAAACCTTAGCTGCAGTACAAGCATCAAACAAGCCACGCAACAACTTATCCAAATCAGGTGCAACACTCGGATACTCACGCTTCACCGACTTCGGACGCGGTAAAAAGAAAACGACCTCCACTCGGCAAGGATCAGAAGTCATTACCCAGTTTTGGTCGTGTATCGCTTCACGGGCCGCTAAAACCATTTCGCCCCGCCATTCAGGAAGTTGCTTAGACGCTTCAACAAGCACAACCCTCCCGTTACGGACAAACCCCCGCTTACTACCTTGAGGGCGGGGGATTCCGTGAACAAAAAATTCAAGCATTTAGAACGGTGCGTCGTCTGCCTGAATAACGATAGGGTTACCCCAAGCGGCCGACGAAGGACGAGGCATCGCTGGAGCTGCAGAAGTAGCCTGCTTCTCACTCAACTGCACACGAGGCTTGTTAATGTGAATCTCGGCACGAGTGTTACCCTCATACTCCGAAACACGAACCGACAAAATACCCGAAACATCAATGTTGCCTTCAGTCGGTGCAGGCTCTTCAGTCCAAACCTTGTAATAAGTCTTAGACTCCTCGCCATCCTGACGCTTATAGGTTTCAACAAGAGTGAAACCCTTAGCGTTCTGCGATACGACCTGACCACCACGAACAGTTACAAATGCCATTTCTTTTCTCCTTAGATAACTTGGCTACAGCAACTCTATCTGATGCAGAGGGTTAACGCAATCCGAATGTTTACAGATACGCTCCCCAGGCATGTAGGGCTGATTATGGAACAACGGGTTATCTTCATCATCGAACTCTCCCCGCCACGGAATACATACATCGTCACCGAACTTTACGGTTTTGGCTGGTTTAGCCCGACAAGATGCACAAAAATCGTCACGGCGACGACGATCATCGAGTTTCCCACCGCAACGCAGGCATAGAGTGCGTTCCACATACTAAGCCTACCCGCAAATCTTGCACAACAGTTTGACGGCACGATGCGGACAAGACTCGGCAGGGTTCTCAGCTGCTCGACGCTCCGCCTCCCTAACCTCATCCAAAACCTGTTGAGTAGCACCTAGACGGGATTCACGGTTACGGTCAGCCTGGGCCGCTTCCCAAACTTGACGCTCCTCACGGCTCATCTCCCGTTCAGGATACGGCTCATTCAACCAACCCCACCCATTCAACCAAGTAGCAGGATACGGAATGAACTGTTTTGCAGGTTTATGAGGATCATTAGCAAGGCGAATAACGCCAGCCAGAACAGTATCGAAACTCTCACTCTTCAGAGCCTTCCTGAATGCTTTTATTGCTTGACCTTTGCCAGTCTTGCGAGGGTATAACTGATAGAACTGATTGAACATTCGCTCAAAGTCATTTTGAGCATATACAGTTACGGTTTCTTCTTTAGGTTCTATATACGGTTTGTCGGAAGTGGGCTTCCACCCTGACTGCAAGTTTTTTCCACCCTGATTGTCAATTTCTTCCACCCTGTCAGTTTTTTCCACCCTGCGATGAGAGGCAGATTTATCGCAATCATCAGGGCAACTTAAAGTCAGCCAATAACGATTGGGCTTGTACTGATTTTTTGATGAACCAGCTGCTATTTCAACTCGAATCTCATTTAGTTCAATCAATTGGTCAACTGCGTATCGAACTGCCCGATCAGAAATGTTTGCATAATTAGCCAGGCGTTCTTGACTGGGCCATGCACCATCATTGTCTGGGTTGATGTGATTACAAATGCCAAGAAGCACTAACTTTGCAGAACCTTTAGCCTGAGAATGATTGAGGGCAATTGTGATGGCTTCAATGCTCATTTATGCCACTTCCTTGTGAACTAGATTGAATTTAGGATTCTCATTTTTGATTGCCGCTTTTTCGGCTTTTAATGCATCGTTGCGATGTCTGTAATGTTCCAGAGTCACATAAGGGCAACTGGGTAACCATTGCGATGTATGAGAATGCTGATCAAACCTAGCAAAGGCTTGTGATGAAATCCCTATGTATAACAAAGTGTTATTTGCGTCATAGGCACGATATAAAACGGTTTGCACCATTGTTGCTTCCAATCCTCGGCATCCCGTAGAATTGGAAATGCCGTAGTCTGTTTACGGTCGTGGGGGCAGTTCTTTGAAGGGGCTGCCCCTACATCTATTTTACCTGCCGTTCGACACGATTAAACGAATCGTCCAACAAGAACCAGGTCTGAGAAACCACATCAAAAACAGCATTCTCAGAAGCAGTCGCCCACGAAGGCAACTTCCAACCAAACTGTCTCGCCCGATCAGCCCAAAAAGCATTTGACTCAATCAAACCATTAGCATAACTGCATAACACGATAATGTTCGACGGAGTATTCAGCAGCTTACTGCCACCCATACCGCGGTTAATACGATGCTGAGGAATTAAAGTCTCATCATCAATCCCGCAATGATAGCAATGACCATCACGCTTCAAATACTTTTTAAACTCTTTAGGAGTCACGCTCAAGCCTAGAGATTTCGAAATCGAGATACCATCTGGCTTTCCGTAAGTCCTCAAGTTTACGGCCTTTGTAGTCTGCCCTAAAAATGTATTTAAGGGCATTCCCGAGGGCAAAGTTGAATAGGCTGGTGATTTCAATGGCTTCAACAGGTAGTTTCTTGTAGTGATCAGGGTTGATAGGGTCAGGAGAGTTTGTACTCAAGTTCCACCTGCCTAGCAATCGTCTGAGTGGACATTTGAGCCTGCTCCAGCTGCTTCAACTTCTGTTTAATACGATTTACTTCAGCCTTACGCAAATCAGCCTGCAAACGGGCTTCAGCGGCCTCCAAACGGCTCACAGCCGTCCTATCCGCTACAGTACCCTCCGAACGGATAAACGCCTTCTGTAAAACGGTTTCGTAAGCGTTCTCAGCCTCCGCATACAACACTTCAGCGTCATACAAAGCCTGGCTACCCTTACTCGCCTCCGTCTGAATCCGACGCAATTCCTGAATCACCTGAGACGGTGTAAAACTCTCCACGGTCAAAACGGTCTTTCCTCTCTGCAATCACCTTCGCCAACTCTCTGGCATAGTTTTCGTGATTCGAATAAATGCATTCCTTATGAAGTTCAAACAACTCGATAAGGTTACTTCGGAGTATCCTGTGACTCCTTGAGTCCATTTGCAAGATCAGCAATCTCCTTCAGCAATTCTTTAGAAGCACCGACCTTTTGCGCCTCACTATAAATACTACGCAGGCGAGGCAAATCCTTACCCTCATAAGCATTCAAAGCATCAGCATAAAAGTCTGCATCAGTAACCCGCTGGACTTTCTGCATCTCCTCACGAGACGGCTTCAAACCCGACGGCGACAACACACCCCCGAGCTGCGAAATCGCTCTACCCAGAGCCGAGGTAGCACAGTTCTCAACAAAACTCGTACGATTCACGCCAGACTGACTCAAACGCTCCTCAGCATAATCAACAGCCCTCGGAGCATCCTCAGCCCAATCAGTCCAAACCTCAGCCTTCATAACGACCTGAGAGTCCGTCAACGACACAATCTCAACATTGAACCGACCAGCAGGGAACTTCTCCCAAAACAAGTCGATACGCTGCTGAACGGTCTGATACTTAGACAAATCAAACTGAGCCATTACTCTGCCTTCTTTCGAGCCTTAGGCTTCACAGCCTCAACCAACACCGCGTTGAAACTAATCTGCTCCTGGAACATGCGAATAATCGAATCAACCATCTTAATTTGAGACTTCACAACAAACCTCAAACGCAGATACAACGCCAACACCGCAACAGTCAAACACCCCTGCGATACATACAACCAAAGCATTACTGAGCCTTTCTATCAATCTTCAAGAACGGAGACCCGTTACTTGTGTTCTGACGATAACAGATACGCTTACCGTTCAGCAAACCATTCTTAGCGTTTTGCATCTCAAACAAAACCTGCGACCGAATCCAATTCAGGTTCTCGGAAGCCTTAGCGAAATCCCGATCAGCTGCGAGGAGGGCTTCACCCATCTCACCCAACTCAACCTCCGACACTTCAACTTCAGGGAACAAGTCACGCATCGTCTGATAAGTCGAATCGCTACCATCCCAGGCTGGACGCTCCAACGAATTGACCGAATCCCAAAACTTCACTACCTGCTCATGCCAAACATCCCACAGGAAATCATCCCAAACAATGACATGTTCCTGATACCGGCCACCAATGTGACCAGCGATAATCGCTTCCCGTAGATCAAGAATCCACATGTACCAATACACTTGAGCAACATAATGCAGGGGCGGTTCGTTCCAGAAACTACTTGAAGTTTTAATCTCCAGAATGCCTCGAGTGCCGTCAGGTTTCGTATAAACACCATCAGGGTTCGCTAGAAACCGCACCTCGTTGTCATGCACCCAAGTACCAGGCTTATCATCCACAACAAAGTCGGGATGCTTGAAACGGAACATGTCAATCAACGGCTTCTCAAGTAACTTACCCAAAACCATTGCATCCGACTCAGGAACAACGACAGGAATCTGCCCCGTCACCTTATAGAAACAAGTCACCGCAGACTCCCACGGCGAAACACCTAAAGCAGCTCCAACCTGAGACCCACCCAAACAACCATGACGAGCCTGATGCCAAGCCTCACTATTGCTCTCAAACACTCCAAGAAGTTTTCCCATTTGCTAAATACCTTTCCTTTCAAGTAGGGTCTATTTTATGGCGAGTCACCGACATTTAAACAAGGCATACATTGCGTTAATGAAATCGTTACAAGAAAACGATGGAGCAGAATGCGAGCAACTACCCGAAATGTTCTTCCCAGTAGGGCAAGACATGGAGATGCTCAACCACGAAATCAGTATCGCTAAAGCAATCTGCAACCGATGCCCAATCAAACCAGTCTGTGCCGAGTACGCCATAATCTCAGACGAACCCTACGGCATTTGGGGCGGCCTCACGCCAAGCGAACGGAACTCAATCCGACGCAGAAAGTAGAAAACCCCGCCATTACAGCGGGGCTTCTATCTTGGTTTATTCCTGCGGTTTCTTCTTTAAAGTAACAACCTGCTGGAAAGCTGCGTTGATCTCATCCTTATCAAGTTTGCCATCCTCAAGGAAAGCAATCGACAAGCGTTCAATCACCTTAGCCACCGCCAGAATACCACCCATGCAAGCAGATAGCCACGGCGACGCACCCATAATGCTACCTGCACCAATCACACCCAGGGCACTAGCAACAAAAGTAGCAAAAATACGAAGAAGAACATTACCAGTCAGTTTCATTTCTCACTCGCAATCTTCTCGGTGAGGAAAGCGTGAGCATCGAACACATTGCCTGCCCAAGCACCCTCAACGGAATCACTCAAAGTGAAGTGCAGATGCACACCGTGACTGTATTTGCCAGTATTGCCAGCCTTACCAACAACATCACCAGCATTCACCTTGTCGCCAACCTTCAACGAAGGCTTCTCAACTAGGTGGCAGTAACCGAAGAAACGGCTACCGATCTGCAACACGATAGCGTTACCCAAACCAGGTGAAGCCTTAGTGTCCTTCACCGCAACAACAGTCATACCGTCAGCGACAGCGTACAGCGGTTCACCTTCAGGGAAACCGTTATAGTCCGTACCACGATGCCCGTTAGGGTGATACTCGTCCTTCAAACCAAACACAGGGCCGAGTTTGACTTTCTTAACTGGATAACGCCAGTTACGCTTCACGACTTCCGCCATGATTACCTACTCTCGGTTTCTCAACGGGAAAGTAACAGCCCACGCCACCAAAGTAGCGATGATGCACCAACCCACAACAGTTTTCGCCGTGCCCTCTAAAACAATCCAGGCAACAAACATACCGAGCAGAGTCCACAACTGACCTAGAATGTCAGCCAGAAACTTAAGCATTTCTCCTCCTAATAACCGATGCGCTTGCAGCCGAAACCATAGAAGCGGTCTGAGCGACCTGACCAACGATTACAGCTGCAATGACTTCTTTTTTCGCTGTAGCACGAACTTCAGGTGTCATATCCGCGCCGACATTTCCAAAAGCATTGAAAGCATCGACTACAGCAACGACAGCGCCACCAAGAACAGGAATGGCCGCTAATGCTTCAGGAACTTGCACATCATCTTTCTGTGCTTCCTGCATCAACGCTTCCATTTGCTGATCATGCGAAGGAGGTGACTCCACTATCGATTCTACCTGCGGGGTGTCAATCGGCTTTTCCACAGGCTTTTCCACAACTGTGGATGAAACGACTATAGGAGGCTCTACAGGGGGTGCTACAGGCACTATTACGGGTTCGCTTGTAGGTTCTACAGTTGGCTCGATTGAAGGCTCTATAGACGGTTCTACGCTTGGTTCTACAGATGGTTCAACATTAGGTTCTAAAGACGGGTCTACTGAAGGCGTAGGGTCTGGCGAAGGCTCGATAGGCGGAGTCGGTTCGACTACAGGCTCAACTACAGGAATCGACTCAACAACTGGTTCAGGTATAACTTCTTGCACAGGAGGTTCAGTAGGTCGAACATCAATAGGAGCAGGCTGAGGAGCAGGTTCAACAATCGGCTGTGGAGCAGGTTCGACAACAGGTGGTACAACTACAGGCTCAGGGATTACTTCCTGCACAGGTGGAACTTCAGGCCGCACTTCAGACGAAGAGACAACCACAGGTTCAGGATCGACACGCACCTCAACCGTAGGTGAAACTACAGGCTCAGGAGTCACAGAAGGCTCAACAACTGGCTCAGGCACAGGGTCAGGAGTGATTGTAGGTTCAGGACTCGGCAAGACCTCTACAGGGCGTGTATCGGCGGTAAAGAAAACAGTCGCAATCAACACCTTATACACACCAGGCACAGGATCACCAAAATAGTTACCCGAATTCAAATCACCCGCAGCTAAACCATGCAACTGAGCCGTATACTGCTCCGACCAATCAGCACCAAAATTACCGTCATTAGGGTCACCATACCAAGCCGTCACGCGGTCAATCAACATACCCGCAGGAACAGCAATAGCTGCACTCCAACCCTCATCCAACCGATAATCCCCAGAAGGAATCGAAGCAGGAACATACGGAGGCTCAACAGGAACAACAACAACTACTTCGTCAGCAATGAAAGTCGGGTTACAAAACTGCGGCCCATACCAGCCAGCCCAAAACCCAACATCAATACCCTGAACAGTCACAACCCAATCACCAACAACAGTCACACCAACCTGCGACTGCTCAATCACATTAGACTCAACAACTTTCTGATCATTCACCCAAATAGACCAAGAATCAGCAGTCGAACCCCCACCAATAGTGTTATCAAACAAATTATTGACATCAACCTGAAACACTCCACTACCAGAACCCGAAAAAGTCGCAGTACCCCCACGCCAATCAAACTGCACACAAGAACCCTGCACATTACCGATACCCACATTCCAATCCGCCATAGCAGGCAAAGACCAGAACCCAGACCCAGCAAAAAGAAAAGCCACCGCAGAAACGATGGCAAATCTCTTAAACATTCCTACCCCATAATCTGCGTAGGAAAAAATAATTAATTAATAAACTTGGCTATTATTCCGCCAATAACACCAGCAAGGCTAACCATGCCAACAATCATCCAACGGAACTGCTCCAAAGCACGAATACGCTTCTCATGATCCAAGACATTGCGTTCAGTCCAGGTGATGTGATTCGGCAGACGCTCATTCAGGATAGTGACTTCCCTGATGAGGTCTTGTGCCCAGATCGGTACTTGCTCGTCCATTATCCGAGAAGCAGCTGTGCTTCCTCAGCAGTAATACCCAACTTCTTCAGTAGGGCTGCACGAGCCGTAGCCTTCTGTGCGGCTTCTGCTTCACGAGCAGCCTGCTCGACAGCGTAAGCCTGTGCATCGGCTTCACGCTGAGCAATCTCCTCAGCAGTTAAAGGCACATAAACGGCCTCACCGGTAGAGCAGTCAACAACGAGTTTTTGTAGAACTTCAGTCATTTTGATTCCTTAATTGATTCCATAAAGAGTTGCGGTGGAGTATTGGGCGAAAGCCGTTGCTAAAGGACACGCAAGGCTAAGACTGGTAATGGCTGAAGTTTGCGACCAAAGGTTAGTGAAAATATAGTTTTCACTTTGAGAACCATTTGTTTCAGTAACAGTATCCGAACTCATAATTTTATTCGCCGAACTTGTATAACTGGCAATATAAGTTTGTCCATTACCGAAAGTGCTGGCCGTTGCGGAAGAACCGTTTATAGACCCAATCCAATAAGTTGAACCGCTGTTAGTACCAACTGTACCGCTACCATTTGTTAAATTACGCCATGTTCTATTTGTTGTCACACCATTTATTGTGAGTGCCACAATACTTGTATAGTCTGCTCGATTATCACGCAGAGAATAAACTAGCAACAAATCAGTATAAGTCTGCGGAATACTATTGAAGTCAATAGTGGAAGCCCCACCTGCACCGACAGTAATAGTAGAAATAAGGGTATAGGTCATGCTAATACTCCATACAAACTCATTGTTGTACCAGCAGCATATGTTCCGCCACCAAGATAGCCAGTTACAAGAATAGTAGTAATTGCTGCTGTATTAATCCATCGGGTACAGACTGAATCAACATATGTTCCTGTATCAGAACCGCGAGTTATAAAAGTTTTGTGTTTATCAGTTGCAGAGTAATCCATTATGTCAATAGTCAATGTAAACTGACCTGTCGGTGAAGTTGGTATCCATCCACAAGGGCCTTGAGTTGCACTTGGAGTATTACTACTTGCATATCCGCTGGTAAATCCATACATAGATACATAACTGTAATTTGCTCCGGCATCGCCATTAAAACGAATTGATGGCGATGAAGATGATGACATTGTGCCAGAAATTACAAGTCGCAAATCTCTATAAGTACCAGGAATGGAAGAAAATGTGACTGTATTAGTATTTATTGCAAGAGTTTGTCTATCAATCAAGACATGAGCATTAGCCATTATGCGCGAACTCCATATAAACTAAAACGACTACCAGAACCGAAACTTTGAGTTCTTGGATATAGGGAAATATCAGTTATGGCTGCTGTTGAGAGCCAGATACCACTTCGCAAGTAAATCTGATAAATACTCACTCCGTCAGCATGACGGCCACCTAACTGACGAGCGACCTTATTTTTCGAGGTAGAAAATGCATCAAGAATGTCAATGACTGTTACAGTCCAACCATTAGAAGTATTAGGGCTGAAATCAACGAAATCCACAAGAGCCTGACCACCAATACCACTATTGCTACTGTCACCACCACCAACGGTTGAACCATCACCAATCAAAGTATGGCTACGGTAATTCGTTGCTGAATCATTGTTGAAACGCATATCACCAGCAGCACCAGTAGAAGTACCCGAACGCACAGTCACACGCAACTGAAGATGCTTATAAGTAGAAGCATAGGTAGACAAACTAGAGAAAGAAATACCTGTACTTGTAGTGGAAAGTATTTGGGTACTAATCAATTCATATATTGGTTGTGCTGGTGCAGCACCACTTGCCCCGACCCAACCCAAAGGCATCCAAGGCATTAGGCAATACTTCCAACAATACGATACGAATTCGCTGCAACCTTAGTCACCGAAGCAGCACCATACTGCTGACTAATCGTAAACGAAGACTTAGCCGTACCAGCACCAGCCAAAGTAGTCATACCAGTACCCGCAGCAATAGTCACAGTACCCGCACCATCACGAATAATATCCACACGCTCACCAATATCAAACAAGTCAGGGATCGTGAAAGTCTGAGCCGAAGCCGACGACAAAACATACAGAGAGTTAGCGTCAGACGCGGTAGCCGTATAAGCTGCGGCCGTACCATTCTGAACCGTCGAATAATTTAAACCAGTCCAAGTACCATGAGTATAAACATCAAGACCCTCAGTAGCGGTAACAAACGAAACCATACCAGTTGCAACAGAAGTACCCAACGCACTCGAACGAGCTGCAGAAGTTGCATAAACCTGGACTGCCTGATCCTGCAAATAAGTCTGAATCTGAGCAGCAGTAAGCACCGCACCCGCAGTAAATGAACGCCAACCAGCGCCAGCCATAACCTACTCCTTAATAACCCAATATATTTAAGTCTAGCAAACCGAAAACGGCACTATCCAGAATGAAAGTACCCACATCAAGCGTCTGGAACTTGATAGACATACGGTGATGCCCCATAAAGTCAGCGTTGTGCCCCATACCAATAACCTGAGCATACTTACTGATAGCAGGAGGCAAACTGTTAGGCGTGAACTGAATCTGCACGACACTACCAATTTCAAGATTCAACAAAGTGGCACGATTCGCAGGAGTCATGTCATGCATGTTGAAATCGATTTGCTCGAAACGGAACTCAGGACTCTTATACTGATTCACCGTCAAGGCCGCCAAGTTAGCCAAAGCCGAATCTGTAGAGTGCAACAACCCACTCTGAGTCAAGTTACGGACACCGTAAGCTGCCTGCGAAGTGTATTCGTTACCTAGCGCAGTAGCACCATTCAAACGAGTCAACGAAGCCTGGTTATACAGCAACTCCGAACCATACACAACCTGAATGCCCGCATACGGAATACCGCTACCGCCGTCACTAATCAACGGAATGCTAGCCGTACCGAAAGCACTATTGCGTTGCTTCCAAGTAGCATTACCGCCACGATCAATAAAGAACATGCCAGGTTCAGTATTCTCAATAATGTTGATGTAACTCAACACATCCTGAGTAGACGAAATCACATCCGCTTGAAGCGTCTCATTACCTACATCAATGTTGCGGTTAGCGAAACCCCAGTTAACTTTCGTATCATCCAAAATCTTGTTGATACGAGCACCCGATAATTCGACAGTCGCAGTACCGCCAGTCAAAGTCTGATTAGCGAACTTAGTGAAACCGTCATAAGCAGTCACGATAGCCTGGTTATCGCCGTCAAGGGTGTAACTCAAATCCCAGTCGTCAACAACACCCGTGAACTGTACAATACCGTCAACGCTGTAACGCAAAGCACGACGCGGAACAATCTGCCCATAAAACGGACTATTTATGTAAGTAGGGTCGAAGTAACGGTTACGGTTACGGAAAGTCGCTGTAAACGAACCCGCTTGGAAACGGTCAAGTTCACGGCTCTTACCACGAGTCGTACTAATGTTCGTAATGTAACCCGTCACATCGTAGTAGGTTGCACCCGACAAAACATAAGTCGTATTGTCTAGGACACCACGAACCGAGTTATCAAGGACGAACCAGTTACCTGGAGCGTTCTCATCGAAACCGAGTTCTACAAGTTCTACAGCCATTAAGAAGCCGCCGTCCAAACTGCACCATTGTTGCGTTCGTACTGCTTCAGCAACTGAACAATAGTTTGACCGACAGTAGCACCGTCAGTTCCCATACCAGCGTTCACAGTCACATTGTAGGTCGGGTTAGCCGCTGCGTAAGCTGCAGCCATACGCTCTACACGGTCAGGGCCAGCAGGAACAACCTCAGCAGTATTAATACCTGCAAGGTTACCGATACCTGCTGCAGCTCGCTCTAGGCGGTCAAGGTCACCCTTAGAAACGATTACAGGAGTATCTACTGTCGGAATGGTTGGTACTGTAGGAACAGTAGGAGCAACTTTCGGAGTCTGATCAACATTGATTCCCGCAACTGTCAAAGCCGCATTAGCCTGACTAGTAGTCAAACCATAATCAGTCGGATTAATCTTCGGAACAACAAGATTCACATTCTTATTGAATGCAGTACTGAAAGCCTCAGCCAAAGCCTTAGCCTTATCAGTCAACTCCGCTTCCTGAGCAGTCAAACCATCAATAAACCCAGAAACAATCGTGATACCCGAATCCTGCATCACCTGAGCAGTCAAATCCGCCATCTGAGCACCAGTAGCATCCAACTGACCAAACAAGTCATTCAGACTCGAAACAGTCTCACCACCACCAGCAACAATCGCTTCAGCAGTAGCATTACCTGCATCGACACCAGCATCAATAATCTGCTTGAAAAGAGTCTGATTCAGACCCATCTTCTTCAACTGAGTCAGGTTAGCGAGGAACGCCTTAGTCTTATCGACAACGCTCTTGTAAGTACCAACCAAATCATTGTTCTGCAAAGCCTCAACAGTACGAGTAACAGTAACCTCAACACCGTCAATAATCTTCTTATACGACTCAGTAACCTGTGCAGTAGTAGTCGAAGTAATGTTGCCATAACCACGAACAGCCTGAGCAACTTCAATGTAAACCTGTTTAGCGGCCTCAATCTTCTTAGCCAAAACATCACGCTGTGCAGCAAGTTTCTGCAACACCGCAATCTCTTTATTGGCATAAGTCAAAAGACTTACATAAGCCGAATCAGTAATACTCTTACTATCCAAAGCCGAAGCCAGGCTATTACGCAGAGTCTCGCCAGCCGAAACAACATCCGACTCAAACTGACCCATCTGAGTATTAATCTGAGTCAAAGTCTTAGGCAAGAACCCACCCAAGTCCTTAGTCAAAGACTTAATAGTCTCAATACGAGCCTGAACCGCGTCAACAAATTTTGTAGTACGCTCCGCCAAATCAGCTGCAGCTTTCTCAGCCTCAGCCTGACCAGCCGAAGTACCAGCAAAATCCTTCTGCAACTTCTTCAAATCAGAAGAAGTCATGCCAATAATCTTGGCTACAGCAGTTTTCCAGTCAGAAGCATTCAGAACCGAATCGATAAGAGCCGCAGAAAGACCCTTACCAGCCAACTTGATTCGATCAGACTGCTTCTCAACCTCGACAGCAAGATTGTCAAACCAAGTAGCAACCTTTGCAGAATTGCTAGTCAGCGAAGGAGTGTCCTTGAAAAGAGCATCCAGTTTCTTTTGAACTTTAGCCCAGTTAGCATCAATGCTCGTATTAGTATCGGCTGCATGCTTCGACTGGTATCGTGCATACCACTCCTGAAGAGCGTTAGCGTAAGCCGCTTCTTTCATGCCAGCGACTGCTCCACCAATCTTGGCGGAAACTCTTTCAGCGTAAGCCTTAGCCTGAGCCTGAGCTGCGGCACTCAAACCAGCAATACCAGACTGAGCCTTATTATATTTATTAACCCATTCAGTATTGTATGCCCAGGCAGTAGCAATCAAACCAATGCTGGCTGCAATAGCACCCCACGGCGTAGCCATAGTAGCCCCATTGAACAAAACTTGAGCCAAAGTAGCGTCACGCAGTTCAAGTTTCAACAAAGCAAACTGAACCCGCAAAGCCTGAATAGCAGGAACAACTACAGCCAAAATCTTTGCCGAAGTAAAAGCCGCAAAGAAACCAACAATCAACGGCGTATTACTCGCCATGAAATCAATCAAACCAATAATGAACGGGCTAACAGTCTTAATGACAGTAGCCAGTACACCAAACGCTTGAACAGCAACATCAGCCAATTTAGGGAGCAGAGGAGTCAACTGAATAAGTACATTAGCGATAACGACGAAGATTTCAGCAAGTTTTGGAGCAAGATCGCTAAGGATAGGTTTAATAGCCTCAGCCATCTTCACCATTGCAGGAATCAAAGCCATACCCAGCGTAGCCTTCAAGTCCGTAAACTCGGCATTCAGAATCTGCTGTTGCTGGAACAAGTTATTTGACGAACGAGCAAAAGCACCCTGAGAGTCAGTAGTGCGTTGCAGAATCATCTCATAACGAACCTGCTGTTGAGCTGCGATAAGAGCAGAACCAGTCAAACCCTTCAAACCGCGGTCAGCAAGAATAGCGTTCACCTGTTGCTGTTTCATAGCAACACCGAACTTCTCAATCGGGTCATACTCGCCACGGAAAGTAGCGGTCATAGCAGTCAATGCTTCTTCAACCGAATAACCGTAAGTAGCGGCCAAGTCAGCACCAAGATTAACCATCGTCTTGGTTTTTTCAATGACCTGATCCATAGGCATGCCAGTCTGCTTAAAGACCGAACCCAGGAATGTGACAGCCTTAGCTGCTTGAGCGTGACTCATACCCAACTGTTCAGAAGCATTAATGTAGCCCTGAATCTGAGGAGTCAACTCACCGAAAATGCTCGAAACACCAGTCATGTTTCGTTGCAGTTCCATAGCGGCAGTAGCAGACGATTGAACGAAATTTATAGCCTGAGCACCAACAGCATACGAACCGATAGCCGCAGCAGCAGAACGACCAAACGACTTAATCTTCCCACCGAGCGAAGCAAGAGCAGACTCAGCGTCCTTAATGCCCTTAGAATCAAATCCCGTCAGAATCGGGATGATAATACTGCCAGCCATTACCTAGTCCTCAAACTTTCATTGACCAAAACAATTGCGTCCTGCATAACTTGACTAACAGCCCGTTTAGCTGCAGGCAAACCCCTCTCAGCGGATTTCCAAACCCAGCGAGAACCCTGACTACCCAAAGCCTTAATCAGACCCCTACCCTGGTTACGGATACGGTGCTGACGACCACCAATAACCGCACCCTGCTTAGTGTGGTAAGTGTAACGATAACCCTCAATGACACGACCATCACGAGTCACATAAGTAGCAGTATTCGACTTAGTGCCCGTAGCAATCGATTTAGCATTAATCCAACGACCACTACGCCCCATCATGTCAGCCATAACAGTCGCAGGAGACCCAACCTTAATCTTGATCAGGCTAGTCTTATCCTTCATTTTGCGTGGGGCACGAGTATCAAACACAGCCGAGTTCGCAGGCTTACCGCGACCCCAAGACAAACGACCAATAGGCGTAATCATACCGCCACCCTTAAGAGGTTTACTCAACGGTGCAGTCTTAGGAATACCGGCCTTGATTTCACGACGCAAAGGTTCAGCAACTTTACGAGCATTAGCACGAACCTTCTTAGATAAACCAGGCTCAACTTTATTCAAAGCCCTCATCAAATCACGGTAATCCGTAATACGCATAGAAGCAGCGTTCAACGAATCCCGAGTCATAAAACAAGTTTACCAATGAGAAAACCCCCCATTTCTGGGGGGCTTCTCTAAAAGGTTCTGCCACGCATCTCGAACTTCACATACCGTTCAAGAGTCCATAGCATACGCTCATCTAACGATAGCAACTCACGAGGACTGATCCCAGTCTCGCAAGCAATCATGGCAATCGTCCAATGAGCAGACGAATCACCAAGACCCTTTATTTTGGGTCTGTGTCGCTACCGCCAACCGACTCAACCGACTCAACCCAAGCATCAAACTCCTGCTTAGTTTCACCACGACGCTTCTCAGAGTGCCATGCCAACCAAAGGAGATGAGTGAACTTGGTATCAGCCTGCAGAGACGATACAGAAATATTGAACTCACGCTCAAAAGCAACAAGGTCAGCTGCGGAGGCCGCAACTTCCTTGCTAGTGCCGTTTACGAATTCTAGGCGTAGGATGATTCGCATTTTTATTCCTTAGACAGTTCCGCGGGTTACAGTACCGCTGGTTGGCCAAGTGACGCTGAAGCCAGCGAGGTCGCCAATGTTGGCGTTTACAGGCTGGTAAGCGTTGACAAGGCAGGTAACCGTGTACTTAGGGTTGGTAGCCGAAACAGTCGCGCTGGTAGGCACGATGGTAACGGTAGCCAGAGTGTTCAGCAGAGGGAAGATGGTAGCATCAACCGAACCAGCTGCGTAGTCCTGGTAGAAGTCCAACTTAACAGAACCCGAAAGAATGCCACCAACGACAGTCTTGTAAGTGTTACCGAAAGTAGTGGACTCAACCTCGTTAGACGAAACATCAAGGGTAGCTGCGTGAATGGACTGCGAAAGGTCAGTACCATTCAGAGTGATCTTGAAGTCCGTAGCAACAAACTTTGCCATAAGGATTCTCCTAGTTTGAATAGACCTTCACAGCAAAGACTGCTGCAAGGTATGTTGTTTCACCGTATGTGGCTTGACCATAAGAAGTCAACCCAGTCACTCGGCAATCCTGGACGAGACCACCTAGTTTCCTATCCAATTCTATCGCTTGCTTGACACTTTGCGACCCAGAGGATTGGATGTAGCCGTCCAAAAGGTTTTGAGCAGTACGCACATCAGTTGAGCGTTGCACCAATACTGTGACATCGAAGTCAAACTCATCCATGCCACGACCGAAAGTAGTGTCGTAACTGACACCCTGTGGTTCGATGAATGCGACAGGAGGGTTGGGGTTGTCTGGCACGATAGCCGAAACTCTCAGCCCTGAAATGCTCCCCAGGTTAGTTGCAATGCCCTGACGGATTTGGGAGACACTAGCCATTACACACCTACATTGATGCGACGGTAAGGCTCAAGCAACTGCTTTACATCTGGATCGAGTTGAGTACCGACACGAATGATGCCCATGTCACCGAATCCCATAACGCCTGTAGGGGAGTCGTTACGCTTATAGATTCTGGCGGCCTGAATGATGCAAGCCTGAGTGACTGGTGCAGGTACTTCGCTCCAACCCCAAGTGCCAGTAATCTTCACGAGAGCATTACCGCCAATAGTTGGGAACAGGTAACGCCACAAAGCACGGATACCAGTAATAGGGGAGACGATACCGTCAGTTGGGTAAGTTGCGTTTAGTGGCTCAGTCTGATAGTCACCATTGTTCTGACCCGAAGTAGGGTTAGCCCAAATAGTGTCATAGTTACCGTTGCTAGTTACAGCGGTAGCGACCTGGGTGACGGTCTGAGCATCGTCAATCGGGCAATAGTATGGGTCACTAGCTGCGAAGAAGCGACTGCTTGAACCCATGTCATAGAAAACACGGTTGCAGTAGCCGTCGATTAGTCGGGAAGCGGAAGCGATAGCAGGTTCGATGAGGCTGTCGTCTACGCTATCGGTAATACGCAGACTCGCCTTTACCTGCGAAACAGTAGCATAAGCATTAGTAAGAGCCATACTACAAGTTTACCCCCACGATAAACGCTTCTTAATCTCCGTACTTGAGATGCCCTGAGTGTAGGGAATGTAGCAGAGACCGATACCGCGTTCATCAAGCCAGGCTTGAGTGAAGTTCATTTGGTCGTAATAGTTGCGTCGTGCCCAATCCGATCCCACAACGATAATGTCTGGTTGCACGATTTCAATGGCGATACGGCTGTCAGCACCCCCATAGTTAGGAATGACTGCATCCACCCATTTGCAAGCCTCTAGGACGGCTTTACGCTCCTCAAAAGTCATGATAGGAGACTTGCCTTTATAGTCGGCAATGAACTCGTCCGTGTTCAAAGCAACAGTCACTACACCGTACTCTCCAGCGATTTCTCTACATCGTTCAAGGAAAGCTGCATGGCCGCTGTGAAACAAGTCGAAAGTGCCACCTGTATAAACTAATCCCATCGGTTTGCCCTTCTAATCATCAAATCCCAATGCCCTGAAGTGAAGTCCTGCAATACGCCCTTGCGAGTGTATAAAGCACTATTAGCGGTGTAGCTGCGGTCGTTTTTCTCGTGAAAGCCACTATTGAGGGTGCTGGAGTTCTCGTGATGCACTACAGCATCAATCTCATTGATAGCAACACCGAAGTGTTTGACTCGACGCTCCAAATCGTTGTCGTCGAAGTACAGCGGATAGAAACGCTCGTCATACAAACCGACACGAGCAATCATGCCCTCACCAAAAATCGGGGCACTCCATTTAGGTTCGCATTTGACAAAGTTCAAAGCGTTCGTATCAACCTGCTCCTCAATCTTCTTCAACGCCCCAGCCTCAAACCAGGCATCATCATTGATAAGCACCCAATACGGTGCATAAGGAGTTGATTTGATAATCAGATTCCATGCCCCAACCAGTCCGAGACCATAAGGTACACGAATAACCCACATGTTGACAACGAAATCAGGTTTTTCAGGATTCCAGGTCGCTGTTCCAGAGTTGTCCACAATAACAAGATGCTCAACGGGATAGTCGATAGAAGCAAGTAAGCGTTCGGCAAGGTCAAACCTTCGGAGTGTAGCGAAACCGATTACAGGAATCACAGCAGACGCTCCAGGACAGGCTTCCAATGCGTCTTGTACACGAAGTCAGCATCGTACTGTTCCATGCCCTTGATAGCCTTCTCAGAGCGTCCACGACCCACCTCATAGGCACTCTCCAAAGCGGCCACAATACTCGGCACACTCGGCACATTAAACCAAGACAATTGAGCTGCATCATACAAAGGCTGACCCTCAACAACCCAGCCATCCTCAACGAGTTCAGGCGAAGCAGCGAAGTTAGAAACAATCACAGGAGTACCACAAGCCTGAGCCTCAATAGTGCCCACACCGAAACCCTCACCATACGAAGTGCCCAAATACACATCCATAGTCGTGTACAAGCCAGCCAACATCTGCTGAGTAATCTCTGCGTAACGGTAAGCAATCTGATCTGCAAACACAACCTGCTCAGGAGTCAAACCGACAGCCTCCAACAGATGCGACAGCTGCCAGCCACCATACGAACCATACATGTCGGTGTGCAAATAAATCTTCGCATCAGACTTGTTCTTAGCGAAAATACTAAACGCTAATAAATTCTCAGCAAAAGCCTTACGGTGAACCAAACCCGAAGCCTTATTAGCTGCATTCATACCAACAACGAAATCAGTTTCCTCAAGCCCCAAATACTTGCGACCAGCCACACCATCAATCTTGTTAGTCGGCTTAAACACCTGCTCAATAGCGTGAGGAACATAAAATGATTCAACACCAGCCTCAGCCATCACACGCTGACCATAACGGCTCATAGCCAAAGGAGTCACATTCGGCTTCTTAACCCACTCCAACACTCCAGGAGGGGCAGGCTGATGATCAACAGGAGTCCACGAAGCAATAGGAATGTCGTCGTACTTCTTACCCTTCAACACCCACACATCGTAAAGAGTGATAAGCAAATCCTTCTGACCCTCATTACGAGCCTTCCAATGCATGTGATTCAAAGGAGTGACATCCTGCGAATACATGTCAGCACCGCGGGCATACTCAGGAATCCAAGTACCCCCAACCTTCACCTCGCCGTTAGCACCCTCACGACCAAAGTTGCTCAAAACAGCACAATCGTAACCATCACGGATAAGACGCTTCAAAACCTGAGCAGTCTGCATACCATAGCCAGTAGTCGCATACGGACTATTACTGAACCAAGAAATTGTGCCTTTACCTTTAGACATAAATTGACCTTTCGTGAAGAATAGTTATAGACTACCTATGTCTCCTAAAAAAGGCAAAAAGAAACCCCCGCAAGTCCTACGCCACTTGCGGGGGTTTCGTCTGTTACAGACTAGGAGGCAGCACCCTTGAAGTACTTGACATGGCTAGTCTGGATCAGGTTGCCATCTCCACGCCAGGTGTAACGGAAGGTTACCTGGTCGTTAGCGAAGGCGTAGTCGTTCGAGGTGTCAAGACGGATACCGCCAACCTCGCGAACCATGTACGACTGCAGGTCGCCGAACAGCACCGAGATAGCACCGGTAGCAGGAGCTGCCAGGTCTGGGTTCTCGTAAATGTTGTAACCGAGCAGGAGGTCAGTCTTGTCGGCAGACAGGCTTGGCTCGAAGAGGTAACGGCCGTAACCATCCTTCAACTTACGAGCGTTAGCGATTGCAGTACGGCTCATCTGGAAACCTGCACCAGGTGCACGGCGAGCAACGGTGTCGAGGCTGTAAACCAGGTCAATGATGTTGTCTGCGGTGAAAGCACCCGAAACACCAGTTCCACCAGTTACACCCGAACCTGCGGTGGTAGCCAGACCATAAGGCTGAACAGTACCAGTACCGTTGGTCAGAGCTGCGTTAATCGAACCACCAAGACCGACACCAATCTGGTCAGCCAGGAAGCCCTGCAGGTCAACACCCGAGTCCTCGATGAGTTCACGAGCGACCTGGATGATGCCACCGTACTTCCAAGCCTGAAGAGTCTTGAAGTTGTTGAAGGTTGGGTCACCAGCAGGCAGAGCCGAACCAGCAGCAGTCAGAGTACCAGTCGAGTAGGTTGCGTTCGAAGGAATCTGCAGAGGCTCACCAGACGAAGTGCGGAGCATCTTCGAGGTGGCCAGCATAGGGCCGACGAACTGAGCCTTCATGATGATCTCGTTGTAGAACGAGGTAGGTACAGGTGCACCAGTAGTTGCAGGAGCAAGAGCACGGGTTTCGTGACCGAATACGAGGCCGTCACGCTTCTCGCCACGAGCCAGCGAACGAATCTCGTCGTTTACGCTGCGAACGGTAGCAACAGGCTGACGGAACGACTCAGCAGCAGCAGCAGCTCGCTCTTCGCGCTCTGCCAACTTCTGTGCGTCCTCGATGAGAGCTGCACGACGGTCGAGTTCTGCCGAAAGAGTCTGGAACTTCGACTCTTCCTCACCAGTCAGGCTACGCTTCTCAGCCTCGGCGGTCTCAATGACAGCCTTAGCCTCGTGCCATAGTTTCTGGCGCTCCTCAACCTGTGCCGAAAGAAATTCAGACATAAGTTTCCTTAAATAAGAGATATAGGGATACGCCCACCCGCGTTGACGCAGAGCAGACTATGGTACGCGCTAACGCTGAACCACTTATATAAGTATATTGGGTATTTTATAATAGTATTTCATAAACTAATAATTATTCAATTTTCAATTACAGAAACAGAATATGATTCTAAAACTTTAGAGCAATTTGCTGCAAAGAAAGAAAGTT
>ERZ650311.629-NODE-629-length-21045-cov-9.501334_pt1 | contig 21045 bp, 9 predicted proteins | sample MGYA00376247_ERZ650311 | MGnify/ENA primary metagenome ERZ650311 (study PRJEB26733, sample SAMN07839324) | wastewater metagenome | biome: small river; feature: stream; material: water | place: USA: North Carolina | collected 2016-07-28 ...
CATGGCCAGCGGCGTGGCCCCGGTGAACGCCCTGTACTTCGGCGAGCCGGCTGCTGGCGTCATCGCCAAGCCCACCGGCCAGATCTGGAGTTTCAACGGCATCGCCGCGGGCACCGCTGGGTGGTTCCGCATGATCGGCAGCGAGTCGGACGCCGGCGGGCTCATCACCACGGCGCCTTACCCGATCCGTCTGGATGGCTCGATCGCAGTGTCCGGCGGAGACGCGTCGCTGTCGAACATCACGATTGCCGTGGGCGCGCCGAACACGGTGGACGTCTTCTCGTGGACCCAGCCGGCTTCCTGATGGATGGAGCACAAGCTCATCACCGGGGGGTTTCAGTACCTGCCGCATGCGCGCAGCCGAATCAAGGCGATGCGTGCGGCAGGGCTCACCTACGGGACTGAGTCCTTCGTCTTCCCGGATGCCACCGGGTTCGTGCGCATCTCCGGTGAGCACTCTTTCATCCGCATCGACGGCGGCGGCCTGCAGATCAGCATGGACAGCGGGGTCATTGACCTCGCTTCCTCGTTCGCCGGGCGGCGCGCGGACACCACCAGCACGGCGAACTACCTCGACGGCTACGCCCTGGGCGCAGAGGGTGGGCAGTGGGAGGCCTGGCGGTCCAAGCCGGGCGGGCCGCTCGCCGGGCAGGTCATCGGCACTGTCAGCTTCCCACCCCTGGCCGGCCATATTCGCGACGATCTGACCCGCGCGCCCAGCTTCGAGCCGGTGCGCCAAGCCGTGGAGCCTGCCACTGACCCGCCGACCTGGGTTTACGCCACCACCGACGACGCGCTCACGGCCAAGCGGACCATGGCCACGACCACCGGCTGCCCGCCCTCGATCTTCACCGGCCGCACCCGGCTCTACGTGCAGGCGATGTACGGGCGCCCGCTGCACCGCTACGGCGGCGAGTCGTCCACGACGCCAGCCGAGGAATCCATCGCCGGCCCGAGCCTGTTGTCTGGCAGCGGCACGCCGTCGCTTTCCATCCCCTCCTACCGGGCGACAGAAGACGGGCCCGCCTACCCGCCCGTCACGATCAGCACCAGCAGCGGCGTGCGCTTCGACCCAGCCACCGGCCAGCACTGGCTCATGAACGTCAACGGCGGGCACCTGGACGTGTACCCGCTGCGCTCCAGCCCAGCCGGCGAGGCGCTGCGCAAGTACGCCCTGGCGCTGGAACTCTCCGAGTCCGACCGGGAGAAGATTGAGGCGTTCGTGCTGGCCTACAGCCTGCCCGACGTGGCCAACAAGGTCGCCGTCGCGCTGGGCACGGAGGTCAGCGCCTACGCCATGGGCTACGGGTGGCACTGGAACTGGTCCGGCACGGCGGCCGACATCGTGTTCCTCACCGGCTACTACCAGGGCGGCGGCAACTACGCCATGGAGTCGACCCACCGGCGCATCACGGTGGCCTGGGGCGAGACGCCGACGGCCAGCGTGTCCACGGTCGAAGGCCCGTCGCGCTGGGCCGTGCCGCGGCTGTGGTGGTGCATCACGGAGCCGGCCTGGGGCACGGGTGACGCAATCAAGACCACGCCCCGCAACAGCGAGACCTTCGCCTGTGACGCGCCGTTCTACTGCTTCTACAAGAGGGATGAGCTGCAGGTGGCGCGTGTCACGGTCAGCGACGTGGAGGCGCAGGCGCAGACACGCGAGGTGACGGACTACTTCGCCAGCAGCTCGGCCTACGGCGGCCCTGTAGAGGGCGGCACCGCCGGCCTGCTCACCGGGTACTGCGAGGACCGGCAGCCGACACTCGCGCACATCTCCGGCACGTTCAGCTGCGGCGGTCTCAGCACGCCGCCGCTCATCCTGGGCAACGAAGTCACCGGTTCGCGGTGGGAAGTCACCGACAAGTCTGTCGTGACAGAGCCCGGCGCCTCGTCCACCACGCCGGTGTGGAATGGGGTCTACACGATCTATCACGGGTACGGGCCACCGATCACGGCAGCCTACGAGCGCCTGGACATCGCCTCGCCGAGCGCCATCGCGGTGTCGAACGACTCGCCGCCCGTCGTGCGCTTCACGTGGCGCACCTTCGACTTCGTGCGCACCGAGGTCAGTCTCGCTGAAGTCGTCGTCCCGTTCTACGACGCCGAAGCCATCTACATCCGTGGGCGCAACGTGTTCACCACGGTGAAGAACAGCGAGCGCGTGCGGGTGTATGACAGCCCGGCGTTCGGCACGGCCATGTCCTGGTATCAGTATTACAGCGACGGCTTCACGCTGCTGCTCGGGCCGAGGAACGGGCCATACATCGCATGGATCGCATCGAATGCATCTGGCGGCGTCGTCTCGGATGTCTACCCGCCGACCGAGACCATCGTCGACGAGTCCGGTGTGTCTTCCCTTGTCAGCAAGGCCGGCACGACGGACGCAGACCTCGGGCTCATGGAAAGCTACCACCAGAACGACGTGGAGACCGCGGGCTCGTTTGGCGTGCTCTCCAGCGCGGCGGTGCCAGGCACGGTGGTGCTGGCCGGCAGCACGATCACGCCAGTCGGCATCTCCCAAGACTACCCATCCCCCGCCGTCATGGTCGGGTGGATCTAAAGGACCACCATGTCGATTCACTCCGACGCAGACCCGCTATTCAGCCAGGTCGTCCTGCTGCTGAACAACAACGGCTCGACGATCACGGACGACTCGCTCTATGGGCGCACACCGTCGGTGCTCGGCGGCGCCGTTACCACCGCCACCCAGAAGAAGTTTGGCGGCAAGTCGCTGCAGCGCCCGGGCGGCAACGTGCTGCAGTTCGCGGCGTCGACGGACTTCACGCCCGGCACGGGCGACTTCACGGTCGAGTTCTACAGGTACGTGACCTCATCGACCGCCACGACGTACCAGCTTGCCCGCGCCAACGGCGGCAGCGCAGGCCGGTGGGCGCTGGGCGAGAACGGCACGAACAAGCTGTCGTGGTGGTATCTCGGCAGCGCCATCGTCGCGTCACCCACGAACACGACCTATGGTGTCTGGCAGCACTGCGCGTACTCGCGCTCTGGCGGTACAGGCTATCTCTGCTGCGACGGCGCGGTGGTGGCCAGCGGCGCAGACGCGAACGACTACAGCAGCACCGACGCCCTCTCGATCTTCGGGGACCAGTCCAGCGGCGTGCTGTCTGACGGCAACGTCTTCCTCGACTTCATCCGCATCACGAAGGGAGCCGGCCGGTACACCGGCAGCTACACGGTCCCGGAGGCAGCCTCCGACCGCATGCGGCTGATCATCGCCGCGCCGATGCAGACCGTTGCGCTGATCGGCAACGGGAATTTCAGCCTGTCCGCGCCGATGCAGGCCCTCGCGCTCTACACGGGCGCGCAGGCTGCGATCACGGCCCCGACGCAGACGCTGGCCGCCGCGCTGGGCTCGCAGATCACCATCGCCGCGCCGATGCAGACGGTGCGCATGACCGCCCACGACGCGTCGAACGACAACGCGCTGCGCATCACGGCGCCCATGCAGTCGGTCACGATGCGCGGCGGCATGGCCGCACGGATGACCGGCCCATCCCCCGCCGTCGAGGCGGACCTGACTGGGACGGCCCTGCTGTCGGCTGCGTTGAGGGCGCCGCTTGGGGCCGTGTCGATGGAGGCGACCGTCAGCGCCATGATGCGCGCTGCGCTTTCCGGCCCATCGCCCACTGTCCAGTCGTTCACCGGCGCCAGGATCGCCCTGGTCGGCCCGATGGGTGCGGCGCTGGCGTCGGGGCAGGGCGGGGCGGTCGGCTCCTTCACGCTCACCTGTCCGGTCTTCGACCTCACCGCGGAGATGACCAGGCAGGCCAACGCGCAGTTCCAGCTCACGGCGCCAAGCCCGACGATGGGCGAGGGCAGACTGCGCGCCGCCATGACCGCGCCGAGCGCCCAACTGGCGTTCACCGGGTATGCCGTGGTGGCCGTCACCTACGAGGCCTACGCCCTGAACCTGAAGCACGCCACGAAGAACCCGGTGGACGAGCTCACCCGGTACACCAACTTCCCCTTCACGGCCATCGTGCGGTTCCGCGGCGCGTACTACGGTGTTGGTGCGGCCGGCATCTACCGGCTGACCGGCACGACGGACTACGCCGCCCCCACGCCGACGGCCATCCCATGGGCCTGGAAGACCGGCGTTGGCGACTTCGGCAACCCAGCCAAGAAGACGATCAACGCCGTGTACTTCGGCGGCCGCATGCCGGCGGCGGCCACCGTCACCCTGTACGCGGGCGAGGATGCAGGCACGGCCTACTCGCACACCAACCCCAGGGGCTCCGACGGGCAGAACTACCGCCAGAAGTTCGGCAAGGGCGTGAAGGATCGGTACTACGCCATCGGCGCATCCGGCACTGGGGCACTCACCCTGGACAACCTCGAATTCGACATCGCACAACTGACCCGGAGGATCTGACCCCATGGCTTCCAGCGTTCCTACCCTCATCTCCAACGCGCAGACCTACGCGGCATCGGCAATCGCCGGGGCCGACGCGGCGCTGTCGACCGGCGTGGCCCAGATCCAAGGCATCGGATGGACCAACCTGTCCTTTGACGGCGCGGAACTCCCGACCGCGCCGACGCTTCCCGACCCTCTGGAGGCCCCGGTGCTGCAGGAGATCACAGTGGAAGATGCCTCCGAGCCAGACTCCACCCTGATCTACCAGGACATCAGCGCCATCGAGGCCGGATCGGCGCCCACGTTCACGGCGACGGCGCCCTCGATCAACCTGCCGTCCTCTCCGAGCCAGTTGGCTGGCTTCCAAGGCTCCATGCCGGCGGTAAACACGAACCTGGATTTCCCCGAGCCGCCGGCCGAACTGCTGAACCCGCTCATCTCCGCGCCGGCGCTGATCGACCGCGACGAGCCCGAGAAGCCGCAGACCAACCTGCCGGCCTTCACCGCACTGGCGCCCATCGGCATGCCGGAGGCGCCGACCGACCTGCGCGGCACGCTGGAATCCACCTACGCCAGCGCCACCCCGCAGGCCATGGCCATGATCGACGGCCAGGTGGACGCCTGGATCGAGAAGTACAACCCGCAGTTCTTCGCCCAGATGGACGCGCTGGAGGACAAGCTGGCCACCTACGTGCAGGGCGGCACCGGCCTGGCGCCAGCGGTGGAAACCGCCATCTACGAGCGCTCCCGGTCGAAGCAGGACGCCGAGGGCCGGCGCGTGCGGGACGCGGCATGGGCGGATGCCGCCAACCGGGGGTTCACCATGCCAACCGGCGCCCTGATGGCGGCAGCCCGGCGCACCCGGCAGGCAGCGGCCGACAACAACGCCGCCGCGGCGCGCGAGATCGTGGTCATGCAGGCCGAACTGGAGCAGAAGAACGTCCAGTTCGCCCTGACCCTCTCGGCCAACGTGCGCAGCACCATGCTGCAGTCGTCCCTGAACTACCACGGCAACCTCGTCACCATCAACGGCCAGGCCCTGGAGTACGCCAAGAGTGTGGCCGGCATCCTGGTGGAGGCCTACAACGTGGCCGCCCGCGCCTTCGGCCTGCGCCTGGACGCCTACCGCGCCGAAGCGGCGGTCTACGAGACTCAGCTCAAGAGCGCGCTGGCCGGCATCGAGTTGTACCGGCTGGAGATCGACGCCCTGAAGGCTGTCACGGACGTGGACCGGGCCAAAGTCGCCATCTACGAAGCCCGCATCAGCGCTCTGACCGGCCTGGCCAACACCTACCGCGCCCAGATCGAGGCGGTGCAGGGCCGGGTGAACCTGGAAAAGCTGAAGCTGGACGTGTTCCAGGCCGAAGTGCAGGCCTATACCGCCGAGGTGCAGGCCAAGAACGGGGAGTGGGCAGCATTCAAGGCCGCGATGGACGGCGAGCAGGCCAAGGTCGGGCTGTACGAGGCCCAGGCCCGGGTATTTGGCCAAAAGGTGCTGGCCTACAAGGCAACCATCGACGCCAAGGCCGAGGCGGTGCGTGCCCAGGCGGTGACGAATCAGTCTCGGTCGGAGAACTACAAGGCGCGCTGGTCGGCCTACCAGTCACTGGTGCAGGCCCGCGGCGAGGTAGCGCGCACGAAGCTGGAGAACCAGCGCCAGCAGGTCTACTCCTTCCAGGTCGAGTCTCAGGCGCAGATCGCCACGGCGCAGATGGCGAACGACTACTACCGGGCTACATCGGAGATCGGCATCAAGAATGCCGCGCTGTCCATTGAGGCCATCATCAAGTCGGCGCAGAACCAGCGGGAGCAGGGGCAGACCATCGCCAGCCTGTACGCGGCGAACCAGAAGGTGCACTCCGAACTGGCAGCGGCTGCCATGGCGGGCATGAACACCCTGGCAGCAGAAAGCCTGGCGCTGTAGGACTTAGCGCTCTGTGCAGTCTGCGGTTCCCGGCATCAGGCCGGGCTTGCAGCGCATCTCCAGCTTCTTGGAGGGGCCCGGCTTGTTGGCGCTCAATTCTTGGATGGCCCGAGTGTTGCGGTTGATGGCTTCGGCTGTGGCGGCCCGCTGAACCCGATCACGCACTGCGGCGCGCTGCTCTGGCGTGGGTGGCGGCTCACCACAGGCCTTGCGAGCCTCGATCTTCCGGTCCACGTACTCGCCGAGCTTGTTGGCATACCCGACAGATTCCTTGGCCGTGATGCACCGCTGATAGGCCTTTTCGCGCTCGATCATCTCGACCGCTTCCCGGTTCTTGGCATGGCCGGCCGACGTGTCGATGGAGTTCTGACGCTCCTTGATGGTGGCCGCGTCGGCGCCCGACGGGCAGACCGCATCGGAGAAGGTGATCTTCCCGTCCGGCCCCACGCACTTGTTGACGGCGGCGGCCTGGGTGGACAGCAAGAGCAGGGCGGCGGCAAGGATGGCGCGCATGGGTGGGGTTCCTCCAGACCCCCGATTCTGAGGCGTTCCGGCCGGTCTGGCGAGCCACCCCCCGTAAGGATTGGTCACGAACGGTATCGGCGGAAGAATCCCCGGAGCACTGAATAGGGGCCACCCATGGACTTTCGCGGCGCGTTCAACGCTGTCACCAAGCCTTTCCGCAAGCCCGAGGGCTACGTCTCTGCCAAGGAAGAACAGGCCGCCCGGCCGCCCACGCCTCCCGCGCCAACCCCGCCGCCCGCTCAGAACCAGATCGGCGGCATGGACATGGGAACTGCGGCAAAGCGCGAGAAGGCCGCGGGCATGAAGGATGGCGGGATGGTGGCGCGCGGCGTGTACCGGCCCAAGATGATGGAAGGCGGCATGGTGCGCGGACCCGGCACCGGCACCTCGGATTCCATCCCGGCCACGGTGAAGAAGGGCAGCTACATCCTGCCGGCTGACACGACCGAAGATGTTGCGCTGTCGAACGGGGAAATGAACCTGCCGCCCGACACGGTGGCCGCTATCGGCGCGGCCGTGCTCAACGTGGTGCGCAACGCCACCCACGAATTTGCAGCCGGTGACGCGGCAGAGGATGCAGCCGAAGGCGATCCGCACGCCGAGGACCCCATGATGGCTGAAGCCGGCGAGAGCGACCCGCGCGGGTTCAAGAACGGCGGTCACGTCGGCATGGAGCGCAAGGGCTACGCTGCCGGCGACCCGGTCGGGGATGAGGCGAAGCTCCGCGCGAACCGCCTTGCAGCTGGCCTGGCCCCCAACCTGAATCCGGCTACCAGCATGCAGGTGCGCCCGGAATCTATGCGCTCGACCGGGATCTACGGCACGCCCAGGCCGCCGGCGCCGGAAGGAAGTTGGGTCGAGGCGCCGCGGGCAGCCGTTGCCCGGCCTGCGCCAGCGGCTCCGGCGCTGCCCGCCCTGGCAACCAGAACCCTGGAGCCAAGCGCAACCGGCACCGTCCTTGGGCAATCCGCTGTTGACGCCAATGCCGCCGCAGCGCGCGGAGACTATGCGCAGGCCGTGGCGCGAGGCGCCCGTGGAATGGCTGCCATGATTCCCGCCTTGGCAGTGGACACGGCAGACGTGTTCGCACCCGCCGTCCGTGGCGTCGGGAACTTCGTGAGTACGCTGTTCAACGGCGAGCCCATGCAGGACACGGCGCCGGCCGCCGCCACTCCGCAGGCGGCCGCCCGGCCCGCGCCGCCGGCACCTGCACAACCCGCCACCCAGCCGGCCGCCAGCACCGTGGCCAAGCCCGCTCAGCCCCCCGCGCCACAGCCAACCCCCGCGCCACAGCCGCAACGGGTGGACGGCATCATTTCCCCGCGCCGGGGCGTCTACGGCAACGTCACCGGCGACACCGCGTTCGACAACCGCGGCGCCATCAGCCCGCAGAACGACGCTGCCGCGACGGCGCTGGATGCCCGCTACCGCCAACAGGCCGCAGGCGAGCGCGCGATGGCAGAACAGGCCGCTGCCGCTGACCCCCGCGCGATCCTCATGGGCCAGCTCAAGAGCATGGCAGACCGCAACCAGACCTTCTCAGCCCGGGGCGCGCAGGTGCTGGCCGGCCTGGCGCAGACCGACGCCACCTCGCGCGATGCCGCCGGCCGGCTGGCGCTGGAAGGCCGGCGCGTGGCCAGCGGCGCCGAAGAGTCCTCCGCGCGCACGCAGCTGACGCAGCAGCAGATCGCCGCCGCCCAGCGACTGGGCAAGCTGCAGGCCAAGCTCCAGAGCACGACCGACGAGGGCGAGCGCGAGCGCATCCGCGAGCAGATCCTGCTGGAACAGGGCAAGGACAAGCCAATGCCAGCCCCGAAGTGGATTCCCGTCCCCGGTGGCCAGTCAATTGATCCGGCAACCCAGCAGGTGATCCGCGATCCTTCTGGGGCGTTCAATCCGCAAACCGGGGAATACATGCAGCTAGGTCAGGCTGCCAAGCCGCCGCTGGGCGCCGTGAAGGCCGGCTACCGCTTCAAGGGCGGCAACCCGGCTGACCAGAAGAACTGGGAGAAGGTCTGATGCCCGGCCCGTGGGAAGAATTCAAGAAGCAAGACGGCCCATGGAGCGAGTACGGCGCCACCCCCGCTGCGCCGCCCGAGAAGCCCAAAGCCACCGGCGTTTTCCGCAAAGCCGGGGATGTTGGCCTGTCTATCGCCAAGGGCGTCATCGGCGTGCCCGAAGCGGCAGTCGGCCTGGCAGATATCGTCTCTGGCGGCGCGGCCGGCAAGGCAGCCGAGAACGCAGGCGTGCGCTTCAAGGACGCCAAGCAGGTACTGACTGACTGGCAATCCGACGACCTCAAGGGCAAGCAGCAGCAGTTCCAGCAGGCCGACGGCGTGGTGGACAAGCTGGGCGTGGCCCTGTCGAACCCGTCCCTGATCGCAAATGCGGTGGGTGAGTCGATTCCGCTGATGGGCGCTGGTGGCGTGGCGGCGCGCGGTATTTTGGGAATCGGTGCGCGCGGCGTGTCGTCTGCCGCTGGCGGGGTTGGCCCTGCGGCACCGGGTATTCTCGCCCGCACTATCGGAGCCCCCGCTGCGGCTACGGCGGCCGGCGCCATTGGCGAAGGTCTGGCGGGCGCTGGTTCCGCAGCCGAGCAGATCCGCCAGGAAACCCCCACGGGGTACATGACCGGCACGCAGTCCGCGCTGGCCGCTGGTTCTGGCGTGGCAACAAGCCTGATCGGCGCGGCCGGCGGCGCGCTGGCCCGCAGGTTCGGATGGGCTGACCCGGACGCGATGATTGCTGGCGGCACGCGCACCGTGGCAACCCCGAACACAGCGCGCGGCGTATTCAGTCGTCCCGCCGCAATTGCCAAGGGAGCGGCCTCCGAAAGCCTGCTGGAAGAAGTCCCGCAATCCCTGTCCGAACAGGCATTCCAGAACGCTGCGCTCGGCCGCCCGCTGACCGAGGGCATGGCCGATGCCGGCGTGATGGGCGGTCTGGCCGGAGCCGCAATGGGTGGTGTTGCCGGTGCGATGTCCCGGCCGACGCCGGTTCAGGCCCCGCCGCCGCCCGCCGCACCTCCGGTCGGTCCGCTGACCCAGGCCGCCATGCTGGCGCTGCCCGCTCCAGTCGTGACCGTTGACGGCTCCGGCCGCGCGAAGATGGACGGCGTTCCCTCCGGCGGCTTCGACACCGGCCAGCAGGAGGGCACTGTCGGGCGCACCAACACGCCCCTGACCAGCACCGCACGCGACTTGGTGCCATCCAACACGATCAACGTGGATGGCCAGGGCAACGCCAGCCCGCCGCCGCAACCGCCCGCCGGATCACCGCCGCGCCAACCTGGAGAGCCCGGCCCACGCGAGACTGGCGCCATGGGCCAGGGCCGCGGCAGCGAGGGCGCCGACTTTCCGGTGCAAGGCGAGATTCCGCCGATCCGCGCCCGCGGCCCGCTGGCCACGTCCGCCGGCATGGCGCCGCAGCAACCCGCCATCGAGGGGCCCCGCGCGCTCGCCGGGCCCGACACCATCACCGACAACGGCCAGCCCTTCCGCAGTGGCGTGCTGGCCCAGCGCGCCGCCCGGCAGGCCGGTCTTGGCTTCCGCCCGGTGGCCGTGGAAGGCGGATGGGTTGTCCGCCGCGACACCTCGGACGCCGAAGACGTACAGATCAAGCAACCCAAGGACAACACCAATGCAGTACAGCAACGCCTTCCGGCCCCGCCCGCTTCCGCCACTGACCGTTCCCCAGCAGGTGACGGCCCGAGCACTGGGCCTGTCCCCGCGCTTCGCGGCCCTGCTGGTGCGCCGACTGTCCAATCCGTCACCGGCCAGAAGCTAGACGACCGCTGGACGGAATTCAGCCCGGAATCCGGCACCAAGGCCATTCCGCGGGCCACCATGCCGCAGGTGAAGGCCGAGCACCGCGGCGCACTGGTGAACTTCCTCAACGCCCGAGGCATCACGCACGAGCAGGTTGACGTTCCCGCCCAGGACTTGAAGCCGACGCAAGCCGAGTTCTCCCCCAAGAAGGTACAGCAGGCGCGCGACTTCACCGGCGGAAACCGCGCCATTCTGGTTTCCAGCGACGGGCATATTCTGGACGGGCATCACCAGTGGATTGCCGCCCTGGAATCCGGCAAGCCGGTGAAGGCGATCCGCCTGAATGCGCCCATCGACCAACTGGTGACGATGACGCGGAGGTTCCCCAGTGCAGAAACCGCAGGCGCCATGCCCGCCCCGGCCGCCACGCCTGACACTGGCACAGCGCCGGCAGGCCAAGCGATGCCAGATGCCCCCGGAGGTGTTCGCACTGGCCGAGCGGACGCTGTTCAGCCCGGCGCCGCACCGGCTGCCGCAGTAGAGCCAACCGGCCAACAGCCGGCGCCAGCAAGCGCCGAACCCGGGCGCTACGGCCGCGACGGCCAAGACCTGGCCGAAGGCGGCAAGCCCTTCAAGACGAAGGACGGCGCCCAGGCCTTCCGCAAGAAGCATCGCCCCCAGTCCCGCGTGGTGAAGGTGGACGGCGGCTATGCCCTGCGCGACAAGACCGACGCCGAGATCAAGAACGACGAGGCGGCCGGCAAGCGCCGCATGTCTGCCGCGCGGGCTGCATCCTATGAGAAGAACCCCTTCCTCACGTTCCTGGCCGAGCACGGCCTGTACCACGAGAAGGACAAGCCGCGCAGCCAGAAGGTGGAGTTCAGCCCCGACCGCCAGATCAGCGTGCCCGGCTACAGCATTGCCCTGTTCCGCAAGACCGGCAAGATGCCCGATGCGCTGCTGCAGCCGGCCATCGAGGACGGCTACCTGCCCCAGGGGGCCAGCGAGAGCCAGCTCGAAGACCTGATCCGCAAGGCCGTGAGCGGCCAGCGCGTGGCCCCTCTCTACTCTGAGGGCGCCGCCGAGCAGGAGATGGAGCGCCGAATTGAGGCGCAGCAGGAAGAGGAACCAGACTGGCTCGGGCCGATGGACGACGCCGACCTGGAAGACGGCGGGTTCGACCAGGCCAACGATGACCTGCAGGCCGAAGTGCGCGAACTGATGGCTGCGCTCGAAGCCCAGGGCGTGGACTATGAATCTGTCCTTGAAGATGTGACCAGGAAGACGCAAAATGGAACGCAGAATGAATACCTCCAAGCCGCCAAGCAAGCCCTCCAGTCCCTCCAAGCCGCTCAGGGAGTACAGCCCGGCGGCGAAGGCGCTGGCGGCCCGACTGCTGGCGCGCGGGGCGATGAAGCTCCAGCAGCAGCGGCAAGCGCAGCCGAAGAAGTAGACCCGAAGACGGCGGCCACCGCCGCGCTGATCGAAGAGGCGCGGCGCTTCAAGTACCGCAACGGCACCATCGAGCGGCTGCTCGACCGCGACAACGACCCGGCTGATGGGTTCACTCAGCACCTGTTCGAGGTGGCCATGCCACGCGCCCGGGCTTACGACCGCATCATGCGGGAGAGCAACGGCGACCCCAGCGGCATCGAGTTCAAGAGCGAAGGCACGGGGCGCGAGCGGTATGCGGTAGTCCTGCCAGATGCCAGCCAAGCCGGGAAGTGGCGCGTCTCCTACTTCGACGAACGTGGATTCTCAAGCCACCACGTAGAGCCAACACGCGATGCGGCTGTGAAATCCATGGTCTCCGATGGGTTCACCATCGAGAGCAAGGGCACGCTTGACGAGTTGGCTGCTACGCGCGAGTGGAAGCTGGGCACCGACTATGCCGAGATCATTGATCGGCTGAACCGCGGGCTCATCACGCACGACGAGTTCATGCGGCTGCAGGCCAAGCTGAACGAGGACTACGAGCGGGACAAGAATGGAGCGCCGAAGGATGAATCTGTCGCGCAAGCCCCCGACCTTGCGGCGCCAACCCAACAGGACGTGCTTGCGCAGCAGGAGCGCCGCGAAAACGCCGATGCCCTGGACGAGCGAGCCCGAATCGACCGCGAGGCCGCTGCCCAGACCCTGACGGCGCAGACTGCGCCCGAGCAGCGCAAGGACACGACCGGCGACATCTTAGGCGGCCCGACTGTCGAAGACGCCCTGGCCGAAAAGGCGCGCAAGGATGCGAAGGCAGGGAAGCCGCCAGCCGGGCCTGACCTGTTCAGTGCAGCCGACCCAGAACCAGCCGAGCCCGCCGCGGCCCCCGCGCCGAGCGCCGACACCCTACGCGCCCAGGCCGACCTGAACAACGCCCTGGCCGACCTGGGCGACCTGCTTGGCAGGCCATTCCGGGCCAACATCGCGCCCGAGCAGGAGGCCAAGCTGGTGCCCATCCTGACCCGGGTGCTGGACGCTGCCTTCCGGATGGGCTACTACAAGTTCAAGGACGCGGCCCGCTTCGCCCTGGACACCATCCGCGAGAAGATCGGCGCCGACGTGGCCGACGCGCTCACGCTGGAGCACCTGCAAGGCGCCTACATCGCCATGTCCGGCAAGTACCGTGACAAGGGCGCCGAGACGGTTGCCGCGGTGGCGGCCGTGGAGAGCCTGGCTGATCTGGCACCGGCTGCGCCCACCGCGGCCCCGAAGCCTGCCACGCCTTCCCCCATCGAACAGGCCATCACCTCCGCGAAGTCTCTGGACGACGTGGTGAAGTGGATCGCTGAAAACAGCGACAACGCCAGCTACCGCGCCATCGCCGCGCGCATCCTCCCGTTCACCAAGGCCCCGGAGTTGATCGTGGTGGCCGACGGCAAGACGGTCCCCGGTGGCGTGCCCACAGCGCTGAACCTGGCGCGCGGGGTGTTCTTCGAGGACTTCAAGACCGGCCGCCGCGCCGTGTTCGTGAAGGACAAGTCGTTTGCAGAGAACGGGATGGACGAGGAAGTCATCCTGCACGAGGCGCTGCACGCGGCTACGAATGCCCTGATCAGCGATGGCAACCTGCGCAAGAACGCCGGCACGCCGGTCTTTGCAGCCGTCCAAGACCTCTACAAATTGCAGAAGGCCATCGTCGCGGACCTGAACGCGCGCGACAAGGCCGGCACGTTGAGCGCCTTCGAGAAGCAGCTGCACATCCAGATGGCGGCCAGCAGCACCAAGGAGGTGCTGGCCTGGGGCCTGACCAATGCCGACTTCCAGACCATGCTGCGCGGCATAAAGGTGGAGGGGCAATCTGGCTGGAGCGAGTTCGTTGCCGCGCTGCGCAAGATGCTGGGCCTGGCCGAGCGCCACGACGATGCCCTGTCGGAACTGATCACGACGGTGGACAAGATTCTTGCGGCTGGAGAGTTGCAGCAGAAGCCAGTGTCAGCACCGGCCCCGGCTGCCAAGGCCGCAGCCGCTGCTCCCGCCCCTGCTGAGAAGCCAGCGAGCAAGATCGAGGACTTTGGCCAGAAGCTGGAAGGTGAGACCCGCGAGGACGACGCCGGAAACGTGGCGATGTTCTCCCGTGGCACCCAGCTCCGCCGCGGCGACCCCACCACCGGCCTGACAACGACGGCGTTCACGCAGGCCATGGAGAAGGCCTTTGGCCCATCCGTCGCTCGCCGCCTGGAGGAAAGCGGCGTCGTCGTCCCGCTGGCTGACCAGAACAGCCTGCCGGCACACATCCAGAAGTTCGTGCGTGCCGATGACGTGATCTTCGGGTTCTACGACCCGAAGACCGACCGCACCTATGCCGTGCTGTCGAACCTGCGGCCTGAAATGGTCAAGGGTCTGGTCATTCACGAGGTCGGTGTGCACTACGGCTTCGAGGGCATGCTCGGCAAGCCCAAGTACAACGAGGTGATCGGACGCATCAAGATGCTCGGCCGCGCCGGCAACAAGGAAGTCCTCGCCGCGCGCAAGAGTGCCGAGGACGGATCGGCCAAGCCGAGCCAGATCCCCGAGGAAACGCTCGCCTACCTGGTGATGAACCACCCGGACATGAGCTTGATCCGGGACGTGATCGCCAAGATCAAGGCCTTCCTGTTTGACAAGTTCGGCATCGGTGGCGACTATCTTTCCGTGGACGACATCACCCAGTTGGCGAAGGCGGCAGTCAAGCATGCCAGCCGCACGCAACCCGGGGAACGGCGGCCCGACTTCGTGCAGCCCGCCGACTTCATGCGCGTGTTCCACGGCACGCCGCACCAGGTCGACAAGTTCAGCACGGCGAAGATCGGCACGGGGGAGGGCGCCCAAGCCTACGGCTGGGGCCTCTACTTCGCGGACAGCAAGGAGGTGGCCGACCACTATCGTCGCACCCTCTCGCCAGTCGCAGTGGACGGCACTGAAGTTCGCAGCACCAGCCTATTCCAGCCGCCGCGCCAGAACGCTGGATACGCCATTGGGTCGCGGATGGCGCAGGACATGTCTTTTGAGAAGGCCAAGGACGCGGCGCGGCGGGAGGCGAAGGCCGAATTGGCGCAACTACGGCAATCGGAAAGTGACCTCCGCGCCCGCGACAAGAGCGACCCAGGCAAGGATTGGGGGGCGTTTGCTGACCAGCAGGCTGACCGCGCCGCGACAACCCAGCGCATGGTCGATGCCATCGAAATCATGACGCCGAAGGACATCAAGGCCGGCAACATCTACGAAGTCGAGATCCCCGACGACGGCGAATACCTGCTGTGGGACAAGCCGCTGAGTGAGCAACCGGAAGGGGTGAGCAAGGCGCTGACCAGCGACACGGCAACCATGGCCGCCCTGGAAGAAGACCAGTTCGGCGGCCCTGTTATGGATCAAGTCACGGGGCGCGACTTCTATCGCAAGTTGTCCACCCGACTGGCTGCGCCGCTGCGCGAGATTGACAACGGCGGGCCGCGTGGATGGGGCGGATACACGCAGACCCTGAACGACAAGGCGGCCAACGACGAGGCCGCAAGCAAAGCCCTGCGCGCCGCAGGAGTGCGCGGCATCAAGTACCTCGACGGCGCCAGCCGCACCAAGAGCCTGCGTGACGTGAAGCGCGAGTTCCTGGCCGAATTGCCCGAGGACGCCGACTTCAACGAGGTGACGGACCTGATCGGCAGCGGCACGTTCTCCCCGCAGAACGAGGCCATCCTGAAGGAGCTGGCCGCCAATGACTGGCTGGGCTTCGACTACCCGGCCCAGGCCATCAGCGCGGCGCTGGGCGGCAAGCTGGCCGACTTCGACGCATCGCCGGCCCTGGTGAAAGCTGTTGCCGATGCCCAGGAGGACGGCACCTTCAACTACGTGATCTTTGACGACGCCGACGTGGAGATTGCGCAGGCGATGTTCTCCCGGCAGGGCGACCAGACCGAAACCCCCGCCTTCCGCGCCTGGTTCAAGGATTCCAAGGTGGTGGACGCAGAGGGGAATCCTCTGGTGGTGTATCACGGGACGCGCAGCGACGTGGCGGCGTTTGCGGACGACAAGGTGAAGGGGCGTTTCCCTAACTCGGAGGGCTTCTACTTCACGTCGCGGCCACAGCACGCATCGGTCTACGCCGACAGCATCCAGAACGCTTCGGAAGACTTCAACCCAGCCTCACGATTTGCCATCCCCGTAGCGGAGGGCGCGAACGTCATGCCGGCGTATGTCAGTCTCCAGAATCCAAAAGTCCTTACTGTGTCGGCTTGGGGCACCCTGGAATCGCGTGTCGATGGCGATGGCGGCGCGCAGGTGCGCGCTGCGCGCGAGGCGGGTCACGATGGCGTGATCGTGAAGCGCGAAGCCGGAGACGAGTGGGATGGGATGCTTGTCATCGCCTTCCGCCCCGAGCAGATCAAGTCCGCCATCGGCAACCGGGGGACGTTCGATCCGGGAAACCCGGACATCATGTTCTCCCGTGCCGCCCGGTCTGAAGCCATCAACAGCGCCGTCGACCACGTGAACACCCTGGTGGGCGAGGTGCCCGGGAAACTGAGCTGGTGGCACAAGACCGTGGGCACCATGCAGAACCTGGCCCTGCGCTCGCCACCGTTCAAGCGCGTCTTCGATGGGGTGCAGAACTTCATCAACGACGTGAGCCTCTACGCCACGGAGGCGGCTGACCTGGCGCCCACGATCCTGCCCAAGCTGGAGTCCTGGGCCGATCTGGCGAAGTCGCCCCTGTCGGCCGCCGACACGAAGGCCCTGCAGGCGCCCGTGTTTGAGGGCACGCTCAAGTGGACGCGGGACGCGGATGGCCGGCCGGTCGAGGAATCGGACCCGCACAAGGCTGGGCTGGTCTGGACCGATGCGGAGCTGCGCGAGCGCTTCGGCCTGGACGACCGGCAGGCGGGCCTGTACCGCGAAGTGCGCGCCGCGCTGGACAAGAGCCTGACGAACCTGGCGATGAGCGACATGCTGCGCTTCGCCGGCCGGGACGCGCAGCCCATCGCCAAGACGGTGATGGAGTCGGCCAACGTGGGCGAGGCGGCCGAGACCCTGAGCCAGTACCTGCGCTCGCTGGCCGATGCCGACCCGGCGCGCGCCAGCGTGCTGACCGACACCGCGGACAAGGTCGACGCGAAGGCGGAGCGGGCGCAAGATCTGATCCGCCGCGGGTACGCTCCGCTGTCGCGCTTCGGCACCTACACCCTGGAGGCCATGCTGCCGACCGGGGAGCGGTACTTCGGCATGTTCGAGACGCAGGCCGAGCGCACCAAGATGCTCCGAACCCTGAACGTGGCGCGCGCCGGGGAAATCTCCCAGGGCACGCTGTCGCAGGAGGCCTACAAAATCTTTGCCGGGGTGAGCCCGGAGACGCTGGAGCTGTTCGGGGATCTGCTGGGGTTGGAATCGCAGGGCGACGGTCCTGGCGCCCAGGCCTTCCAGGAATACCTGAAGGCCACGAAGTCGAACCGCAGCGCCATGAAGCGGCTGATTGAGCGCAAGGGCATCGCCGGGTTCTCCGAGGATGTCGGCCGCGTGCTGGCCGGGTTCATCTACAGCAACGCCCGGCAGACCTCGACCAACCTCCACACGGGCGAGATCACGCAATCCTTGACCGCAATGAAGGACGGCGACAAGACCCAGGGCGAGCTGCTGGACAGCGCAGTCAAGCTGGTCGAGTACATCAGGAACCCGCAGGAGGAAGCGCAAGCCCTTCGCGGTCTGCTGTTCGCGCAGTACATCGGCGGGTCGGTGGCCAGCGCACTGGTGAACATGACCCAGCCGATCACGATGACGCTGCCCTGGTTGAGCCAGTACGGCGGGCTGGCCAATGCCGGCAAGCAACTGGCCGCCGCGGCGCGCGACGCGGCCAAGGGAAGGAGCACCGGGAATGCCCGACTGGACGCAGCCCTGCTGAAAGCGGAAGAAGAGGGCATTGTGAGCCCGCAAGAGGTCCACCAACTGATGGCGCAGGCCGCCGGCCGGGGATCTCTGCAGGCCGGGGACGGCACGCTGGCCGGTGACGCATCGGCAAAGGCCGGCAATGCGCTGTCCAAGGTGGCGCTGGCTTGGGGCAAAGGGTTTTCCCTGGCCGAGCAGTTCAACCGGCGCGTGACCTTCATTGCCGCATGGCGCAACGCCGCGGAGCGCGGTCTGAGCGACCCGTCCAGCTTCGCCGAGCAGGCCGTGGCCGAGACCCAGGGCGTCTACAACAAGGGCAACAAGCCGGCCTGGGCGCGCGGCGCGGTGGGCTCGACGGTGTTCACCTTCAAGCAGTACAGCATCGCCTACGTGGAGATGCTGCACCGCATGGCCACCCGCGGCGGGCCGGAGGGCAAGCGCGCGGCGCTCTACGCGCTGGGCATCCTGTTCCTGCTGTCCGGCCTGGGCGGTGGCCCCGGAGCGGACGACCTGGACGACCTGATCAGCGGGGCCCTGCAGGCGCTGGGCTACAACTTCGACAGCAAGGCCAAGCGGCGCGAGTTCCTGACCGGCATCATCGGCCAGGCCGGCGCCGACTTCGTGGAGCGCGGTGTCTCTGGCATCGCCGGGGTGCCGATCGACGTGTCCGGCCGCCTCGGGATGGGCAACCTGATCCCGGGTACCGGACTGCTGACGAAGAAGACCGACCACACCCGCGACGTGGCCGAGATCGCCGGGCCGGCCGGCGACTTCGCCAACCGCATCTTCCAGGCTGGCGGCAGCGTCATCAAGGGCGACATCGCCAAGGCTGGCAACAGCCTGGCGCCCACGGCCATCCGCAACCTGTCCCAGGCCTACGACATGGCCAACATGGGCATGTACCGGGACAAGAAGGACATGAAGGTGCTTGATACCGACGGCTACGACGCCTTTGCCAAGTTCATCGGCTTCCAGCCCAACGACGTGAAGCGCGCGCAGGACGCCAATTCGGAGGTGCAGCGCCGCGTGGCCCTGAACCAGATGCGCGAATCCGAGATCGCCGACGCCTGGGCGCTGGGAGTGTTCGAGAAAGACCAGGACAAGGTGAAGGCCGCCCGGGACGCGCTGGCTCAGTGGAACGCCGACAATCCTGAGTCCCCAATCCGCATAGACTTCAAGCAGATCGCCAAACAAGTACGCGCCATGAACGAAGACAAGGCCACCCGGATTGCCAAGACGGCGCCGGTGGAGATCCGGGCGGCGGTGCGGCGTGAGCTGGAGAGCGCCCGGTGAACTGGGCCGGCATCTCCATCGTGGTCGGCCTGATCGGGCTGGCCTTCCAGGCCTGGCCCCTTGGCATCCTGGTGCTCGGCGGGCTGGTCTGGCTTTACATGAGCAGTTGATCGCCATCCGCGCAGACCGCGGCAACCCCCCGTAAGGATTGGCCGTCTTGACGACGGTGGGCAGCATGCGCCCATCTTCCACGGACTTAGGACCGCTACGCGGCAACCACCATGATCTACGGTCAGAACCCATCGAAGGAATCCCGCCCCGTCCAAACTGACGCCGACGGCAGGGTTCTTGTCTCCCTGCAGAACTCGGCAGGCGCAGACAACACGGTCAAGGTCGGCGCCATCGCCAACCCCAGCGCCAGCTTCGCCGTCCCCAACAGCGCCGCAACCTACGCCATCGGCGACCTGATCGCCAACAGCGCCACGGCGGGAAGCGTGACGCCCCTGAGCTTCGCCAACGTGGCACGGGTGGCTGCTGGAGCGGCGGCCATCATCAAGGCACGCCTCACCAAGACGGGCACGGGCATCGTGGGTGCTGCGTTCCGCCTGCACCTCTACAGCGCCAGCCCCACAGTCACGAACGGCGACGACGGCGCATTCCTGCCCAACCAGGCCGCGAACTACCTGGGCGCCTTCGAGTTCGGCACCACCAACATGCGCGTCCACTCGGATGGTGTGGCCTGCAACGGCGTCACGCAGACCGGCTACCCCATCACGGTCGACCTCTCCAGTGGCACCACGATCTACGGCCTGGTCGAAGCAGCCGGGGCCTACGTGCGCACGGCCGGCGAGACGTTCACCTTCACCCTCGAAGTCGAGCAGGAGTAAGCGCCATGGGCGTGATCTCCAGTCGGATTCGCCGCCACCGCCGGAACCGGCTGGCGGCAGAACTGGCCGCAACCTACAGCCCGCGCCGTCACTTCCGCCTCGGCCAGGACGTGGGCTGGCACTGGCAGTTCGACAACCCGCTGACCCGCGTAGGCATCCCCTACGAATGGGTTGATACAGCCGGCACGACGCCTACAACCGCAGTAGGACAGGGCATCGGGCTATTGCTCGGCAGAGAGTACGGCGGCGCAACCGGCCCCAGCCTTCTAGCCAACGGTGCAACAGGTCTGACCGGCACAGCGACTGCGGCGAGCTACAGCACCACGACCTTCGCCGGTTCCGTTTCCCGCGCTGGTGACGCGAGCAATCAATCGTGGGTGACGTGGACCGGGCTCACGACGACGCAGCGGGATAGCCTGCTGGCGTTCCTTCGATCGAACGTGGCGTTCGCGTTCGTGCCGACGCGCGATGTGCGCATCGCGGTCGGCCAGGTCGACCGACCGAGCTACCAGCAGGTCAACGGCCAGATCTGGTCGGTGGCAGTGACGGTGGCCGAACTGATCTACACGGGCTGAACCAATGGTCTCCTCTCCGGTGTTGCTCCAGACGGTGGGAGAGCAGCCACACGGCCGACAGCCGTGGATCTGGCTGTGGGAGATCGAACTGGTGAAGCGCACCGTGCTGCTGCCACCGGTCGTCCTGCGCATGACGAACGTGGCGAAGCCAGTGGTCTGGCCGCCGAGGTACCCGGTCACGGCCAGCATCACCGTGACCGTGCTGGCGGCGCCGGATCGAGCCAGGCTCACGGCCACCGCCGGCACGTTCGTGGCCTACGCGGCGAACAACCTGGTCGACATCGCCGGAAGCGCGGCGGGCAACAACAGGACGCAGGCCCGGATCTACGCAGTGGCGACGCACGCGTCCTGGATCGAGGTCCTGGGAACCGGGTTCACCGGAGAGACCAGGAGCCTCACGGTGACGCAGGGGCCGACGCCG
>ERZ650311.630-NODE-630-length-21036-cov-5.734712_pt1 | contig 21036 bp, 18 predicted proteins | sample MGYA00376247_ERZ650311 | MGnify/ENA primary metagenome ERZ650311 (study PRJEB26733, sample SAMN07839324) | wastewater metagenome | biome: small river; feature: stream; material: water | place: USA: North Carolina | collected 2016-07-28 ...
CCCGCAACCAAGATTTACGTACTAAGCCCTTAATTTTTAAGGGCTTTTTGCTTTTCTGGGCATTAAAAAGCCTGATTTCTCAGGCTTTGTAGTGCTTTCAGGATGGGGTCAGCTCAACACCTTGTAACTGCGACCGCTCAAATACCCCTCACTACAGCCTCTTGGGCCTTTCTTCTATTAAACGCGCCACCTGCTGCCAGCAACCAGAAAATATAGAGTGGCTAATGTATGCATATGTAAATCTTTTGTTCAATTTCACATCCATCGATGCCATAGTCGTTTTATATCATGTCTAAAAAATTGTGTCGAAGACTTTGCATTGCTTTTAAAAAGCCAAGTCTGCGCTCCAGTTGCTGGGGTTTGATAAAACGGAATCTCTAAACTTTTATAACGCGCAGTAACATCTGGGTGTGGGTGTCCATAGCGATTGCGATAACCATTTTGCGCAAAAGCCTTGTCAGGCTCAAGCCGCTCTAGCAGAGCTAATGACGAAGATGTTTTGCTTCCATGGTGTGGCGCCATAAATATCAATTCTCGATCTCCAATACCTTGCAGCATGATGTCATCTAATCGGTTTGTGATTTGAGTCTCACCCTGCTGCTCAACATCACCTGTTAACCATAGAGAGCTTTGTAAATTGCGCACTTCTAGAACGCAACTCATCTCATTCGGTTTACCAGGATATTGATTGGCAAATACAGTCTCTTCATGAGGATGCCAAATCACAAACTCCACCTCATCCCACGCCCATCGCTGACCATAACGACAGGGTATTGCTGGGATCTTTCTGGTTTGCAGATTCTGAAGCAGCGGGTTATTGGTTGGCAATGAACCCATCATGAAATCAAACTGTATCTGCTTTAATAGGCTTGCAGCCCCACCAACGTGGTCACTATCACTATGACTGATCACCATGCGATCCACTTGGTTGATTCCTCTACCTCGCAAATAGGGAAGAATGACTCTTTGACCTGCATCGTCTTTCTTGCCTAGGATGGGGCCGGTGTCGTATAGCAGTCTTCTATTAGTAGTTTCAATGAAGACCGCTGTGCCCTGACCAATGTCTAATACAGTTGCCCTAAATTCACCTTTGGCTAATTGTGAATTCATTTGGCTTGGCGCAAAGAATAAGGGCACGGATAAAGTGATGGCAATTAGTCGCATCTTCCATGACTCTCCAATATCGCCAGGACGAATTGCATAAACGATTCCACATCCAGATATCAGTAGCGCCCACCATTCGGGTTGCCGTGACCATAGCACAGCCCAACTCCAGCCCGCCATCCACTCCAGCAAAATTGCTAAATACTCCATAGAGGTATGCGCCGGCAATAGTAACCAACGGCCAATAAATTCCGGCAGCAAAGCACCAGTGATTGCCAATGGTGTGACGATATAACTTACCAGTGGAATAGCAAATGCATTAGCCAATGGCGAGACAATGGAGACTTGATAAAACCAAAATAAAGTAAACGGCAACAATGCCAGCGTGACAACAGCTTGCACACGACATGCCTCACGAAGCGCTTGGAGAAGACGCTGCAACCAATGTACCTCAAGCTCTTTCCCGGTTGGAATGCCCAATAAGCCAGATGAGTTACCCATGGCATACAGAATAGCTGCCACTGCGCCAAAAGATAGCCAAAAGCCAGGCGTATACGGAGCCATTGGATCAATCAATAATACAAAGGCCAAAGCCCACCACCAAATATCAAATGATCTTGGATTTCTGCCGGTCCATAAAGCAAATGCCACTACACCAACCATATACATGGTTCTTTGTGCCGGAATCTGAAAGCCTGCTAACCATGCATAAATAAATGCCGTCGCAAATCCCGCCACTGCCGCCACCTTACTAACGGGCGCAATTAGCGGCCACGAACCTCGACGCCAAAGGATAGCGGCTAGAGCAGCACCGACACCAGCCAACATAGTGACATGCAGACCCGATATCGAAATCAGGTGACCAATGCCTGTCGCATTAAATACTTGCCAATCATCTTGATGAATAGCATTTTGATCCCCCATCACCAAAGCAATCAGTACGCCCGCATATCTTGCGTCCATGGGCAGCATCGACTGTATCTTTCTGCGCAAATGCCAGCGCGCACGCTCCATGCGTAATTCAAAATCAGACCAAACAATATCTTTATCCAGCAATAATTCACCGGACCGCACTGAACCACTAGCTCCATAGCCCTGATGGAATGACCAACGCTCAAAATCAAAGGTGTATGGATTGAGCGAACCATAAGGACGCTTGAGCTTGGCTTTAAGCTTCCAGCGCTGACCCGGAATTACCTCTGGAATTTCTTGAGGATTTCTCCAAGCTGGCTGCCAACTCAAATAAATTTTTTTCGGAAATTCACTAACTACTTCTTTTCCCAAGGTGGCGAGATCTACCTCAAATGGAAATTTCACACCGGAAGCATTACCTTGCGGTAAACCAACTACCCTTCCTTCAAGAGCAAATTCTTTCCCTTCTAAATCAATGGTAAGAATATTCTCTAAACGGCTTTCTGCGTAGTGCGCATTCCATGCGAAGCCCATGGCAAAAAATAAACAGAAGATCGCCAGTTTCTTAGCAAGACTTAAATAGCGAAAAAAGAAAATAGATACTGCAGATACTATGAAGGCAGCTACACAGGCAGATACCCAATATTCTGGGACTTGCGGCAAATAAAGAAGGAGCGATCCCCCGGCGATAAACGCCGTTATAGCTAAACGCAATGAATTAAGAAGCTAGATTAAGGCTGGGAATATCTGCACACAGGGCAGACCAACGCGGTAATGCTTGCATGGCATTGCGCCACACAGCAGAGGCAAACGATGCATCACCCATACCCCTCACTACAGCGAGCTCTTTCGCTATTCGCGGTAGAAAGGCAGGCTCATTAAACGCGATGCCTTCATCCCTTAGCCATGCCGGCGGAATATCAGGAGCGTCTGTTTCGGTCACGATACTCTCCAAAGGCAATTCTTTTAATAGTCGACGAATTTGCAAAGCTCTTTCGTAAGTGGCTGCACCACCAAAGCCCAATTTAAAGCCAAGCTCGATAAACTGATCAGCCTGCTGGAAACTTCCATTAAAGGCATGCGCTATTCCACTGGGAATATTGCGACGACGCAATGCTTTGAGAATGGCATCTTGTGATCTACGGACATGCAAAATAACAGGTAGCTGATATTTTTGCGCTAAATCCAATTGGGCACTGAAGAAAAACTCTTGCTTATGCGGATCTAAGCCCTCTACAAAATAATCTAGACCGATTTCACCCACACCCGCAAAACGTGGATCGGACAGCGAGTCAACTATCTTGCTCTCAAGAATCTGAATATCACCTTCTTGCGCTTGATTGGTATATAGGGGATGTATTCCGAGGGTATAGACCAAACCCGGAATTTGCTGACTATAGCGATGAGCCAACTCCCTTACTGGAGAGCAATCAGCAGCCTTTACAGCTGGCAGCAAAATTGCTTTGACGTTTTTATCGGCAGCTCTTTGAATGACTGTATCGAGCGAACCTGAAAACTCTGGGGCATCTAGATGGCAATGGGTATCTATCCACATGGGATGCCCGCTCATGCCGAAAAGGTCTTTAATACTCCGCGCTCTAAATGCAAAATACGATCACAACGTTTAGCGCGAATGGGGTCATGCGTCACAATCACAAAGGCAGTGCCTTGCTCACGAGCGATATCTAGCATCAAATCAAATACACCATCAGCAGTTTCGGTATCCAGATTACCTGTTGGCTCATCCGCTAGAACACAAGCAGGATTTCCAACTAAGGCACGAGCAACCGCAACACGCTGACGCTCACCACCAGACAACTCGCCAGGAGTATGCAACTCTCTTGCGGCCAGACCAACTGCTTTGAGCATCTCACTTGCGCGATCCATGGACTCATCATTACTCAAGCCTCGAATACGTAAAGGCAGGGCCACATTCTCTGCGGCACTAAATTCATCTAGGAGATGATGAAACTGATAAATAAACCCGAGACTATGGTTACGCAGTTGATCCAACTTTTTAACTGATAAGTCACTTAAATTCGAGCCAGCCAATAAAACTGAACCGGCGCTTGGCGTATCTAGCCCACCCAATAAATGTAGCAAGGTGCTCTTGCCAGAACCAGAAGAACCCACAATTGCCACCTTCTCTGATGGGGCAACATCCAAATCAATCGCCTTTAGAACCTCAACTGCAGTAAGTCCCTGACCATAAGTTTTGGCTAGGCCTCTAGCCTTAAGCACTAAATTACTCATAACGTAGAGCCTCCGCAGGTTGCACCTTCGCAGCACGACGACTTGGGTACAGCGTGGCTAATACGGAGAGGCCAAAAGCCATTAAACCAACTGTGATTACATCACTCGCCCTCACGTCAGATGGCAATTCACTAATGAAGTACACCTCACGCGGCAAGAATTGGACGCGGAAAATTGCTTCAATCACCGGAACAATCACATCGATATTGAGCGCAATCAATAAGCCAAGCAATACTCCCGCCAATGAACCTAACAAGCCAATCGCTAAGCCCTGAATTAAAAATATTCTTTGAATGAGTCCCGGACTCGCACCCATCGTTCTGAGAATGGCAATATCAGCTTGCTTTTCATTTACCGTCATGACCAAAGTAGAAACTAAGTTAAATGCGGCAACTGCAATAATCAATGTCAGAATGATGAACATCATTTTCTTTTCGGTCTGAACAGCAGCAAACCAATTGCGATTAGATCTTGACCAATCCGTGACCCAAAGTGCTTGAGGAACAACCGCGGCTAACTCAGCAGCAACCTCAGGGGCTCGCTGCATATTGTCAACCTTGACACGCAGACCTGACGGGTCGCGCAAGCGCAATAAGGCTGCTGCATCTTGCCAGTGCATGATAGCCAGAGAACTGTCGTATTCATAATGACCACTATCGACAATCCCTACCACCTGAAGCGTACGCATACGCGGCATTGCACCAGCTGGAGTTAAATCGCTTTCGGGAACAATTAAGTTAATACGATCGCCAACATGTGCACCTACAATTGCTGCAAGTTGTGCGCCTAGAGCCACGCCAAAACTTCCTGGCTTGAGGTCCTCAATCTTGCCTGCAACAAATTGTTTGGGCAATTCAGAGACTCCCCCCTCTTCGCTCGGCAAGATACCTCGAATAGATACGCCACGCATCATATTGTCACGACTTAACAACCCTTGTGAACTGACCATTGGTGCTACACCAACGACGTGGGGTTGTTGCGCTACCTTCAATGCTAGTGGCTCCCAATTTGCCAATCCATCTGGAGAAATGATTTCTACATGAGAGAGGACGGACAACATGCGATCGCGTACTTCCTTCTGAAAACCGTTCATCACAGAAAGCACCACAATCAGGGAGGCAACACCTAAAGCGATGCCCGCAGTGGAAATCCCAGAAATGAAGGATAAGAAGCCATCGCGCTTGCCTACCGTCTTGCGACGCTTGGATCGGGTGTAGCGCAGGCCAATTTCTAGCTCAATAGGAAGTCTCAACATAACCACAGTTTAGTGAATCGCACGAGCAAACTGATGGAATACCTAAATGCCACCTAAAATCAGGGGAATGACTCTAAATTCCGACCCTTCTAAAGCTTCTAAGGCAAATTCGCGCCGCTTTACCCTGATGTTATCGGGGGAAGATGCCTTAGACGAGCTCGAAACCAGAGATAGCCCACAAAAAGGCTTACCTCATGAGCGTTATTTACTCGGCGAATTGGTGCCGCTAGCCCCTGTTTTACTACTTGGGCAATCCACTCAAGCAGTGAACCCGAGTGAAACTATTGCCTGCCTACAGCCAGTTCATCTGCATGCCACACGCGACCATCTCATCTTGATGGGGCAAGGTCAGATTGATCTGACAGAGAAAGAATCATCCGAGCTTCTCAAAGTAGCTCTTCCTTTTATTGAGGAAGACTTTGAAAGTACGATTTTGTTTACGAATCAACACTACTGGTTTATTCCTGCCGGACCTTTTACAAGCTTAGAAAGTTATAGCGTTGATCAAGCCCATGGACGCAATATTGATTGGTGGATGCCACGCGATTCAAAAGAAGAAGGTATTGCTAAACGTTGGCGCAAACTTCAAAATGAAATTCAAATGCTGTGGCATATTGGCCCTGTTAACGAAGAACGTGAGCAACGCGGTATGCCAAGCATTAACTCGCTTTGGATTAGTGGTATTGGCAAACTAAACGATGTGCAAGCACCAAACACACTAAAGCAATCGCAGCGCCTGATAGGCTCTCACCCCATGCTGGCTGGGCTAGCCAAGCTATTGAGCCTTCCACATGGAGTGACTTTAAATGAGAAAAATCTAGCCGGCACTTTTTCTTGGCTTGATCATGCGCAAACTGTCTGGCCACAATTGAGCGCAGCTTTGCTCGATAAACAATTGGATGAAATTGTCATCATTGACTTTCCAAATGGAAAAGTTCGTGAACGCCTTTTTACCGCTAAAGACCTTACCAAAAAATCTTGGGCTTTCTGGAAAAAAGCAGAACCCTTATCCTGGCATGACATTACTCAGGCATGATTTTTAAATGAGTATCTTTTCTCAGCGTCCGTTTTCTGAGCGTACCGCTTCCTGGTTAGCGCAGAGTGGTTTACATCCCCTGCTGGCAAGGCTCTATGCTGCACGTGGACTGCAATCACCGGAAGAGCTCTCATTGGATCTAAAGCAGCTACTTTCACCGGTGGAATTAAAAAACTGCATCAGCACCGCATCATTGCTAGCAGATATTCTCGAGAAAAAAGAGCCGATGCTCATTGTTGCCGACTATGACTGCGATGGGGCCACCGCCTGCGCTGTTGGCCTGCGGGGTTTACGCATGCTAGGTGGGCCAGAGACCCCCATTCAGTTTCTGGTGCCTAATCGCTTCACAATGGGCTACGGTTTAACTCCTGAAGTAGTGGAGTTAGCCGCCCAACAGAACCCCAAACCAAAATACCTTATCACTGTAGACAACGGCATTGCTAGCGAAGCAGGGGTTGATCGCGCCCGTGAATTGGGCATGGAAGTTATCGTGACGGACCATCACCTCCCTGGCGATAACTTACCCAAAGCGCTGGCTATTGTTAATCCAAATCAACCAGGCTGTAGCTTTCCAAGTAAAGCGCTTGCTGGTGTTGGCGTGATGTTTTATTTATTGGTTGCTCTGCGTGCTGAACTGCGTAAGCGCGGCAAATTTACCAATGAAACCCAACCCAAGGTTGAGAATCTTCTCGACCTTGTTGCCTTAGGTACGGTTGCGGACGTTGCGCAATTAGATCGTAATAACCGAGTACTAGTGTCTAATGGTTTGAAACGTATTCGCGCAGGGATATCACAGCCTGGAATACAAGCACTCTTTCAGGCGGCAATCCGCGATCCTCGCAAAGCAAACACCTTTGACCTAGGCTTTGCCATCGGCCCCAGACTCAATGCTGCTGGACGTCTAGCTGATATGACGCTTGGCATTCGTTTACTGCTGACAGACAACGCAGATGAAGCTTTGAACTTAGCTCACGAGCTTGATCGCATCAATCGCGAACGCCGCGTAATTGAAACAGGTATGCAAGAAACTGCTCTCTCGCATCTTGCTGAAGATCAGCTTGCTGGGACGATGGCTGAACGCACTAGTATCTGTTTATGGAATCCCGAATGGCACCAAGGAGTAGTTGGCATTGTTGCCTCACGTCTCAAAGAACGCTTTAATCGCCCAGCAATTGTGTTCGCCCCAGCGGATGGCAGCACCGGCGAAGAATTGCGTGGCTCCGGTCGCTCGCTTATTGGCTTTCATTTAAGAGATGCTTTGGATCTAGTTTCTAAGCGTGAACCAGGACTCATTCTCAAATTTGGTGGTCATGCGATGGCTGCAGGTTTAACGATTCGAAAAAGTGATTTTGAAAAGTTTGATGCCTGCTTTCAGGAAGTGGCGAGTAGTTTGCTCACAGATGAACTGCTAGAGCGTCGCCACACTCACGATGGGATGTTAGAGCTTGCAGAATTTACCCCCGACATTGGCGACCTCCTTGCCGAAGAGATCTGGGGCCAAGGCTTTCCTCAGCCGGTTTTTTATGGGGAATTTGAGATTACCCAGCAAAGCCTCATGAAAGAAAAGCATCTACGCTTAATGGTTCGACCCTTGGGGCTTGAGGCAAGCTCCAAGCCATTGACAGCAGTTTGGTTTAACCGCACACAAAGCCTGCCCGCCAAAGCCAGGCTAGCCTATCGCTTGGTCACCGACCGCTATCAAGGCCAAGCCCGCGTGCAGCTAATGATTGAAGCCCATGATGAGGCGGCTAACACCTAAGGGTCCAGCGCAATAACCCCCTTATAATTAGGGGATGGAAGCTGAACAACTAAACATTATTTCGAATACCTTGTCTGATCTGCTCACCCGTGAGCAAGCTCTTCGGGGGTATCTTTGACTTCGACGTAAAGTCACGTCGCCTTACCGAAGTTAATTCAATACTGGAAGATCCCACGATTTGGGATGATCAAAAGAAAGCGCAAGCGCTGGGCAAAGAGAAAAAATTGCTCGATGGCGTCGTTGCCACTTTGACAGATCTCAATACCAACATTACCGGCGCTATTGAGCTATTTGACATGGCTAAAGAAGAAGGCGATTTTGAAACGATCGCTGCGATTGAGCAAGATGTTGAAAGCTATAGCAAGATTATTGGCGATCTTGAATTCCGACGCATGTTCCACAATGAGATGGATTCATGTAATTGCTTTATTGATATTCAAGCAGGTGCCGGCGGTACTGAAGCCTGCGATTGGGCCAGCATGCTTTATCGTCAATACTTAAAGTATTGCGAACGCAAAGGCTATAAAACCGAAATCCTCGAAGAATCTGATGGCGATGTTGCTGGCATTAAAAGTGCGACTATCAAAGTCGATGGCGAATACGCTTACGGTCATCTACGCTCTGAAACTGGTGTACATCGCTTAGTGCGCAAATCTCCGTTTGATTCATCTAATGGCCGCCACACTTCCTTTGCCTCCATCTATGTTTATCCAGAGATTGATGACTCCATTGAGATTGAAGTGAATCCGGCCGATATCCGCACTGATACCTATCGTGCTTCTGGTGCGGGTGGACAGCACATTAATAAAACCGATTCTGCAGTTCGTCTCACGCATATTCCCACTGGGATTGTGGTGCAGTGTCAGAACGACCGCAGTCAGCACCGCAATCGCGCTGAAGCGATGACGATGCTGAAGTCACGTCTCTATGAGCATGAGATGCAAAAGCGTCGCGCTGAGCAAGACAAATTAGAGGCTAGCAAAACCGATGTAGGTTGGGGTCATCAAATCCGCTCGTATGTTTTAGACCAAAGCCGCATTAAAGATTTACGCACCAACGTTGAGATCTCCAATACACAAAAGGTATTGGATGGTGATCTTGATGCCTTTATTGAAGCCAGCCTGAAGCAAGGCGTGTAACAAACTCACACCCTTTACTGCACCACTACCGCACTACGATAGATATGAACGATAAAACTAATATAGACAATGCCCAAACTGAAGTAGTTGATGAAAATCACATCATCGCGGAGCGTCGTGAAAAGCTTGCCAAGCTACGCGCTAGTGGTGTCGCATTCCCGAATGATTTCGTACCAACCCATTTGGCAGCAGATCTACACGCTCACTATGACAGCCTCACTAAAGAAGAGTTAGCCGCCAAGAAGGTGCATGTCAAAGTAGCTGGACGTATGGTTCTGAAGCGCGTGATGGGTAAAGCCAGCTTTGCAACCATCCAAGATCGTAGTGGCCAGATTCAGTTCTACATTAATGATGAGCTCAGCGGCGCGGATGTGCATGGTGCTTTCAAGCACTGGGATATGGGTGACTTTATCTCTGCTGAAGGCAACCTCTTCAAGACTAACAAAGGTGAGTTATCTGTCGAGTGCAGCAACTTGCGCTTACTCAGCAAATCTTTGCGTCCATTGCCAGATAAGTTTCATGGCCTATCAGATCTAGAGACTAAATACCGTCAGCGCTATGTAGATCTGATTGTGAATCCAGAAAGTCGCAATACCTTCAAGGCACGCAGCAATGCAATCGCATCCTTACGTCGACACATGCTTGATGCCGACTTCATGGAAGTAGAAACACCAATGCTCCACCCAATTCCTGGGGGTGCAGCTGCTAAGCCATTTATCACCCATCACAATGCACTCGACATGCAAATGTTCCTGCGTATTGCGCCTGAGCTCTATCTTAAGCGCTTAGTAGTAGGTGGTTTTGAGCGCGTATTTGAGATTAACCGTAACTTCCGTAACGAAGGTGTAAGTCCGCGCCACAATCCAGAATTCACGATGATGGAGTTCTATGCGGCATACACCGACTACCGTTGGTTGATGGACTTCACCGAAGGTTTGATTCGCGCTGCCGCAATTGACGCACAAGGCACTGCGGTATTGACACACCAGGGACGTGAACTCGATTTAAGCAAGCCATTCCAACGTCTGACGATTACCGAAGCCATCCTCAAGTACTGCGGCCAATCTGGTAAGAACTATGAAGCAGCTCAATTAGAGGATGCAAACTTCATTCGTGCCGAGCTTAAAAAAGGTGGCGAGAACCCAGATGGCCCAACCCTTAAGAACGCTGGGATTGGCGCCTTGCAGCTTGCCCTATTTGAATTGGTTGCTGAGGAACACCTGTGGGAGCCAACCTATATCATCGATTACCCAATCGAAGTAAGCCCATTGGCTAGAGAGTCTGATACTCGCCCAGGTATTACTGAGCGTTTCGAGCTCTTTATTACCGGTCGTGAAATCGCCAATGGCTTCTCTGAATTGAATGATGCGGAGGATCAAGCCAACCGCTTCCGCAAGCAAGTGGAGCAAAAAGAAGCTGGTGATGAAGAAGCCATGTACTTTGACCATGACTTTATTCGCGCCCTTGAATACGGCATGCCTCCAACGGGCGGCTGCGGTATTGGCATCGATCGCTTAGTGATGCTCTTGACCGATGCACCAAATATTCGTGATGTGATTTTGTTCCCACACTTGCGTCGCGAGGAAGAATAATCTCCACTGAAGATTAACTCTGCTGCAAACAAAAAAGAGAGGCGATGCCTCTCTTTTTTGTTGCTTCATCAGCAAGAACTTAATTGCTGCTAGATATTATTGAATGCTGTATATCTCAGTGCCACCCTTAATGGTTTTAAGCACCTGAATATTTTTGATTTCATTCGGATCAACCTTTAAAGGGTTTTGATCTAACACCACCAAATCAGCCGTCTTGCCTGCAGAAATAGAGCCCTTATTAGCTTCTTCCCTATATAGATAGGCAGCGTTAGTTGTAAAACCCTGGAGTGCGACATAAGGGCTAATGCTTTGTTCTGGGCCCAAGGTCTTGCCAGAATACGTCTTACGGTTGACCGCGCTCCATACAGAAAATAAAACGCTTGGACCAGAAGACGGTGTGTCGTTATGCAAGGCAATTTTTACGCCTTTGGTATTGGCTGCATTCATAGGGCTCACGTTACTCGCGCGCTCTTCACCTAGCGTAGCACTAAAGGTATCTCCATACAACCAAACGGTGTTTGGCATGGATACAGCCAGAATATGTTTCTTCTTATAGTCATCAAGCTGATCATCGCGCGCAAAAAATGAATGGGCAATCACAGTACGGCGGTCATCCGTTACACCTGTCTCTGCAATCGCTTTGCCTAGAGCAGATAAAGTCATATCAATGCCAGCATCGCCATTCGAATAGCCAAAGTACTGAATATTTTTCTCGTAAGCCAACTTAGCGTACTTATCAATCAGAGCCTGTGGGTAATATGGAAAGCCACGCCAGTCCTTCGGAAAACCAGTGGTATCTAAGTAAGGTTTCGAGAAATACGCTAAGCGAAGTTGCGGAGCACCATCGGTTGGCACCTGAATGCCCGCCACCTTAAAACCTCTATCACCTTGGCTATAAACGCCAAACTGAAAATTGGGATTAGTCTTGAGCATTTGATCAACCACATCAAAAGTTGGCAAAGCAATCAAATCGACTGAAACTATTTTGCGATCTACCGCCAGGCGCATATTGTGCATATCGCCAATACTAGCCTCATAACTTTGTGCAGTCGTGAAGCCATTGGATACATAAATCTTCTCAGCTTTGCGATAGGTCTCAAAAGTGAGGTCTTGCGAATACTTACCTACCGCCTTAGCGACAGCCTCCAAGTAAGGCATACCAATGAGCTCACCAGTGAGCTCACCAGTCTTGGGATTCACTGGAATAAATCCAGAAACCGCTTTCGTAGCTTTTGTGATCCCTAATTTCTTTAAACCAGCGGTGTTGACCATACCAGTTAAGGTAGAGATATTCTCGATCAAGACTGCTTGATTAGGAAAGGCCTTATCCAAGTCAGCTAAAGTAAGAGGACCATCGGATAACAATGCATCAGCGTAGCCAGTACCCACTACCCAACCGTTAAATACTTTCGCTTCAGCTTTAAGCTTACTAATTAATTGGGCTTTATTCTGTGGCGGGTTTTTAGAGAAGTACGCAAGATTGACGCCAAGCGTGTCCTGAGCAACCAAAGCAAAATGGCCCCAGGTATCAATAAATCCCGGCAATAAAGTATGTCCTTTGAGATCCTGAATCGTTGGGTTAGCGCCTGCCTGAGAAAGCGCTTCTTTCATACTCCCAGTAAAGGCGATCTTCTTGTCCTTGACGACGATCGCTTCAACATACTTAGGAGTATCGCCCTCCATCGTCAGAATATCTCCATTGAAATACACCGTGGAGACCTGCGCAAAGGCGGAAATCGAAAAGGACGCTAAGAGCGTAGCAATCAGTTTGGGAGCTTTATTCATAAGCTCTTTATAAACCATTTGCACTTAGCAAAACAAGTTCTAGCGATAAGTGGGCTAAATCGACTCAGCTCTTTGGCTTCTTAAAGAAAGTACCCAGCAGAACTAATAACAATATCGTGAACCAAACCAAAGACCACTCAGGCACTTGTAATCCCAGAATGGCTGGAAGCTTTGCTGAACATAAACCGTCGGCCTTAAATAGCCATGGCAGATTTTGCACAAACTGAAATTGATTAATCCAGGTTTCTAAGGGATCAATGCCACATGACTCTGCAGGATGGGATAAAAGCCAAACATGATGACCGGCTACTGCAACCCCATAAGCTGCTGCAGCTATAGCCAAGCCATGAAACAGCTTTCTCAATGGTGTTATGCCAACAGCCAATAGGCATGAAAGAGCCACGCCAAGATAAGCAATTCTTTGTAAAACACAGAGGGGGCATGGCAAAAAGCTCACACCCTGATAACCCACTTGCTGAAGGACAACGGCAAATACGACCAAACCCAAGCTCAGAAACGATAAAAGGATGTATTGGCTTTTCTTCATCACTAGATAATAGCCAATCGCCCTGTATAGGCTAATAAATCGATTCTTTATTACTAAAAGTCTGATCTATATCACTACAGAGTCCTATTTTTGAATAGATTAGGCTCAAATTTCAGTCCCAAGAATGGGATAATCATTGTTTTGCTATCACCTTAATAAGCATTTATGGCCGCATATCACACCGAAACAGTCCTGTCCGTTCATCACTGGAACGACACCCTATTTAGCTTCACCACAACCCGCAATAAAGGCTTGCGCTTTCGGAGTGGTCACTTCTTAATGATTGGTCTTGAGGTTGAAGGCAAACCTTTGGTGCGCGCTTATAGCGTTGCCAGCCCTAACTATGAAGAGCATTTAGAGTTTTTGAGCATCAAAGTACAAGATGGTCCACTGACATCGCGCCTCCAAAAGATTCAAGTTGGCGATCCTATCTTAGTTAGCGAAAAGTCTGTTGGTACATTGGTATTGGATGATTTAAACCCAGGCAAGCATCTTTACTTGTTTAGTACTGGTACTGGTCTCGCTCCATTCATGAGCATCATTCGTGATCCAGAAACCTATGAGAAGTTTGAAAAGGTTATTCTCATTCACGGTGTACGCCTTGTAAGTGAGTTGGCTTATGCAGACTACATTCGTGATGAATTAACTCAAGATGAGTTCTTAGGCGAAATGATTCGTGAAAAATTAATCTACTACCCAACAGTAACACGCGAAGCATTCAAGCACACTGGACGCCTCACTACTGCTATCGAATCTGGTCAACTCTTTAAGGACATTGGCCTGCCTCCACTAGATCCAGCAGTGGATCGCGCAATGATTTGCGGTAGCCCATCCATGCTCAAAGAAACCTCTGAGATGCTGGATGCTAAAGGCTTCAAGGTCTCTCCAAGCCTTGGTCAACTAGGTGACTACGTATTCGAACGTGCATTCGTAGAGAAATAAGCTCATCTTATATATCTAAAAGTAATTTAGATATCGCTATATATTCCTTGTGGATATATAGACCCCTTGGTAAATTCTTTTAAACGAGATATTTACCAAGGAATCCTGATGTCACCCGTACGCGAGCATTACAACCCCGTAATCACAAAACTTCTTCGCGAACACGATCAACTGCCAATCGAAAAGGTGGTTGAACGGAAAAGTTTTCAGCGTCAAATCCTTTTCCTAATGAATGCCATCAAGCTCGAAGAGTTTGAACAGTCATTTTCCTAATTTATTGAGACCCTATTGATGCTGCAATTTTTTCAAGACTCTTCACAATTCATCATTTCCGGTGCGTTAGTTGGCCTGCTAGTGGGTATGACTGGTGTTGGTGGCGGCTCTTTAATGACGCCATTGCTAACAATAATCTTTGGCGTTGCCCCTACAACTGCAGTTGGAACAGACTTAGCTTTTGCGGCTATCACTAAAGGGTTTGGTACTGCGGCACACCGGCTTCATGGCAATGTTCGCTGGGATATTGTCAAACTACTATGTATTGGCAGTATCACTACAGCCATTATTTCAATTCTGGCACTGAAGATTATTGGTCCTATTTCAAAAAACTTTAATCACTTCATTAGCATATCAATTGGAATTTCAGTTCTATTAACGGCCATTTCCCTACTTTTCAGAGCAAAGATTTTGAAATGGGTACAACAAAACCCCCATTTTTTGCCTAGGGGATCAAATCTAAAAGTGGCAACCATCGTAGTTGGTGCAGTAATTGGCGTTCTGGTAACAGTCTCTTCAATTGGCGCCGGAGCAATTGGTGCAACCTTAATTTTGATTTTGTACCCTCACCTCAAGCCCGCACAAGTAGCCGGTACAGATATTGCTTATGCCGTTCCACTTACCGCTCTCGCTGGGATAGGCCACTGGTGGCTTGGAAACGTGCACTTTGATTTACTCTTTGGGCTCTTATTAGGCTCTGTTCCGGCGATTTGGATTGGCGCCAAGCTCTCCAGTTCGCTATCTGAAAGAGCAACTAGAAATACCCTCGCAGCAACCTTGTTTTTAGTTGGGATCAAGCTCGTCTCATCATGATCGCACCGGAAGTATGGGCTATTCCTCTATACACCCTCACACCTGCTGAACTTTCTGAAAAATCAGTCGCCCTAAAACAGCGCCTCAGCGATATCGCTAAACGCTTTAAGGACGTCCGTTTTGCGACCAGCCTTGCCGCAGAAGATATGGTGATAACGGATGCCATCACTAAAGCTGGCGCCAATATCAAATTATTTACCTTAGCTACCGGTCGTTTACATCAAGAGACGGTGGATATGGTGAAGACCACGGAAGATCGCTATGGCGTATCGATTGAAAAGGTTTATCCAAATGAGGATGATGTTCAAGCTTTCATCGATCAATATGGCATGAATGGTTTTTATGACGGCGAAGAGCCTAAGAAGACTTGCTGTGGTGCACGAAAAATCAAACCACTCAATGCCGCATTACTTGGTGCTAACGCGTGGCTTACAGGCCAGAGACGTGAGCAATCTACCACACGCACTGAACTCAATTTAGAGGAATTAGATGATGCAAGAGGCATCGCTAAATTCAATCCTTTGTTCGATTGGACTGAAGCGGATATCTGGGCTTACATCAAGCAAGAGAATGTTCCGATTCATCCACTGCACCTTAAAGGCTATCCCAGCATTGGCTGTGAGCCCTGCACCCGTCAGGTTAAGAAAGGCGAAGATATTCGGGCTGGGCGCTGGTGGTGGCTACAAAGTGATAGCAAAGAATGTGGCTTACACGTCAATAAATAAGCATCATCGATTTAAAAATATTCAATCAAACTTAGTAAAGAACGAAGTACAAAATGCAAGAACAACAATTATTAGATGATCATCTAGACTGGCTTGAAGCTGAGTCGATCTACATCATCCGCGAAGTGGTAGCGCAATGCGCCAATCCAGCCATGCTGTTTTCAGGTGGCAAAGATTCCATCGTGATGTTCCATTTGGCACGCAAGGCGTTTCAGTTTGGCGATCGCCCTGTAAAACTCCCTTTTCCAATTTTGCATATTGATACTGGCCATAACTATCCAGAGGTTATTGCTTATCGTGATGCCGTAGTAGCAAAAACTGGCGTGAAATTAATTGTGGGTCATGTTGAAGACTCCATTAAAAAGGGGACTGTGCGCTTACGTAAAGAAACCGATTCACGCAATGCCGCTCAGGCTGTGACCTTGCTCGAGGCGATTGCCGAGCATGAATTCGATGCTCTGATGGGCGGCGCCCGTCGTGACGAAGAAAAGGCACGCGCGAAAGAGCGGATCTTTTCTTTTCGTGACGAGTTTGGCCAATGGGATCCAAAAGCACAGCGACCTGAACTCTGGAATTTATATAACGCCCGTATCGCCAAAGGCGAAAACATGCGCGTATTCCCAATCTCCAACTGGACAGAGCTGGATATTTGGCAATACATTGCCCGCGAGAAGCTAGAGCTCCCAAGCATTTATTACACGCACCAACGTGAAGTGGTGAAGAAAAACAATCTACTAGTTCCAGTTACGGATGTCACTCCAAAAGCTCCTGGGGATGTCAGCGAAGTCCTCAGCGTTCGTTTCCGCACAGTTGGCGATATTAGCTGTACCTGTCCAGTATTAAGCACAGCAGCAACTCCACTGGATATTATTGCTGAGACCGCAATCACTGAAATTACTGAGCGTGGAGCTACCCGTATGGATGACCAAACTAATGAGGCGTCAATGGAGCGCCGTAAGAAAGAAGGCTACTTCTGATGACCGCTAATTCACAAAATACCCACCAAAACGTTGTACGCTTTATTACTGCAGGTAGCGTAGATGACGGCAAGAGTACTTTAATTGGACGCTTACTCTATGACACCAAATCCATTTTGGTAGATCAATTAGAGTCGCTCTCCAAAACCAAGCATGCGCGCGTTACTTCATCCGATGCAGGTGTTGATTTAGCCCTTCTCACCGATGGCCTAGAAGCAGAGCGTGAGCAAGGCATCACCATTGATGTGGCATACCGCTACTTCTCCACCCCAAAACGAAAATTTATAGTGGCGGACGCTCCAGGCCATGAGCAATATACCCGCAACTTGGTAACAGGCGCATCGCAATCTGATGTTGCAGTAATTCTAGTGGACGCAACTCGTGTTGACCTCAATACCTCACCAGCTACTTTGTTGGCACAAACCAAACGTCATGCAGCGATTGTTCACTTGCTTGGTCTTCGTCATGTTGTTTTTGCTATCAACAAGATGGACTTATACGAGTTTGATGAGAAAATATTTAACACAATCAAGACATCGATTGAAGATTTGGCACAGAAGATTGGTTTACCTAAACCGACTTTAATTCCGATCTCGGCTTTGCTTGGCGCAAACGTTGTTACAGCTAGCAAAAATACACCTTGGTACAAAGGCCCTACATTATTAGATTGGCTTGAAAGCTTAGACACCAGCCCTGAATCTGAAAAACTAGCCTTACGCTTCCCAGTGCAATACGTAGCCCGTCAGGATGGCAGCGCTTCTGATGACTTCCGCGGCTACCTGGGTGAGATTGAATCTGGCAGTATTCGCAAAGGCCAAAAGATTAAGGTCTTGCCTGGCGGCTCGGAAGCTACTGTTGCTGAGATTTATTTAGGCAATCGTTCTAGTGACCAACAAACCAATGGCAACAATGCTGTAGATGCAGCGAAAACTGGACAAGCTGTAGCAATTCAGCTATCTGAAGATATCGACATCTCTCGTGGCTCACTATTTACTAGCGCAGAAGATGGTCATCCACCAGTACTAAGCAAGCAACTTTCAGCAGATTTGTGCTGGCTAGATAGTGAACCACTTTCCTTGAGTCGTAAATACGCTCTACGCCACACAACCAATACTGTGGGCGCAAAAGTAAAAGTAATTCAGCGAGCGCTCGATGTACACACACTCTCACATGCCAGTGAAGTTCATGTTCTATCAGCCAATGAAATCGGGCGTGTTGACTTCATCCTTCAAAAACCGATTGCTGCGGATTTGTTTGATCAATCCCAGCGTACTGGTTCATTTATTTTGATTGATGAGGCAACAAATCACACTGTGGCAGCCGGAATGATTCGCGAAATAGTGTCGTAGTAAAAATGTGCCTCATAGAAATTTACCCAAGACAATATTCACTATTGCTCCGCCAACCACAAGCCAAACAAAGAGGATTGCAGCCAACTTCAACGGCTTTATCCCCGCCTTAGCTATAGCGGAAAGATGTGTGGTCAAACCAAGGGCGCCCATAGCTAATGCCAATAAAAAATTATCCAGATAAATGAGGCCAGTACGAATAGGCTGGCTAATATACCCCGTTGAATTAATGCCAATTGCAACTAAAAATAAAATTGCAAATACAGGGAAAAATTTACCAATTGAATCTTTTGCGCTTCCTCTAGTTTCGGATGCACTTGTAGCATGCTCATTTGATCTCTCGCCCATAGATACATAGGCAGAAATAGCAATCAAAAATGGTGCCAACATAATTACTCGAACCATTTTTGCAATTACAGCGGTATTGGTTACATCGTCATTAATAGCACCCGCTGTTGCAACCACTTGAGCCACTTCATGAATAGTTGAACCGATGTAGACACCAAATCTTTCCGGGCTTAAATACTCTGGATAGTTGAGCAATGCGTATGAATAGATGACTGGATATAGAAAAATTGAAATGGTGCCAAATATAACGATGGTGGAAATTGCTACAGCAACGCGTTCGTTACTTGCCTTCAGAATAGGCTCTGTTGCCAAGATTGCTGCCGCACCACAGATTGAGCTGCCAGCACCAATAAGGACAGCAGTATCTCGGTCCAATTTGAAATACCTTACCCCCAAATATACTGCCAACACAAATGTGGATATAAGCATGATTGCATCAATCACGATTCCACCGATGCCCACCTGACCAATATCTTGAAATGTTAGTCGAAAGCCATACAAAATAATCCCTAAACGCAAGACTTTTTGTTTTGAGAAATTAATCCCGGAGCCGCAATAAGAAATTAGAAACTTATAAATTGGCATATTACCAATCGCAATTCCAATCAGAATTGCCAAAGTCAGAATACTTAACCCATTCTGACCTAGCGCAGGATAGCGACTTGACATCTCGATCGCCACTAAAGCAACTACGGTTGCAAATAATATTCCTGGGATATTCTTAAAAAAAGACATCACAATATTGATCGCATTTAAGCAATCAACTCGCTGAAATACTCATGTTGATCGGTATTCAGAGTTGATACACGCCATTCAATAGGATCATCTTGAATGCCAAGAGCCACCCTACGAATAACTAGCACAGGGGAATTTGGTTTTATTCCTAGCCATTCTGCATGCTGCTTACTTGCAAGCCCTGCTCTTAACCGCTCACTACTTCGAACAACAGTTTGACTATATTTCTTCTGGTATAGCTGATAGATGCTACCTTCACGATTAACATAATCAGATCGCGTGAGTTTTTGAAATCGTTTTTTATCTAATGTAATCTGGTCGATCATGACGCATTTATCCTCAAGATAAAGACAATTGACCAGGCGCCATACAGCCGCACCTTCTTTAATTTGTAGCTTGTTAGCCTCTTCTTTGGTTGCAACGGCGCTTGTCAATGAAACAAGTTCAACCCTTGGGTTGGTTTTTTTATCCGCATCATGCTTTACAACATGAAAAAAGTAATAGAGCAAGCGCTTTAGGTCGTGCTCAACAACATAGGTTCCCCTTCCTTGGCGGCGCACCACAATACCTTCAGCAACCAATTCATCAACTGCCTTGCGTAGGGTTCCTATAGATACATCTAATTCCTTTGATAAATCTTTTTCAGCGGGTAATGCCTGACCCATAGGATAGCGGCCCCTGACCAGATCCTCGGTGATCTTTTGCTTTACTTCTTGATAAGCGGTCAGGGACTTCATGCAGTAGAACTTACGCTGATTCGTATAGACGAGTTAATACGAATTCACGATGGCCGAGAATCTCAGATGCAGTTAGCTCACCATCAGCAGTGCGCAAGAGGCACTCTAATAACTTATCGCCAGCCTGATCCATATTCTCTTCACGACGCAAAAGTCCTGATACATCAACGTCAATGTGCTCACCCATCGTGCGGACAGTTTTTGGATTTGCACAAATTTTGATAACTGGAAGAATCGCATTACCAATCACGTTACCTTGCCCTGTAGGGAAGAAATGAGCAGCAAATCCTGCAGCAGCACATAAAGTCACCATCTCGGCAGCTGCTGAAGAGGAGTCCATGAAATGTAGTCCAGGGATCTTTGGCTCTTCACCTTTATCCAAGACGCTATCAACAATACATTTCTTACCGATCTTCTGAATATTGCCCAAGGCTTTTTCTTCGATCGTAGTCAAACCACCTGCAATATTGCCCTTTGTTGGTTGCGAGTCAGATAAATCACTTGTCTTGTGACGCTCAATGACATCTTGATATCGATCAAACATTTCACGAAACTTTTTCTTAACCTCAGGGGTACGGCAACGCGCCTCTACCAAATGCTCGCCACCGGTTAATTCAGTAGTTTCACCAAAAACCAATGTAGAGCCAATAGCGTATAACTTGTCAAATGCATCGCCTACCGTTGGGTTTGCACCGCAACCTGATGTTGTATCAGACTCACCACATTTTGTAGATACCCAAAGCTCAGACAATGGA
>ERZ650311.633-NODE-633-length-21007-cov-37.503627_pt1 | contig 21007 bp, 29 predicted proteins | sample MGYA00376247_ERZ650311 | MGnify/ENA primary metagenome ERZ650311 (study PRJEB26733, sample SAMN07839324) | wastewater metagenome | biome: small river; feature: stream; material: water | place: USA: North Carolina | collected 2016-07-28 ...
CGGCAGTGGTCGCATGTGGGTTGCTGGTGCTGTTCGCGTGCGCGTCAAGCTCGGCCTGTGTTGCCATGTCCACGGCGAAGCCAGGGTTGGGGTAGGTGCCAGAGAGCACGCCGCCAGCCACACCGGTCGGTGTGCGGCTGTCGGAGAGGCGGGAGTCGTTGCCTGCGGCAACGGTCCCTGCCGTTGTCCCTACGTCGAGGGCCGCAGAATTCCCGAGGTCTGATTCCTTCGCATACTGCGTATGTGGGTCGGGCGTTGCGACATGGCTCGCAATCGCCGCAGAGATAGCACTGATGTCTTGGGCGGCCAGCGTCCCACCGGAGAGCATGAAATCTACCCACAACAGATCGCCTACAACATCGTCCACAACCCCGGCAAACTCGCGGAACCCATCGCTCTGCACGCGGCACTTGTACCGCGTTGGACGATTCCCCCGACTGTTCGGCCACAGGTCAACGGAGAATTCACCCTGCGCGTCAGTGACGACAGTTATTGGGTCACCGCCAACACGCTCCTTGGTCGTCGCGTCCCATGCATCGGTCTGTCGCCCGCTGGAGTCAGCAAGCCAGAAGACAATAGACGTGCCGACCAGCAGATCACCGGAAGGCGAATAGAGCGGCGCGCCAGCGTTGGTAATCGTGCGGGTCGTAAGCATTACAGCCCCCCGTAGGTGACGGTGCCGGAGTTGCGACGGGCGCGCTCCTGCTCCTTGAGGGCGGCGTGGCAGTAGGCACGGAAGCGCCCCTCGCACTCGTCTGCCTTGCCCCGGTCGAAGGTCTCAGCATCCTGCTTACTGAAGGCCAGGTGCTTCATCCATAGGAGCAGCGCGTTATGGTGCTGCTCGTCGATTTCAAGGTTCTGGTCTCCTGCGTCGGTGATGCGTGCCAGCGGTAGGCGGAACACGCGCAGCTCGACGACGGAGTCCTCGGCGGGCACGGGCCAAGCGCGCAGCTTGCCCTTCTCCAGCCCGGTCACGAACAGCTTCAACGGTCCCGGGTTCCCGTTGAAGAGGACGCCTTGAAGTGACGCCTTCTCCATGTTCACGACCCCGTACGGACGCCCGGTGGCTGCGTTGACTGCCTCGCGCACCTTGAGGATCTTGGGCGAGAGCGGACACCAGTCGGTCCCCGCTGTGATGGCCAAGCGGCAGACGGCAGGCGTCGACGAGTCCTCGATGCCCTCGGTCAGGCGGCAGAACATCTTCTGCGCGTCGTCGAGGTAGCGGTAGATGGCGAGATCCGACCAGAGGTACGGCGTCTCGACGTCCTGCATCTCGTCGCGGAAGACTTCGAGGATCTCAGTCGAATTCATGACTTACTCGCCGGTGCCCAGCAGTTTGAACTTTTTCCAGGCCGTGGCGGTCTCGCTGGCCTCGGGGTCCCAGCCCAGTTCGCGGGCCATGGCCTTGTCACGGGGTGTACCGCCTGCAGTGAAGTCGCCGGACTTGTTGGCCAGGGCGATCTTCTCGAACGCAGCGAACATAGCAGCTTCGCGCTCGTGGGGCTCCACAGGCTCGGTGGAGGTGGGTTTGGTGTCCTCGGGCACCTCGTCGTCGGCGACGCCGCCGGCGGCCATCACCTCGCCGTACAGGCCAGGTGGGACAAATTGGGGGACGCCAGCCTCGAAGCGGATCGAGTGGCCCATCGTGGAGGCGACGACGCGGTCGCGGCTCATGGTGAATTTCATGTTCTTTTCTCCTTGGTCTGCGGATGTAGAGACGGGGCCGAAGCCCCGCCCCCTGCTTACGCGAGGTTGTCGGCTCGGCCGTCGATCGTGTACATGACACGGATGCGGAACTTGCCGGCGGTTGCGGCGGCCACGGTCGAGGCCATGGTCAGGCGCAGGCCCTTACCGTCGTTCGCAGCCAGCTGCTTGGTCAAAAGCAGCGGGTAGCGGGTGTTGGCGGCAGCCAGCAGGTCCGACGCAGCCAGGAAGCAGGCGTCGTCGCCGGCTACGCCCAGCTTCACGGTGTAGACCGTGGGGCCGGCGCCCTGGGTCTCGACGATGACCTCGCCGCCGCACACCACCGCGCCTTGAGGCAGCGCGATGGCGTCGAGGACGAGGTTCTCGGCGGCGGTGGTGCCGAAGCCTTTGACGGCGCCGGTAACTGCGTCCTTAGCCGTATCGCTGAAGGATGCGGTGAACTCAGCGACCAGGGGCCACTGAGCAGCGCGGGTGATTTTCTTGAGGGCCATGGAGCGCTCCTATTTCTTTGGAAGATGGACGAGGCGGACCCGAAGGCCCGCCCGGCTGCTTACTGGGCCACGTAGCAGGAGATGACGCCGAAGTCCTCGGACGCGCCCGCTTCGTAGATGGACTCGAACTTGGGCTTCTTGAAGCCCAGGATCTTGCCGACCGAGATGCCCTGCTGGTTCGAGTAGTCGAAACCCTCCTCATCCCAGTACGGGGCGCCGAGGTCGGCCATGCCCAGCGCCTGGGCGCCGCAGAACAGCACCTGGCAACCATCCACCGAGCCGCCGCCCCACTTCGTGGTTGCACCGGAGGTGTTGTAGACATGGCGGAACTCGTGCAGATGCACGCCGTCGATCTTCACGCTGTTGCTGCCAGTGAACAGGTCGTTACCATCGCCGCGCTGCTGCGCATGGCGCAGGTTGTCGCGGAAGTTGGGGTCCTGCTTGAGGCGCATCATGGCCGTGGGGGTCAGGAAGGCGTGGTAGGTCTCGTCCCCGCCCGCGCCACCGACGCCACGGATGTAGCGGTTCTTGGCGTAGGCCTTCAGTGCCAGGAACATGTTCCAGCACGGGAGGTCGGCGGTCGTCACGTCCGAGGTGGCGGCGTTGGAGACCAGCACGCCCTCGCCCACCGAACCGCTGTTGTCCCAGCGCAGGCGGCGGCCCGAGGTGGGTGCAGAGACGTCGGCAGCGAACTCGAGGTTCTTCAGGTCGGAGCCCAGGCGGGCACGGCCGTCATTGTGCAGCGCATACGACTGGCCGGACAGGGTCAGGAACGCCATCTGGTCGATACGGTCGGCGATCCAGTAGGACAGCACGTCGCGGCTGTTACCCCGGAACTCGACGATCGACTTCTGGTCGGCCATGCGGCCCTGGTGGCGGTTGGCGTGACGGAGCTGGTCGATCTGGATGACCTGCTCGAAGGTCTGCATCTCCTCTTCGTTGCCTTCCAGCGTGCGGTCACCGGCCACGCCGTCGCCGGTCAGGTCGGCCAGCAGCGTGATGACTGCGCGGGCGCCCTTCTCGGACTTCTTCAGCTCGGTGATGTGCTGAATCAGGCTGTCGGGACCCTTGCCCAGGAACTTGTTGATGAAGGAGCGATTGCGGGCCTGCTTCCACAGGTCCATGCCCCAGATGGTTTTTTGCTCGGCGGTCAGAGCGCCGAAATTAGTAAGCGCCATGCGGCACCTCCTCTCGATGGACAAACAAAACTGGTCTTGCGACCCTCTTTGTCGATGTCTCGTCTCGACCAACGAAAGGTGGAAGTTGCTGTCGTGAACTTACCAAAGCCGAATAGCGCCCATTCTACTCGCAAAAAGATGAACGATGCCAAGAAAAAAGACCCAGCACATTTCTGCGCTGGGCCGAAGCCCGGACTTTCACCGGACAAGGAGACACCTGGGGGTGTTGGGTGTTCCTCGGTGTAGGGGGGTCAGCGGGCCAGCTCGCGGGCGATGGCATGCACCACGCCGCGGAAGATGAAGTCCTTCGCCTGCTGCTCGCGGGGCAGCTCGTCGAAGGGCACGATGCAGGGGTGGAGCTTGTTCTCAGGGTCCTTGTAGGCGCCGTACTTCCAGCCGTCGGCCAGCTTCTGGGCCATCCAGCTCTCGTGGCTGGCAGCAGGGCCTGCGTCCGGGTTGCCCAGGTGGAGCTGCACGCCAGCGATGGCGCTGGCCTTCTGCCACTCAGGGGCGTCGTCCCATACGGGCTGGGTGTAGTCGCCCAGGCTCTGGCAGTAGGCGCGGTTGACCTCGTGGCAGACGGCAGCGATGGAGAGGGTGGTATCGCCGATCATGTCAGACTCCTTGAGAGAGTTTGCTGCGCAGCTCATAACCCATGAGCGGCCAGATCTTCTGCACAGCGTTTTCGCGGGCGATGCGGCGACCGATCTCGGCGTCGAAGTTCTCGGGCGATGCGCAGGCGCTCTCACCGGTCACGGTGAAGCCGTTGCGCAAGACAAGGACGCAGAAAGTTAGGCGCCTCATGGGGCCTTCGGCCTCGTTCTCGTTGTGGCGCACCAACTGGTACTTTCCGTGGGCCGCGCAGGCCCCTTCGATGCCTTCGTGGGCGGTAAAGTAAGCCTCCGTGGCGATATTGGCCTCGATGTCAGCCGGGGTGATGCGCGGCGCCGTCAGGCCCTTGGCCTGGATCAGGCGCTCGATACCAGCGTCGGACGTATCGGGGGATGTGATGTGGTTCATGCGATGTCTCCGCGCAGTTTGGCGAGGGCGGCCTCGTCCAGTTTGTTGAAATCCTCCTGCTTCATGTTCATGATGTCGCGGGGGCTGAGTTTTCCGGCCCTGTCGCTGTCCAGCCCCACGTCCCGGGAGCTGGGCGGCGTGCGGCGGGCGGCGTCGGCGGCCTTCTGGACAGCGCCCTTCTTGCGCTCGGCGGCGATGTCCTGGTCGGTCACACGGGGAGTGACGTCGGTGGCGTTCCTCTGGGCGCGGGTGTCCTGGCCCAGCAGCTTCTTCACGGCGGCCTGCAGGGCTTTGGTCGGGGGCATGCCACGCCCCTGATACACGGCCTTGAGGTCGATGACATCGACCACCAGCTCCTTGTCGTAGGCGTCGTCGTCCGGGTTCAGCTCAGGGTAGCTCTCCTCGATCCGTTCCAGGGCAATGTCGTAGCGGGCGGACTCGCGGGCACGAACCTCCGCCGCCTGGGAGCGCATTTCGGCCTTGGTCTCGACGATCTGGCGCTCGGTCTGGCGGATCTTCGACATCAGCGCGGTGGCCTGCTCGATTTCGCCGTCGGCCAGGAGCGAGTTGTACTTCCGCTCCATAGCCAGGATGCTGTCCTCCAGGGAGGTCAGCTCCTCGTTGGTCTGGGCGACCTGCTGCCCGCGCTCATACTGGGCCAAGCGCTGCTCCAGGGCCTCGCGCTGCTGGCGCTCCTTGGCCAGGATCTCCTTGTGGCGGTTCAGTGGGATGCGGGCGTTCTTGTTTTTGGCCTTGGCGGCCTCCGCCTCGGCGTCTTCGCCCTCGCCCTCGGCATCCTCGTCCTCCTCCCCGTCTTCGAAGGGGTTCTTCAGGGCAGACTCGTCGGGCTTGGCGGCCTTGGCTGGCGCCTCGGAGGCGTCATCGTCGGTAGCGACAAAATCATCGCCGCGGTCGGCCAGGCTGACGTCAGTGCCGCCGGTGTCTGAGCCGTCGTCGCCGGCTGGTTTCATGTATCGAGCCATCATGGCGCGCAGAAGTGGGTTCATCTCGGGACTCCTTGTATTGGTTGCCTTTGGGCGGACTGCGCCGCCATCCGTGCGTTGTCCGCGCGGTTCTGCTCGCGCTTCATCTGCATGTCAGCAGCCTTTATCTGCTGATTCATACTCATTTCCTCACGGCGCAGGCCAAATTCCATGAATTTGAGCTGCGTGTCGCGCTCGAACTGGCGCTCCTTGAGGGCTGCATCGTGTTCCGCCTGGGCCGCCTTGACCTCGGCTTCGGCCATCTTCGCCTGGACGCCGCCGTCGTCCGGCTCGCCCCGAGCGGCGATCTGGGTGTTGACGGCGACCTCCTGGGTCTTGGCCCCCTTCAGGCCCGCGTCGGCGTGTTTCTGGGCGGCCTCGCCCTCGGCCTTCGACACCTCGGCCATCTGGGCGCGGCGCTGCAGCTCGGCCTGCAGCTGAGCCTCGGGGCTGTTCTTGTCGCCCTCCATGAGTTTGATGACCTCGGTCTTGCGCTGCAGGCGGCTCGACTCGATGAGCACGCTGTCGGGGATCTGCACCCCGGCCTCGCGCAGGGCCATGGCCTGCTCGAACTGGCTGTCTTCGAGGGTCTCGCGCAGCGGTACCGAGCTGACCACCACGGCGTACTCACCCAGGGTCAGGTCGTTGGCGATCGTGCCCTCGGGGGTGGGCTGGTTGATGGCGAAGTCCTCGGTCTCGCCGGTCATGGAGTTCTTCGTGATGGTCATCAGGCGCTCTTCGGTGTAGAACTCCTGTACCAGGTCCAGCACGTTGCGCGCCAGGATGTGGTCGGTGCGCGTCAGGCTGTCCAGCGGCTTGACCAGATTCGTACTGCCCGCCTGGCGCTTGGCCTGGATGGCTTTGGCGGCCACGTCCTCGCGGTCGAAGCCCTGCATGCTGTCGGACACGCCGGAGATCGTCTTGATGCTCTCCTCGGCCTTGTAGGAGATGCGGTCCAGGCCGGTAGGGACCTGGTTCGGAGCGATCTTCTGGATGTCCTTGTCCGGATCGCCGTTCACCTCGATCACCAACCCGGTCTGGGCACCCTTGCGCTCCAGCTCCTCGACTGTCATGTTCACCAGCGCGCCAGCACGGACCTTGTAGCCGCTGTTAGCCGTGGTGTTGATGACGTGCAGCTCCTGGCTGGTCACCTTGTTCAGCACCTCCTGGGGGTCCAGCAGGTTCTCGACCAGTCCCAGGGTGGAGCCGTGGCGGAAGTGGGGGAAGTACGGGACGATCGTGAAGTGCTTGTACGGGCTCCAGTCGTCGTGCAGCACTACGCTGTCACAGATGACCGTCCAGCGGATGCGGCGCACCAGCTTGACGATGACCTCCAGGCCGAACATGGTCCGGAACTGCTTGATCCGTTCGGGAGTGAAGTCCTTGGGTACCGGGCGGGTGTCTCCGTCCTGACTCACGAAGTGCTTCTGGCGGTCCAGCATGCGGTACTGGCGCTCGATCAGGCGCAGGTTGCGCACCACATTCGTGTTGTCCTGCCCGTCAGCGTAGGTCGGCCCATGAGGGTCGCCGAACCGGTCGCGGTGCTCCTGGATACTGTCCACGCCATAGGGCGACTGGCTGGCGTCTCGGGCGCGCAGATATTCGGCGTCTTCCGCGTTGTAGAGGACGGCGATGTCGTCCGCCGTGACCCACTTGGTCGTGAACACGTCGGACCAAGTGTCGGGGTCGTAGTCCTCGCCGTCCGGGTCGATGATGACATTCTTGGGGTTGAGCTTGGCGATCCGCACCTCGCCCTGCATGTGGTCGTTGTGGTCGATCCGGACGTCCAGGAAGCCCCGAGAGGTGATGATGCCGTCGGCGAACATGTCGCTGCGCAGCCAGTCGAGTTTGTTGTTGTCGCTGATCTGCTTGAAGACCTTCGTCAGGGCCTCGGCCGTCTCAGAGGGAGCGCCGCTCTGGGGGCGGAAGCTGATCTCGGCGCGGTTGTTGATCTGTTCGCCCATCACGTTACTGACGGTGGACATGATCTTGTTGATCGTCATGGCCGGGCGGCCGACGGCGGCCAACGCGGCCTTGTCTGCGGGGTCCCACTGGTTCCCCAAAAAGAACTGATCGCACCTCGTGGCTTTCTTGACGAAATCCTCGTGGCCGTTGTCACGGCACCAGGCGTAGCGGTCCCAGATCTTAGAGGCGAGTTCGATATTGACTGGCATGGAACTTCCCCGGCCTACGCGGCCATGTGTGAGGTTGTTCCGCCTAGACGGAGTTGATCCCGCCACGACTTCATCTTCTTCGGCTCCGGCTTCCGGGGGGCCTCCTGACCTACCGCCATCTGAACACCCCACGACAGGGAGTCCACCTGGTCGTCATGCACGCCCGCAGGGAACCTCAGCATTTCAGTGCGCAGCGAGTCCACCCACGAGGCGTTGGCGTTGAAGCTCACCATCTTCTGCTGCATCCGACCCTGTAGCGGGCGGGCCCGCGCCATCTTGTCGGTGATGGGCTTCAGCACCATCGTCGAAGGGTAAAACTTCCGCTCTCGCATGCGTTTCTTCAGAAGAGATTCGATCGCACGGTAGATCTGCCCGTCCTCGAAGCCAATTGACAGGTTCGGATTATGCCACTTCGTCGCAAGATTAAGGATAGCCTCGACGATGAAGAACGCATCCCCGCTCTTGAACCGCACTTGATCGGCGACGTGCAGCATGTCCTCGCTGTCGTGCAGCAGTACCGTACCCACGGTGTAGTCGTTCTGCTTCTTCTCACTGATGGCGAAGTCCCAGGCGATGTAAACCCGGCAGTTTTTGGGGTGCGGGATCGGATTGAGCTGGAACTGGTCCTTCGTGAAGTACGACCCGTCGTCCGGCACCGGGTTCTGCTGGTACAGCGCAGCCCAGAACCGGGGCGGGATCGTCTTCTTGATCCTATACAGCTTCACCGCGTCGTAGCGCTCCGGGTGCAGGGCGTCGCCCTTCCTGCGCAGCAGCCGCCCTTTGGCCGGGCAATCGTCGTAGACGATCATGTCCGTCTCGTCGTCCAGGTACTCGTCGTGCTCGGCAATGGCCGGGTACACCACGACCTCGAACTGATCCGCATCAGGGTCATCGACCATGGCCGTCTTGAGCCGGCCGGCCAGGTCATCGTCATGCCAGTGTGTCTGGATCACCAGCACGCCGCCGCCGGGGGCCAAGCGGGTGTAGGCAGTGGAGCCGTACCAGTCCCAGAGCTTCTCGCGGGTGTCCGCGTTGTCGGCCTCCTCCGAGTTCTTGATCGGGTCGTCGATCAACAGGATGTGGGCGCCCTTACCCGTGATACCGCCACCCACACCGGCCGCGACATAGCCGCCCCGGGCGTTGGCGATCGCCCATTCGCCGTTGGAGCGGAAGTCCGGGTGCAGGCGGGTGTCGAACACGCTCTGGTAGGCCGGATCCTCGATGGCCTCCTTCACCTTCCGGCTGAACGACTCGGCCAGCGACACGTTGTAGGCGCAGGAGATCAGCTCGTGGTCCGGGTGGTGCCCCAGGTGCCAGGCCGGGAACATCCGGGAGGCTAGTTCGCTCTTTCCATGCCGCGGCGGCATCAGGATCATCAACCGGGGGCTCAGGCCGTTGGCCACGTCCTGGCTGAACCGCTCCAGGCGCCGGGCGATGTCGTGGTGCACCCACCCGGCATGGTACCGGGGGTTAAGGCGCTGGGTGAACGGGATGAGTCGGCGCTTGGCCAGGATGCGCGCCGCCAGCTCCTGCTGAGCCTGCTGCAGGGGCGTAAGAGGGCGCGAGGGCGTCGCCGGTGAGGGCGCGGTAGAGGGCCCGGTCGACACTGTCGGCGTAGGACTTGGCGAGGCTGGCGCGGACGGCATCGCGGGTACGGGAGATGTACTCCCGGCGGACGCGCTTGGCGGCGCTACGGGCGGCTTCGAGGGCGGTGTTGTGGGCCGCCGTGTGCCCGTGCCAGGGCGCGGGGCTGCCTGGGTGTCAGTTTTCATCATCGTCACCTTCCAGGGGGTATTCCGGGGTGTCCAGGAGGGGTTCGGCGCCCTGCTCCTGGATGATTTTGAGCAGTTCAGCATCGGACAGCTGGTTCAGGCGCTGGTGGATGACATTTCCCGCCACATTGACGTTTATATCGACCTTCTTCGGCTCGAAGTACCCGCACATTTTCCCGATCTCGCGCCACCCGCTGACCATTGTGGCGGGTTCGGCCATGAGTTTGGCCATCTCGACCGCCTCCAGCAGCCCGTCCATCACCCGCTGGCGCGTCATCTGCGCCACTTCCTCGTATTTCGCCTTCTCCTCGTTGTAGAGCGCCAGGATGTTGGGCATCTTGGCCATGCGGTAGCCGTAGGAGGGCTGGTCGTTGTACCCGGCGCGTGCCATGGCGTTCGGGATGGTCTCGCCCTTGGCCCAGTGCTTCACGAACTCGCGCTGCTGGGTGGTCAGAGGTTTATCGGCCGGGACCATGGCTGCGCCCGCCATGGTCGAGGTGTTGGTTGCGGAGCGCACGGAGGCTTTGCGTCCGGTGTCCTGGTCCTTGGCACGGGGGCGCGGGGCTTTCAGCGGTTTGGTCTTGGGGGTTTTTGACGTGGTAGCCATCGGCGTCGATTGTAGATGAACGAGATGGGTACGGGGGTGCTATGAAATTAGGAGCAGAAGTGGCTTGGAAAATTTTTCTGAAATTTTTTGTGGATACGGCTCCGTGAGCCTCCCATCCACCCAGTGCAGAGACCGTGCCCCACTTCGGATTCGGTTCTGCATCCGGGATAGGAGTCCCAATACCCCTGGCGGCAGAGCCGCCAGGTTGACATGCTCTTTGTGAGGCGTCTTGCCTTGTTTTTTAGGAGTCAATCATGACCATCGGTTCTTCCATCGGTTCCGCCATCGGCAAATCCGCAGCTTACGTCGGCCACGCTGCCATCCGCTCTGCCCAATACACCGGTCAGTTCGGTGCTGACCTCGTTGAAGGTACGAAGGACGGCTACACGTCCAAAGCTGCCGAGCTCGCAGCGCGCCGCGAAGCAGCCCTCGGCCAGACGAAGCTGGAGGCACCCGTGCGCCGAGCACGCGTCGCCAAGGCATAAGCAGCAGAAGCCCTTCGGGGCTTCGCCCCTCGGGCTTACCCGAAAGGGCATGGGCATGGGCCTATGCCTCATGGGCAATTCGTTCATCGTTCAAAGTTAAAAGATAAAAGGAAAAGTCATGGCCAAATCTAAAGCACTCGTCGCCGCAGGGGCAAAAATCGCGGCACTCGAGGCGCGCATCGCGGTTGCAAAGACCGTGTACCTCAACCAGAAGGATCACATCGCCGAGCTCGAGGCGGCGCTCAACACACGCGGAGTGAAACCCGCCGTGCCCGCAGCACCCGCGCCCGTCGTTTCTCGCTACACCGACCGTTGCGGCCGCGTGTGGGAAAAGACCCGCGTGGGCAACCGCGCGACGGCGCGCCTCGTCGAAGAGGCTGTGCATTGAATAACTCAGCGTCGGGGCTTCGGCCCCAGTGCTATCAAATTAGGAGCATCTGATGATCGACGCAGTGCTGTTGTTCGGTTTTATGAACGTGCTGTTCGAGTTCGTTCTTCTATGCATGTTGCCGCCGCGAGTGCGGTTGCGGCTGCTTGGAAGCGACGGGGCGAAGGGCTTGATCCACGTACTGTTCCTTAGTCTAAATCTATTGATTCATTGGGGAACGTTGATTGGAACTATGAGCGCCGTTTTGGCGTTTATCAGCTCGATTGCCACCATGGGTGTGGCGAATTGGGTCTTCGGAAACATCAAGGAGGGCCGGTACTACACCGTCGGCCTCATCAAGTACAGCCTGGAGGAATTGAAATGAACTTCAAAGAACGCATCACAGCGCTCGAGCTCGAGATGGTCTACGCGCGCAGCGCCGGCAACACCGAGAAGCTGCGCGAGCTCGAGGCACAGCACGACGAGATGACGAACATCGCATACGAGCGCGCATACGAGCGCGCGTGCGAACTCGACAGCCCAAACTCACCGGACTTCGATGCCCTGCAAGAATCCATCTACGAGGAGTTGCTGTCATGACCACGTCCCGCACACGCAGCTACCCATACCCAGTCCATACGCCCAGCTCGAACGTCTTCGTTCGACTGCTGCGCCGTATTTGGCGCTGGTGCTGATGCTGGCATTCCGAGCGGCGAGCCGCTCGGTTGACATGCTCTCTTTGAGGCGTTCTTGCCTCGCTCATCTTCCAAAGTTCAAAGGGGTAAAAAATGAAGTTCACCATCTCTACCGCCACCGTCGACGGTATCAACGCTATCGTGGGCACTGCGAGCAAAGAGCTCGGTGCAAGCAAAGAGCTCGTCGAGCAGCTTACAGCGATGAATGAGGTCACAAGCCTGGCTCATATACGCATCGAGTGCGTGGATGACCAATGGGAATATGAAGTGGATGACACCGTGGTGTTCATGGTGCTTCGGATCTACATCCGCATCGCACGGTTCGTCGTCCCACTCATCAAGCCGGTGATGAATCTGATCGGCGAGATCAAGAGCGACACCGATGCGATCGACACATTCCTCAGCACTCCCACCAAGAAATAAGGACACAGACCATGGCTACCACGCTCAAGCAAAACCGATTGAAGGCACGCATCACCACGACCGTGGAGATTTATTCGTGGGATGAAGCCGACCCCTACATCGTCGACGAGTCCGGTGATCCGGCAGTCGACATCCCACGCAAGGTGACCCAGCTCGCCGAGATGCTGGAATGTGATGAGGCCACGGCCGAGCGTATCTACATGGCACACGGCGAATAACCCAGCGTACTGACCTCAGCAACGAGATCAGTGCGATGCGCAATCCCGTGCATCGAAAGAGTAAGTTAACCAAACGGAGAATTTTCATGAACATGAACGCCAACACCAACACGCCTGAAGACATCATCAACCAGCTGGATGTGCAATATCGGCTGAACGGGTTCCTCAAGCTGCGCGGAGGCGTCGCCTATCGGGCTGCAAAGCTCGCAGGCATGTACGCAGCCAAGGGCAGCAAGCTGCTGAAGGAAGCGTGCGGGTACACCTTCGAGGAAGCCATGAAGAACATGAGCTCGTTCGACGTAGCCAATGCCCTGAATGGCATGGAGCGCAGCGAGGACGACGAAGCTCAGCTCCTCACGGAAATGGGATTGGAGGTCAATGACATGTACACCACGCTGCGTGCGCTGGTGCAGTACAGCAACAAGCTGAACTTCGACATGCTCGATATGGTTGATCCATCGGGCAAGAAGCGCTACGAGAGCGGCAACAAGTTCCTCGGTGTGTACCACACCGACCAGGCACAAGCCGACTCATGGGCGAACACGATCAAGCTGCACGCCGAAGCGGAAGATCCGCTGGTGACCGAGACGTATGAGGAATACGTAGCCAAGGTTGCAGATGAACGCTTCACGCTCACCGAAGAACAGTGGGCAGCGGCGCAGGACGAAGGCGAGAATCTGTACGACAAATACGCCGATCAGATCCTCGACGTTATCCTTGCCATTGGCGACGACGAGTGCGAGTTCGACGACCTGCCGGTGCGTGCGCAGATCGCATGCATCGAGTCGCTGCGCAGCAAGGTGTCATCTATGGAAGACAGCGCGGTGCGTCAGGTCAAGTTCATGCGCGCAGACAAAGCGACGAGGATCGCAGAAGCATCGAAGGTCATCGGCATCATCCGTGGTTTCGATCGCCAGTTCTGCGACATGCTGGACAGCACGAGGTACGCGAACTACACAGAGTTCATGTACGGCTACATCCCGAACAACCACAGCGTGGCTCCTGCACAGATCAAAGAGCGTCGTGTGTTGGTGAAGATTCAGCCCGTGGGCCGTGTGAGCGACAAGGTTGCGCAGATCGAGAACGGTGCGAAGCTTGAAGAGGTAGAGACCGAGGATGACCTCGACACGGTGCTGCCGGTGTCGGCTCTGCCGAACGTAGGCGTGTAACGTAGACCCTGGGTGCTGACGGAAGTCGGTGCCCAGGGTAGACGCTCTACGGCCTGGGCGTATGGGCCTTCAACTCTTAGACTTACGAAGCGATTTACAAACTCCATTTATAGTTATTTAATACTTAGTTCTAAAGAATATTTTTACTTTTTAGTTTTATCAATTTATAAGTATAAGAATATAAGGGCTAAGTAGTATAGAGAAGGATAGGTTGATGTAGGATGTACACCCTCTCCTCCTGCGTGTCTCACGTGTACGCACACGTCTGAACGTCGTACATCTTTGAAAGAGCAACAACATGGACATTGTCTTCCTTGGAGCCAACACTCCCCTGACCAAGACCTACAGCAAGAACAGTGCAGGCGAGGTCACTAAGACTCCCTACCCTCTCGTGTGGGAGTTCACCTCGTACCATGAGCAGTGCAAGAACCTTGCTCAGTTCGAACATCTTCTGAAGATTCACGCAGCTGCCGGACACTGTGTCCTCAAGGGCACCATCGCACGTCCCCTGGTCAACGAGTCGCGTGCAGGCAGCACCGACACCAACAGCACCACCGAATGGATCGTGCTCGATCTGGATGGGCTGCCCGAGACCATCGACATCATCAACGGCACGCAGGTCAAGAACACACCGCTTACCATCGACATATTCCTGGCTGAGATGGGTTTGGGCGAAGTCTCCTACATCGTCCAGTGGTCTGCATCCCACGGCATCTCTGACAAGCGCATCCGAGCTCATGTCTTCATGCTGCTCGACCGCCCATACGCCGCACCGCTCATCAAGCAGTGGCTCATCCAGAAGAACCATGAGATCCCGCTACTGCGCGAGTCCATGACCCTGACCAAAACCGGCAATGCTCTGTCCTGGCCACTGGACATCAGCGCATGTCAAAACGACAAGCTGATCTATATTGCGCCACCCACGCTGCGCAACATCAAAGACCCGATGGGCAAGACACCGCGCATCAGCCTGGTCAAGCGCAAGTTCGACAAGCTCAGCCTCAACGCTGCAGTATCCAGCTCCAGCAAGAACAAAGAGCTGACCCACAAGCGCATCAAGGAACTGCGCGAAGAAGCCGGCATGCCTGAGCGCAAGTTCGTCTACAAGATGCATGGCAGCACCGAGGTCATGCTCAAGCCGGACGAGTCCATCATCACGGAGATGAAGACCGAACGTGGCTTCGTCTACTTCAACCTCAATGGCGGAGACTCGTGGGCCTATTACCATCCCGAGAACGCACCGGACTACATCCTCAACTTCAAGGGCGAGCCCGCATACCTGACCAAAGAACTCCTGCCCGATTACTGGCAGCAGCTGACTGGAACGGGGTCGTCCACCCGGACCTCATCCAGCGGTGTGACCTATCTCGCTTTCTTGGACAGAGCAACCGGTGTGTACTGGCGGGGAACGTACGAGGCCGCATCTGATGTCCTTGACATCAACCCAGCCAAGAACGAAACCCAGCTGCGCCATTTCGCCAAACAGTACGGCGTCCCTATGGGCGACTTTGTCCCAGAATGGGACCTGGTGTTCGATCCCCAGGACATGGTACGCGTCGATACCCAGAACCGTGTGGTCAACCGCTTCCAACCAACGAGCTACATGCTCAACGCTGGCAGCAAGATGCCCAAGGCCATCCCCAAGACCATCCTCAAAGTCATGGACAACGCCCTGGGCAACGACAAGCCCACACTCGATCACTTCGTCAACTGGCTGGCCACCATCGTCCAAACCCGCGACCGTACCCGTACAGCCTGGGTACTCCATGGGACGCAGGGTACCGGGAAGGGCATCCTGACCAACGACATCCTGCGCCCTCTGTTCGGCACCCACGCTGCCTCGCGCCGCATGGAAGAACTGGGCGAACGCTACAACCATTTCATGGAAGGCTCGTTCCTGGTCTTCGTCGATGAGGTGCAGACCAAAGCACTGGGCAACAGCGAACGCGGCGTGATGGCCAAGCTCAAGAACTTCATCACCGAGCCCATGGTGCCCATCCGCGCCATGTACGCCAATGCCGTGGAGGTGCGCAACTTCACCAACTGGATCTTCATGTCGAACATGCCGGACCCGGTATCCATCGACAAGGAAGACCGGCGCATGAACGTCGGTAAGTACCAGCCCAACAAACTGGTCATCACCAACGCCGAGGTGCAGAGCATCGCCAAAGAGCTGCAGACGTTCTATGACTACCTGGTCAATTTTCCGGCCGACTACGCGCTGGCCGGTACGGTGCTCAACAACTCTGATCGCGACACCATGATCTCCATCAGCGAATCGTCAATCGACACGGTAGGCTCTGCGCTCCTCGAAGGCAACTTCGGGTTCTTCATCGACCAGCTACCCACGGACAACACCCACGTCCGCAACGCGCTCACCAACAACAAGGTGACCGACTACACCGAGGTGTTGAAGAACCTCATGGCCCGCACACAGCCCAACGGCGACTGTGCCATCGGCCGCGAAGAACTGCGCGTGATGTTCGACTTCGCTGTGGGTGGTATGCCCTCCAGCCCGAACAAGTTCACGGCGCTGCTCAAACACCACCGCATCCACATGGACGCGGTATGGGTCAACCACAAGACTGTGCGCGGTATCAAAGTGAAATGGCAGGACACTGCAATGTTCAGCTCCTACATCTCCATGCACTTCGCACCAACGCAAACCGCTTCTGCCAAACCCGCTACCAAACCCACTACCAAGAAAGCAACAAAGGCCTCACCATGAACTCCACAGAACCAATCCTACTGAACGAATGGGCCGGAGAAACCCCTGAAGTTGTGTTTGCCGAATTCGCAGGCACACGGTGGGGCGCCCCCAAGGACAGCAGCGAACCACCTATCTCTGACTCGCCTGAATTCAAAGGCGTCGAGATCCTCCTCGCGAGCTACGGTACTGGAGGGTACGAAGGCATTGACTTCGTCCTATTCCGCCGCGATGGCCAGCTCTACGAAGTCAATGGGAACCACTGTTCTTGCTATGGGTTGGAACACCAATGGGACCCAGAGCTAACGACCGTTGAAGCACTACGCCATCGTCTGACCAACGGTAACCTTGGTGCTGATAGCTATTACGACAATTCGTTCGCTACTGAACTGCACCAGGTCCTTGACGCACTGGAAGCAACACCGTAACTGACCATGGCCACACGCAACCTTCTCGCTATCAAGAAGCTGCCTGCCTTCAAGGCGTGGCTCGATGCCAATGGCATCGAGAACCGCCCAACTGGCACGGCTTATCAGGTGCTGCTGGTACGGGTGGTAGGCGACGTCCGCTGGCACCCTATCTTCAAACGGCTGGGTGCCAAGGAACACCTGTCGGTGCCCCGCCCTCTGATGTACCTGGTGGAGCGGTTCCTGCGCAAAGAGAGGATTGAGCAGTCAATGTCTGCTCCTAAATTGGTAGCAAAAGAGGCGATAAACACGCCACCTTGGGAGTGATACCATGAAGATCAAAACCGAAGACCTCATCGGCGTCGAGCTGGATTGGGCGGTGGCGAAGTGCGAAAGAACACTTGATCCAGTGCATGGGGAGCCTCAGCCAAGAGTTGTGTTCTACAGCGACCAGTGGAGTAGATACATGAGGCTCAACCCACCCCCTCAGGTGTACTACAACGACCGCTACGAACCATCGACAAGCTGGGCACAAGCTGGGCCGATCATCGAGCGGGAAAGAATCGGAATATGGCCTTCTGATGCACTAAAAGGCCTGTGGGCAGCCCGACCAGACTACGAGGTTTTCCCTGAGCGGAGGCCACCAAGCTACGGGGTAACACCCCTGATCGCAGCCATGCGCTGCTACGTCGCCTCGAAATTGGGCGACGAAGTTGAAGTGCCGGAGGAACTCATCAAGGAGAACCAATCATGAACATCGACTACAAAGAACTCGCTCTCGCCTCCAACCGCCGTATCGAACAGCTCGTCAAGCTCGAAGCCCAGCTCAATGAGCTGCCGCAGCATCTGCGCGCTCTTGTTCCCCTTTTGGATACGCTCGTTAAGCTGGGTGATGACGTACAACAGCTTGACACCGAAGCGAAGAAGATGATCCCCTACGACATCAAATACAGCCTGCCGTACTTGCACTCGTACACCACCAATTTGCGCAACGCACTGACAGACCACGGTAACCGACTCATCGCCGCCATCGAGTCCACAGACGAATGACGCGTCAGCCCACGTTGGGCTCTATAATCGTTCATCTTCAATCGACCACAAGTGGATACCATGAAACTTCGCCTCTTCGCTCTGCGCGACACCTCGACCAACAAGCTACTGGCCGGACAGTTCTTCCACGACAAGCCCGCCGCCAAGAAAGAGCGCGATCGCCTCAACGCTGCCGGCGGCACTTACGTCGTCACGCCAGGCCCCGATCACCGTCGCTACAACGCGTGATCGACGAACGCCACAGATGGGGCAAATGCGACCAAGACAGTGCGCAAGGCTGGGCCATCCGCCGCCTTGACCGACGATTCTGGTCCAGCTCGTGGTCTGGTACTCAGGGCTCCATACAACGCGACGGCCAAGTTACCTACCGACAGAACGCGTGGCGTTCGGCAAACGAAGTCGATGTGGTCTATCCACAGGCCGTCACCGACGACTTCGGCAATCTCGTTCCAGTACCGCTGTAACGCATACCTCCCAGTAGCTCAACGGATAGAGCTCGCACCTCCTAAGTGCGAAATGCAGGTTCGAGTCCTGCCTGGGAGTCCATTTCTTTTTGTTTTTCCTTAACCAATAGGTGGATCTCATGCGCCCATCGCAAGTATCTGCGTCCCTCACGCACCTCATCAAACGCCAGCGCCCCGTATTTCTCTGGGGGCCGCCCGGCGCAGGCAAGTCCGACGTCGTCGCTGAAATCGCCAAGGACCTCGGCCTCGAACTGCGCGACGTTCGCCTCAATCTCCTGGACCCCGTTGACCTCAAGGGATTCCCTGTGGTCAAGGGCACCGGCGCCAAGCAACAGATGTCCTTTGTCCCTCCGGACTTCTTGCCCACCAAAGGCAAGGGCATCTTGTTCCTGGACGAAATGAACAGCGCACCGCGCGCCGTGCAGGCTGCCGCCTACCAACTCATCCTCAACAGAAAGATTGGCGAATATGAACTCCCTGTGGGTTGGGCCGTGGTCGCCGCGGGAAATCGTGCTGGCGACCGCGCTGTGGTCAATGACATGCCTAGCGCTCTTGCTAACCGCCTGGTACATATCGACTTCGAGGTCGACGTGGACGACTGGTACAACTGGGCCCTGCAGCACGGTGTCTCCGACCTCACCCGGGCGTTCATCAAGTTCCGCCCCGCCCTGCTGCACGCCTTCGACCCCACCGCCAACCAGCGTGCGTTCCCCACTCCTCGTTCGTGGGTCTTCGTCGACGACATCGTCAACTCCGGCTTGATGCCGGATACCGAGTACGAACTCATCAAGGGCGCAGTCGGCGAGGGTGCAGCAGCCGAGTACCTCTCGTTCGTGCGTATGGCCAAAGACTTGCCGTCCGCCGAGGAAATCATGCTCGCCCCCGACTCCGCCCCGGTACCCAGCGAGCCAGCTTCCATGTACGCCGTCTGCACGATGCTGGATAAAAAGGCCACGGCCAACACGATGAACCGTCTCACGACATACATCACCCGCTTGCCGGTGGAATTCCAGGTGCTGTTCATGCGTTCGGTGGCCACCGTGAGCCACGACTGCACCAAGACCAAGGAGTTCGTAGCGTGGGTAACAGCGAACCAAGCGATTCTGACCTGAGCCTGGAGGAGTGCGTAGCGAAAGCACGGGAATGGCGCTCTCGTCGCATTGACCCCGATCTTGATTGGGCAATCATTGCCGAGTGGGCAGTCCTTCACAGCATTAACTACGGCGTGAAACCCCTCCTTAATTTCCTCCACGCCCCAGAAAACGACGGGTTCGGCATGTTCTCTAGAACATGGAGGGAAAATTTTCTCAAACTCCACCGAGGTGTCGCTATGCGACGTATGGGAATACGATCATGATCCAAAACAACTCGATGCTGGTGGACCTCACCATCAGCAAGTGGGGCGCTACGCTCCACGACAAGAAGGTCTCGGCCGAGGTCGAAACCACCCACGCGGCCACGGACGCAGGGCGCTACAACAAGCGCCTCATCGATAAGTCCCACCTGGCCGAAATCAACGAGATCGCCGGCCAGATGCGCAAGTACCACTACTCGCGTACATATGCCTGGACGGACAAAGGCCAGCGCCTGCTGCCCAGCGCACTGTTCATGGAGTACCGCCAGGACATCGCTGCATTCAAGGCCAAGTTCCAGAAGGCCGTCGACGACTTCATCGCCAAGTACCCCCAGCTCGTGCAGGATGCTCGCATCCGCCTGGGCTCCATGTACGAATCGAGCGACTACCCGCAGGTAAGCGACCTACCCGCCATGTTCGCCGTGCATCTGGAGATCATGCCCGTCCCCGACGGGCAGGACTTCCGTGTGGACGTGGCGCAGGAGACGCAGGACGAGATCCGCCAGCAGATCACTGCCACGGTCAATGCCCGCCAGGCCGCCACCGTCAAAGAGTGCTGGGGGCGCGTCCGCGAAGTCGTCGGCCGCATCGCTGAACAGTGCAGCAAGGAGAAGGGCCGCATCCACGACTCCCTGATGGAGAACGCCGAGGATCTGGTTAACGTCCTTTCGGGACTCAACATCACCAACGATCCGGAGCTCGCTGCCATCGAGGCTGATATTCGAGCGCTCATCGTTCACCCCGATGCCATCCGCACCAGCCCCACCACACGCAAGCGCGTCGCAGACGGCGCAGCGGACATCCTGAACAAGATGAATTGGAGTTGAAGATGAACATCGAGCAAATCAGGGCCGAGTACATCGACCGCAGTGTGCCCGCAATCGCCAACGTAATGGCGGCTCTGTCCACCATGGGCTGGCCTGGTGATGAATCCTCGGCCGCGTGACGCCATGAGCGGCAAGAAGAAACGCAAACCGAAGTACCACCGCGACCCCATGGCGTCTCTCATCCTGCTTGGCCGCGCCACGATGGGCAGCGCGAACGACGCGGGCCGCCAGGCTGTGGTCCGCACCATGTTCGACCGACTGCGGGGAGGGGAGGGCGAGCCTGCCGACTTCGACAAGGACGGCATGGCCACGCTGTGCACAGACAGGGAGGATGCAGAGAAGGAAGCGAAAGACGCCAATATGGCGTGGCCGCACACGGCGCCGCATCGCGCGGTGCAGCTTGTGGAGGTGGACTCCATCGGGGTTGATGCTGTCACGAAATGGGTGAATCAACCAGATAACGCCGAAGCTAAGGGGCCGCGCAGCGGTCCCGCTTGAGCGCAGAGTTCTGCGCAAGGATCAACCAATGGGACGAATCAGAGAGAAAAACCGCTGGCGCTGCGGAGCGTGCTGCGCCGTAAACCTGGAGCCGGATTTGCCAACCGCGCCAAGCCCTTTTGACCCGACAGACACGATCACGGCCTGCCCGAACTGCAAGCAGTGCAACGAAGGATTTGAACTGCTGTGCGACGAGCCTGGTTGCAATGTGGTTGCTGGCTGCGGCTGGCCTACGGGCGACGACCAGGACGAATGGGGCGGCTACAGAAACACATGCAGCCTGCACATGCAGCAGAACGCAATGTATCCCGCAAAACCTGCGGAATAACACAGCCAGACAGCGCATCAAAACGGCTACCAGCGCCCGCCAATAAAGCGCTGATAGCTATCATAAACATAGCAAGGAAAGACGCA
>ERZ650311.634-NODE-634-length-20965-cov-6.148780_pt1 | contig 20965 bp, 17 predicted proteins | sample MGYA00376247_ERZ650311 | MGnify/ENA primary metagenome ERZ650311 (study PRJEB26733, sample SAMN07839324) | wastewater metagenome | biome: small river; feature: stream; material: water | place: USA: North Carolina | collected 2016-07-28 ...
AGGCCTTGTATCCAGTGCGGTGATCTGCAATGCGGTTCTCTGGATAGTTATAAGTGCGGATGCGCTCAGAACGGTCGACAGACTTAACCTGAGACTTTCGAGCCGCTGACTGCTCAGCCTCGATTGCCTCTTGCTGGGCAGCCAACAAGCGGGCACGCAGAACACGCATGGCAGCTTCGCGGTTTTGCAGCTGAGATTTTTCGTTCTGCATGGCCACAGTGATGCCGGTTGGCAAGTGCGTGATGCGAACCGCTGAGTCGGTGGTGTTAACCGACTGACCGCCTGGGCCCGAAGAACGATAGACATCGATGCGAAGGTCGTTTTGGCTGATTTCGACTTCTTCTGGCTCATCAACCTCAGGGAACACCAAAACACCGGCGGCTGAAGTGTGAATGCGACCCTGGGTCTCGGTTGCCGGAACGCGCTGCACACGGTGCACGCCACCTTCATACTTTAGGTGCGCATAAACGCCCTGAGCAGGGTCATTGCTGCTGCCCTTGATCGCCAGCTGAATGTCTTTGATGCCGCCCAAGTCAGATTCGTTCTTATCTAGAACTTCGGTCTTCCAGCCCTTTGAGTTTGCATACTGGATGTACATGCGAAGCAGGTCGGCAGCGAATAGCGCCGACTCGGCGCCACCCTCTCCAGCCTTGATCTCCATAATCACATCGCGGCCATCGTCAGGGTCACGAGGAATCAAAAGGCGACGAAGCTTTTCGTTTGCAGCCTCAAGTTTCTCTTCGTTCAAGACCACTTCTTCGGCGAACATTTCATCTTCTTTTGCGAGCTCACGAGCAGCGGCAATGTCGTCGTTCAAAGAGTTGACCTGGTTATAGGCCGCGACAATTGCACTCAGTTCGGCATAGCGGCGGTTTAGCTTCTTAGCTAGTGCCGGATTTGCATGAACTGCAGCGTCAGAAAGCTGAGTTTGAAGAGCTGAATATTCCTCGAGAAGAGGCTTGACCGAATCGAGCAATTATTACTCCGCGTCTGAACCGGTTGGAACAGGCATTGACTTTTGAACCTGCATCAAGAACTCAACGTTGCTTGAGGTCTCTTTTAGGCGGCTAAGCACAAGCTCAAGCGCCTGCTGCTGCTCTAGACCTGCAAGTGCGCGACGAAGCTTCCATACGATCTTGGTTTCGTCTGGGCTCATCAGCATTTCTTCGCGACGGGTGCCTGATGCGTTCACGTCAACCGCAGGGAAGATTCGCTTGTCAGCAAGCTGACGAGATAGGCGAAGCTCCATGTTTCCGGTTCCCTTGAACTCTTCGAAGATAACCTCATCCATCTTTGAGCCGGTCTCGACAAGAGCGGTAGCCAGGATGGTTAGTGAGCCACCATCTTCGATGTTGCGGGCGGCACCAAAGAAGCGCTTCGGTGGGTAAAGCGCCGAAGAATCGACACCACCTGAAAGGATGCGGCCTGAAGCTGGTGCGCTCAGGTTGTAGGCACGGCCCAAACGAGTGATTGAGTCAAGCAACACAACGACATCGTGACCAAGCTCGACCAAACGCTTTGCGCGCTCGATTGCCAATTCAGCAACTGTGGTGTGGTCTTCGGCTGGGCGGTCGAAGGTTGAGGCAATGACCTCGCCCTTGACGGTGCGCTGCATGTCGGTGACTTCTTCAGGGCGCTCATCGACCAAAACAACCATCAGGTGAACCTCTGGGTTGTTCACTGCAATTGAGTTTGCGATCGCCTGCAACACCAAAGTCTTTCCGGCTTTTGGTGGTGAAACGATTAGACCGCGCTGGCCTTTTCCGATTGGTGAAACGAGGTCGATGATTCGAGTGCTGAGCTTGTTTGGCTCGGTCTCGAGGCGCAGGCGGCTCTGCGGATATAGCGGGGTTAGCTTCTGGAACTCAACGCGTGCGCCGGCCTGCTCGAGAGTTAGACCGTTGACTGAATCAACGCGAACGATGGCGTTGAACTTCTGGCGACCCTGGCCCTCACCCTCACGCGGCTGGCGAATTGCGCCAACAACAGCGTCACCCTTGCGAAGGTTGTATTTCTTGACCTGACCTAGAGATACGTAAACATCGTTTGGACCAGGAAGGTATCCGCTGGTGCGAACGAATGCATAGTTGTCTAGAACATCTAGGATTCCGGCGACAGGAACTAGAACGTCGTCTGGAGAGATTTCTGGTTCGACTTCGTCGCGGTCTTGACCGCCACGGCCACCATTGCGGCGATCGCGATCACGGTAGCGGTTGCGGTTGCGGCCACGGCCACCACGACGATCTTCATCGAATTCGCGACGGTTGTTGTCACGGTCGTTGTCACGAGTTGTGTTGTCGCGATTGGCGTTTTCGCCCGAGTCGCCTGACTCACCGTTTGACTCTGCGCCCTCGCGGTTTTCGCCACCGTTGCGGTTGCGGTTGTTGCGGTTGCGGTTGTTGCGGTTGCGGTTGTTGCTGCGCTCTGAGCGCTCGCCGTTCTCGCCGCCGTTGTTTGATTCGGTCGAGCCTTCGCTGCCTGATGTCTTGCTTGATTCAGCTGCAGCTGCAGCGTTTGACTCGCTGGCAGCAGGCGCATCGGCTGATGCAGCCTTGCGAGCGCGAGTGTTGCGCTTTGGGGCTTCGGTTGAAGTTGACTCTGAGGCTGGAGCCTCGGTTGGGGCAGCGGCTGAAGTGGCTGCGCGGCGGGTTCTGCGAACCGGCTGGGTTTCCTGGATTTCATCCATGTTTTGTAATTGCACTTTCTTGAGATACTCAGTGGCCAATTCGACTGGCGGCTATTTTGCTGCCCCCGTCGTGCACTCTGAGCGCGCGGAAAATCTCGACTGAGATTTGTGAACACACCTAAGTTCGCGACTCAAACCTTGCAACTTTAGAAAGTTGTTTGATTTGGGATTTATGCGCCTTCGCTTGGGTGCAGTACAACAGTAGCACCCTTGAAGTCGACCGCAAGCAAAAGCGGCTTCCAGTTTGGATAATGTTCAGCGGCGAGTTTTGCTGCTTCGATGCGCTCAACTGGGTCGCTGGCTAGAACTAATACCGATGGGCCAGCACCAGAGACAACCGCCGCGTGACCGTTCTCTCGCAACAGGCGAACCAATGCATCGGTCTCTGGCATAGCCGCCGCACGGTAATCCTGGTGAAGTCGGTCTTCGGTTGCCGCCAACAGCAGCTCTGGGCTTTGAGTTAGCGCCGCGATTAAGAGAGCCGATCGCGAAACGTTGAAAACAGCATCGTTGTGAGGCACTGAGTCTGGCTGAAGCGAACGGGCCAACTCGGTTGACATCTTGAAACTAGGAACCAACTCGAGCGGTGAAACGCCACGGTGCACAAAAAGCTTTTTGTGATGCGGGCCAGATTCGTCCTCCCAGGCGATGGTTAGTCCACCAAAAAGTGCTGGTGCCACGTTGTCAGGGTGACCTTCTAGTTCGGTCGCAATTTCAAGCAAGTCGTCGGCGCTCATTTCAACAATGCCGCTGAGCAAGCCCTGTGCCGCAACTATTCCTGACACAACGGCGGCACCCGAAGAGCCCATGCCGCGGCCATGAGGGATGATGTTGTGTGCCTTTAGCTTGAAACCCGGAACTGGCTGATCAAACTTTTTAAAGGTGTAGATAATCGACTGCACCACGAGGTTTGATTCGTCAGTTGGCACATCGCCCTGACCCTCGCCAATAACTTCGACGGTGGCGCCTTGGCCAGAAACCGCTTCGACCTCTAGTTCGTCATAGTAAGAAAGCGCCATGCCCAGGGTGTCAAAACCCGGGCCGAGGTTGGCTGAAGTTGCCGGAACCTTTACGGTGACTTTTCTTCCGATGACTGAATTCATAATCTCGCTGAACCCCGACTACTTTTTGGTTAGCCCAAGGCGCTCGGCGACAGCCTCAACCCGGTTTGGCACGGCCTGAGGCTTAATGTCTTTTCCACGTGCGTCTTTCAGGGCCCACATTGGGTCTTTCAAACCGTGACCGGTCACAGTGACCACGATGGTTGAGCCAGCCGGAACCTCACCCTTCTTAGAGTGCTTGAACAGACCTGCAGCACCGGTTGCAGATGAAGGCTCGACAAAAACGCCAACCTCATTTGACAAAAAGCGGTGCATCCAAAGAATTTCTTGGTCTGAGACATAGCCAAATTGACCACCTGATGCCTCGCGAGCGGCAAGTGCCAAATCGTATGAAGCAGGGTTGCCAATGCGGATTGCGGTTGCGATGGTGTCAGGCTTTTTCACTGGGTTTCCGAATGAGAATGGCGCTGAACCTTCAGCCTGGAATCCCCACATCTTTGGCAACGCCTTTATGCGGCCAGCCTCTAGGTCTTCTTGGTAACCCTTTGAATAGGCGGTGTAGTTTCCGGCGTTGCCGACAGGCAGCACGTGAAAGTCTGGGGCAAAGCCAAGCGAATCGACAACCTCAAAAGCGCCGGTCTTCTGGCCCTCGATGCGGTCAGGGTTGACTGAGTTAACTAGATGAACCGGGTAGTTCTCGCTCAATGCACGAGCAAGGTCGAGGCAGTCATCGAAGTTGCCCTTGACCTGAAGAATTTGCGACTTGTGGGCAACAGCCTGAGACAGCTTGCCTAGTGAGATCTTGCCCTTTGGCACCAAAACCACTGACTTGATTCCGGCCGCAGCCGCATAAGCCGCTGCCGAAGCAGAGGTGTTTCCGGTTGAGGCGGCAATGACTGCCTGGGCGCCGTGTCCGACAGCCTTTGATACAGCCATGGTCATGCCGCGGTCTTTGAATGAACCGGTTGGGTTCATGCCTTCGACCTTGAGCAAAACGCGCTCAGCGCCGACCAACTTAGCCAAGGCAGGAGCCTCGACCAGTGGTGTGCCACCCTCGCCAAGAGTGATCACCGGGTTGTCGCTGGTGATGTCTAGGCGATCGAAATATTCGCGGATAACTCCGCGCCACTGGTGTGCCATTAGATTCCTTCTACTCGGATTACCGAAGTAATCGATTCGACAGCGTCGCTGTTCTTTAGCGCTTCAACGACTGATGAAAGTGCTGAGTCTGATGCCTCATGTGTGCCGACCTCAAGCGTTGCGGTGCTGCGGTGTTTGCCATCTTCGATAGCGACACTCTGCTCAACTGTTTCGATTGACACTTCGTGGTCAGAGAAAATGTTGGCGATTTTTGCCAAAACACCTGGTTGGTCATAGACCTCGGCGGTGATTTGATAACGAGTGTAAACCCGGTCAATCGGAAGCACGGTGAGGTTAGCGTGAACCGAGTCGGCCAATCCAGGGCCACCCGCCACGTGACGCTTTGCAGCTGAAACCAGGTCGCCCAAAACTGCAGAAGCGGTTTGCACTCCCCCGGCGCCGGCGCCATAGAACATTAGTGAGCCCGCAGCCTCGGCTTCGACGAACACGGCATTGAATGCACCGCGCACTGAGCCAAGCGGATGCTCGCGCGGAATCAGTGCCGGATAAACACGAACCGAAATGCCCTCTTGGCCATCTTCGTCGGCTTCAATTCGCTCGCAAATAGCCAAAATCTTGATTACGTATCCGTCGCGTTGAGCAGCTTTGATCTGCTCGGCAGTGATCTTGGTGATGCCCTCGCGATAAACCTTTTCGAGTGGGACCTCGGTATGGAATGCTAGCGAAGCTAAAATCGCAGCTTTTTGAGCGGCGTCAAACGCTTCGACATCGGCGGTCGGGTCTGCTTCGGCATAACCGAGCGCCTGTGCTTCGGCGAGCGCAGTTTCATAACTCGCACCGCTGGTGTCCATGCGGTCAAGAATGTAGTTGGTTGTGCCGTTCACGATTCCCATAATGCGAGTGACTTTGTCGCCAGCTAGAGATTCGCGCAGTGGGCGAATAATCGGAATCGCACCGGCAACTGCAGCCTCGAAATATAGCTGCGCACCAACTTGTTCGGCCGTGTCAAATAGCTCGGTGCCGTGAGTTGCAAGCAGAGCTTTGTTGGCAGTGATTACGTCAGAACCCGAGTTCAATGCCTCAAGGATGTATGTGCGAGCTGGCTCGATGCCACCCATAACCTCGATCACGATATCTGCAGAGTGAATCAATGAGAGAGCATCGGTGGTCAATAATTCGGTTGGCACACCTTCGGCGCGCTTTGAATTAATGTCACGAACTGCAATTCCGGCTAGCTCAAGCTCAGCGCCAACACGAGCAGCAAGTTCGGCTTTGTTTTCGGTGAGCAAACGAGCCACCTGCGCGCCGACTGAACCAGCACCCAGCAGGGCCACTTTCAATGGTCGATAGTTATTCACGATGTCGCTCATCTCATTCTCTGTCGCCAGCAGCAGTGTTCAGTTGCTGATAGCGAACATCTTTAGTAAACAAATCTGCCTCAGTTTGACCCTGAATCACAATTCGAGCCTGGCCATCGCGAACTGCAACAACTGGCGGGCGGGTCAAAAAGTTGTAGTTGCTCGATAGCGAATAGCAGTAGGCGCCGGTCACTGCGACCGCCAAAAGATCGTTTGGTGCTATGTCGGCTGGCAGATAATCGTGACGAACCACGATGTCACCGCTCTCGCAGTGTTTGCCAACCACCCGCGACAGAGCCGGCTTAGCATCTGAACTGCGACTTGCCAAGACTGCGTGATATTCAGCCTCGTAGAGCGACGGGCGAGCGTTATCGCTCATGCCGCCGTCAACGCTCACATATTTTCTGGTAGCCGGATGAGCGCCGTCGGTGACATTGACCTCTTTGATGGTGCCAACGTTGTAAAGCGTGATTCCTGCTGGACCAGCGATATATCGACCTGGCTCGAAAGCTAGGGTCGGAACATCGATGCCAAGGTTTTCGCACTCGGTTTTCACGCACTGCATGATTGCTTCGGCGAAATAGTCGAGATCGGGCGCGCTGTCAGCTGGTTTGTAGTTGACGCCGAAACCACCACCGATGTTTAGCTCTGGAATGTCACCGCCAGCTAGTTGCTCGGCATGCAGTTTTAGCAGGCGACGGGTTGACTCGAGATGGCCTTCGACTGCAAAGATCTGCGAGCCGACGTGCTGGTGAAAACCCAGGAATCGAAGGTGCTTGTGTGAGCGAATTTTTGCTACCAGCGCAGGCGCTTCAGCAAGCGGGATTCCGAATTTTTGATCTTCGCGCGCGGTCGCCAAGAAATCGTGCGTGTTTGCGTGCACGCCAGAGTTAACTCTCAGGCGCACATTTTGAATCACGTCTTGAGCGCCAGCTGCAGCTGCGATTCGTTCAATTTCAATTTCACTATCGATGACGATTGCACCAACGCCAGCAGTGACAGCGCGACCAATTTCACGAAGTGATTTGTTGTTGCCATGAAGCCCGATTCGCTTCGGGTCGATTCCGCCAGCTAAAGCAGCAGCTAATTCACCGCCGCTTGAAACATCGATGTTTAGACCGAGCTCGTCGATCCACTCGACGATTTCAGTCGATAAAAAAGCCTTGCTTGCGTAATAAATCTTTGCCGAAGTGCCGATTTTTTCGGCTGCGTCACTCAGGATTTTGCGAGCCGAGGTCGCGCGCGCGCGAAAATCTGCTTCGTCAATCACATATAGAGGGGTGCCAAACGAGGTGGCTAGCTCGCCGACGCTCACTCCGGCGATTTCAAGCTCGCCGGTTGGGCGACGCTTCGTGTGACGGGTCCATACTGAGCCGACGATTGAATTGATGTCGCTTGGTTCATCTAGCCATTCAGGCGCAAGTGGGTTAGTCATAATCCATCCCCTCCGGATTACATTCGCTCAGGTGCGCTAACACCCAAAAGGTTTAGGCCATTGCGCAGCACAACACCGGTTGCATCGTTGAGCCAAAGGCGAGTGCGGTGAATAGTCTCGACTGCCGCACCCGACATTGGAGTCACGCGACAGTTGTCATACCAGCGGTGATAGCTGCCTGCGATTTCTTCGAGGTGACGCGCAACTCGGTGCGGTTCACGGAATTCTGCAGCCTGAGCGACAACGCGCGGGAACTCAGAAAGCTTGGCCAGCAGCTCTGACTCACTTTCGTGCGTTAGCAGCGCTGGGTCAAATTCAGATCGATCAACTGAAAGGCTTGCTGCATTTTTAGCCACCTGTGCGGTGCGAGCGTGTGCATACTGCACATAGAAAACCGGGTTGTCGTTGGTCTTTTTTTGCAGCTGCTCTAGGTCGATGTCGAGCTGTGAGTTGATTGATGATCGCGCCAATGCATAACGAGCAGCGTCAACACCGACATAACCCACCAGGTCTTCAAGAGTGACCACCGTGCCCGCACGCTTTGACATGCGCACTGGCTCGCCGTTCCTAACCAGATTGACCATCTGGCCAATCAAAATTTCGAGGTTCACACCCGGTTCGTCGCCGTATGCAGCGCATAGCGCCATCATGCGCGGAACATAACCGTGGTGGTCGGCACCCAGCATGTAGATGCAGCGATCGAAGCCGCGCTCGCGCTTGTCTAGGTAGTAAGCCAGGTCGCCAGCGATGTAGGCGTGATCACCATCGCTCTTGATGACGACGCGGTCGCGGTCATCGCCGAAAGTCGTCGAGCGCAACCAGGTGGCACCATCGAGCTCGAAAATGTGCCCTAGTTCGCGAAGGCGAGCAATTGCACGCTCGACAGCGTTTGATTCGTATAGCGAGTTTTCGTGGAAGTAAACATCAAAATCGACACCGAAGTCGTGAAGTGACTCGCGAATTTCTTGGAACATAAGCTCGACGCCCGCGGCACGGAATGCCTCTTGAGCATCTTCGTCGTTGAGAGCCAAAATGTCTTGCGCGGTTTCAGCCAGAACTCGATCGGCGATTTCTTGAATGTATTCGCCGCCATAGCCATCTTCGGGCGCTTCGAGGCCGCGAGCGCGAGCAAGCAGCGAACGAGCGAATCGGTCAATCTGAGCGCCGTGATCGTTGAAATAGTATTCGCGCGTGACGATGGCGCCCTGAGCCTCAAGAACGCGGGCCAGTGAGTCGCCGACCGCGGCCCAGCGGGTGCCACCTAGGTGAATTGGCCCAGTTGGGTTGGCTGAAACGAACTCTAGGTTTGTCTTGATGCCGGCATAAAGCTGACCTCGGCCATATGCCGAATCAGCCTCGACAATTGCCTTGGCTAGCTCACCGGCAGCGCCTGCACTAAGGGTGATATTGATAAAGCCCGGGCCGGCGATGTCAGTTTTTTCAACGGCATCGAGCTTTGAAATCTCGGGGGCGATAATTTCAGCAAAAGCACGCGGATTTAGGCCAAACTTTGAACCCAACTGCATTGCAACGTTGGTTGCCCAATCGCCATGTTCACGGTTTTTTGGGCGCTCAATGACAATCTCTTCTGGCAGGTCTAACGCGCTGAGTCGGCCTGCGGTCTGCAGGTCGGCGATGATGCGCAAAATCGCCGCAGAAAGGTCTGCTGGAGTCATTGAGTGTGCCTTAGTAATGCTGAAATAGGGGCTTTAAAATAACCTCTAAATCATACCCTTGAACGCCTATTTAGCGCTTGATAAGGCCTAGAACCGGATCAGCCGTCACCGGAATCGGGTCGCAAAGTTCACCAACGAATTTGCCGTCGACATAGTTAATAAATGCAATCAAATTCCACTTGCCATCGTTGCCCTTTACCAAGCGAGATGCATACAGGTTGTCGACATCAAAGCGAACAGACTTGGTGAAATCGACATTGGTTAGGTCTTTTGAAACCGGGATGCTGTAGAGGCCGCCATCGCGATCGACGCTTTTGCGGTCTTCAGACAACCAGTGCGATCCGCAGCAGAAAAGCAGGATCGGCACGCCGTCGACAATTTCATATTGAAAGACTTCGGCTTCGCCGAAGCCCTGGTCGCCACCCTGAGGTGGCAAAAGGCGCCAGTTAATCAGGTCGTCTGATTTGGCCATTGCCAGAGCGCCGCGCTCACGCTCACGGGTTGCTGCCTTGTTGTTGGCCGTGACCAACATGGTCCACTCAGAATCGCCTTCGAATCTAAAAACCCAAGGGTCTCTGAAAGGCTCGTTCTCAAAGCCGCCAACTAGGGTCTGATACCACTGTGAATCGGCCTGAGCTACAGGGTTCTCTGGTCGTTTGTTCCAAGTGATCAAATCGGTTGATGTGGCCGCAGCTACGGTCTGACGCTCGCCGCCATCCTGTCTGGTTCTAGCGGTATAAAACATCCACCAGAGGCCATTGTCGTCTTTGATGACCGAGCCGGTCCAGGTTGTGTAGTCGTCAATTGCCGGTGCGTCGCTGTAAATAAGCGCGTCTGGGAGCACCTGCCAATTCACCAGATCGTCTGAAACAGCGTGACCGACCGACGGGTTGTTGTGACGGCGCTCTGGGTCTTGCAGCGCGCGACTGGCCTGAAGATAAAAAGCGTGGTGACGTTCACCATCGAACACAAACCACGAATCCCAAACCCACTGGCCCGGCAACTTCAAACCCATTTCAACCTCCACTTGTATTGCAACAGCCTGAAGTCTAAGACACCCGCCGATTAGACTGAGCAAGACCCTTAGCCCCTATAGCTCAGGGGATAGAGCGCCGCTCTCCGGAGGCGGGTGCGCAGGTTCGAATCCTGCTAGGGGCGCATGTTTGGAATGGAATGGCTAAAGCCAGAAACACTAATTGCGTCGTTTGGCGCCTTCGCGATGATCGGCGTCTGCTTGATTGTCTTCATCGAGACGGGGCTGCTGGTTGGCTTTTTCTTGCCCGGTGATTCGCTGCTATTCGTGACGGGCCTGATGGTCTCTGGCGGTGCGATTCAGTTTCCGACAGCTGATGGCAACGGCTGGGCGGTTCCGATTTGGTTGGCTTGCATCTTGATTTCGGGCGCTGCCTGGATGGGCGATCAAACTGGATATTGGATCGGCCGCAAAGTCGGACCGGCGATTTTTAACAAGCCAGAATCAAAATTCTTCAGTCAAGAGAATGTCTCGAGAACCAACTCGTTCTTTGAGCGCTATGGGTCAAAGGCGATTATTTTGGCTCACTTTGTTCCAGTCATGCGAACCTTTGTGCCAGTCGCAGCCGGCGTCGGAGAAATGTCATATCGCAAATTTTTGCGCTACAACTTCATCGGTGTTGTCGGTTGGGGCACCGGCGTCACGCTGCTCGGATTCTTCTTAGGCAAGATTCCCTTTGTCGCCGAACACGTTGAATATTTCACAATCGGTTTCGTGATCGTGTCTACGATTCCGATTGCTATCGAAGTAATCAAGACCCGTCGCCAGCACATTGCTGAGCAGCTTTCAGAAAACTAGTGTGCTGAATTGCTGGCGTTCAAATAAGTTGCCAGCTGACTTAGAGCCATTGATCGGTGACTCAACGCGTTTTTAACTTCTGGCTCTAGCTCAGCAGCGGTGATGTCAAAACCCTCAGGGATGAAAATCGGGTCGTAGCCAAAACCGTTTGGCCCGCGCTCTTGCAAGCTCACGTTTCCAGGCCAGATTCCTGTGAAGCTAATCTCGCCCTCGGCGCTAACCAGTGCGATCGTGCAAACAAAAGATGCAGCTCGGTGCTCTGGTTTCACATCAGCCAATTGAGCCAGCAGAAGCTCGCGGTTCTTGGCGTTATCTTTGCTGCCAGACCAACGAGCCGAAAAAATACCCGGTGCTCCCCCGAGAATCTCTACCGCCATTCCTGAGTCATCAGCAATTGCGGTCAGTCCTGTGTGCTCGAATGCAGCACGGGCTTTGATCAATGCATTCTCAAGAAAGCTGGTTCCGTCTTCGACAGGCTCTGGGCCGTCGTATCCGACTAGTTCTAAGCCTTCAACTTGGCCAGCGAGAATCGCGCCAACCTCTTGCACTTTGTGGGCGTTGTGAGTCGCAAGAACTAGTTTCATCAGGCCAGTGCCTGCTCAAGTGCAAGCCGCTGAATTCTGGTCAGCTCCGAGGTTCCAATCAGAGCGAGATCAAGCAGGCTGTTAAGTTCGGCGCGGTCGAAGGGAGCGCCCTCGGCAGTGCCTTGAACTTCAATAAATTTGCCGCCGCCGGTGACCACGACATTCATGTCAGTGTGTGCACGCACATCTTCGACATAGGCAAGGTCAAGAAATGGCTCGCCGTCAATGATTCCAACCGACACCGCCGAAACTGAGTCACTGAGCGGCTTAGAACTTGGCGCGATGAATTTTTTGCTGCGACCCCACGCAATTGCATCGGCCAGCGCGACATAGGCGCCAGTTATAGCGGCGGTGCGAGTGCCGCCGTCAGCCTGAAGAACATCGCAGTCGAGCACAATGGTGTTTTCGCCAAGCTCGCAAACATCAACGACTGCGCGCAGACTTCGGCCAATCAAGCGAGAAATTTCGTGCGTGCGGCCGCCGATCTTGCCCTTCACGGCTTCGCGGTCTGAGCGGTCATGAGTGGCGCGCGGCAACATCGAATATTCGGCAGTCACCCAGCCCTCGCCTTTGCCGACCTTCCAGCGAGGAACCCCGCTGGTGAACGAAGCGGTGCAGAGCACTTTGGTTCCGCCGAACGAAATTAGCGCCGATCCCTCAGCGTGGTCGCTCCATCCGCGTTCGATGGTTACTGGGCGAAGTTGTTCTGGGGTTCTGCCGTCGGCACGAGTAGTCATTTTGCTCCTTGGTTTGAGTTAGCTGAGGCGCTCGACCGAGGCAACCTCGGGGCCCAAAAAGCGTCGAGCAAGTTTTTCAAAAGAGTCGGCATCACCGGTTGATTGAAATCTGAGAGTGGGTGCGGTGGCGTCAGTGCGCTCGAGATTATGAGCGAGCAGAGTGCGATAAACATCTTTGGCAGTTTCTTCGGCACTCGAAACCAAAGTCACATCTTCGCCCATTACATAGCTGAGCGCGCCGGTTAGCAATGGATAGTGTGTGCAGCCAAGAACCAACGTGTCGACACCAGCGGCTTTGATTGGCGCTAGATATTCTTCAGCGGCAGCAAGCAATTCTGGGCCCGATGTGATGCCTCGCTCGACAAAATCAACAAAAGCCGGGCAGGCAGCACTGGTGATTTGCAGGTCTACCGCTGCGGCGAATGCATCCTCATATGCCTTCGACGCCACAGTGGCTTTGGTGCCAATGACTCCGACTTTGCGGTTTCGCGTTGAGGCCACAGCTCGTCGAACCGCAGGCTGAATGACCTCAACCACAGGAATTCCGCGACCAACCGTGTATCGCTCACGAGCATCGCGAAGCACCGCTGCTGATGCAGAATTGCAGGCAATGACCAAAAGCTTCACGCCCTCGTCGACCAATCGATCCATCACAGCGAGCGCTAACTCACGAACCTCAGGAATGCTCTTGGGGCCATACGGAGTGTTTGCAGTGTCGCCGACATAAATGATTGATTCATTTGGCAACTGATCGATAATCGCGCGAGCCACGGTCAACCCGCCGACGCCAGAGTCAAAAATGCCAATTGGCGCGTTTCGGGTTGGCTGACTCACGTGGCTAAGTCTATCCGTGAGCCTTTTTAAACCGGGATGATCACTCGGGCAAATCACTAGGCTTAAGCCCGTGCTGAAAACCACCGCCCTTCTGACTGACCGATATGAATTGACCATGCTTCAAGCAGCGCGTCACTCCGGAAAAGCTGATCGCCCCTCGGTTTTTGAAGTTTTCACTCGCTCTTTGCCAACCGGGCGTCGCTATGGAGTGGTTGCAGGCACTGGGCGATTGCTAGAAGCAATTAGAAATTTTCGCTTCAGCGATGCCGAACTAGAGTGGCTTCGCAAAGAAAATGTGGTCGATGCCGAAACTTTAGATTGGTTGGCTAACTACAAATTCAGCGGTAATGTCTGGGGTTATCGCGAGGGCGAAATTTATTTTCCGAACTCGCCAATCTTGATTGTTGAGGCGCCGTTTGCCGAGGCTGTGCTGCTCGAAACTCTTGTTATTTCGGTGTTGAACTTTGACTCAGCAGTTGCCTCAGCGGCATCGAGAATGATCACTGCGGCTGGCGGTCGCCGCACCGCCGAAATGGGGAGTCGCCGCGCCAATGAAACCGCAGCAGTTGCCGCCGCCCGCGCTGCATATGTCGCTGGATTTGACGCAACCTCGAACCTTGAAGCCGGGCGCACCTGGGGAGTGCCGACTATGGGCACCGCGGCACACGCGTTCACGCTGCTGCACGACAGCGAAGAACAAGCCTTTAGAGCTCAGGTTGAGACCTTTGGGCCAGGCACCACTCTTTTGGTCGACACCTACGACATTGAAAACGGTGTTCGAAATGCCGTTGCCGTTGCCGGTTCTGAGCTCGGCGCTGTTCGTCTTGATTCAGGCGATTTGCCAGTTGAGGTTGCCCGGGTTCGTCGACTGCTCGATGAGCTGGGCGCGGTCGAAACCAAAATCACAGTGACCAACGACCTCGATGAATTTGCCATCGCAGCCCTTGCGGCGGCCCCGGTTGATGCATATGGTGTCGGAACATCAGTAGTCACCGGATCGGGTGCACCGACAGCAGGATTTGTTTATAAATTGGTGGCCATTGAAGACGAGGGTGGCGAGCAACACAGCGTGGCCAAAACCTCAGCTAAAAAGGGCAATGTAGGCGGCCGCAAATTTGCACTGCGTCGAAAAGACGACCACGGAGTCGCAGTTGCCGAAATCATCGGCGCTGGGCACCACCCTGATGAAGCTCGCACCGATCGCGAACTTCTCGTGCCTTTGATTGTCGAAGGTTTGATTCAAGAGCAGTATGCCGGCGTGAGTGGAACCGAGTTGGCTCGCGAACACCACGCACTGGTTAAGAATGAATTGCCGCTTCAGGCCCTGCGACTAGGTCGAGGCGAAGCGGCAATTCCGACTATTTTTGTTTAGTTTGCGTCAGATTCGTCTGGGCCCTCAGGCATGTTTTCATAAATGTCTTTGCAGGTTGGGCAAACCGGAAACTTTTGCGGATCACGACTTGGAACCCAAACTTTGCCACAGAGCGCTGTGACCGCATTGCCTAAAACCGCCGACTCGACGATGCGCTCTTTTTTGACATAGTGCGCATAGCGCTCGTGGTCACCCGGCTCTAGGTTTTGAATCTGCTCTTCTAGAAGAGTTGAGCCAGCAGTTTGCCCGCCAATTTCATCTGAATCAAATGCTGTCATGGCTTTATTTTAAGTCTGAGGCATCGCCTAGCACGACCTCAAGAGTCAAGGTCTTGCCGTCTCTGGTGAGTTCAATCGTCACCTTCGATCCCGCTGGCTCTTGGCGAACTGCAGCTGTGAGTTCACTCGCGCTTGTGATTGGCTGCCCATTTAGCGCGGTGATTACGTCTCCGGCTTTGACGCCATATTTAGCAGCCGCGCCACCAGCGGTGGTTTCAACAACCTCGGCTCCGGTGGTGAATGAGGCTGCGCTGTTTGACTCAGCAGCGTCTTTGACCTGAGCCCCGAGCAAGCCGTGGCTAACTGCACCGCCCTTCACAATCTGATCGGCGATTCGCTTTGCGACTGATGACGGAATCGCAAAACCGACACCGATGCTGCCCGACGCTGAAGACGACCCAGCCGTTGCGATAGCAACATTGATGCCGATGAGTTCACCCTTGTCGTTCACGAGCGCGCCGCCAGAGTTTCCGGGGTTGATCGCCGCATCAGTCTGAATCACGCGCAAGCTAACCGACTGACCGGTTCCGCTAAAGAACTGCAAGCCTCCGCTTGCCTCGCTTGGAACATCTGAATTTGCGACCTGGATGGTGCGATTCAGGGCTGAAACGATTCCGGTGGTGACCGTTGATGACAGCCCAAGTGGAGCACCGATGGCGACCACTGAGTCACCCACATTAATCGCACTTGAATCTGCAAACTTGATTGGCTCGAAAGATGCCGGGGTGCTGACCTTGATGACCGCTAAATCGTTGATGGCATCTCGGCCGACAACTTTGGCTTTGAAAATGTGGCCGTCATAGGTCTTAACCTGAAGCTCGACGCCATCTGCCGTGCCATCTAGGGTGACCACGTGCGAGTTGGTCAAGATATAGCCGTCTTTGCTCAAGATCACACCCGAGCCGTTTCCGCCTGAGGTCGCTCCTGAAACACTGATGGTCACCACCGATGGCGAGGCCACAGCCGAGGCGGCGGTCACCCAGTTGACCGAGTCGGTGTTGTTCACAACAACCGGTGCAGGTCGGGTCCAGTAGTTGAAAGTTGCAATTCCGACGCCGGCGCCCACGCCAGCACCGATGATTGAGCCGACAGTCACAGCGCTCACCGCCGTAAAGAAAGTTAGGCGCTTGGTGACTCGCTGTTTAAAGGTTGGTTTAGGTTCAGCGACAAACTGCTGAGTTGGCAAATCGAAAACAAATTGACGGTTGTAATCGCTCATTTGATGACCTTTCAAGTTCGATCTTTGCTACAGAATCGCAATCGAACCTGAATAGTTTATGAAAAGCAGCTGAGAACTTTCTGGCTCAGCTCAGCACGCAAAAGCCAGTGGATTTTTCAGACAATTTTCACCGACCAGATATGGCCGACTGTCCACGGGTGGTCCTTGCTGAGGGGCTTCGTTCTGAGGCACAGAAACGGTGATTTGCACTTGGTCAGTCAATGTAATTTGCCCCGACTCGTTGTTCCAAGTAGTTTCACCAGCAAATCGATAACTGACCTGATATCGAACTGCCACTGTCGCATTGAATTTTCCGGGTGTCGCAAAAGTATGCATCGGATTGAGCCCCGCCCCCGTAGTTCCATCGCCGAAACTCCAAGTCGAATCTATGGGCGTGAATCTGACTTGAGCAGTTTTGCCAAGGATGGTGCCAATTCGATAGTGAGCCGAAGCCGGTGCGCTCAAATAAACCGGGTCGCTAACTGACACCGCAGGCGGAAACGCCGCGGCGGTGATTGTTTCTGGCGTGAAACTAGCTTCGCCCGAAGCCGAGTTGACCCTCGAGCTTGAAACCGCGGGCATTTTTACAGTTATTTTCTTAGCTGGAGTGATGACCTTAGGGGTGGTTTTTATGATCACTTTGGTTATGGCTTTAGGGGTCGGCTTGGGCGCTAGTTTGAAAACTGTTGGGGTCGTGGGCTTTTTAGTGTGAATGAAATAATTCACCACTGTTGTTGCGACCGAACCCATGAGCACTCTTGGCTTCGACGACGATTTTTTTTGCGACTGCACAGAGTTTGCGGTTTTTAACGAGGGTGCGACCGCGGGCTTTTTTGCCGGCGTCTTGACTGCAGGTTGCTTCTGTGAAGCAGGGGTCTTTGTTGTGACGATTGTTTTGCTTGAGGCGGGCGGCTTAACCACCGCGGGCGTTTTTGAAACAGTCGTTTTGCCCGCCGATGAACTGCTGCTTGAAATGGTGCTGTTGCCTGAAATCACGACGGTGTTTCCGACAACTTTTGAAGAGTAGCTAAAACTTGTTGTGGTCTTAGTGCTGGTAGCTGCGTGACCTATTGGCGCCGGGCCCAGAAGCACACCGCAGCACATGGCAAGCCCCATGGCGAAAACAAAGATTTTTTGCTGATTCATAGTCAGAAACTAAAACGATTTGGCTGTTCTCGTTTTAGTTATGCACAGAAAAAAATCCCCCGAATCTTTCGATTCGAGGGATTTCTTGCCGCTAGGCACTTTTGGTTGCGGGGGCAGGATTTGAACCTACGACCTCCGGGTTATGAGCCCGGCGAGCTACCGAACTGCTCCACCCCGCGGCGAAGTCCCTACTCTAGCACGATTATTTGATTGCTGACAAGGCGGCATCGATAGCTGCCGAAAGCGCCTTGTCGGCTTTGCCGTATGCAGCCCAATCAGAGTTAGCCATGGCCTCTTGCTTGTCTTTGATCGCTTGAGTTGCTCGATCAAGAGCTGCCTTGAGAGCCGCGTTTGAAGTGGCCGAGCCCGATGAGCTGTCGCCGCCTTCTCCAGGAGCAATTACAACCGGTTCTTTAATGCCACTGCCATCACCGGCTGTGGCACCGGAGTTTCCGCCAAATAGGCTGTCGAGCGCGGCATCGAGTGTATCTTCAAACGCGATCTTGTCACCAAAGGCCACCAAGATTTTCTTCAACAGCGGGAACGAGGTTTCGCCGGTCGATTGAATGTATACCGGTTGCACATAAAGCAAACCGCCACCAACCGGAAGAGTCAGCAAGTTTCCGCTGAGCACCTTGGTTGAACCCTGACGCAAAATGTTTAGCAACCTTGAGACCTCAGAGTCAGAGTTGAATGCGTTTTGCACCTGACCCGGGCCAGGCACGGTGGTCGATTTTGGCAAGGTCAACAGGCGCAGTTTGCCGTAGTCGGCCGAGACTTTGCCGGCTGTCGAGCCCGCGTCTGAGTTGGCTGCAAAATAGCCCATCAGCACATTTCGAGTTGATTCGCCAGTAGATCTTGGAATGAAGGTGCTGTAGATCGAGAAGGCCGGTTTGTTAGTGCCCGGCATCTCCATGGTCAGGTAGTAAGGGGGCTGGGCGACCTTGGCGTCTGACGCTGGGTCGTTCGGGGTCATCCAGGCATCTTCTTGGCTATAGAACGAGCCAGCATCGGTCACGTGATATGAACCCAAAATGCTGCGCTGAACTTTGAACAAATCAGACGGGTAGCGCACGTGGCTGATTAGCTCAGCTGACATTTGCGAGACCGGTTTGATGGTGTTCGGGAACACCTTTGACCAGGTTTGCAGAATTGGGTCTTTTGAGTCCCAGGCATAGAGTTTCACGCTGCCGTCATAGGCGTCGACGGTGGCTTTGACTGAGTTGCGAATGTAGTTAACCGAAGCGCGGCCAAGAAGGTTTCCGGTTGAGCTGTCGCTAATTGCCGAGGCAAAGTTTTCTGAGCGCGAATATGGATAGTTGTTTGAGGTTGTGTAGCCATCGACAATCCAAACAACTCGACCGTCGACCACTGCCGGATATGTGTCACTGTCGAGCGTTAGATATGGAGCCACAGCGGCAACGCGCTCGCGAGGTGAGCGATCGTAGAGAATTTGCGACTCGTTGTTGATTGCGTCGGATAGCAGAATTTGCTCGCTCTGGAACTTAACCGCATAAGCCAGGCGAGAGAAAATATTGTCTAGCTTTGGGCCGCCGTTGCCATTGAAGGTGGTGTAGGTCTGGTCGGCCTCGCCGTCACCGGCAGGATAATCGAGCTCACGCGCGGTTGCGCCCTTTGGAGCGCCGACGATTGAGTATGCGGGCGAGCTTTCGCCGAAGTAAATGCGCGGCTCAAAATTGCCAAGGGCACCGGTAGACGGAATGCCTTTTTGCAAGAAAACTGGCTGCCCATCTGTTGAGCGCTGGTTGCCGTATGCCGCGACAACGCCGTAGCCGTGGGTATAAACGATGATGTTGTTGTACCAAGATTGAGAATCACCGAGACCGGATTGGTTTAGCTCACGCACTGCGACCACGGTGTCTTGGCTCTTGCCGTCAATCTGGTATCGGTCAACATCCAAGTGACCGGTGAAACCGTAATACTGTTTGAACTGCTCTAGCTGTTTAAACGAACTGCTAACCAGTGCCGGGTCAATAATTCGAATGTTTGCCGTGGTTTCGGCGTCAGTTCTGAGTGCGCCAGCCTCGGCATCAGTGGTCGCTTGATAGTCAACCATCTCGACGTTTTCTAGCCCGTATGCCTTGCGGGTGGCGTCTAGGTTGCGGTTAATGAATTCAGCTTCAAGAGTGCGTTCGTTTGGCACAACCTGAAAATTCTGAATAATCCAAGGGTAGAGGCCACCCAAAATAATCGAGCTAACCACCATCAGTGCGGTTGCCATGATCGAAATGCGCCAGCGACTAATTGCAGCGGTGACCAAGAAGAATGCGCCGACAACAACTGAAATCATCGCAAGAATTTGGAACCCCGGGATGGTCGCATTTACATCGGTGTAGGTTGCGCCGGTGTAGAGACCGGTTGAACTGGTCATGGTTGAGAACTGGTCAAGCCATAGGCTCGCACCCTGAACGACCATGTAGATAGCCGCTGTCGCTGCTACTTGAATTCGAGCGGCTTTGCTGACCTGCGTGTTTCGACCCGCGAAGCGAATGCCGCCATAGACCAAGTGAACAAATGCCGAAAGCAAGGTGGCAAGCAGGAATGCGGCAGATAAGAAAGTTATCGCCGAGCGAAGAAACGGCAGTTCGAATAAATAAAACGAAACATCTAAGCCGAATTGTGCGTCTTTAGTGCCGGCCGAGGTTCGGTTGAGATAGGCAAGAATTACGTCCCAGTTTGATGATGCGGCTACTCCGGCAAAGATGCCCAAGGCGGCCGGAACGCCAATCATGATGAGTCGACGAAGCTGCTCGAGCAACTGACGATAGGCTCCAAAAATGTCATTTGCCTCGGTGAATTTTGCATAGATTGGGCGGGTGCGATAGGCCAACCAAAGGCTTAGACCAGTGATGGCAGCCATCAGAACTGCCGCCACTGCGAACACTGCAACCTTGCTAGCGATTTGAGTGGCAAAAACTGAGCTAAATCCAAGCTGATCAAACCAGAGCCAGTCAGTATAAAAACCTGTTGCGCTGAATAGGGTCGCTCCAATAACCACGATGATTGCAATCGCGATTCGGGCCGGGCTAATTTTTCGGGTCGAAGCCTGGTTTAGGTTGGTCATTTTTTCTCCTGGATGGATGGCCTAGTTAGCAGAACAAGTTGGCAGTGCGCTCAAATTCCCTGCGCTGCCGATTGCATTAGCGGCTTTGAGTGCGTCGTCAAAAGTTGTGACCTTAAAAACCTGAAGGCCGGTCGGAACATGGCCGATCACCTCTGCGCAATTATCAGCCGGGGCGAGGAAATATTTTGCACCCGCATTTTTTGCACCGTAAAGCTTTTGTCGAATTCCGCCGATTGGGCCGATGGTGCCGTTTGCGTCGATCGTTCCGGTGCCTGCAAGTTTTTCGCCGCCGACTAGATAGCCCGGCGTTAGAACATCGTAGATTCCGAGCGCAAAAATCATGCCGCCAGAGGGGCCGCCAACGTCAGAAAGTTTGAGGTCGACCTGAATTGGAAAGTCATATTTGATGCCAGCAAGCACACCGATGCGATAGTCGCCCGCTTCATTCTGAGTTGGCTTCACGGTCACGGTTTGAAGTTTTCCGGCGCGCTCAATTTGAATCGCGACTTCAGAGCCGGCAGCCTCATTCAGGGCGGCCCTCAGCTCGGAAACCGAGTGAATT
>ERZ650311.636-NODE-636-length-20889-cov-16.232169_pt1 | contig 20889 bp, 7 predicted proteins | sample MGYA00376247_ERZ650311 | MGnify/ENA primary metagenome ERZ650311 (study PRJEB26733, sample SAMN07839324) | wastewater metagenome | biome: small river; feature: stream; material: water | place: USA: North Carolina | collected 2016-07-28 ...
GGCGCTTTTCGGCGATGTCGAGGCTGGCCATGATCTTGATCCGCGAGGCCATCGCGGCGTGGAGGGCGCGGTGGGGCTGGGCGACATCGACGAGCACGCCGTCGCGGCGAAAGCGCACGACGGAATTGCGCTCGTAGGGTTCGATGTGAATGTCGCTGGCGGACTGGCGCACGGCCTGGGTGAGGAGCGCGTTGATCATGCGGATGATCGGCGCGTCGTCCTGGGTTTCGAGGAGGTCTTCGACGGTGGGCAGCTCGGTCATGAGCTGGGTGAGGTCGACTTCCTGGCCCACGTCGTCGACCACCGCGGAGGCGTTGCCGTCGGCGCCGGAATAGGCTTCGGACAGCCTCGCCTCGAAGGCCGCGCGGCTGAGGTTTTCGATGCGCAGCGGCTGGCCGAGGGTGCGTCGGACTTCGGCGAGGGCTTCGAGGTTGGCGCCTTCGCGCAGCAGCAGTTCGGCGTGGTCGGCGCCTTGCCCGGCGACGAGGATGCCGTGGGCCTTGGCGAAGGCGTAGGGCAGGGCCGGGGCGCTCATGGGTTGCGGGCGTCGGTGGCGTCGGCGGCGGTGTCGGGCACGTCCCGCGGGCGGTTGAAGGGCACGGCCGGCGGCGGGCTGCCGGGGGGCGGCAGTTCGGGCACGTTGGGTTCCTTGCGCATCAGGCGGTCGACATTTTCCAGTTCGCGCTGTTGGCCGATGATGTAGTTGTAGCGCTCGGCGGAAATGCCCTGGCTGCTGGCGGCGTCGCGCAGGATCACTGGGCGCAGGAAGACGATCAGGTTGGTCTTGCCGCGGCGGCGGGTGTCGTAGCGGAACAGGGCGCCGAGGTAGGGAATGTCGCCGAGCACGGGCACCTTTTCCCGGCCGCCGCTGTAGGTGTCTTCGACGAGGCCGCCGAGGGCGATCATCGCGCCGTCGTCCACCAGCACGGTGGATTCGATGGAGCGCTTGGTGGTGGACGGGCCTGTGCTGCTTTCGGCGGCTGCGATAACTGCCGAGGCTTCCTGGTAAATCTGCAGGCGCACAGTGCCGCCTTCGGAAATCTGTGGCTTGACCTTCAGCGTCAGGCCGACGTCCTTGCGCTCGACAGTGGTGAAAGGGCTGGCCCCGCCGACGGTGGCTGTCGTAGCGTAGGTGCCGGTGACGAAGGGGACGTTTTTGCCGACGACGATCTTCGCTTCCTCGTTGTCGAGGGTGACGATGTTCGGCGTCGACAGGATGTTGGTCTTGGTGTCGGACTCGAGCAGGTGGGCCAGCAGGTTGAGGTTGGCGATCTGTTTGCCGCCGACGGTGATGGTGCCGCCGCCCAGGAGCAGGTTGAGGCCGTTGCCCGGGAGTGTCTTGCCTTCGGGGTCGGCCAGGCTGGTGGCGAGGTTGAGGATGTTGTTGCCGCCGGTGTTGAAGGTGGTGCCGCCGAAGGCCGTGGTGTTGCCGATCTTGCCGGCCATCCACTGGATGCCGATCTCGGAGGCCTTGTCGGTGCTGATTTCGGCGATCAGCGCCTCGACATAGACCTGGGCGCGGCGCTTGTCGAGTTGGTCGATGACCTTGCGGATGTTGTTGTAGATGGCGTCCGGGGCGGTGACGATCAGCGAGTTGGTCATCGCGTCGGCCTGGATCATGCCGCCACCGCTGCCGCCGGCGGTGTTGGTGCCTGCGGTATTGCCGAAGGACGGGGTGCTGCCCATGCCCATGCCGGTGCTGGTGCCGGATGTGCCGCTCTGGCCGGTGGTATTGGGCGCGAAGCTCGAATTGCTGCCGGCGGTGGCGGTGCTCGTCAGGTTGGTGTTGCCGGCTTCGCCGGAGAGTACCGAGCGCAGGGTCTGCGCAACTTTGGTGGCTTCGGCGTTTTTCAGATAGACGACGTGGATGTTGCCGGCCGCGCCGGGCTGGTCGAGATTGCCGACGAGTTGGCGCACCGCGTTGAGCTTGGATGGGTTGTCGGAGCGCACCAAGAGGCTGTTGGTGCGCGGGTCGCCGATCACCGAGACGCGCTGGCTGGCGTCGCCGGCCACGCCGGGGGTGCCGCTCGCGATGCCGGTGCCGGCATCGTTCATCAGGCGGCTGACGGTTTGGGCCAGGTCCAGCGCCGAGGCGTGATGGAGCGGGATGACCCGCAGGCCGCTCTGGGGAACGTCGATGGATTCGATGATCTGGGCGATGCGGCCGATGTTTTCGGCGTAGTCGGTGACCACCAGCGAGTTGTTGCCGGGGTAGGCGGTGACGGTGTTGTTGGGCGACACCAGCGGGCGGATCACCGGCACCAGTTGGGTGGCCGATTCGTGCTTGAGGTTGAAGACCTGGGTGGTCATGCGGTCGCCGCCGCCGGCGCCCTGACTTTTGCCGACCGGCACCGCGTGGAGCTTGGCGTCGGCCTCGGGAACGATCTTGGTGACGCCCTGGCCTTCGATCGCGGTGTAGCCCTGCAGGCGCAAGGCCGAGAGGAGGATCGGATAGGTGAGGTTGCGGGCCACCGGGCGGGCCGTGACGATGTTGAGGGTGCCCTTGACCCGCGGGTCGACGATGAAGTTGCGCCCGGAAATCTTGGAGATCGCCTGGATCACTGCGCCGATGTCGGCGTTCACGAAATTGAGCGACACGGGTTCGCCGGCGCTGCCGCTCCCGGCGCCGACATCGGCGGCGGGCGCCGGCCGGGCGGGCTGGGCCGGGCTGGCAACGGCGGTGAGGGCGAGCGTGACGGCGAGAAGGCTGCGGGCGAACCCCGGGCTGCGGCGGGCTGGTTTCATTGGTTGGACGGGCTTGAAGAGGGGCGGGCCGGGAGACGCATCGGAAAGCCGGCCGAGGGCGGATGTTGCTCCGGATCGACGGCGGCGGCACCGGAATCGCCGGGGCCCGGAAAAGAAGAAGGCGTGCCCGGGCCAGGCTGGTCGGGAAAGGAAACGTTCGGTACGCCTGCCGGGGCAGGGGGCGGAGGCGAATTCGTCACTGCGCCGTCGACGCCGCCGCCGGGGTATTCGGCAAGGCGGACGGTCTGGCGGGCGCCGCCGACTGCGAGTTCGACCGCATCGCTGCGGACCAAGGCGAGGGTGACGCCGGGGCGGATTTCCTGCCCTTCGACGAAACCCTGCTGGGCGCCGCCGTCGATGGCGATGACGGCCCAGCCGGGACGGCTGTCGGCGCCGGTGACCACGGCCTGTAGCGTGTAACGGCTCGGTGCTGCGGCGGCGGCCGGGCCGGCCGGGTCGGTCTGCCCCATCGGGTGACGGCTGGCGATGGCCTGGGCGGCCTGTTGCGGGTCGGCGAGGCTGGCAACCGGGAGTGCCGGGGGCTTGGGGGCGCTGAAACGCCAGAACAGGTCGGCCGCCACCCAGGCCGTGACGGACAGCGCCACGCCCCAGGCCAGTATGGGGCCGAGGCGCGCTGCGCGCTGCCAGGAAAGGCGGGACAGGTCGAGACGTTCGGGGAGCTTCATCGGTAAGCCGGGCAAAAGACCGTCAATCTTATCCGCCCTGTGTTACGGGCGAAAGCTCCTTTGCGTTGCCAAACGTTCGGGCCGCCGGTTCGGCTCTGGGATGAGCGGCGAGGCGTGCGCATTTATGCCGGCGGAAACCCGCCGGCCGTGCCGCTTTCGGGGTGGGTTTCGGCGATTTTGGGGCGCAGTTCGGCGGGCAGGGCCGCGCGCCAGCCGAGGGCGTCGAGGACGGAGGCGAATTCGCCGTTTGGAGGGGCGATCAGGTCGAGCGGCGCGCCGCTGTAGGGGTGGATCAGCTGCAGGCGCGCACAGGCCAGCAGCATCCGATGGCAGCCGAACAGCTGCTGGAAGAGCCGGTTGTGGCGTCCTTTGCCGAAGGTGGCGTCGCCGACGATGGGGTGGGCGATGTGCTTGAGGTGGCGGCGGATCTGGTGACGGCGGCCGGTGTGGGGGGTGACTTCGACGAGGGCGTAGCGGCTGGTGGGGTAGCGGTCCACCTGATGCGGGAGTTCGCAGGTGGCGAGGCGGCGGAAGTCGCTGACGGCGGGCTGGGCTTCGTCCGAGGATCGGTCGCCCACCCATTCGGCGTCGTCGCGCCGGCGGGAAAGGGCGTGGTCGATGCGGCCGGTTTCGGGCGGGTGGCCGCGCACCACGGCGAGGTAGGTCTTGGCGACTTCCTGGCGTTCGAAGCAAGCGCCGAGGAGGCGCGCGGTTTCCTTGTCCAGCGCGAACAGCAGCACGCCCGAGGTGCCCCGGTCGAGCCGGTGGGCCGGATAGACGCGGCGCCCGATCTGGTCGCGCAGGAGTTGCACGGCGAAGCGGGTTTCATGGCGGTCGATTTCGCTGCGATGGACGAGCAGGCCGGAGGGCTTGTGGATGGCGACGAGGCGCTCGTCGCGAAAGAGGATGGGAAGCATGGGGCGGGATGGTAGCCCAGACGGCCTGCCGGGCCGCTGCCGACTTCGGGCGGCGCCCTTCGCCGCGCGGCCTACCAGCCCGCTTCGCGGATGGCCAGCGCCGCTCCGGAGCGCAGGAAGTCGCCGACGAGGGATTTCGGACGACCGTAGATGACGACGGAGCCGCGCAGCACGTGGGCCTGGGCCGGGGCGGCGTCCTCCACGGCGAGGACGACCCGATAGACCGCCCGTTCGGGGATGAGCTGGTTGTTGCGCTCGCGGACCAGGACTTCGCCGCCGTGGCCGGCGGCCAGCATCGCGTCGGGTAGCGCCCGGGTTGCGTCCCGGTCGATGCTCGCAACCTTGAGAGCCAGCGCCGGCAGCCCTGGCGTTTCGGGCAGGAAGCGACCGCTGGCACCGACGGCGATCCGTTCCACTTCGGCATCGGTCAGATAGGTTTCCACGACCCAGGCGGTCGGGTCGATGAACACGCCGAGTTGCTGCTGGCGTCCCACCGACTCGCCGACCCGCAGGTCCGGCGACAGATCGGCGAGTACGCCAGGGAAGGGCGCAGTGATGGTGTAGCGCTGGAGTTCGTCGCTTGCGCCGGCCAATTCGGCGCGGGCGGCTTCGAGTTCTTCCACGGTGATCGGCTGGCGCGCGCGCAGATTCTCGTCCAGACCCGAGACTTCGGCCTGCCAGGCGAGACGCGAGACGCGGGCATTGGCGAGGCGCTGGCGATATTCGGCGTCCACGGCGTCCAGTTTCATCAGCACCTGGCCCGCCGGCACCGCTTGTCCGGGCTTGACGGGGATCGCTGCGATGGTGGCCGGGCCGGGCGCGAAGAGCGGATAGTGACGAGCCGAGCGCATCAGCCCCTGACTGCTGACCTGCAGGTTCCAGGGCACCACGAAGATGAAGGCCAGCAAAGCCAGCAGCCAGAGCTTTCCGCGGCTGCCGCGGCTCGTCTTGATCTGCGGCCAGCGGCGTTTCCACTCGCCGATCTCGCGCCAGATCGGCAGGATCACGAACCAGCCGATTTCCACGGCGAACAGCAGAATCCCGAGCGCCTTGAAGAAGTAGTGATAGACCAGCAAGGCGATCCCCACGAAAAGTGTCAGGCGGTACAGCCAGACCCCGTAGGCGAACAGGATCAATCCCCGCTGGCGGGCGGGAGGCAGGCATTCCGGAATGGGTTCGCCGAGGGCGAACAGACGTTCGCGCAGATCCCAGCGGGCCAGCGCGAAGGAGCGGGGGTGGAGGTTGGGAAAGTCGAGAAAGTCGGACAGCAGGAAGTAGCCGTCGAAGCGCATGAAGGGGCTGGCGTTGATGGCCAGGGTGGCGACCCAGGTGGTGGTGGCGAGCATGAACACGGTGCCGCGCAGCGTTCCGTCGGGCAGCAGGGTCCACGCCAGGGTGGCCCAGGCGGCGATTGCCAGTTCGGTGAGAATTCCGGCGGCGCCCACCGCCAGCCTGTCCTGCCGGCGGGTGAGGCGCCAGGCTTCGTTGACGTCCGTGTAGGCCACCGGCCACATCACCAGAAAGGCCACGCCCATCGTCGGCACCCGGCAGCCGAGACGGCGGGCGGTGAAGGCGTGGCCGAATTCGTGGAGCACCTTGACCAGGGTGAGCGCCACCCCGTAACCCAGCGCGCCGCGCCAGCTGAAGGTGTCGACCAGGGTGGCGGCGAAGTGGTCCCACTGGCGTGCGACCTGGAACAGGCCGAGGGTCAGCGCGGCGAGGGTGAGATACAGGAAGGTGCGCGAATAGAACATCTCGACCCGCGGCAGCTGGCGCACCAGCCAGCGATCCGGGCGCAGGAGCGGGATGCGGAAGAACAGATAGTGGTGCAGCAGCCATTGCCAGAGCGTGCTGTGCCGGGCTTTTTCCTGCTGCACGAGGCGGGCCGTGCCGGCCTCGCCGAGGGGGCGGACGAGTTGATGTTCGGCGAGGAAGCGGATCACGACTTCGACGTCTTCCTCGCTCAGGCTCAAGGTGGTTTCGGCTTCGATGGCCTCGACGATGCGGGCCGGATTGCCCAGATGCCAGCGGGCGAGCACCTCGAAGGTCGGCCAGTCGATACGGTAGAACTGGTTGCGGACCGGGTCGTGGAGGCTCCAGGTCGGCGCACCGTCGTAGGCGGCGGGGCCGTCGAGGAGGGCCAGTTCTTCGCGCAGCGGCGGCAGGCTGAACGGGCGCTCGGGGGCCAGCGAGGCGGCATCGAGGGGCGAGGAGGGGGCGAGCGCTGCGTGCATGTCCGGCTCCGGCCTACAAACCCGTCACCTGGCGCAGGGTCGCCAGCGGACGGCGCAGCGCCCAGTAGATCAGGGGGACGCGCCCGCCGCGAACCTTGACCGTGCCCTTGAGGCCGACCCGCGGCCGCTCCTGCCCTTCGGCAAGGGTGGCGCGCAGACGGTAGGCGAAGCTGCCGTCCGGACGCGCCACGGCTTCGTGGGCGAGATAGCGCAAGGAGGCTTCGACGGGCGACAGCGGGGCGGTGTTGAGATACAGCGTGACTTCGGCGCCGGAAGGCAGGTCGATGATGTCGCCGGGGCCGAGCCAGGCTTCGACTTCGGCGTCGTCCTCGCCAGCAATGGTGACGATGCGCTCGCCGGTGGTCACCGGCCGGCCGATCCATTCGCTGGGGTCGTCCATCAGCACGATGCCGTCCCGCGGGGCGGTGGCCTGGGCCTTGGCGAACTGGGCCTGGAGCAGGTCGGCCTCGGCCTGACGTTCGGCGATACGGCCCTGGAGCGCGGCCAGTTGGGCCTTGCTCTTGGGATCGAAGACCGCCTGCTGGGCCGACTGGCGATATTCGGCTTCGGCGGTGACGAGACCTTGACGGGCGACCGCGAGGCGGCTCGAAAGGGTTGTCAGGTCGAGCTGGAAGAGTTTGTCGCCGGCCTTGACCTTGGTGTTGGGGGCGACGAAGAAGGTATCCACCGTTCCGTCCAGCGGCGCCCGCACCACGGCCGGCTGGGCCGGCACCAGTTCGCCGGGCGCAAGGACGCTGAAACGTACCGGAAACAGCATCACGGCAAGGGCCAGGATCGAATAGCGCAGGCCGCGCCGCTGCCACAGGCCGGCAAGCTGGCCGCCCAGATCGGCGGGGCGCCAGGCGCGTGCGCGCTGCAGCCGGGCCTGCCAGCCTTCGGCGCTGAACCAGCTACGGCGCGCGGCCAGCCGCTGACCGGCATCCGGCCAGACCGAGGCGAGCCTGCGCCAGCCCGTGGCGGCGCCGGGTTTGGCCTGGACTTTCCATTCGTGGCCCCAGATGTCCATCCATTCGGTCAGCAGGCTGGTTTCGGCGGGCTGCCAGGGCGTGTCGCGGGCCAGCAGCAGGCCGCCCGGGGTGTCGGGCGGCAAGGGCAGCCACAGGGCATGAGCCGGCAGCCATTCGTCCCATTCGGCGGCCTCGTCGGGGGCGAGGTCGGCCGGTGTGACGTCGGCGGCTTTCGGCTGGTCGGCGAGGAGTTTTTGCAGAACCCGTTCCAGCCAGTGCACGAAGGGGGCATTGGCCTCCGGCGCGACCACGCCGGAGAGGGCCACCACGCCCCGGTCGGCGACCCATAGGGCGGCCTGCCGGTAGGGCGCGAGGGCCAGGGTTTCGTTGACCGCGATGAACCCGAGCTCCGCCGTCGTGCCTGCCTGTCGGGCGCGCCGCGCCAGATGGAGCAGCGCGCCCAGCGAATGGGAAAGGAAGGCGTCGTTGTCGGCAGGGATGCTCACGGTGACCTCGATCTGTCTTCGTTATGCCGGCCGTTGGCGAGCCTGCCGGGCCAGTTCCGCCAGTCCGCCGCGCAAGGCGTCGCGTCCGGGGGCGCTGGCCGTGCGGAACTGGGCACTGAGACCGTCGCGTCCATTGAAGGAGACGCGTTGGCCCGCGTGCACGCGGATGCGGAAGATCGTCGACACGGTGTTGCCGAAGTTGTCCTTCGCCGTGACCTTGACTTCCAGGTCACCGTCGAAATCGCTCGGCGGTATGCCGCGGAATTCCCCCTTGCGGGCGTCGAAGCGCAGCCAGTTCGGCAGGGTGGAGCCGTCCAGCAGTGAGGCCGACAGGTCGATGCGCGCATCGAGCCGGGTGTGGGAGAAGGTGTCAGGCGGTACGTTGAACTTGATCGTGTTGGCCGGCTTGAAGTCCTGGTCGATGAGCGGCCGGGCCAGGGTCAGGGACACCTCGTCCTTGGTTTGGCCAGTCTGCTGAACGACGATCTGGAAGCCGTCCGAGCGGGTCAGGCCGACCTGAGGCGCGGGGGGGAGGATGTTGCGCGGTTCGCTGGCCGCCAGCATCGGTGGCGTGCCGGGTGCGGCACGGGAGACTTCCGTCCCGGTGGCGAGTCCGCCGATGGCCAGGCCGCGGTCGGTCGGGCCGAAGAAGCCGTCGCCGCGGCCGGCGCTCCAGCTGCCGCCGACGGAGCCGACGCCGCTGGTCGGGAGGCTCCAGCCGGCAGCTTCGGTCACCGCCGGAGCGGGGGGCGCGCTGGCCGGAACGGGGATCGGCGGCGCGGGTTCCGGATCGGGTTTGGCTTCGATCGGCTTGACCGGCACGCCGGCGACACGCAGGGTGAAGTCGGCGGAGGTCGGTTGGTTGCCATGGTCGCTGGCGCTGACCCGGACCTGCAGCACGGCGATGTCGCCGCCGCCGGGCGTGCCGGAGAAGGTGCGGGTGACGGGGTCGAAGTGGAGCCAGGCCGGCAGCGGCGAGCCGTCGGCGAGGGTGGCCGAGTAGTAGAGCGTGTCTTCGCCGTTGGCGTCGGCGAAGGTGCCCGCCGGAACGGTGAAGCTCATCGGCACGCTTTCGGTGGCGTCCTGGGTATCGAGGGTGCCGACGGTCCGCGGGTCGGCGTTGCTGACCCGGGTGAAGCCGCTTGTCGCAACGGTTTCGGTCTTGCCGTCGCCGCCGAAGACCTTGGCGCGCACAAACTTGCCGATGTCGCCGGCGGTGAGCTTGTAGCTCGCCAGGGTGGCGCCGTCGATGTCGCGCAGGCCGGTGCCCGAGGCATCGTCGGCAACCTGCCACTGGTAGCGGATGGCGGTGGCCGGGTCGCCGGCATCGACGTCGTGCCAGAGACCGGGGTCGGCGGTGATCACGCCGTCCTGACGCAGGGTGCCGTCTTCCCGGAAGTCGCCGGAATAGGTGGGGGCCACGTCGTTGATCGGTGCGTCATTGACCGCGCCGACGACGATGGCGGCGGTGTTTTCACCCGTGGAGTAGGCCGAAGTGCTGCCGGTTGCGCCGATGGTGGCGAGGCTGCCGGCGGTGCCGACGGTGCGGTCCCAGGCGCGATAGCTGAAGGTGGGGCTGGTGGTGTTTTCGGCGTTGGGGACGAAGCGGATCTTGTCGGTGTCGGCAAGGAGCAGGCCGTTGCTGCCGTTGAGGCCGGAGACGGTGGTCCAGGTGGTGCCGCCGTCGGTGGAATATTGCCAGTGGCCGTTGCCGTCGTTGGTGGCGGTGATGGCGATGCCGGTGGCGGCGCCGCTGTCCACGTCGCTGACGGTGCTGCCGATGAAGCTGGCGACGGTCTGGCCGGGGTTGGCGGTGTCGTCTTCGGTGATGGGGTTGAGGATCGGCGTGGCGGGGGCGAGGAGCGGCGCGTCGTTCACCGCGGTAACGGTGATGTCCATGGCGTTCTGCTGACTGGAGAACGCGGTGGTGCCGCCGTTGGCGGAGGTGTCGGCGTAGCCGCCGGCCGTGCCGCCGGTCTGGTCCCAGGCGCGGTAGTCGAAGCTCGCGGTGGTGGCGTTCTCACCGTTCGGCACGAAGCGGATGTGGTCCGTGTCGCGCAGCAGCAGGGCGTGGGTGGCGGAAACGGCGCCGCCGGCGTCGGCGTTGGTCCAGGTGGTGCCGCCGTTGGTGGAGTATTGCCAGCGGCCGTTGCCGCTGCTGAGGCTGGTGATGGCCAGACCTTGGACGGCGCCGGTGTCCGCATCCGTGGTGGCGCCGCGCAGGGAGGACACGAGATGGCCGGTGTTGCCGACGGCGTCTTCGTTGAGGGTGCTCAAGGTGGTGTCGCCGACGGCGAGCACCGGTGCGTCGTTCACCGCGCTGACGGCGATGCTGGCTTGGTCGTAGGCCGACGAGAAAGGTGTGGCATTGCCGGTGAGCGACGCGTCCACCGTTCCGCCCGCGGTGGCGCCGGTGCCGTCCCAGGCGCGGTAGGTGAGGCTCGCGGTGGTGGCGTTGGCGCCGTCGGGCACGAAGCGGACGAGGTCGGCGTCGGCCAGAACCAGGGCCGCGCTGTCGGAGAGGCTGCCGATGGAAGTCCAGCTGCCGCTGCCGATGCGGTATTCCCAGTGACCGTTGCCGTTGTCGGTGGCGGTGATGACGATGCCGGGCTGGGTGCCGCTGTCCACGTCGGCGATGGCGCCGCGGAAGCTGGCCACGGTCTGGCCGGCGTTGGCGGTGTCATCCTCGGTGAGCGGCGCAAGGACCGGCGAGGCGGGGGTGAGGAGCGGCGCGTCGTTGACCGCGTTCACGTGCAGTGCGATGGAGCCGGTCGCCGGCGTCGCGGAATCCTCGCCGCCGTCGGCGACGGAAATGCTGATGGAGGCGTCGACGTCGTTGTTGGTCGTCGGGACGAACTGCAGGGCGGCCAGCGCGGCGTTGACGTCGGTGACGATGCCGGTGATGGTCCAGACGCCGGTGCCCGCGTTGTAGGCTGCGCCGGTCGGGATGCTCAACTGGCCGGCGGCCGGGTTGGAGAGGGTCAGCGTGGCGGTGACGATTTCGTCCGGATCGGGGTCGGTGACGACCACGTCGGGCAGGGCGACGGTGAGGGCGCCCTCGGTGTAGGTCACGCTGGGGGTGGCGGGGCTGATGGTCGGCGCGTCGTTCTTGTCGCGAATCACCAGGTAGCTGGTGCCGGTGGCGCTGAGGGCGCCGTCGCCGACTGCGTTGGCATCGGTGATGGTCCAGGTCAGGGCGCGGCTGGCGCCGGTGGCGGTGGGCGAAAGCGAGGCGTTCTGGTATTGGACGTGCTCCAGCACGCTTTCGAATTCGGCCTTGGTGACGTTGCCGCTGGCGGTGGTGAGGCTCAGGGTGCCGGTGCCGGCGTTGTAGGCGACGTTGATCTGCGCACCGGAACCGGTGGTGAGGACGCTGCCGACGCGGCTCCATCCGCTCGGCGTGGCGACGGACAGCACATCCGCGGGGCCCAGGTTGTTGCTGATGGCGACGGTGGCGCTGGCGATGTAGGCGTCGTCGGGGTCGGTGATGGTGGCATCGCCGGAGGATGCCGAAATCGGGCCCAGTGCGTAGATGGCGGTGCCGCCCTGCTCGAACGCGACGGTGCTGCCGTCGAGGCTGTTGTTGTGGCCGAAGGTCAGGGTCGGGGCGTCGTTGCGGCCGGTGATCGACAGGGTATTGCTGCCGGCGCCGGTGGCGACGGTGCCGCTGGCTCCGTTGTTGCTCCCGTCGGCATCCGTCAGCCTGGAGCCGAAACTGCTGGTGGTGCCCCAGGTGAAGCTGCGGGTCGTCGAGGTGCCGGTGGGGTTGTCGCTCGACGAGGAGAACACGATGGAGCGGGCGATGGTTTGGTAGTCGGCAAGGCTGGCGGTGCCGGTCAGGGTCAGGACGCCGGTGGTCGGGTCGTAGGCGACGAGCGAGATCCCCGTGCCGGTCAGCGGTGCCGTGACGGTGAGCAGGTCGCCGGCCGTCCGGCCGCCGGAGAGGGTCACGGTGAGGCCGTCGAGGGTGGTGTCGTCGGGGTCGCTGAGGGTCAGGTTCGGTGCGATCGGAACGGCGGAGCCCTTTTCGACATAGGTTTCGCTGGTGAGGCCGGACAGCGCGCCGGCGTTGTCGGAGGCGGTGATCGCGACGGTGGTGGTGCCGACGCTGCTGTCGAGCTTGTCGGCGCCGCCGGTGGAGACGTCGGCGTCGGTGACCTGCCAACTGATGCTGCGGGTAGCGTATAGGGCCGTCGGATCGGCGGAGGTGGAGCTGAACTTGACCGACTGCAGCACGCTTTCGAAGTCGGCCTTCGGGGCGCCGGCGTGGGTCAGGGTGAGCAGGCCGGTGGCGGCGTTGTAGGAGGCGACGATGCCGGTGGAGCCGACCGTGGCGGCGAGGGTGTCGCCGGTCGTGAAGCCGCCGCTGATCCAGACGCGGGCTTCGGTGAGATTGGCGTCGTCCACGTCGGCGAGGCTGATCGCGCCGGCCAGGGTGGCGGCTGTGGCGCCTTCGGTGTAGGTCACCGCGGAGCCGGGCAGGCCGCTGATCGTCGGGGCGTCGTTGACCGGAATGACGGAGATCGTGCTGGTGGCGACGGTGCTGGTTTCCTTGACGATGCTGCCGTTGTTGCCGCCCGGGAAGTCGGTCAGGCGACTGGCGAAATCGTCGGTGACGGTCCAGCTCAGGGTGCGTGTGGCGGCGGTCGGGTCGTCGCTGCTGGAGCTGAACTTGACCTGACGCAGCACGCTTTCGTAGGTGGCGAGGCTGGCCGTGCCGGTGAGGACGAGCGAGGTGGACGTGCTGGCCGCATCGAGGGAGAGGCCCGCGGCCGACAGCACGCCGGCGTCGATGGCGAGCAGGTCGCCGCTGACACTGCCGCCGCTGATGGCGACGGTGGCACCGGTCAGGTTGGTGTCGTCGGGGTCGGAGAGGCTGAGGCCGGCGTTGGCCAGAATCGCCGGTGCGCCTTCGGTGAAGGCGTAGGTTCCGGCGGTGTCGGCGGTGAAGACCGGTTTGTCGTTGACGGCCGTGACCTGGATGACGGTAGTGGCGTTGGCATCCACCGCGCTGGGGGTGCCGTTGGAGTCGAAAACACGCCACTGTACCGAGCGGGTGGCCGACGTTGCGGTGGGATCGTCGTTGGTAATGTTGCTGAAGGTGACGCTGCGCAGCACCGACTGATAGGCGGCGATCGAGGCGTTGCCGGTGAGGCTCAGCACGCCGCCGGTGGAGTCGAAGAGGGCGGTGATGGTCTCGTGGATGGTGGTGCCGCTGGCGAGCACGGCGGTGTCGGGGACTGGGCCGGGTACGACCCAGGTCAGCACCAGGTTGTAGCCGGACGCGGACAGCGTGTAGTCAGACCCATACAACGGATCGGTCTGAAATGCGGTGATGAGGTCGTTGACCGTCGGCGACGCGCCGAGGGGGCCGGAGCTGAGGGTGAGGGCGCCCACCGTAAGCGTGTAGGACTGACCGGCGGCGAGGGCCGGCAGGTTGGTGAGGGTTTGCACCTCGGGGGTGATGCCGTCGCCGATCACCGTCTTGCTCGCGCTGACGCTATCCCAGCTGAGGCTGACGGTGGAGCCGGAAACCGTATGGGTGAAGCCGTCCGAAGCGTCGCTGTCGACTGCCACCGCCACGCTGTCGCCGACGGTAAGGCCGGCCGTCACCTGAACCTGCGCGGCGCTCAGCATGCCGTCCGCGTTGTCGTCGGAGGGCACGATGGCATTGGCCAGGATCTTGATGGTGTCGCCTTCCGAATAGGGCAGGGCGATGTTGGCGCCGCTGACTTGCGGGGCTTCGTTGGCGTTGATCAGCGTGATCGTTTGTGTGACGAGGTTGGACAGGCTGCCGTTGCCGCTTCCGCTGCCGAGGAAGGTGGCAAGGCTGTCGGCGCCGACGCCGTCGGAATTGGCATCGATGGTCTGCCAGTCGATGTTGCGGGTTCCGACGGTGGGTGCGATGTCCGGGTCGGCCGTGTAGTCGACGTTGTTGCCGTAGCCGACGGTGCGCAGGATCTGCTGGTAGGCTGCGTTGCTGGCGATACCGCTGATCACCAGTTCTCCGCGGTTGTCGGTGCTGTTCCAGCTGTAGGTGGCGGTGACGCCGGTGAAGCCGAGCACATTGGATTGGGTCCAGCCCAGCACGCCGCTGCCGACGTCTGCGGGTACGGCGTCGCGCAGGGTGAGGTATTCCTTGGTGTTGTCGAGCCCGCTGCCGGACAGCAGCACGCGGGCGCCGGCCATCATGCTGTCGTCGGCATCGCTGAGGCTCAGGGCCGGCGACAGGATGCGCAGCCCGTCGTCTTCGGTGTAGGTCAGCGTGAGGGCCGCACTCAGGGTGGGGGCATCGACCGTCGGGACGACCGTGATGCTGCTCGTGCCGGCGGTGCCGGTCAGGTTGCTGGTGTCGGTCAGCGACCAGCGCAGGGTGCGGCTGGCGCTGTTGATGGTCGGATCTTCGCTGGCCGTGGTGTAGGTCAGGGTGTTCAGCACCGTTTGGTAGGCCGCGGCGCTGGCGGTGCCGGTGAGGGTCAGGACGCCGGTGCTGCCGTTGTAGCTTGCGCTGATGCCGCTGGCGCCGACGGTGACGGCCAGCGTGTCGCCGGCCGTGAAGCCGGTGCTGATGGATACGACGGCCTTCGACAGCTGGCCGCTGTCGTCGCGGATCACGAGGCCGCTGCCGGCTGCGACCGGGCCAAGGTTTTCGGTGAAGGTGGCGTTACTGGCGGCGGTTACGATCTCCGGTGCGTCATTGACGTCGGCGACGGCGACATTGATCGTGGCGCTGGAGGCGGAGAAGGCGGCGGTGCCGCCGTTGGTGGCGACGTCGGCTTCGCCGCGGGTGGCGCCGTTGGTGGCGGTGCCGGTGGTTTGGTCCCAGCCGCGCAGGGTGAGGGTCGGCGTGCCGCCCTTGAAGCCGTCGGGGTTGAAGCGGACGCGGTCGGTGCTCTTGAGCAGCAGCGCGGTGGAGGCGGACGGAGTGCCAACGGAGAACCAGGTGGTGCCGCCGTCGGTGGAGTATTGCCATGCGCCGGTTGCGCCGCCGTTGGTCGTGGCGGTGACGGCAATGCCTTGCACTGCACCGGTGTCCACGTCGGTCATGGCGCTGCCGAGGAGGCTGCCGACGGTCTGGCCGGCGTTGCCCGAGGCGTCTTCGCCGAGGCCGGCCAGGTTGGCCGGGGTGCCGAGCACGGGGGCGTCATTGACCGCTGTGACGGTGATGCCGGCGGTGTCGCTGGCCGTCGAGAAGGGGCTGGTTCCGCCGCTGACAGCCGTGCTGACCTTGGTGCCTTGCTGGCCGGCGGTGGCGCCGGTCTGGTCCCAGGCCTTGTAGGTGATGCTGCCGGCGGTGGCGTTCTTGCCGTCGGGCACGAAGCGCAGCAGGTCGGCGCTGCGCAGCAGCAGGGCCGACGAGGCGGAGACGGTGCCGACGTCGGTCCACGACGAGCCGGCGTTGAGCGAGTACTGCCACTTTCCGTTGCCGGCACTGAGGTTGGTGACGGCGATGCCGCTGGCGGCGCCGCTGTCCACGTCGCTGACCGAGGCGCCAAGGATGGCCGCGACGCTCTGGCCGCCATCGTTGGTCTGATCTTCGGTGAGCGTCGCGAGGGTCGGGGACGCGGCGCTCAGGACCGGTGCGTCATTGACCGCCGCAACGGTAATGGAGGCGGTTTGCTTGCTTGCCGAGAAGGCGGTTTCGTCGCCGTTGGTCACGGCCTTGGTGGTGCCGTAGCTGCTGGCCGCGGAGAGGTCGACGGTGCTGCCGGCAGTGCCGCCGGTGCGGTCCCAGGCGCGATAGGTGATCGTGGCGGTGCCGGCGAAATCGGCAGCCGGCACGAAGCGGACCATGTCGGTGCTGCGCAGCAGGCGGGCGGAGGCGTCGGACGGCGTGCCGAAGGCGGTCCAGATGGCGCCGTTGTCGGTGGAGTATTGCCACGTGCCGTGGCTGTTGTCGGTGGCGGTGACGGCGATGCCGAGGCTGTTGCCGTCTACGTCGGTGGACGACAGGAAGCTGGACACCAGGGAGCCGGAGTTGTTGACGGCGTCTTCCTGGATGCCGGCGATGGCGGACGGGGCATTGTTCACCGGTGCGTCGTTCTTGCGGACCGGGCTGATCGCGATGGTCTTGCTGAAAGTGGGCGTGCCGCCGTTGTCGCTGTATTCGACCACGTAGGGGAGCAGCGCGCTGTTGGGCAGGTCGTTCCACTTGCCGGGCGAGGAGCCGGACGAATAGATCTCGCCATAGTGCTCGGTGCTGCCCGAGTTGTTGGGCTCGCCGCTGTTCCAGTAGGCGTAACCGCCGCTGGCGGTAACCGGGGAGCCGTTGCCGGTGGAGATCAGGGAGCCTTTTTCGGGGCCGGTGACCCAGTACCATTTGCCTTCGGAGGCGGTCTGGTTGGCGAAGGTGGTGGCGCCGGTGGCGGCATTGATGTAGCTGTAGTCGTCGGAGGCGCCGATCCAGGCGTCGGCGGCGAGCTTCTGCTTGATGAAGTCGTTTTCTTCCTGGCTGGTGATGGTGGCGAGATAGCCGGTCATGCCCTGGAAGCTGCGGCCTTCGGCGGCGGTCTTGGCGGCGCTCCAGGTGTAGCTGCCCGAGACGTACTCGTAGTAGTGGGTCTTGCCACCGAAGCTCAGCGCCAGCGCATTGCCGATGGTCATGCTGATGGTGCGGGCGGTGGTGGTGGGGTTTTCGCTGATGTTGTAGTACTTCACCGCGCGCAGGGCGGCCTGGTATTCGGCAATGGTGGCGGTGCCGCTCAGAGTGAGGATGCCGGTGCTGGTGTTGTAGGCGTAGGTGATCTTGCCGCTGACGTCGGTGCCGGAGGCGGGTTGCAGGCGGTCTTCGGCAGAAATGAGGTTGGAGGTGATCACGACGCGGGCACCGGAGAGCGTGGTGCTGTCGACGTCGGTGAGGGTGAGCGCGCTGTCGACGTAGAAGCTGCCGTCGTTTTCGTCGTAGCCGCTGCTGCTGCGGCTGAGGCTCAGCACCGCGGGATCGTCCACCGCGGTCAGGTTGATCGTCGCGGTACGGGTGCCCTGAAGGGCGCCGCCGCTGCCGGTGTTGCCGCCGTCGTTGACGGTATAGGTGACGGTGCGGCTGGCGGTGGACGGCGTGTCGGACGTGTTGGCGTAGGAGATCACCCGGCCCAGCGCCTGGACGGCGGTGAGCGTGGCGCTGCTGTTGAGGTTGATGCGCAGGGCGCCGCCATTGGCGCCGGTGTTGCTGGCGTCAATGGTGCCGATGACCGTGCCGCCGTAGGTGACGTTGCTGCCCGAGACGCCGATCTGGCCCGCGCCGGTGCCCTGGTTGAGCACCGAGAGCTGGTCTTCGGCGGCGCCGTTGGTGGTGATCTCGGCCTGCAGCCAGCCGCCGTTGAGGTTGGCGGGGCTGTCGGGGTCGGTGACGGTCATCACCGTGTCGATGGGCGTGGCGACGGCGTTCTCGGTGTAGGCCAGGGTTTGGGCGGTGCCGGCGAGTACCGGCGCGTCGTTGGTCGGCGTGACGTTGATGAGGCCGGTGTCGGAGGCGCTGGAGCCGGTGGCGCTCATCGCGGTGACGGTGAAGACGCGCACGGGCGAGGTGACCGGGCTGTCGGAGGTGGCGTTGAACGCAACCTGGCGGGCGATGTTGGTGACGACGGCGTCGGTGACCTTGGAGCCGAAGACGCGCACGTTGTCGATGTACAGCGATGCGCCTGCGGCCCGGCCGCCCGAGAAGTCGTAGGTGCCGGCGACGAAGACGAAGCGGTAGGAGCCGTTGGTCGGAATGGTTGCGCTGGCGGTTGCCCAGTTGGTCGAAGCGCCGGTGCTGGTGCCGGTTTCGTCGAGCACCTTGGTGGTGGCGCCGGTGGCGGTGTTGAGGATGTAGCCATATACGTCGAAGGCGTCGCCCCCGGCGAAGGCGCGCCAGTCGAAATAGATCTTGTCGCCGGCGGTGGCGCTGAAGGCGTCGCTGTACACCGCCGGGCCGTGGACGACGTCATAGCCGGTGGCGGTGGTCATGCCCGAACTGAGCAAGCGTAGCGAGTGCGTGCCTTCGCTGTATTGGCTGGTGTCGATCGTCGTGGTGAAGGAGCCGGGGGTCGTGGGGTAAACGTCGTCGTTGCCGGCGTTGGCCGTGTAGGTCCCGTCGTTCGGGGCGGTGAAGCCGGCGATGGAGGTTGTGCCGAGGTTGACGACCTGGTTCATGGCCGTCCATCCGGTGAGGGAGCCGGATTCGAAGCCAGAGTTGGTGAAGGTGGAGACGAAGGTGATCTTCAGCGCCTTGCCGGCGGTGCCGTTCTCGGTGGCGTCGATGGTGCCGATGACGTCGCGGCCACTGCCATTGCCCAGGTAGACCGAGCTGCCGGAATAGGAGATCGCACCCGAAGCATTGACGTTGGCGGCGTTGGTCAGGGTGAGGATGTCGGTGCTCTGACCGTTGGTGAGGCTGAAGCGGACGTACTGGCCGTCGTAGGAGCTGCCGCCGGTGATGGTGATGTTGTTGTCGACGACGACCGGGCCGCTGCCTTCCACGTAGGTGGTGTCGTCCACCGAGCTGACGGTGGGCACGCCGAGAAGGAAGGGATCGACGGAATCGGCAAAGGCGAGGGACGCTGCCTCGACGGTGCCGGTGGTGTATTCGAGGGTCCAGTCGCCGCCTTCCTTGGTGGCGCCGGTGGCGTCGGTGGAGGCGGCCACGTCGGCCTGGGTGATCCGCGCAATCTCGTCCACCAGCGCTTTGCCGTCGCTGCCGGCGCCAATGTCGCAACCGTAGATCAGGATGTCGCCGTCGGCGGTGAGGCTGGAGCCGATGGCGGTCAGCGCGTCGGCGTGGGCGGCGAGGGTGCTTTGGTTGAGGTGCAGGTTACCGAGGGTGATGTCGCCCTGGCTGCCGTGGGACAGGATGTGGATGGACTGGATGTCGTTGCGGCCGGCGACGGCATCCTGGATCTGCTGGAGGGCGTTGCCGTTCGGGTCGAGCACGACGACCCGGGCGCCGCTGGCGATGTTGCTGGCGAGCACGCCGGCGTTGGGCAATTGCCCATCGACAAACACGATGCTGGTGGCCGGCGCGGAATCCGTGGCGGCGGGGGCGACGGCGGCCGGTACGAGATGATCGGCCGAGGTGTCGGTGGCGTCGGCGGTCGCCGGGTGATCGGCAGCGATCTGGGCGACGGCTTCGGCACCGGCGGCGCCATCGAAGACGAGACGCTGTTCGAGAGCCAGCGGGGCCGGCCCCTGGCGGTTGAGGCGGCGCTTGCCGGTGGAGCTGCGGGTCGGATTCGAGGGCATCGTGAGCCTCCTGCTAGTTCTGATGGGCGTTATTTCGGCGAGGCGGGCGTGGAGGCAGGCGGTGCGAGTTGCACCCGCCCGCTCATGCCGGCGATCAGATCGGGGAACTGGCCGTCGATGACGGCGATGGTCTTGACGGACTGGCTGACCGGATCGACCTTGGCGCCAAGGCGGATCACCTTGGCCGGGTAGGTGCCGCCGGTTTCGTCGATCTTCACCTGGAAGCGGTAGCCATCCTTGAGCCATGCCATCCAGCGCGAGGGAACGATGAATTCCAGTTCGAGGGCGCTGTCGTCGAGGATTTCGAGAATGCCCTGACCGGGTTGGGCGAACTGTTGCTCGCGCACCTTTTGTTCGGAAACGCGGCCCGAGAAAGGCGCGGCGATCTGACACTTGGACAGGGTGGCGTTCATCAGCGAGACGTCGGCCTTGGCCTTGGCGACTTCCGATTGGGAGGTGTCCAGTTCCAGCTTGCCCACCGAGTTGAGTTCGGCCAGCCGGCGGTTGGCGGCGAAGGTCTTCTCGGCTGCGGTCAGCGAGGCTTTCGCCTTGTTGAGCTGGGCGGCCTGCAACGAGCAGTCCAGGACGATCAGCACCTGACCGGCTTTGAAGCGCTCACCTTCGCGTACCGCGATGCGATTGACCTTCGCCCCGACTTCGGCGGCGAGGGTGGTGAATCGCCGGGGCGAGAGTTGGGCGCGGATGTCCTGACGGTCAAGGGCTGGGGCCGTAGCGGCGGCACCCGGCGGCGGGGGCGGGTTGCCCCGCGGCGGCACCTGGGCCCAGGCGCCGATGACGGAGGCGCCCAAGGCGATGGCAAGCATGGAGCGGAACATGGAGAGCCTCTTCAGGGAGCGGTCTTGGGCGGGACGGCGGCGAGGGCGAGGCGCTTCATCTGGCCCATCGAGCGTTCGTGGATGTCGGCGATGGACCAGGCGGCGTTGCTGACCTTGGGTTCGCCGATGCCCTGTGCGGCCGAGATGTTCGACCACGCAAAGCCGCGTGCCGCGATCGGCGTCGCCGAAACCGGCGCGACGGAGGCAGGCTGCTCGCCATCGACGGCCGTGGTGCGTTCCCCTTCGGAGGCGGCATCGGCTTTCGGTGCCGGCGCCGCGGCGGGAGGTTGCAGGGCGTCGCCCCGGTTCCACTGCTCCATGCTGTTCTCGACGTTGCGGCGCAGATCCGACAGGGAGGTGTCGTTCAGGCTGGCGATCTCGGGTTCCAGCCCGAGGGTGGACTGGATGCGGCTGCTGGCGGCGTAGAGCTGGCTGAGCGCCTGGTAGCGGCGGAGCAGACTGACGATGGCCGAGGTGTTGCTGAAGATCAGGTCGAGGCGGCCTTTGGTGGCGGCGTCCTCGCGGCTCTTGCTGTGTTCGAAGATGCGCTGATCAACGGTGTAGATGGAGTCGGCGCGTTCGAGCAGCTTGTAGGCGTTTTCGTATTGTTGGCGGGCCAGATGAACCTGGGCCAGAACCGCCATCTGGGTGGCCATGCGGCGGTGTTCGGCGAGTTTTTCCGAGGATTCGTTGAACTTGATGGCGGCGGGGGCGGACAGCAAGGTGAAGAGGTTCCAGCTGATCTGGGCGCCGGCTTCCTGCCAGGAGTTGTGGATC
>ERZ650311.637-NODE-637-length-20889-cov-6.383124_pt1 | contig 20889 bp, 38 predicted proteins | sample MGYA00376247_ERZ650311 | MGnify/ENA primary metagenome ERZ650311 (study PRJEB26733, sample SAMN07839324) | wastewater metagenome | biome: small river; feature: stream; material: water | place: USA: North Carolina | collected 2016-07-28 ...
GGCCTATCGCGCCAAGGGCATCGAGATCACCCATCTTGGCCACAGCCGTGAGGGGGCCATCTGGCGCATCGCCACAACAGGCACCACCTCACCTGAATTCCGAACGTTCGACGCCACGCCGCCCAGCGTCAGCCCCGTTTCTGTGGGCGGCACCCGCTATGGGGCGCACCGTGAATAAGCACGGCACGCCCATGACCCACCCCTGTATTGAAAGGACCACTTTATGAAATTCAATCCCTTTACCAAGAAAAGCCCTGGCTACCTGGCCGGTATCAAGGCCGACCACGCACGCATTCAAAAAGAGCTGGCGGACAAGACCTCGGCGCTGCAAACGGCCCGTGATGAATTGGCCGACAGGCAGCAAGACTTGGCTGACGAAGAAGCCCGCTTTCCGCATCGGCACTCCCGCACCGAAACAGAAATTGCACTGCACCGCCAGGTCGAAGCCGGGCAAGTGCAAGTGGGCACGCTGGAATACGCCGTGCGCGATCTACAGCGTGAACTGGGCCAGCTCTCGGACATCGTCAATGCCTCCACAGATCTGAAAGAAGCCAAGAACACGCTGACAGGGCTGCGCACCATGCGCCAGGGCCTGCAAGACCATCAAGCACAGCTTGAGGGGAAGTCGCGCAAGCTCAATGACCGCATCGTGGCTTTGGAGGCACGCCAGTACGCCGACATCGAGCGCGCCGGGCTGGCCATGATTTCAGTGCCCACCCACCCGCAGATGGAGACCCCGGCAATGCCGAACCTCAAATATGAATTGCTGGCCGACGACACGGTAAAATCGTGGGATGGCCGCACACTGTTTCGCATCAAGGCGCTGGTCGCGATTGCCGCTTTCGGCGTGTCCGCTGGCGACCTTGGTGGCTATATCGAGGCCGAGAAGAACTTGCAGGTCTCCGGCGATGCGTGGGTCTCCGGCAATGCGCGGGTCTACGGCAATGCGCAGGTCTCCGGCGATGCGCAGGTCTACGGCAATGCGCAGGTCTCCGGCGATGCGCGGGTCTACGGCAATGCGTGGGTCTCCGGCAATGCGCAGGTCTACGGCAATGCGCGGGTCTCCGGCGATGCGCGGGTCTACGGCAATGCGCGGGTCTCCGATGCGCGGGTCTCCGGCGATGCGTGGGTCTACGGCAATGCGCAGGTCTCCGGCGATGCGTGGGTCTACGGCAATGCGCAGGTCTCCGGCGATGCGCGGGTCTACGGCAATGCGCGGGTCTCCGGCGATGCGCGGGTCTCCGGCAATGCGCTGGTCTCCCCTGTCACCATTACCGGCCTGACCTGGACCGTTACCATCGCGGATCAGGAAATGGTCATTGGCTGCCAGCACCATGAAATTTCCGCTTGGCTGGCATTTTCTGACCGCGAGATTATCGCAATGGATCGGCAGGCTTTGAAGTTCTGGCGGGCCTACAAGCCGGTTATCGAGGCTATTTGCACCGATACCGGGCGTCCGTTCGCGAAGGTCGATGCCCCTGCTGAATGTGCAGCGCAATGACCGCCCCAATCCCATGGCACACGCTGCCCCAGGCGACCCGCATCCTCGCAGGCATGGCTTTCCGCCCGCCCGCGCTGATCCGCCACGAACGCGGCTACTACCTGACCCGCGACGAATGGCTGACCTACGATCACAACGACCCGCGCTGGATACGGCTCAACGCCATCTACAATCAGCATTGCGCGCCGTATCTGGCCAGCAATGAAGCGTGTCGTGATGGTACCGCCGCGATCGCCATGGGCTGCAAGGTCGATGAAGCGATCGACGCGGTGCAGGACGAGCCAGCGCTGTTCAATCTGGCCGACGAGGATCAGCGCAAGACGTGGGAACATCTGCGGGCTGAGATTGTGGGCGAGAAGCTGGGGAGGGTGGCGTGATGGCCTATTTCCGCACATGTTTCAATTGCGCTACGCCGCGTTCTGAATGCGCGACTGCCAAGCGCCTGTCTGCTTTGATAAAAGGGCTCGGCCTCACATCTGTCGCATTTAAATGCCTTAACCGGACGCCTAAGTTCCGCGCTGGCCAGAGAGTTTCCGTTTCATGGATGGTCCATGACGGCGGTGGCTATGACGAAATGCCGTGGAACCTTGAGACATGGCCAGCGACGGTATCTGCTGAGGTCAGTAATAAGTTCATCATTCTGGTAGATGATGTCGATAGCGATTGTGGCACACCAGCCCGCTCCTACGTCAAAAGCGCCAATCTATATTGCAAAGTTAGCGCTTCCAAGTTGAAGGCGCTGGATGAGCCTGATCGTGAGTTCTGCCGCCGTTGTGGCGACATCGAGCAAGGTGGATACCCGAATTGTTACGCCCTCAACGGCGACGGCGAACTTTTGCTTGCCGCACCGTCTAACTGCGCCCGCGCCGCCATCGCCGCAGCAACGGGGGACGCGAAGTGAGCGACCGGGGATCATTCACCACCAGCATCACCATAGAGGATGAGATGGACGGCCAAGCGGACTATGATGTCCGCGTCACATACTCGCGCTATGCCGGATACAAGGGCGACTATTACCAGCCGGCAGAGGATCCGAGCGTCGAGATACTGGAGATTGTTCCAGCCGACAAATCCATCACCGTGCCGAGCTACTTCTATGAAGATGACGGCCTGATCGCCGAGTGCATGGAAGATTGGCAGGACGATTGCGAACGCGCTGCGGAATACAAGGCTGAGGCCCGCGCTGAAATGCTGCGGGAGGATCGTCAATGACCGCCGCGCACCACAATTTCGCCAGCGCAGACACGGCACCCTGGCACGAACGAACTCAGGCCCGGGTGATCTTCGCAAGCTGCATCGCCAGCCCGCCGCTGCGTAAGCGCATCAGCAACGTCTATGCGATGACGACCGACGAATACACCGCGTTCGACCGCGACGACAAGCGGGTCGAGGCGCTGGATATTCTGCACAATCAGGCGTTTCTCGAAGCCGAAGCGCTGGGCGGTCCACATGCCAAGGCTGCGGCTCTGTGCATCACCGTGGATCAGATGCTGGACGCGCTGGTCGATGCCAGCCGGATCGCGGTTAAGCTGGGGAGGGTGGCGTGAGCATCCGCATCGACAATCTTTACTATGCCGCAAACGAGCTTGAGCGCGCAGCCGATTGGCTAAGCCGGATAACTACTGGTTGGGAAGCGCGGGACCGTGTTGCGTCTCTCCGTCAAACCGCCCGCGAAGCACAGCGAGAATATAACGAACTGGCAAAAGTGATGCCGGACGTTCACGCCTACATTGCAGAAAAGGCTGTCCAATACGACAGCTATGTGACCCGTGGACGCGAATGGGAAGATGAAGGCTGTAGCTGCCACATCAATCCGCCCTGTGGTTTTTGCATTCGCCAAACCGATGAGGATGAGGACGCCGCCATCGCCGCAGCAACGGGGGACGCGAAGTGAGTGATCTCACCGAGGCGCAAGTCAATTTCATTGATTGGCTGGGCGAAGGCAGCGGCGAATGCGTGATGGATCGCTACGGGCGCTTTGTCTCGCACGGCGAAGTCAAGGGTAACGGCTATGCCATGACTATCCTTCGCCTGATCGCCCTTGGTTACGTGGAAGGGTGCGGTCCATGCCGGTTTAAGCTGACGGGTAAGGGCAATCGCTCCGTCACCACAAGGGGCAACCCGACGCATTCCGATCAATATGCGGAATATTGGGGTTCGCCAAGCCCGATCCATGCGGCCCATGGCCTGCGCGAGGAGGATTTTGAATGAACGCGCCAGCCTCTATCCGCAACCTGCATACCAGCTCGCTCGCACAGGTTTGCCGGGATGCGATCATGGCCGACGCAATCGCCAAGGCCCGTATCCCTTTTGCCGGCGAGGATGAAGCCCACGCGCTTGATGCCGGGGCTCTGGACCTCCGTGACGTGATGCTCGCCGCCTTTGCTGCGGATGGTGTCGATGTCGATGCTCTCAGGAGGATTCTGTGACCGAACGCATCCCCGAGCGCACCGCATACGAAGGCGCGGGAGGCTGGAAAGATGGCCGCTTTGGCCAAGCCTACGACCTGATCGCGGAAGCCCTGAAAGATCGCGGCGTAGAGACACGGCGGCACAAGCTGCTGGAGGCGGTCGAGCTGGAGGATGGCAATCATGATCCGCTCTAAAACCATCACCCTCCCACCCCGCGACCGCGAAGAACCGGGCATCTGCATCCCCGACACGCCGTTTCAGAAGGCCGTGATCGCCGTTGGATGCATCGTCCTTTTCTTCGGCTGGATGCTGGCCGTTCCTAATCCAACCAGTTTTTGAAAGGTAAGACCATGCTTCTCGCAGACCAGCTTAAAGAGCTTTGTGCGGCCCATGACCTGACCAGCATTTCGGTCAGCTTCCATGACTTCCGCGACATTCCGGGGCTGCCGCAGTTTACCGCTTATGTTCATTGGAAACAGTCAAGCGGCCAATGCGCCAGCGCGCACGATGTTCAGCCCGAAATGGCCATCGCTAAGGCCGTCGCGGAAGCTGATGCTATCCGGGGGCGCGGTGTGCTGGCGATTGAGCCGGTGGAGTTGGCAGCATGAACGTAACCTACGTCATGAGCGGCAAATGTCGCCTATGCACCACAGGCCATCCAGCGGGCTTTCGAGACTTGGAAGGGAAGCCTCTATTTACCGGCGATATTGTCGCCATCTTCACTGATGGCGGAGACGGCGCAAAAGAGGTTCATAGCCTTACCGCAGTCGTGCGGGACCAATTTGCCAGCTTTAGCGATGGCACTTTTATTGCGCGCGATGAGCCGGGCGATTGCTTTGTCATGGGCATCAAAAGTGTCCCTATGGATGATCCGGGCCATTGGCGCGTCTGGAAGCTCAAAGATCACCGCGACGTGATCCCCGGCGAACACTGGACGGCCTATGGGTTCAGCTACCAGTCGGAGAATGCGGCATGAACGCGCTGGCTCAGATCGTGGCGGGGGATGGTGATGATGCTTTCCGCCAGTCGCACATCGGCGCTTCGGAGGTTGCCGCTCTATTTGGCTGCCATCCTTGGCTGACCGAATATGAACTGTGGCAGCGCAAGGCTGGTAAGCTGGCGCAGGGTGAATTCAACGCGATCGGCCCCGATGGCGTCCCTGAGAACGAGCGTGCTTATTGGGGTGTCCGGTTCGAGCGTGAAATTATTGAGGCCGCTAAGGAGCGTTGGAATTACGTCGATCGTGAGCAGGTCAAGAACCTGCACAATGGCAAGGGGCTTGGCGGGCATCCTGACCGGCGCGTCACCTGTCCTTTGCGCGGACCCGGCATCCTTGAAACCAAGATGGTCGATTGGCTGGAATGGAAAAAATGGGATGGCGAGCCGCCCCTGAATTACCTTCTCCAGACACAAACCTATGTCGGGCTTGATGCCTGCCTTTGGGGCGACATGATCGTTCTGGTCGGCGGCAACAAGCTGGAGCGGTATCAGTATGACTTCCGCCCGATCATTTACGCCGACATCGAAGCGCGCGTTTCGACCTTCTGGACATCCATAGCAGAGAACAGGCCACCTAAGCCGGATTACACCCGCGACAAGGGCGCGCTGGCGCAAGTCTACGCGCAAACGTCAGGTGGCGCGGTCGATCTGCGGCACGACAACCGGATGCTGCATCTGGCCGCCGAATATCTGGATGCCACGGAACACAAGCGCGCAGCTGAGAAGCGGGTCGAGGCACTGCAAGCCGAGATACTCGACAAGGTTGGCGAGAACGAATTTGCCATGGTCGAGGGCTTCTCAGTGAAGGTTCCGACCATCGCCGGGCAACCGGATAAGGAAATCACCGCCGACATGGTTGGCACCGTCATCAAGGGCAAGCGGCCACACCGGCGCTTCTACATCAAGGCCATCGCAGCATGACAATTATCCGCGTCATTGATTTTGAGACCACAGGCATGGAGCCGCCAGCGCAAGTTTGCGAGGTTGGGTTTTGCGATCTTCACCTTGAAGAAAAGCGCGTAGATACCTTCCCGTCCACATGGATGTGTGGCGTTCGCGAAATGCCGCCAGAGGTCCGCGCAGTTCATCACATCCGAATGGATGACTGCGAAGGGTGGGATGAATTCGACCCTGAAAAGATGTGGGTTAGCAGTTCCGGCACTATCAACGCCATCGCCGCACATAATGCAGACTTCGAATTGAAGTTCTTCACTGCCCCGGTGCCGGTCATCTGCACCTATAAAGCCGCCCTTCGTGTCTGGCCCGATGCACCCAGCCATAGCAACGGAGCCTTGCGGTATTGGCTGGAGGATCAGGGGTTAGTCACACTTGACCATGTGAAAACCCAGCCTGCGCACCGTGCTGGACCCGATGCCTATGTGACCGCGCATATCCTGCTCGCCCTGTTCAACACGGGATCGACTGGCCGCGAGATGATCGCGTGGACCAAAGAACCGCGCCTTCTGCCAACCTGCCCAATCGGCGCAGAATGGCGCGGCAAGAAGTGGTCCGACATCGACGGCGGCTTTCTGGGTTGGATGATCCGGCAGGACAGCATGGAAGCAGATTTGAAATGGAATGCGCAGCGGGAATTGGACCGCCGCGCCAATGGAGGTAATTGATCATGGCAACTCAGATCGTTGAACAGCGCCGCACCGCCGCCGATATCCTGGGCGGCAATGCACGCGCGGCAGGGCAGGGGGCCAGTCAGGCCACCGTTGTCGAGCAATCCCGCGCTATCGCAGAAGTGCAAGGCGCGCTTGTGGTGGCCGCCAACCGGCCCCGCGATAAGTCCAGAGCGTTGAACGAGGCGCTGGAATCGTGCCGCACCCGTGAAGTCGCAGAAGGTGCATTTTTCAAATTCAGCCGGGGCGGTGGCAGCGTATCCGGGTTGACCATCCACATCGCCCGCGAACTGGCGCGCTGTTGGGGAAACATCATGCATGACGTGATCGAGCTGGAGCGCAACGATGAAGATGGCTACTCCGAAATGCTGGCCCGCGCGTGGGATTTGGAAACCAACACCCAATCGCGAACGCAATTCATCGTGCCTCATCTGCGCGATAAGAAGGGTGGGCCGTCGCGCCTGACCGATGCCCGCGACATTTACGAGAACAACGCCAACATGGGCGCGCGCCGCCTGCGCGAGTGCATCCTGAACGTGCTGCCTCCGTATCTGGTCAAGGCGGCAGAGGAGGAGTGCCGCAACACGCTGGAGCGCGGTGAAGCGGAGGAGCCTTTGCCCGTCCGTGTCTCCAAGCTGCTGACAGCCTTTGCGCAAATCGGCATCGATAAGTCGCGGATCGAGGCCAAGCATGGCCCGGTCGATCGCTTCACGCCTGTTGACCTGGCCAATCTGCGCATCAGCTACCAGAGCATCAAGCGCTCTGAAATATCGGCGGACGATGAATTCCCGCCCATCGAAGGCGCGCCGAAAAAGGCAAGCAAGCTGGATACGCTGCAATCCGCGATCGGTGGCGATGCCAAGGAAGGCCGCGCCGACAGCGACATGGGCGAGGCGCACAGCATCGATGAGGACGCCCTCGCTGCACAGGTGCGGGCAGAAACCAATGCCATGGCGAGGGAGGCGGAATGACACGCCAGCGCCTAGGCCGCCGACAGAAGGCGATCCTTGACCGCCTCGATCATGGCGATTGGGTCAAGGGACGTGCGCTGGCCGATGATGTCGGCGTGCTGCACGCAATCATGTTCACCTACATCAACCGGCTTCGTGATCGCGGCTTTGAGATCGAAGGGCATCAACAGCGCGGCTACCGACTTGCCCGCCGCACAGCAGCATAAGGAGGAATAGCCATGTCGTTTTTAGGACTGATGACGGTGCGGGCGCATGAGGCGGTGGTGAAGCATTGGACCCACATGTTCGATACGCGCGGAAGGGTCATATTGGATCGTGAGGCGACGATCGGGCGATTGCAGCGTGAGAACGCGCGCCTGTTGAGCGCCGCTGCTGATTGCGAGGCGCAAAAGGACGAAGGCGCTACCTACGTTCTGAAATCTCTGGCCGATGTCCTAGGGGTGACTGATTGGTCGATCCAGAACGGCAGCGAGGAATGGGAAGGCGATGTCGATGCGACCATGTACAGCATCCTTGTCGATGCTGGCGTGGTCGATGAAGAAGATAATGCCGTCGCCACCCATGCCAAGATCACTGACCTTGCCGCCGAACTCGCCGCCCTCCGCCCCGACGCCCAAAAGTGGCGCGGCCGCAAGCAGGCCGACCGGGATTATCGGGCGAATAAGCGGAGGGCTGGGTGATGGGCTGCGACATCCATCTCTACATCGAACATGCGCACCCCCAGCCTGACGACAAAAAGCTATATTGGCAAAGTTTAGGCGGGCGCATCAATCCAGGTCGTGACTATGACCTGTTCGCCAAGATTGCAGGCGTGCGGGAATATTCTGACCAGCCAAGCAAATGCTTGATCCCGCCGAAGGGTAGTCCAGTAGATTTAGGCTGGTCAGCAGCCGACGATGACCGGTTTCGCGTCATCCCCGATGGGGAAGAAGAAAGCGGCGAGCGAGAGGTTAATCGCAGCCGAGCGGAAGAGTGGATCAAGTATGGAAGCCACTGGATAGCCCTTGACGAGGGCAGGCCGGAATATTGGGTTTCTGACCCTGATAATCATTCGCACACATGGTTGACGCCGCAGGAATTTCGCGCCGTGTTAGAGGCCCCACGCGATCCGGCATGGGGCATAGACGCTGAGTATTTCGCAGTTTTGGCGGCAGTCGAAGAACTAGTGAGGCACGGAAAGATGGCCCGCCTCGTCATCTGGTTCGACAACTGATCGCCTAACCGCTCCCCGCAAGCAATCCTCCCCGACGCGGGCCGCGACAAGCGGGGTTGGGGAGGGGAAGGAATTGATGATGACCGCACCACATATCGAGCGCATGAAAGAAGAACTCGCGCAGTTGGCCGATCGCACGATCAAGCTGTCGGCGTTCATTTCCGGCAATCCGATTTTTGCCCAACTACCAGCGGATGAAAAGGATTTGATGCGCAGTCAGCGAGACGCGATGATCGAATACCACGACATACTGGAGACGCGTCTCGATCTTGCGGAGCGTTCGCAATGACCCGCGCCCTAGCCTCCCAACGCGAGGAAACGTCACGCTGGGCATCGGTGCATCTGCGCGGTGATCGTAACCCGGAGATTGCGCTCACAGACCGGCGCGTAAGGCGCGGGGTCGGCACGGCTACCACTGTGCGGCGCATTGGCAAGGGGGATGCGCATGTCTGGGAGTGATGAGCCTCTATTCGACCCGCGCAATTTCGCGCGCATGGTTGATAGCCAAATGCACCGCAGGGGAGTGCGGCAGCGCGAGGCCGCCGATCAGATCGGAGTATCACGGGCGACGTTGTGCCGTCTCTTGGCGGGTAAGGCACCTGCCGTTGAGACGTATCTGCGCGTCAAGAAATGGATCGAAACATGACCGCCAAAATCCTCCCGCTCCGCCCGCGCAAGCCCGTGCAGGCCCAGGGCGATGAGTGCGGGTGTGGCGATTGTAAGGCCGTTGGGCCGGTTGGGAGGAAAGTGAAGTGAGCGACTTTTACTCCGAAAGGGTGGTCAAGGTCAGGAAGCCACGGCATTGTGACGGATGCGGCACTATGCTGGCGAAAGGCGAACAGGCACTGACCTATTCCGGCAGGTTTAATGGCGACTTCGGGTCGTTCAGCCACCACCTTGAATGCAGGCAGGCAGAACTTGCCCTTAACATGCTGGTCACGAGCGGCTTTGATGAATGGTATGCGTTGTCAGAAATAGAACCGGACGATTGGAAGTGGCTCCTCGCTGAGTTCCCAATCGTTGCCGCCCGCAAGAACATCACAGCCGAACGCATCCGAGAGTATGACGACGAACAAAAGCGCCTTTGGGAATGGCGCATGGAAGAATCGCGCAAGCGTGAAGCCGCTAGGAGGCGACCATGAACAAGGCTGAGATTTTGGAGTTGGCTGAGCGGGTTGAGGGGTTGGATGGTAACGACCCTACTGTTGATGAGTTGACCTTGCTGGCCAGCGGTTGGGAGCTTGAGCGGGCGGATGGTTTGGGTGAGCGGGCCACATGGATAGATCCGGAAGGTCGCCGCACCAGCAGACGGCAAGGAGATGGCTGGTTCCGGCCTACCTCCAGCCTCGACGCGGCCATGGCGTTGGTGCCGGAAGGATGGGCCGTCGAAAGCATTTCGATATGGCCTCAAAGCCCGGACCACGCGGACAATAAAAGGCCGCCACAAGCTAACGCCCGCCTCCTTGGCACGTCGATCCAGCGCATGGGGAAACGTATGATTTGGGGACACAGCAGCAGAGACGGACGAGCGGAGGGTAATTCTAAGTTTGCCCCTAACGCAATCACAGCCGCCGCCCTACGCGCAATCGCCGCCACGATGGAGGATGATCATGGGTGATTTGGTGAATAAGGCCGCTGATATTATCGCGTCAAAGGTTAGCGGGCCAGGCATGCACCGCTCAGAGCGGCTAAAGGCAAACCATCGGCTTGACCAGATCGAGGCCGCGCGTGCGATCATTGCGATTTGCCAAGCAGAAGCAGCCGACGAGATCGCGCGGCTTCGGGAGGCTTTGGGCATGGCGAAGGACTTGCTTGATTGCATTGTCCAGACGCCGGGCAACACATGGTATGTCAGCGCCGATGACCCTGAGGCGGCGGTTTGCGATACCTATTCTGCCATCGATGCAGTCCTCCAGCACAAGGAGCCGCAGGGATGACGAAGCTTGAAGAGATTGCGGCAATGAAACCACCTTCACAGCCCGGCGTGGATGGGATAGGGTGATGGAAGTGACGCGGCGGCTTTGGCGGCGAAGGAGTAGGTGGCAGACAGACGCAAGCTAGTCTGCTTCACGGAACGACACAGCCATCCACCGCTTGCGAGGACTGGATCGCCGCGTCACCCATTAACCTCAACAACCGGAGCCATCTGCCCCCGCGCCCGCTTGGTCGTGGTCAGCCGGTTCGCCCCAGCAACTGCCAGCGCATTGATCCCAAGCGCCTGAGACGCCACGACAGGGTTGCCAGTGACGGATATGTCATTGCCCCGCACGTCCACATTCTCAGCGCTGTAGCTGGTCCATGGTGCCTGCCATTGCGGGGACGTGCGTTCGCCGATGTGCAGGCCATCGCGGCAGCCGTGGATCGTGTTGCGCAGGATGGCGACGCGACGGCACCCGCCTTTCGTGACGATGCCGGTAGGTGCGCCAGACACGTCGCAGAGCCGGATGCTACCTCCGTCGATGCCGAGAAAGTCTATGCCCTGATCGCGCCCGCCTACCACGGTGCAGCTATGGACATGCACCTCCGTCCCGCCATTGACCTTGATGCCGTCATCCACCGGATCTACCGCCGTCACGCGCGCGATATAGACATGGGCGATCATCTTTGCCGGGTCGTACTCGTTGCCGTTCTGGCTGGCTTGGGTGCCGTTCAATCCGCCGACCGTCACATAGTCCGTCAAACGGAGCCATTTTACGCCACCGCCGCCGATCGCCGCCTTGCTCTTGTCCGTCGCGATGATGCGGGTATTTCCGGCACCTCTGATCGTGATGAACTTGCCCTTGGAGCCGGATAGCCCGCGCGGCAGGACGATGTTGCCAAGTATGTCGCCATCGGGGAGCGTGTAGGTATCGCCGGGTTTTAGCGATGCTATGGCTCGGTTGATGGCGGATGCGGGGGTCATAGGAATTCGCGCCAGGGGGAGCTATCGAGTGCCATGTAGGGGGCGACTTCATCGGCTATTTTGTTGTAGCCTGTTGGTGATGGATGCAGACCATCGACCTCATCGGCACTATCCAGCCATAGCGTTTCGTCGGCCACCGAGCGAACGGCCAGATTGGGGTCCCAATAGCCATCACTGCCAACGATGTCGCCGTTGCGCACATAGGCATTGTAAGCCTCGATCTCTCCGGCATACCCAAGCCGCGTCGTGCTGGCGTGGCTGGCCACGCGAGGCAGGATGGTGCAGACAACGACATAGCAGGGCAGCAAGGGGTTGGCAGCGGTCCAAGCGGCGCGATAGGCCACAATCTCAGCCTCGACATCCGCCTTGAGTTGTGCGGCAGTGCGACCGCTGCCTAGATCGTTGGTGCCAAGCTGAATAACAAGATGATTGAAATAGGGGTAGCTGGCGCGGCGCTTGGCACCACCGGCACCGGACGACGAGCGCATCCCGGCCATTTGAGCGGAAGGGCGAGCAAGGAGGCGCAACGGGACAGTGCGGCCAGCGGACACTTGCGCCTTGTATTGCGCCCGCCGCATCCAAGCGCCGCCCTGCACGGTGCGGCCCTCGACGCCGACCGCGCCGCCATCGCCATCGGACGTTTCGCCGTTTGACGATATGATGCTGTCACCGATGGCCCCGAATGTCGGATACAGGTGGACGCCATAGCCAATCGTGATCGGGCAGAGCAATGAGCCGGTGCCGGTTGACAGGCCGGTCGTGTCGAACGTCACCGTCGAGCCAGCTTTGCGCCCGACTGCCGATGCCGCACCCTGATTGGAATAGATCAGCGTTTGTGGACCGGTGTTCTGGCCAGAGGTTGGGACGGTCGCCTTCTTGTCCAGATAAAGCGTCGAGCCTGCGGGGATTGCGCCGGTATATTCAAGCACCGGATAAGCACCCTCGAAGGCAGGGACCGCGACCGGCGACGGGGAAATGGCAAGCTGCGTCGAGGCGTTGGACAGCTTATGCTCGATGTTGACCACGTTCGTGATGGTCGTATCAACGCCGCCACTGGCTGCGCCGACATAGAAGGTTTGCTCGAACGACCGGACCGCTTCCAAGTCGATATTCGGCACGTCGCGCTTACGAGTGACTACCTGAACGCTGCTGGCGTTCGAACCCTGCGCTGCAAAGCCCGTGTCGTTGTACTGGCCAATGATCTGCCACGACTTGACCGGCGCAGGCGCACCACCGCCCCCGCTGCGACCGCCAAGGCTAAGGCTCAATCCAAGGCCGATCATTGCGCGGTCTCCAGCTTGGCCGACCAGTCACGGACGGCGCGGACCTTCGACCGGCAGTCTGCACCGGCTTCCACAAGGTCGATGATGAAATTCGCCACGCTCTTGTCGGTCGTCTCCGCTGGCGTCGCAGGCTCAGCCTTGCAGGACAGGAATTGCGGCGGGACCGGCACCGGCTTAACGGCCACGTCTTTGCCGCATCCGGGCAAGCAAATCGCTAGTAGCGGGGCCGACAGTGCCATCATCTTTCGCATCGTCCACAACCTTTCGCAGTTCCGTCATGTCTTTTTCGGTGCTGGCCGTCCGCGCCATTTCGGCCAGCGTGGCGGCAAGTTCTGCCTGACCGGCAGCGCGCTCGACCTTGGCCGATGCCGCTTCGATCTTTGCCGCGATCGTCGCCTTTGCCTGGCGCTTTCCATTGCAGGACGCGACCGGGTAGCAGAGGAGCGCGCCAAGGATTATCCACAGGGCCGCGCGGTAGTTGTGCCGGATGAAGGACAGGGCGAAGGGGAGGAAGTTCATAGCGGCGCACTCCCAAATTCGCGGAGATCGACCGCCCACCATCTGCCCTCTGTTCCAGCAACCGCAGCGACTGCATCGGCGGGGTCGCAGTCGTCGCCATCAACATCGAACCATGAGACGATGGGGTAAATCTCCCCATCGTCCGCAAGATACTGGCATCTGCCGATGTTGATGGCGACGATCATGCTGCCAACTTCTCACGCAGGAGGTAGCCCTCCAGCGCCCAAATCTTGTTGCGGGCATTGTCCCGCGCAATCTTGCGCCCGATTTCCTTGTCGAAATTTTCAGGGCTGGCCGCTGCGCTCTCTCCGGTCACGATATAGCCGTTGCGCAACGTAAGGGCGCATATGGTCATCGTCGTGCCGGGGAAAACATGATATTGCTCAGACGCAATGGCTGCATCGATCATATCCGGGTTTAGCCGAGGCGCGTTCAATCCTTTGCGCTGAATTTCAGCTTCGATCTGTGTTTCATCCTTACTCATCATTCTACCTTTCAATCATGCCACTGAACCCCGTGGCCGGGATGCCTTAAAGCCCCTCCGCCTTGGCCCGCGCGACTTGGCGATCCTTGAGTGCAATTGCCCCAGCCGTCGCGCCGACGCAGGCAGCAAGGCCCGCAGGAAAGGCGAGACAGAAGCCCTCAAACGAGACGGCCACGATGCGCGCCCATACCAACGCCGGGGCGGTGACGATGTAGACGAGCGTGCCGGTTGCGCCGAGAACCCTTTGGATCTCGAACTCGCCGGTCACGCCTTTGAGGGCGTTTAGAATGGTCATGCCCTGCCCCCCGCGATCAAAGCGTCCTGAAACTTGACCGCATACCCCGCGATCAACGCCGCCTTGTCGGTCCCGTTGATGACGCGCCGGGCGTTCACGAACTCAGGCTCAGTGCCAAGGCCAGCGCCGATGTAGGAAGCAAGCGATTTGCCAGTGAACCAGCCTTCTTCCATCCCGCGCACCATGATTTGCACGGCGATGTCAGGACGCAGCGCAAGGTTGTAATCTTTCGCCAGCGCGCCACCCAGGTTCAATTCCTTGTCGGCGCGCACATAGTTGTCATGCCACGTCAATTGGACAAGCCCGCGTCCATAGGGAGCCTTGCCGGTCGAATTGACTGCGCCGTATTTCTTGCCCTTGCCTTTGCCCCATTCCTCGATCGGCTTCAGGCGCGATTCGTGCCACGCCGTCGCCAGCGCATAGGCTAACCAGCCGTTGCCCCATTCACCGGCTTCCTTGAGCAGGCGCGTCACGATGTCCGATTGCACGCTGTCCAGTGGGCCGGTCACCTTGCGCACGCCGGACCAAAAGGCCTCCATATTTGCAAAGCCCTTGCCCGATGCGCCGGGCACTCCCAGCGCCGTCAAAAGCGCGTCGATCTTGTCAACCTCCGGCTGGGTGAACCCCTTGCCGCGCGCTGCCTTGATCGCTTCGAATATCGGTTCACGCATCTCATTCCCCTCCCATCGGACGCTTGCCGGATGCGATGTCCTGCACGAAGCGTTCCGCGCTCAACTCGGTCTGCATTTCCTCGCGGATGATCTCTTTCCGCCGCGCTGCCTCATCAGCAATCAGGGCGTCCACCTGACGCATGAACCGCTCGGTGTAGAGCTTGACGATACGGTCTGCGCAGACGGTCGCCGCAGCGGTCAGCAGCGCCGAACCTTCGCCTTTGACGCCAACCTGCGTGATCACCCAATAGGCAATCAGGGCGACCATAGGCAGGATCAGCAGATCCGCGAAAACCAGCACCGGCCTGATCCGAACGCCCTGTTTCAGCAGCAGCGCATATTTCGCGGCGAATCCGAAGGTGAGGCCAATCCATATCCCCCCGTAGCGGTCGATTGCCGCCTCGAACCATGGCGACATTCCAGCGCCTCCCTGTTGTGATGCCATGCCGGCGCTGATCGTCATTACTCGCCACCTCCCAGCAGCCATTGCGCGGTGGTTGGTTCGTCGGTCATGCGACCCGCACCGCATCGCTACGGATCGCCCCGTTCATCGCACCGCCATCCCCGCCTGATACGCAGGCACAGAGACGGCGGCCCAGCTCACGAAGGACTGCTTGGGTTGTCGTCTCAACCCGCATCAGCAGATCATCGAGGGTCATGGGTGGACGACATCGGGGGCGATCTGGAAACTTTCGCTTAGCCATTCAGGCCGTTCGGGCCATTGGACGCTCTCGAATGGAGCGTAAGGATCGACAGCCTCCGGCATGTCGCGAAGCGCCGCACGCCAAGCGACAAGCTCCGCGCGCCGTTGGTCGGATATCGCGAAGTCAGGCACGGACACGATATGGTCTGTGCCTTTCAACAGGCGATTGCGTTGCGACCGTATAATGCGCAGCTGCTCGTCGGGACGCGGGCCGTCTGGCTCGACCGCTACGACCTGGCCGTCCACGACGCGGATGATCTTGTCCCGCCCTTGCTCGAACAGCAGCGCGTCGCGCTGCTCCGGCGTGACCGGGATGGCGTCGTCAGGGATGCGGCATAGAGGATTATCGATCAACTCCGCCAATTCACCAGCTTCGATCTGGTCCGGGGTTTGAAAGCGATCGATCTTTCGAGCGCCGTGCGTAACCTCATCACCGAATGCGGCCAGCGACGGACTAAAAAAGGTGAACATGATGGGTCAGTCTCCTTTTGGCTTAGCGAGAATAAAGGCCACTGATCTGGATCACGTCGCCGGAAGCCAGCGCGCCAGGTACCGTGCTAGTGATAGGACCTGAGGTATCGCGCTCGAGACGCGCTACAAGCTCGCCGGAGACGATCCGCCCCGAGAACTTGTACATCGTGCTGCCCCGCTGCATGTGCCCGCTCACCATGCATTGTGCCGAGATCCCGGAGTTGCATTTTGAAGGGAGGCTTACGGTAATGTTGCCGGCCGGCAGCACTGTGTCCGCTCCGATGACAAGCCGAGCGTTGAAGGTGATTATCGTGCCATGGCGCTGCCATGTGCCGGCCGATGAACCCGCACCAATGGTGATCGGCGTTGCGCCTGCCAACCAAGTGGGCACGTAGCTATTGAGCGTCCGGTCGAAGATCGTTGTCGTCGAATTTGGATTAAGGTCGGTGTAGCCGCTGTTCATGTATCCGCCGACGAACGACCATGAATTGCCCGACTGGTTCGAGAAAATGAGTTCAGGGAAGCAGTGGACACCTGTCATGCTGCCAGCGCCCGTCAAGGTGATCGGGAAAGCTCCTCCCGCGCCTTCGGAAATTCTCGTGGTACTTATACTGACGCCCACACCGCGATCATTCGTCTTGAATGTGAACAGATTGCTGTTCGTGACGTACCAATTGTTGCACGGCCCGAAGTCTATGCTTTCATAGCCCGAAGAATTGAAGTTGACGAACGAGATCGGGTGGCCCGCCGTGTTGACGGCAGGATCGTCATGCACGACCGCATAGCGCCCAAGGCCCGCACTGCTATCTGCGCGCCACGCTTCGAGATTGGTCCATTCGGATTGTGAACCGGAGGCCTGTGCTGACGAGGCACCCGTGCAGCGGAAATTCAGCGGGATACCGCTTGCAAAATTGATGATGCGGACATCACGCGCGATTTGACGGCCAGTGCCGAGCTTAACCTGTATGCCACCGCCCGTGAAGTTCTGGGAGTTGCCGTCAAACCAAATGTCTTTAAGAGATACGCTCTCACCTACCACCAACAGATAGTCGGCAGCGGAATAGCCGCGTACTAGTTTGCACGTCCGATGGCCCGCGCCATGGAAGCCAGAACCCGTCGCTGCTTCGCCAAGGCTGCTGCCCAACGTGTACTGTTCGCGCGGGTTGGGAAAGAAATATCGCTTGCCCGGATGGGCCGCCATCATGGCACGGATGCCCGGTGCCGCATCATAACTCGCCAACCCCCACATGATGGGATCGAGGAAGTCGGTGACGAAAATGTCGTCCCTCATACGCGCCGCAAGACTACGAGCGACAGCACCGATACCGGCCTGCATCCAGCCTATAAGATTGGAGCCTTTGGTTGGGTCGGTGGAGGCGAGGTCGGTATAGGAGACGAACACGCCATCGCCCGGATTGCGGATCGGATCGCGCGTGCGCTGCGTCCCGTTCGGCAGTTCCATGACCAGCTTATAGCTTGCATCCTGGAGCCAGATGCTTGGAAACCGCCCCTCGCTATCGCTAAGGACAGGATTGGCGTTCGGTGTGGTCAGCGCTTCATTGCTGTAGGTGGCCAGCGGCGTGCTGGTGCCGGATTCATACCAATAGAGTTTGGTGCCGGGCAGGATTTCCCCACTCAGACCTTCAACGCTAAAGATTCCAGCATCAAACAGGAACGCCATTCAGACAACTCTTCATCCGGGTGGATGCGGTTGTCTGATTGGCTGCACGTCCCGCGATCGTGCGCGCATGGAAGCGCTGCCGGGGAGAGGTATAGCAGCATTGGCAAGGAAGGAAAAGCCCTGTAGCTTGCCGCTTAATGAAAGTCTGGCACCTTATCGCCTTCGTCATCCTGACGTGGGCCATCACCCGCAGGAAATGGCCCACCGGAATGGCGTTGTCATTTGTTTTGTTCGTTCTGCCCCTCTGGTGAGGCGACAGCGCGCGATACGCCATTATCGTTCATCGCCTGCATCAACTTCTGTTGAAGCTGCGTGATTTCTGCGCTCAGCACAGGTTCGCGCGCAGCGAGGCCAGACAGATTGTTGATCCGCGCGGCAACGGCTTCCGGGTTCTTGGCCTGCGCAATGCCAAGGAGCGCCTTGGCGACCTTAGGAGAGGCGAGCAGCCGCCCCGCCGCATATTGGCCCGCCAGAACCTTGCCCAGCGTAAACATGCTGGCGATGGCTGTACTGCCAGTGGCAGCGCCCATGACCGCAAGCCCGGTGTTGCTATAGTTCTGATACTTGGCGGCGGCTTTTGACCGCTCCGCAATCAATGCCAGCTTGTCGATCGCCTCGCGGTTTTCGCCCCGGAATATCGCGTTTTTGGCCGACGCGCCAAGCTTGTTCCAGTTGGTGAGAAAGGCGTTGAACGAAAACTCGTCACCGGCAGCGTTTTGCGCGCCCGGCCCAGCCTTACCCAAATTGTCGATCATGGTGGCGCGCGCAACGCCCGCTTCCTCCTCTGGCAGCGTCTCGAACAGTTTGGACAGCCGCGCGTTGTTGCCCTTGGCGGCGGCGTTGATGGCGGTTGCAATTTGCTCCCCGCTTTTTTCGCCCTTCTTCCCGATGATCGGCATGATCACGTCATCGAGCGTCTTGATGCGTTCGGCATATTGGCGATCGGCCTCGCGATAGGTTTTTGCAGCCGCCGCCTTGCCCTGCGCCTCAAGGGACGAGGCCAAATCATCGCTGGCCGCGTCGATCACACCCATGACACGGCGCTCCAGATCGGAACCGCGCAGATTGTCCTTCGCAAACTTCTGCCGATACTGTGTCCGCATTCCACGGATGCCGTTGACCGTGACAGTCCCGCGCCGCGCCAGATCGTCGCGCAAGCCTTGAAGTACGTCCAACCCATCCGCGCCCCCCGGAACCTGCGACAGTTCAGCAATATTCGCGTCCAGCTTCTCAAGGGCTGCTTTCGGTGTAATGCCCGCGCCTCCTGCCTCCTGAGCCGCGCGGTCATAAATGCGCCCGATGGATGCGCGCGAACCGGCGCGGAATTTCAACGCGCCTTCACGCACCGCGTTGCCCATGGACTCAAGGTCCGGAGCAATCGCACCCTCGCGCGCCGCGATACCGGAAAGCGCGCCGCCTGCCTGCTGCTGCGAACGTTGCGCCGCCTTGGTGATCGGTACCACGCCGCCCGGCGTAGACCGCGCAACAGTCGTCATGGCCCGCGTAAATGGTCCGCCAGCATCGGCAGGAAGCATATCAATCCCAAGGTCAGTGGCAGCCTCGCCAACGTCCCGTGCAGCGTTAGCACCGCCGCCCCCCGGTCCAGAGGGAGGCCGCTTATTCTTCCAGATTTCGCCCAGCTTACCGAACCCTGCGCCAAGCGCCGCACCGGCAGCACCGCCCATCGCAGCCCCGGTAAAGCGGTCCTTCATGGTCTCGCCAGAACCAAAGCCATAGCCAGCACCCGTCATGCCACCCACGCCCGCCAGTTCGCCGACAGTCGTAGCGCCGCGACCGATCGGGAAGGCCAGACCGCCCGCGAGTTGCCCGCCGCCACGCAGCCAAGGGCTATATTCCGCGTCGTAACGGTCGATGGCGCGCTGGCGACGCAGATTGTCGTCCATCGTGCCGCCCTTGAAGAGCGTATCCCCGGCAGCAGCCAGTTCATCGGAGAAGCCAAGCGACAAGGTATCGGCGGCACCGCGCACGAACGCATCGGCCCATTCCATAGCGCCACCTTCGCCGCGCGCATCGGAGATATTGGGCGGGCGTACGATAGCACTGGAGGCTGGCGCTACCCCGCCGCCCTGTTCGCGCGCCTTTACGATGTCATCGGCGTTCGTAACGTCCCAACCCATCGCCTTGGAGAAGGTCCGAATCTGGTCCGCCGTAGCGTTAGGATTGGCCTTGTTGAAAGCATCATAGGCTGCCTGCTGCTCAGGGGTCAGCCCGCCTTGCTCGATCTTGTTCGCCACGTCGCCGGGGCCGAGGGTGCCGGTTTCCGTGGCAGGGGCAACTGCGCCAGCGGGGCGTGGCACTGTCGCGCCCGGCCCAGCGGCAACTTTAAGGCTTTCGATAACGCGGCGACGTGCGGCGGCCTTCTGCGCGATGACTTCCGGGCTGTCACCAGTCTGTGGGAAAAACACCTTTTCCTGATTGTCATACTCGTTTTGGTGAATCGCAGCGCCGGATTCGTAGCGAAGCGATGCCAGGATAAAATCCCGCTTTGCCTGTTGCGCCTTCTGCCGCTCCGGCGACGTATTGGCGTTCACTACGTTCGAAGGCAGCACGGCGCGCGCGGCGGCCAGAGAGGCCGACGCGGGCGGGCGGCGGCCGCTGCTGCCGCTGCGAAAGCGGCAGAAGAAGCTGCCGAGACTTTCAAGCCTTTGTTGGCCAAACTGAAAGAGGCATTGAAAGACAAAGCCGAAGACGTGCGCGTGACCAGCCGCTTGGTGGACTCGCCTGCTTGTTTGGTGGTGACCGACAACGGCATGAGCATGCAATTGGCGCGAATGTTAAAACAAGCCGGTCAGCAAGCCCCTGAATCCAAGCCTGTGTTGGAAGTCAATCCTGAGCACGCTTTGGTGAAGAAGCTGGAAGGCTCAGTGCACTTCCATGACTTGGCCAATATTTTGTTTGACCAAGCCCTTTTGGCTGAAGGTGGCTTGCCTGAAGACCCAGCGGCTTATGTGCGCCGCGTCAATGCCTTGTTGGTTTAATTCAACGCACTCAATTGGCATGTCAATGAACAAGCCGCCCTCGGGCGGCTTGTTTGTTTCTGCTCAAACCACCAACAGCGGTTCTTGCATTTGCTCAATTTGCTCTTCCAACATTTGCACTTGGCCGCGCCAGTAATCTGGCGTGCCAAACCAAGGGAAGT
>ERZ650311.638-NODE-638-length-20825-cov-5.383438_pt1 | contig 20825 bp, 24 predicted proteins | sample MGYA00376247_ERZ650311 | MGnify/ENA primary metagenome ERZ650311 (study PRJEB26733, sample SAMN07839324) | wastewater metagenome | biome: small river; feature: stream; material: water | place: USA: North Carolina | collected 2016-07-28 ...
CAAATGGCGCAGCCGCCGCTTATTCCGGGGGGTGAAGGGGGGTAAAAAAATGTCGTGCTCCAGAAGCCAAATGACAAGGCATTCCGTCAACTCCTCGCTCACATCGTGGATGATGGCCGCCTGACCGGCCAGATACGGCATAAACTCCGTGGCCATGCTGCTGTCCAGCGCGCAGTGCAATACGGCGCTCAGGTGCTGAATGCGGTAGATTTCCGCAAAGATTTTTTCTTCGCTCAAAAACTGATACAGCCGCACGTGATTGCGCTGCCGGTCGTCGCCGGGAGGTTGGGGGGATGCGGGGGCAGGGGAGGGGGGAAGGGTGGAAACGGTGGCGGCTTTGGATGCCATAGGTGGATAGTATTTTTAGCGGCCGCAAAAAAAACGAGTGCAGCCTTTCCCGCTACTATCCACGCATTGCGGGCGGCGTGCCCATTACAAAGCCCCGGCTTCCGGCCAGGGCGTGACGCGCCACGGGGGTACTGCACTCGTCGATCTTAATTTTAGGGCATAAAAAAAGCCCTGTGACGGGCCTTTGCGCCCGCAATGCTGTTGGATAGTGCTGCAAAGTTACGGGGGTTTTGGGGGGCGCGCAAGGGGGTGAAAAAATTTTTTTTGAAAAAAGGTTAAAATCGCGATGGTTGAGCACGCTTTTTGCCGGGGTACAGCAAACTAATATTTTAATACCCGGCCTTCATAGAGATACGTTGTTTTCATTTTTAACACTATATAATTACTCAGAACATGTTCAAATTAAACACCCTGTGCCTCACCATCATGTTATCGGCACTTTTATCCTGCCAGCGAAGTACCTCCGACTCAACAGCAGAAACTGCGGGCAGCCGTCCTCCAACCCGCGAAGAGATTCAGGCATATCTCAAAGAAGAGGAAGAAGCCAAAGCCAAAGAAGCGGAGGCCAAGGCCAAACAGGCCCGTGAAAATCGCCGCAAACTGGAAACGATTGAAAAATTACGCGATGAAAAGATGACGCTGCTGTTGAGAATTCAGCAAAAAGAAGCCGAATTGGAGCGGGACAGCCGCAGGGTTTTCAGAAGGATTCTAACCGATACGGCTTATGAATGGGTGCGGCAAAATGAACGGGATAAACACAGGATCGAGGAAATAGAAAAAGAGATCAACGACCTGAACACGCAAATAAAGTTTTAGGCACACAAAAGGCCGGCAGCATCGACGCTACCGGCCTTTTGTGTGCTTATGACATAAAAAACCCCTGCCTGGATCACTCCGGACAGGGATACCGTACTATGAATAAACTATGAAGGGCCGCTGATCAGGCGATTGTCGTGGTGGTAAACCACTTGCGCCAAATGGCCACCAGAAAGCCGCCCACGGCGGTGATGGCCTTAAATACATCGTTTCCGGAGACGGCGTCCTTGACATTCTGTGCCGCGTCGGGGTACGCCTGCTGAATGGCCTGGATTTGATCGGCCGTGACGCCGTTACCGCTCACAAAGCCGGTGGCCAGGTCGCCCAGGGCGGTCATGGCCAGGATGATGCCGGCCATAAAGATTTTGCTTTTGTACCAAGGTTTCTTTTCCATAAAAGTATGCTTGTTTAACGTGATGACAAATTGTTGAGAATGGCCAGCGTGTGGCCTTGTACCATGGTGGCCGTATCCTGTCCGGCTACCATGATGGCCCCGAGGGTGCGCCGGGCATTGTAATAATCGGCCTGCTGTGCGTTGATATACTGCCCCAGGGCTTTACCGGTGAACATGCCGCCCATCATACCGGCTACGATGATGTCCGCAGCCACCGCCACATCCAGCGCGGCATCCGGCGCGGCGACCAGGTCAATGCCGACTACCTTGGACATTTTGGCGTAATTGTCGCGCCAGGTGAGTTGCGCGAATCCGCGCCCATAATAACCGGTATTCCAGTATTTTTCCTGAATCTGATAGATTTCCGTGCCTTGTTTGGCGCGAATCTCCCGCAGGGGTTTCAGGCGACTTTCATGCCATGCCGTACCGATGATATAAGCGAGTTTGCGCTCGTCGCCGTCGCCGCGACGGTCGAATGCACGGGCGATGGCCTCTGCACCTTCCAGTTGCTCGTCGGTGATGCCTCGGGCAAAAGCCCCTTCCAATACCTTGCGCCAATTGCGCCGGCGTGTACCGGCCGCCATCGCTACAAAAGCAGCGCCCAGGAGGGCCACGGTGATCCAGGTGCGTTTAGTTGCCGTCGCCATCGGTTTCGTCGCCGTTTTTGGTGAAGATGTCCAGCCCGCCGCGGTCTACGAACTCTTTACCTGCGACCAGGGCGCCCGCCGCAAAAGCCAGGCGTACCAACGGGCGGCGCGATACTGCAGCACCGATACCGGAGCCGACCGCCACACCCAGCCACACATACGGGCTTAGGTTGCACAGCGGCGGAAAGAGTTTGCAAAGCCAGGAGGGTTCTGCGGCTTTGAGTTGGTACAGCAGCGCTTCCACGTAGGGGCGCACATCTTTCGTCGTCCAGTTAATGCCGCCGAACTTGTCCTGAATGTCCTTTTGGATAAAATAATTGCTGCCGGTGCCGTCCGGGTATTCGGCCCACAATTGTACGGCCGGCAGGTCCTGAATGCTCAGGCCATTGGCGGATACGATGGCGGCGTTGGTGGCATCTTCAATGGAGCAATAGTCCATATACACCTTCAAATCCTGCCCGTGACGCTTGCGCAGGTCGCTGATCACCTGGCCAAACACGGCAAAAACCTTTTGCTCCGCCTCCGGATACTGCGATACGGAAGGGTAATATTTTTTGGCGAAAATGCAGATCGAGAGTTCGGAGGATTTTACTTTCATGGTAATTATTGGCGTGATTCGAGGTATTGGATGGCGTGAACGTTAACGGAACGACTCGTAGTTCCTGCACTTTTTATAATGGTAATGAACGGGTAAGAGTAACCTGACCATACATTCGTAGTTATTTCTGTTATGTAGGTGCCATTCACGAAAAAAGATGCTGACTGGTCGGGTCTATAAAACACTTCCAGAGTGTAATTAGTCGAAGCCGCGAAAGTTACACCGGTGTCGAACGTTGTGGAGACAGCCGCCGCCGACGTAACTGCCTGCCATTTGCCGGAATTAATACCGTGCGAGTAGCGGAAAAATGCTCCATCTGGCGACGCGGTAAAAGCAGAAGTGTTTCCCGTAAGCCCTGCAATTAACGTATATGTATCGGTACCGTCTGACAGCGCAGACAGTCCACCAATAATAGTTCTATAATATGCCGAAGTGGCGGAGGTTCCGGTACCTGTCCATATAGATGCGGCTTTCGTCGTAATGCTCGGCGCTGCGGTCGCCGAAGATCCCGTACTTAATAGGAGCAACCTTGGTAATGTAGCTGCCGGTCCATTAGTGCCAACACTTCCTGTACTGGTAGTGATTGTCCAAATATCATAATCACCCGTTGTAACACTTCCTGTCGATAAAAAAGTGCCCCCGAATTGTTTCCCTGCTAACACTTCCATATCTCCCGACAAGTTTCTAAGCCGCCAGCGCGACGATGTGGCATCGTAGTAAAATGTTGCCGAATAATTGGGGTATAAGGCAATGTCTTTTGGCACAGCAAACCGATTGGCGGCGCTGCTGGCCGCATCCTCCCGCGTAATCAATATTGGAAAATCGGTTCCTACATTAGTAAGCGTCAACTCTTTGGGGGTAGCGGGGGCCTGGATGCCAGAGATAATACGAAACTGATTATCGCCTGACAGCCTTATTATTGAGGCTGTCGATAATCCGGTCGGGTTCCAGTTGTCGGCGGCAGCGGTAAGTTGTGCAGGGCTTATAATGGTTTCGCCGGTCGAGCCGCCACCGCTGCCGGCCGGGATCTTTTGAAAGATATAGTAGTCCGTGGTGAGCGCATCATCCCAGGTAAGCAATGCGGCTTCACCCGGCGCAATGGTTTGGTTGGCGGATGTCGTTGTGCCGTCTAATAATGCCCACATCCATGTCTGGGATCCTCTGGCCAGATTCACCGAATAAGTAGCGGATCGATTGCGCACGGTTACGGTGCGGGAACTGGTACCCAGCAAATTACTGGTGTAGTCCAATGTAATGGTAAATGCTGCCGTATGCCCAACAGCGTCTACTTCCTCCGTAGCTTCGGTGAGCGTTATGTCGGCCGCGCAGGTGATGTGTGGTACCGCCAACAAGCCCTGCAGGATGGTTTTTCCGGTGTGGTGTACAATGCTGCTGCCGGATAAGCGGAGGTCATCGCTGCCACTGGATACCCAAAAATCGCCTCCATAGCCTTGCAGGAACGGTTCTGAATCCAAAAAGTACAGCATCACGCTATCCAAGCCGGATGCCGTTGCCCAGGTTTGCACACCTGGATCGGTACCGGACGCCGTCACCCTGAATGCAGGGGTTTGTGTCCCGGTGCCGTCTGTACCCGCAAACGTAAAGTCATTTGTGAGGGTTGAGACGGTGTTGTTTGGCACGGTGCCGCTACCTGAATAGATACCGTTGCCGTCTGCGCTGCCTGTGCTGCCTTTGTAAGTATACCAGGCTGTACCGTTGTTTGTCAGGATGGCATTGGTGGTTGTGGTGTATGTAGCACTGCCAACAACAAGATCGGATCCCTCCGGATCGATCGTAACAGCGCGTCCGTCCGTCGCATTATCCAGTACAATGCGGTTGTACGGGTGCTTAAATACTTTCGGCAGGGTAATAGTTGCCAGTGAAGAACCTGTAACAATGCCATGCGTGCCAAAGAGCGTTTCACCATTGGCCACGGTTTGCGCTACCGCGCTGTTGAGCGTATTGTTGAGCCAGACAAAGCGCGTATTAGGTGATCCGCCAAAAAAGTTATAGTATGGCGTAACGGCACTGATGGTACAGTTGCGCCACGTGTACAGATTGCCTTCCACGTCTTCCCCACGCACGAGGTATGTGCACATAATATTGCATCCCTCAAATGTAGAGCCCCCCGAGGACGCATATATCAGATCGTTGTAACAATCGATGTCACACCCTTCGAAATACATCTTTCCACGATGTGAAAGCAGCAGGCGGTCAAACCTGGTAAACTTGCAGTTTCTGACGATGCTGCCGGCCGGAAACCCGACCTGCGCCAAAACGCCCCGCCCGTCAAACTGACAACTTTCAAACGTAAATGCCGAATCGGATGCCGAATCGTACTGATCAATCATCTTGGAATTGCTGAAATAGCTGTCGTAGGTGGTCGAGTCGAATTTGACCTGTTCAATACGGACATTGCGAAAGGCAACCGTTGTTTGCCCGATCTCAAGACCATAGCCGCCAAAACGGCGTACAATGCCTTTAGATACGGTCAAATTTGAGGTCTGACGAATGTTCACGCCGACCAAAAAAAGCGGGTTGCTGCTGTATGTGGGGCTGCTGCCCTGCCTGGCGCCATCGCAGTAGAAATTCGAGAAGGAGATGTTTTGGTTGAGGGCCGCGTGATGCCCAAAAGCCACACCCGGCCCCCAATAGTCTTCCAAAACAATTTCTTCTCCGGTTTGCGTCGCGATGTCTGGTTCAAGGTCAAATCCCCATAATCCGATGCGCGTCATGCGCAAGTTGCTGAATCGGCATTTTTTCCCAGAAATGACCGAAATACCGTTTCTGAATGCGTTGTCGATGACAATGTTGTCCGCTATAACATTTTCACAATAATAAGGAATAGCCAGCCCACTGGCCACAATCATAATGCCATCGCCGCGCACGCCGCTGATGCTTATATTGCGTAGGACAATGTTTTTTACGCCGGTAGCCGTCACATCGCTGATCGTTTTTCCGACGCAAATGCCGTGGCTAAACTCCCCTGTTTGCGTTGCGATCTGCCCGACTAAGTTCATGTCCTGAATCGTGACATTATCCGAAAAAACGGTAATGATACGCGCCTGGCTGCTTAGTTGGCTGCGCTGGGTAATGGTGGCGCCATTCCCGAATATAGTCTTTGGGCTGGTTATCAGGTGCGTACTGCCGTAGAAGTTTCCAGCCGGAAACCATACGTTATAAGGACTGGCAAATGCCTTTTGGATTCCAATGCTGTCGTGGATTTCATCGTTGGGCCTTGCGCCATACCAGGTGACAGACACCGTACTTCCGAAGTCAAACCGTTCCCATTTCCGACCTGCAGCATCGGAGAAAACCATATACTGATCCACACTACAGCTGTAGCAGCGGCGAAACTTCCCGCCTCGCAGCGAGTCCGTCATCACAACCATTTTGTTGCCGCTGCCGGAATATGCGCGAAATGCAGCGCTGTCGGCCACCACGGACACATCAGCGCGGGCAGGCGCCCATTTGGCGCCGTCCCATTTGAGCAGGTCATCGGCCACCGCGCCCGCCTGTCCGGTCAGGACACGGGGATCAGGCTTTACCTGCGCCTGGGCAACGGTAGCCGCCAAAAAGAGCACAACAAAGATATTACTGGCCTTTAGCATCTTCTTTTTTGAGTTTTTTCTCCTTTCGTTGAAGTTCGTAGAACATTTTTTGAAGTTCTGTGATCGAGCCGTCTATTTGCTTGATCGAGGCTTCCAGTTTGGCTTTTTCTTCGTTGAGTTTATCAATTTTTTGGCTGACCAAATCGGAGGATGCTTCCACCTGATTGATGGTCGTGGTTTGCACATACAGTTTCCCGTCTTTTTCAATGACGGTATTGGTTGTTTGTGCGGCCATCGATGAAGGAACCACGGCGATGACCAGCATCGCAATAAAGAGCAGGGCGTTTTTCATTATTTGTATCCGACGACGGTGAGGAGTTGATTGGCCAGGGTGGCAAACGTGAACTGGATATTGTTGCCGCTGGTAATCCAGTCGGTGGTCTGGCGTTGCTTTACGCCGTCGAGGAATACCTGTACATAACGGTACGATGTAAGCGTGAGGCCCGACGCAATGTTCGTATTGGCAGCGGTGTTGGACACAATGCTCACGTTATTTTCCGCAAAGCCAACCAGGTTCGACAGCAACACCTTCTTCTCAAATCCGGCGCTGGCATCGTATGTGGCCACAAAGTCGGCGCTAAAATCCGGTGCAGCATCAGTCACCAGCTCGTTGATGTCGATATCGACGGTCAACTGATCCGGAGCGCCAACCAAAACGTCAATACCATTGCTCGAATCGTTGAACAAAAGCGTGTTCCCGTTATCGATCGACTGCGTATTGGTACCGTCGCTGATGGTGAACGCATACGCGCTGCCTGAAATCTGGCTTGGTGTGATGTAATGGTATGTACCGGCAGAGGCATCGAGGATGAGCAAGCGGTCGGCCGCGTTGTCGATGCTGACCAGGTTGGCCAGTTCTGCGAAGTCATACGAAAACGTTGCCTTATCGGTAGCCCCTACCGTAATGTCGAAACCATCTGTACCGGTGCTCGAAAACAGCAAAGTATTGCCATTTTTCAGCGCCTGGGTATTGGTGCCGTCGCTGATCGTGATGGTGTGCGCTTGTAGCAGGTCGTCAACGGTCACTTTTTTGAGGGTAGATGCCGACACGTCGTACAGCATCAATTCATCCAAAACGTCGGCGGCAGTGCCCAGGGCCGTCAGGCCGGTAGGATCTACCGAAACGGTATTTCCAGTGATATCAATGGCAGGTCCTTCGGTAAGCAATGTGGCTGCATTGCCCCACTCTACCGAGCCGGCACCATTGGTAATAAGGAAGGTGGAGTTTGTACCCGGCTTTAGCAGGGTGACGGCATTGATTTTCGTTTGGGCATCAAGCCGGGAGGTCAGGCCAATGGCCAGTAGAAAACATGAGATGAATAAAAGTACCTGTTTCATTTTCAACGGTATCTGATTGTGAATGCTTCGGAAAGACCGCCTACGACCAGCGTGATGGTGTTGGCAGAAACAGCATAATCTACGCCTTCGCGCAGTTTTACGCCGGTTCTGTACACCACAATGCGCCGCGCCGTATTGGTATTGGGCAGCGGCCCGGTGGCAGTGATGGTATTGCCGGTGATGTTTGAAAAGTATTCTTCCGACCACAAATCTGCCGACGCACTGGAATTCAGCAGGATGGCGCGACCTTGCCAGTCGATGTAATACACGTCGCCGTTGGGCGCCGTGACGAATTCGGAGTAGTTGCTGGTATTACCGGTAGATGCCGGTGTAAATGCAAGTGGATTGAGGTCAACCTCGGTATACTGCGCATAACGCAGATTGCCGTCTGTATTCGTCAGCGGGATTTGGCCCGCTTTTGAACTTTCGACAACCTTGGCCTGCTCTAAGTTGGTCAGGGCAATGCGCTGCGATGGTTGCGCGATTGCCACACGACCCAAAATTGTCAGTACGATGATTGCCGTTATTTTTTTCACAGTTTAAAGCGAGTAAGCATACTGTATGTAAAAGACATTGTTCACGCCGTTGGGGCTTTGGGCCGGATCCAGCGCAAAGAGCGGGCGGATGGTAGGACCGTTTCCGATATCCTCATAAACCCAATCTTCGGGATTCAGCATCATCCCGTCAAACCATACCCATATCGACTGCGGGCTTACCGGTGTGTAAGTAAGCGGCAGCGAGATATACGTCACCGGAGGAGAGGTTACAACTGTTGAGGTTTGTGTTTCCATACCCCAGCTGATGTTACCTGTGCTACCGCCGCCGCTGCCGGCATCGGATACCGGCGCCGCACTGAGTGAAAAACCATAAGCGCCACCTAACATTTGGGTTTCATCGTTTGTACCAAAAGCATATTACCATTGGTAAGGCCCTGGTTGGTGATGGTTGTCGAAGATGCCACGGTCGGAACCGACTGGAACAAAATTGAAAAGTCATGCCGGATCACGTGCGGGTGCTCGTAATTAACCTGGTATGACTGCCCTGGCATGATGAACAAAAGCCCGACCGTCACAGGTGTCGTTCCACGGTTGTGAAACGTGATCTTAGTACCCTCAACCGTGTGTTTAGGCAGGTTTTTGGTGATCAGGTATTCCTCTATTTCGATGCAATTTCTTTGGTTCATGGCAACATGGATAAAAGGTTTTTGGCCTGTGCCGGGTTTTTCTCGATAAAATCTGCCAGCCGGTACAGCAGGTCATTGACATGGCTGTCAATGTGTTGTTGTATGCGATTGGCGGCGTCAACCAGGGCGTTGAGGTCAATCTGCCCGATCGGCAGGTCTTCCTCATCATCTTCGTCAGGTTGGTTGGGATTGGCGGGTATGGGCTTTTGCGCTTTCAGGGTGCCGATGGCCGTTGTGGCGCCGGCGCCGAGCAGTCGCTCAATAATGCCCGGATTGTTTTCCATCACGCCGATAATGCGCTCACCGATGCCGGGTACCGGTACTTTTTCCTTGCGCTCCCGTTTCAGTGATTCAATCTGCATCAGCAGTCTCATGTTTTCCAGTTGCGCCGCGTGCAAGTCGCTTTGGTAGCGGTTACTTTGATCGATAAAATACCGGGCGTCGAGGCCATGAAAGAAACTGCTCATCGGGTGACTGACAACAGCCTGCGTGCCGGCCACCTTGGCCGGTGCAGATGCTTCTCCGCGTATGAATACATGCAGATCCGTGCCACGGGTGGCGGTTGGATTGTATCGCTGCTCTACCGTGTACACGCCATCGCCGTACAACTCGATTACCCCGGTCAGATCGGCCAGGGCTTCGTCAATGTCCGGCCGGCCGTCGTGTTGCAGGTTGGAGCCGATTTGCACCCCTTTGCCCTGGCCTTTGTACAGCACCCAGTACGGTTTGGCCTCGGCGCGTTTAAAGATAGATTGGAAGTTCTCGAAAGTAAGCATACGGGAAGGATGGAGGGAAATTGAGAAAAAGCAGCATTAGCCGCATTACAGGTACTGGAATACCACCGTGAATTCAAAGACAGCGCCGGTGTTCAGCGTCACGCCTTCCGGGATTTCGACATAAGAGGTGTTCCAGTCGATACCGGCGTAATTCAGTTCATAGCCTTTGCCGGGAAATGCCGCGGTGGCTTGTTCGATCAATTCCACCGGCACTTGCTCCACCACATCTTCCGTGCCCACTTTCAGGGTCAAAAGGGCAGATTCAAAGTTTGCGTCATTGACGATGGTATCTCCCTGCAGGGTGCGGCGGGTAGCCTTGTAGCGGCGGGTTTTAATCGTCTTTACCACGGCTTTGTCCAACACCGAGTTCCACGCGGTAATTTTGATGCGGCGCGCAGACTCGACCCGCACAGTAAAGGTGTGGTGACGATCCTTGTTGATGTTATTTTGCATGATTGTTTTTTATTGAGCCTGCCCTACCATGAGGCAAGGCAGGCAATCAAAAAACTTTTTGAAACAAGTGGAGAACCTTCGATCAATTTTCAGCCAAAATGGCGTCGAATTCATCGATGCGGAGATGCGATTTTGCGCCGTCCATGACCTCAAAGCCACCCAGGAGCAACACGGCATAGTTTTGGCTTTCCGCGCCGCCCGCAATACCGTTGCGGTCCGAACCCGAGCCGATTTGCAGGGTGAATTTGTTGTCCACGGTGCCGAACATGTAGAAAGAGGTGGAAATGTCCACCAGTTCGAGGCCCTGCGAAGGCTGTGCCGCCGCGCCGTTTTGGGTTTGGGGAGCGTTGCGGAATACATTGCAGGGGAAGTCCTCCAAACGGACGCTTTGCGAGGTTTTGAAGCTCAGCACGCCGTTGTAGACGGATTCCAGGCATTGATGTTCCGGTACAACACCCGGCGCCACTGCAGCATCGGCGAAAACGTTTTTGTCCGGGTAAAACAACAGAGGGTTGTTGTGCGGATACTTTACGCCGGAAAAGATCGGCACTTTGTGAATGGCCAGGCCAAACAGGTTGACGAACATCACGCTGTCGCGTTTCAGGCGGTTTTCAACCGGCAAGATGTTCGCGGGGTTGCTGTTGATGTCCGTGGAGAAGGTGATCGTGTCGGTCGTAGACACCAGCGGTGCGTACAGTTTCAGGATCTGCGGGCGGATCTTGTCGGCCGGGATTCCTTTGGTTTTGGCCCAACGGCGGTGCATTTCGAGCATGCGGCGCTGAGTAAGTGCTTGAGCAGAAGTCATGGTTGAATTAGATAGTGATTTTGGATAAATGCCGGTCGTCCAACAGGATATTGATGCGTCTGATTAAGGCCGGCGATTACTGTACACCGGCCATCTCGAATTCGTCGCCATAGGCGCCCACGCCTACTTCTTCGCCATAAGCGCCCACGCCGCGGTTGATCTGCATGTCGTCCAGGTCGAGGTATTTGGTGCTACTTGCGCCGATACCCAGGAGCGAATCTGCATTCGGTTTGAACACTTTGGGTGCAACCGCTTCCAGCAGCTGGAGGCCTGCCTCCGCCGCTACACCGATACCGGCATCTTGCAGATACTGTTGTTTGGAGGTCAGCATGTAGTACGCTGCTACGCCTTTGATGGCAGGCAATGCGTATTTGCTGTTTTTCAGAAATTTTACCTCTTTGGCAACGCCGTTGAGGGCCTTAGAAGCCACAGCGCCACCAACTGCAAAGATCATTTGAACAGGCACGCTGATGACGGCCGAGCCTACACCGCTGATGCGGCGGCGGCGGGGAGATTTACGGGTGCGGGATTTGGTACCGCCTTTTTTCTTTTTCATGCAACTGCACATTTTGAATGAGTTGAAAAGTGTTTGTTTTTTGATTCGATTTCGGGCCGGTTATTTTTTCCGCCCCGTGGCTCGTTTGGTCGTTTTGCGTTTGGTTTTGGTTGCCGCCTTGGCTTTGGCCGGTTTGCGTTTTTTGGCGCCGGAAACGCTGCAAACCGCAACGGCTTTTGCCGCATTTTTTTCAGCGGTTTTGGTCACGGCGTCGAGGTATTTCTTTTTGGCTGCCGTTACTTCGGCTGCCGTCGCTTTGCCTTCACACCGGGCTTTGGCTTTCTTTTTCAAGCCTTGATAGGCTCGTAACGATGCGCTTACCATTTGTTCAGCTGTGTTTGAAATGTGATTGAATTATCGTGCAATGAGTAAGGCTGCTACCGCCGCAGCGGCTATCAGTAGACCTTGCCCGGTATTGCCATTGTCTGTAATGTTCGGGATCGTTTTTCCGGATCCGGCTTTTGCCTTTTTGGCAGCCAGGATTTCAGCCGACAGTTCGTCCAAATCGGGTGCGTCGTTTTTGCTTACATCCGGCGTTGACTTTTTGAACAGTTTGGCGACTTTGGTCACGATCTCCACCACTACGGTAATCGCCTGGATCACTGCCGCCACGATGGCGCCAATGCCGGTGATTTTTTCGCCCTGGGCAACAGCATTCAGTACGTCCTCCGGTTGCCGGCCGTATTTTTTGATAATGCCGGTGCGGATTGCCTGCTGAAGGTTTTCGCTGCTTTCGAATTTACCGGCCGACTGTAACCAACCCAGTAACTTGAGTTGCCGGTCGCGCTTGGCTCCGGTTTTGCCTCCGATATTCTTGCTGATGAAGGTGTAGAGGAAAAACGGCGCCGCCGCAGGCATCGCGGTTTTGAAGATCCAGTTGACGATTTTACGCCAGGCCGTTTTAACGGCATCCGCAATCGTGTCCCACAGGCCGGAAATACTCGGGATTTCCAGCACCGGCGCCCGAAATGCAGGCTCGGTTGCGCCGGCTGCCTCCGAAAGGAATTGGTTGATTTTGGCCGCATCGCCCGGCTGTATGCTGCCGATACCGGATACCTTTCCGGCCAAAAGCGCTTTGGCGGCTGCCAGATAACGCGATTGCGTCACCGGATCGGGGGCGTTGTCCGCCTGTGCTTTGAATTGCTGCGCCGCCTGGAAACGCTGAAATTCGCCCTGAGTCATTTCCGTGATGTCCGTTTGGAGCACCGAATCAGGGATATTCGCGGTGATGGTCTGCAATTCAGCAACATAAGTATTGAGGCTGTCCGTGGCGGCTTGTCCGATGTTGTGCGCGCCGATACCGGACAGCCGGTAAATGTCTGCCATAGTGTAGTCGATTTGATAGTGAATTGGTGTGTGTTCCCGATTGAAACGGGCTTTTGCGATGGCGTCCATGATAACCTGAGTACCGTCTTTGAGTACGGCAATGGGATATACATGGTTGACAATCCGGCTGCCTGGGCTTTCCGTATTGGTGAAGCGCACGATGTAGTCCAGCCCCAAATTTTCCAGCACTGATACGATGAAAACCGTAAAGGATTTGCAGTCGCCTACTCCATCGGAATACAGGCGCGCCGGTTCGCGGATCCATTGCACCCCGAGCGGGTCCTCCTCATAGCGAATATTCGTATGTACCCAGTACCACAATTCGCGCAGGCCTTTTTTGTCGGCCGTAAACTGCCGGGCAAAATTTTTGGTTTGGCCGCGCACATCTTCAATCACATCGAGCAGGTGCTCAATAATGTCCTCCGTAGATCCGGAGCGGACCAACAGCACATTTTTGCCTTTTGATTTTGTGATGCCAATACTTTTCATTCTGCCAGTCCGACTTGGGTGTTGATGGGTGTAGCATAGGGCACATTGCCGATTTTGCCGACCAGCAGGCCTGTAACGCGGAATTTTTGAAAGCCGCCCTTGTTTTCAAACAGTTGCAGCAATTCGGCCATCAGCATGCCCGGCCGGACCGTAAAGGCCACCTGCATATTTTGAGAGTCTCCAGGCTCAATCGTGATCCCTTCCTCAATGGCCAACTCCGAAAGATCGTATTTGCCATATTTTAGCCGCCCTTTGAAACTGGATACCGTGGCCGGTATGTCGTTGCTGTTGGACAACTTGTAAACGAGGGCCAATTTCAGTTTGAGGCCGTCCCTGCCGAGCCATTTAACGCCGGTGAAGTCCATGCCAATGGCGTCGGAAAAACTCTTTACAATGAAGTACAGCGCGCCTGCGGCGGCCGCTCCAAATCCAATTGTTTTCCAGTTCATGGTTTTACCTCCTTTTCTCCTTTGGCGGAGTTTTTAGGCGCTGCCGGCAGTTTCCAGCCCGAGCGGATGATGTCGCGCCAACGCAGGATCGACAGCAGCATTTTGTCGGAGTTGGCGACAAGCGTCATCAGGATGCCGAGCAAGGCAGCCGCCTGATTCATGTCGTGCCAGGTGACAACAAAACCCATCAGCGCGTTGATGCCGATAAACAGGTAATTAGAGAGGTCTTTAAGAATATCGATCATGCGTCTATGTGTGTGCAGAACCATTGCGAAACGGGGGGATTATTTTTGTTTGGCAAAAAGTTGAAATGCACCATACGCCAGCAAAGGCAGTATGACAAAAGACCATGATCCAACCGGGTTGCGCTTAGGCTCAAGCGGGTCAAGCGGTGCAGCGCCATAGGAGGAAGGACCGACAGTCGGGTTGATGACGGCCCGGTCTTCTACATCGGCCGGTGGCGTTGGGCTGTAAGTAGCCCCGCCCCGGCTTTTTTCCGATGTAACGGTTGCGCCCGGTCGGCTTACCGGCGTTACTGCCGATGCGCCACTGCGGATTTTATCCGATGTAACAGAGGGTGGAACGATGCCTGTATTGTAACTCATGCCGACAAAAGTAGGCTACTTTTATGCCGGATTTTTGCGCGCTTGAAACTAATGTATTTAATTGATAGTCAACTATTAGCGTGCGTTTTGTGTGCCTAAAAAAAGAAGCGTATAAGAAATAAAAATGCCCGCAGCGGGACACGCTACGGGCATCAGGGGATAGGCATTACTCCGAAGGTATACAAGCCCCAACGGAACCCTATTAAATAGCCCTCTTGTATCTGGGTTCCCCTACATAAAACAAAACCTGCCGACACCATGACAGCGCCGGCAGGCTAATAAACCCCAAAAAACCAAATGAAAACTGGAACAAAGATAAGGGGCCTATTTTGATTTGTCAAGAGGACGGAGGTATTTTTTAGTATCGAAGATCAGTCCAGTGAATAAGTTGTCCTTCAAAGTCTTTTGGAAACCATTTGGCAAATCTCCATATCATTTCAAATCCATCGTTTCGAATCAATTCAACGGTATCAATCATCGACAGTTTTCGATCATCAACCAAAATACTAAAGCCATAGCGCGGATCCGTTACCGGGTCATCCCATTTAATCTGAATCTTTTGAACACTGATTACCTTTTCAAGGCCTGGGATATCTTTATTAAACTGCCGATATGATTTTGATCTGACGCCGGTCGCCATGTGAATCGGTATCCCGGCTTTCCAACGTTGTCCGCTCCGGATCGTGTGCTTTTTTGGGGTATGCGCCGCAAAAAAAAGGTCGTCCGGGAATGCACAGGCAAGGATTTTTTCAGGGAAAAAAGTTGGGGTTTTATCAGGAAATTGAGTTTTGAATCCGAGAATCATGTTGGTATTGATTTAAAAATTCATTGAAAATGTATTGTGTGTAATCCGGTGGAATAGCCTGTGCAATGCCGACATCCGATTTAACCCACGGCATGTTCATCGCGTACTGCCAGGTTTTAATCCCACTGCCCTGGTCAAACTTCGGGCGCCAGCCTGGAGGCAAACGAGAATATTTTCGATAACCCTGTTTGCCGTAAATGCTGATATAGTCGCCATCTCTTACGCTGCCCTTCTTTTGGGGTTTAACCGGTGACAGCATCCACCACCCTATCAACTCAAACCATCTTTGCTTTATAATTGGCAGGCCAAACATGTTTCCATATAATTTCAGGTCCGGACGGATTGGCGCAAAAGGAACATTCTCAATCACTCCAGGCTTTCCACTGGCCAGCATCGCGGCACGAATCGGAATGATGATATCATTGTATTTTTTGCCTGCGGCACGTTGTTTTACGGTGGCAATACTGTGCGCCTGACACGGTGGCGATGCGTGGATAAAATCGTACAGGTGTGCATTTTCTACAGCATATTCAACCGCATCTGCAAGTAAAAACCGGAACGGGTAATACTTCTTTGAAACATTGTCAATACCGGTTATCTCAACGGCTAATCCGTGATGTTCGCAAGCCTTATAATATCCCATTGACGCGCCGCCTTCACCACAACAGAGGTCCAAAATTTTAATCATTTTCATCGTGCGTTATTCCCCGCATTCGCAGGAAGTTGATTGTAAAGGCTCAACGGGCAATGGAATGTAGGTTTGAGTCGTGGCAACATGTAGCAGTTCTGCGTAACTGAATTCTTTGTTGAACCGGGCATCTCTGAATTTTCGTTTGGAACGTGGCTTGCATCGTTGTTCCATCTCGATCCACCAATTGGCTGCTGCGGGATTTTCTCTTATTTGCCAGATTAGTTGCCACTTGCCCTTCATAAAGCAGAGATCGCAATTGTCGTGGTAACTACTGATCCCTAAATCAAAAGGCTGTTGTCGCCAAAAATCGTCTCTTTCCTTCCGGGTGATTCGCATGTCGTGTAGTGGCATGTAATAATATTCAGGTTCCTTACCCGCTGCGTTACTCGCTTTCTTTTTGGCGACTCTGAGCGGTTCGTCAAACCGTATCCCCAAAAAGGTTGGAATATCGCCACGGTGTTTGAGGCTGCGCACGTATCTCCGGATCAGTTTGATTTTTAAATTGATTGTGCACAATCGTTTAACCGGGTTTGGCAACATCGTTGTAGTGCTCAGGTAATCCGAAAAAGGCTCTCCTTTCCTGCTGGCACTTACAAAATCGACTACTTTAAAGCCCGGATTTTCAATACAGAATTCCAACCAGATAATTTTGATGCCCCAGTGCATTTCACAGGCGTGAATAAATGCCAGGGTTGCTTCACTCTCCTTTCCGGTGTTGGCAAATGCAATAATCGTTTTGTCATCCACCATTCCGTTGTCGAGCATGATTTTCAACATCATCATACTGGATCTTCCACCTGAAACAGATATTAAACGGCTGATTTGCATCTCAAAACGGCAATTTCTCCACAGCAACGGCGCTGCCTACCTTTCCGGACTTTTCCGGGAACAAAACCACGTTAACCCCCTTGGCGCCATCCAGAACCAAAAATTCTGGCGTCACCGGCGTGTTGTAGAAATAGCGGATATAATCGATGCCGTTGGAGCGGTATTCCCGGTATCCGGCCATTTCCGGGCGATAGGTAGCCCACAGCCGAAGCCACGTGGTAAAGTTCCGTTGCTTGAGCCAATGAAAATCCTTGGCTCTGATCTTGCCGTCGCTATCGATGTCCGCGAATTTTACGTACAGGTCCCGTTTGCTGTACTGCTTTTCATGTTCGATTTGGAGGTCTTCCATGAAGTTGATAAACTCCTGGCAGGTTTCGTCGCGCAGCTTGCGAGCCTCTAAATTGATCGTGTCGGGCTTGATCAGGCCGCCGCGCAGGTATTCCGCCACACACCACAGCATAAAGTTGTCGTAGCGGTTCCACTCCGCAGCATCCCAGTCGCGGAAAAACCACTGCCCAAACTCCATTTCCGGGGTGTAGGCGCTGCTGTAGTGGTCGGCGATCTCAAACTCAATCACCCGGTCTTTGGCCGAGCCGCCGCGGATCTGGATCGTGTAGTTGAGCGTAAATATCAGTTTGGCCAGGATGCGCACTTTGTTGACGTCGCCTTTGCGCTCCCTTACCAACCCGTCCACAATCGCGTTGAAGAAGTCTTCAATGTTGAACCCCTTTTTGATGTCATCGAACACAACCAGGCGCGTGGTAATGTCTACCTCGTCGAGGTTGAAGCGGTTCTGCGGATCGTAGCGTTTGCCGTCGATGGTGATGGCCTGCCGGCCGCGCTGCGAATCGGCATTCATCATCATGGCCATCGCTTTACAGTGCAGGCTTTTGCCGGAGCGTCCGTCCGGGTCATCGGTCATGCGTGAATCCAGGAAAATAGTTGACCGCAACTTCGTGTTGAAGTAGCGGTGCAGGTTGTAGCCAGTAATCGAGGTAAAAGAGACAAACCGGGACAGGTCGCTGTCGTTGCCGTTGGCGTCCGGTTTGTTGCCCGCGATGTTGCAGGCGAATCGGTAGTAAATACCCTTTTTAAATTCGCTCAACTTGAGGGGGGAAAAGTCGCGGGGCAAAATCTGATCTTTCCAAATATACCCGGGCAGTTTCTTGTACGGGTACAGACGGGCGCCGTCAGCAGTCACTTCCACAAACCCGTTGCGGTAAAAGTAATACCCGGCATCCTTTGTGTCTTCCACCAACTGAATCGGATTGTCTTCATGATCCAGGTCTACCAGCAGCGCCAGTTTTTCATCGGTGGTCAACGTGCCCAGGCTCCGGTGCAATTTCTCGATCAGCATGTCCCGGTTACATTGCTCCATGTCCTCGGGCAGCGAGTTGAAATACCGAACTACAATTTCCCGCAGCCGGTGTACCGGTATGCGTTCGATCACGTTGTCCACGATGCGCACGATCTCAAAACTGTCGCCGACATCGTAACGGCGAAAACCGAGCCGCCGCAGCAATTGCAGAAAGCCGGTTTGTAGTATCTGAACGTCTTTTATGTTGCCTTCACTATCCCGTTTCGCTTTGAAAAAGTCGTATTCCGGCGCCTCATCAGGCGGTGTGATATTATCGTTTTGGGCCTTTTGGCCTTTCGGATTGCGAGATTTTAACGCTTCCAATGGCATGATATTAATAGCTGAAAATTAGTACAAATTAGGTTGCATCAGTTGAGCACGGTGTTTGGACAACCATCGCCGGTGCTCTTTTTCGTTTTCATTTGGCATTTTGGGGAAATGCACCATCCAGCCTGTTTCCGTCTGCTTTATTTCGTCGGCCAACTTTCGCTGCTGGACCATCAATTCATTGATCCAGTCGGTCAGGAAGTTGATGTAGGCATCTGCAGTATCCTGATAATGCACGATGGTGATCAGGGCGTTTCGCCGGCCGTTGTAGTGTTTGGCCTCTGCCTGGCTTAGTTTGGCAACCCCTCCCCTTTTCTCCGCATATTCCTCCAAACTCCGATTGGTGTAGGCCAACTCATTCAGAAACGCCTCTTTTGACTCATGGTACCTGGCTTCCAAAATGTTCAGCATAGTCAGAAAAGTTTGGTTTGACTGTTGATGGCATTGGCCAGGGTTTCAATCCTGGTGACAATGCCTGCGAATTCCCGGTCGGTCATGTGCTCCATTAAAACCAGCAGATCACCCAGGATCCCGTATCGCCGGTTATGATCTTCATCGAGGAAAAGATCGTGGGTACCTGGTACTTTTTTCCAGACGCTGCGCCGCATTTCCATTTCCTTTTTTACCTCTTTGATGATGGTGGATTTGTTCGATTTCATGGTATTGGATTGGTTGGAGGGTCAAAATTTTGTGCATCACCGGCCAGACAGACAACGTATTTGCGGCCTGCCTTGGCAAAACTCGAAATGGTGAAGCCCATTGGCGGATAAAACTGGAATTCGGAAACACCGGGATCATTGATTTCAACCTGGGCCATTACTTGATCTTCCGAAATGACCAGATTGGAGGTCTGAAAACCGGCAGCCTGAATATTTTGAGTTGCAACTGATAATTGTTGGCGTGTCATGGCTTAGAATATGGTTTGGATGATGTAGCAAAAAATGAGGGTGAGAAACGCACCGGCAATGAAGCCCTCAACAAATTGACTTTCGCGTTTTATGGTCTTTGCCGGTCGCTTGACGGTATCGTGCCAGATTACCGGCTTTTTCGTCCTTTTCATGGTGACAAATAGTTAAAGCCACTACCCTGCCCCGATGGGAAGGTGTGACAGCGTGAATTGAAAAGCGCCCGGCACGGCTGATGCCGGGCGCACATGAAAGGTTAATCTGATGGGTGCCTGCCGCGGGGGGAGATATGCGGCTGATCGGCACTAAGTTGTCTGCATGGTGATTGCGGTTTCCCGCATGACCCGGTGTACATTTTGCACGTGGGCCAAACTCATTCCGGTATTTTTGGCGATGGCAGGTTTGCTGGGGACTGCTATGTTTTCGGCGGATGCCGGATCTAACCTGTTTACTTGTACCAACTCCCGGATATTTCGCTCACGGGCCAAAAGCATTTGCACAATTTCAGGGTATCGCTTTAAAAAGCCGCTTTTGTCGTGGAAGTACAAGTCTATCCAGTTGGTTTCAGCCCCCTTTAAAGCCCCATTTAAAGGGTCATTTAAAGGGGATAAAGGAGGCTGTATCAGTTTCCCACACGCACACCGTTTTGAGGGCGTCCTGCGTGGCCGTTCGAATGGCCGTTGGCATAACTGTTTTGCGGGGCAATCGGATGGGTAACGGATAGGGTAGAGGGGGCATTTTGACCAATCTTCCCGGCCAGTACCGCTTCCTGATACGATAGGAATTCGTAGCGCTCTTTATGATACATGCACACCCAAAACAGAATCTCTGCCAGAATGAGGCAAAGAATCGCGTAAAAGGTGTTGTCGCCGTCTCTGTGCTCCTTTTCGGCTAATTTGGCATCGTAGGCCGTTTGGGCGTTTATTTTGGCCGTGCTGATCTCGTCGCGCAGCGCCTTGCGCATTTCGCTCAGTTCCTGTCCCATGCGTTTGTATTCAGCGCCGTCTTTCGGGTCCAGTTTGCCTTTCCAACTGCGGGCCTTGTAAAACTCCGCCCGTTCGATTTCCAGTTTCGTAATGTCGGCGGATAGGGTAGGGTTGACCGTTCGCTCATCGAAGTGCAGCGGGGAGACGGCTTTGCTGAGCGCCTTTACCGTATCGCCCACACCCCACAAAGAAAGGCCCAGGGTGATGGCGCTGTACAGCAGCGCGTACATAATGTTGCTGCGCGTGAACTTGTCTTTGAAAAACCAGCGCTCGTACAGCTCCGTGGCGTTGCGGTATTGCATGTATTCCAGCGCGACCAGGGCAACCAGGGTGATGGCGCCGGCGATATAGGCTGCCGCATCGCCGGTAATGGAAAACAGCCCTTTGATGAGCAGGAAAAGCGACATGAATGCCGCACTGATGCGCAGGCCGTTGCCCATGAGCACCCCAAACCAGTTGAGTCCGTACACCTTTTGCTTTTCGGAGGTGTAGGACTTTTCGCCGCCTTTGCGTGCCAAATACCCCTGAAAGG
>ERZ650311.639-NODE-639-length-20821-cov-19.359097_pt1 | contig 20821 bp, 15 predicted proteins | sample MGYA00376247_ERZ650311 | MGnify/ENA primary metagenome ERZ650311 (study PRJEB26733, sample SAMN07839324) | wastewater metagenome | biome: small river; feature: stream; material: water | place: USA: North Carolina | collected 2016-07-28 ...
CCGGTGTATTTGCAGCAAGCAACAACGCTGCAAAGAACGCAAAGGCACGCGACCTACGTACTGCGTTCCTCCTTGCTTACCCACGTCAGGAAATCGTTGACAAGCTGATCAAGCCAATCAACGCTAAGGCAGTTGTAGTTAACTCGTCATTCACCCTTCCAGGTCAGACCGGTTACGACGCAATCGTCAAGGGCTCGGGCGTCAGCAAGTTCACCGCCGGCACCCAGGCAGACCGCACCGCAGCTGCACTAAAGCTCGTTCAGAAGTACTACCCAACCGCTGGCACCGACACTCCAGTCCCTGTCAAGCTCCTATGGGGTCAGCCTTCGAACAGCCGTCGTGCATCAGAGGCTGCATTGGTTAAGGCAGAAGAGGCTAAGGCCGGCTTCAACGTAACCAACACCGGTACCTCAGGTTGGGGTGGCAAGCTCGACGACAACAGCTTCGACGCTCAGTTCTTCGCATGGTGCCCAACCTCGACCAGCCAGACTGGTACCAACGCTAACTTCCTATCGGACGGCGGAAACAACTTCATCGGTTACAACAACCCACTGATGGACGACATCCTCCGCAGCCTCGAGCAGAAGCTAAGCCCAGCTCAGATCACTGCAAAGTACCTTGCAGCAGAGAAGCTACTGATTGCTGACGCAATCACCCTTCCGATCTTCCAGCACCCAGCTGCGACTGCAGTGAACTCGGCTCTCAAGAACGTGAAGCCAGCTCCACTGTCGCCAACCTTGGTCTGGAACTTCTGGGAGTGGAAGTACTAAGACTCACTGAGTCTTAGGTAGACACCAAATAGGGGAGTGGCACTCGGGCAACCGGGTGCCACTTCTCTGTGTGTAACTCAAAAACAGGCGGCACAAAATGCCGCAACCCCTCAACGAATCTATGGCTTAGGCTAAAGCGCGGGTCACCTCCCGACAGATTCAAAACCTGCATTATCGAAAGGGATCGTCTTGATCGCCTACATCATGCGTCGACTCGGAACGATGCTCATCGTTCTCTTTGGATCGACCTTCATTGTTTATAACTTGGGCGCCAATATGGGCGACCCGCTAGAGGCCCTGCGCATCAGCCAGGACCCGAAGGCCGCACAGATGATCCTCGTAATGACGCGAGAATTGCACCTGGACGTCCCTTCACCAATCCGCTACTTCATCTGGCTCCGCGGCGTTCTCGCCGGCTTTGTAGGTCAGCTTGACCTCGGCCGCACCCGCGACGGTCTAGACGTTATCGCTCAGCTGGGGGATGCGATCCCGACCAGCATCCGTTTGGTTGCCATTGCAACGTTGCTGGCAATCGTTCTGGGTATCAGCATCGGTATCGTCACCGCTCTTCGCCAGTACAGCCGTTTCGACTACGCAGTTACTTTCTACGCGTTCCTCTGCTTCTCGCTGCCAGTCTTCTGGTTCGCTGTTCTGCTCAAGCAGTTCCTTGCTATCGGCTTCAACAACTTCCTCGCTAACCCTGAAGTCACGACACCGTGGGTGGTCACTCTGGCACTGATATCTGGTGTCTTCTGGTCAGCGATCATCGGTGGTTCTCGAGCTCGCGTCTGGGCTATCTTTGGCATCGCCACCGCGACCACTGCAGGCCTCATTGTTCTAATGGGGGCAATCCAGTGGTTCACTAACCCTGGACTCGGCATCGCACTTGTCGGCCTGTTCTCGCTCGGCGCGGCAGTCGGTGTAACCCAGCTTTCAACCGGTCTTTCGAACCGCAAGACTCTCTACTCGGCTCTCAGTGTTGCCGGCCTCGGCATCGTGCTCTACTACCCACTCCAGTGGGTTGCCGAGCAGAAGCACCACTTCCAGAACGGTCTGCTCGTAGCAGCAGGTTTCGTGCTGTTCGCTGTGGGTATCAGCTTCGTGTTCAACAAGATTGACCGCGGCCCAGCCGTTCGCACCTCGATCATCACCTCGATCATCGTTCTCTTGCTGTTGTTCGTCGACAAGCTCATGCAGACCTGGCCTGGTTACATGGCCACTGATGCCGTGAACTATCGTCCGGTGCCAACCGTCGGCCAGGTCAACGACCTGCTCGAGACTGGCAACTTCTGGAACACCACCCTCGACACTCTGATGCACCTTGTGCTGCCGACCATCGCGCTGGCAATCATCAGCTTCGCGGGTTACGTGCGTTACGCCCGTGGTTCGCTCCTTGAGGTTCTAAACCAGGACTACATCCGCACCGCGCGTGCTAAGGGTCTGACCGAGCGCACCGTGATCATGCGTCACGCATTCCGCAACACCCTCATCCCGTTGACCACCATCATGGTTTCTGACATCGTCGGCATCATCGGTGGCGCGGTCATTACCGAATCAATCTTCGGTTGGATCGGTATGGGTAGCCTCTTCCGCGGTGCTCTGAACTCGCTTGACCTGAACATGCTGATGGGTATCTCGCTCGTCACCGCGTTCCTCGCGATGTTCGCAAACCTCATTGCCGACCTGTTGTACTCGGCGCTTGACCCTCGAATTCGTGCAGGAAAGTAAGACCAATGTTTAAGAAGAAGAATCAAAGCGTTGAGTCAGCCCCGGCTAACACCGAGGGAGAGAACGCGATTGCAAACAAGGAAATCGAAGGCCTAAGCCAGGGTCAGATTGTCCGTCGTCGTTTTGTGCGTCACCGCGCCGCGATGATTGCGCTGTTCTCGCTAATCGGCATCACCCTTTTCGTGTTCACCGCTTCGGGTCTGCACCTCGGTTCAGAGAAGCAGCCAATCACCATTTCGGGTTGGTGGCACTACACGATTACCGACCTGCCTGAGCTGGCTATGGACGGCTGCCCTGACGGCACCGTAGGTTGCCCGACTCTAGACATCCTCCCGCCGTTCATCGACGGAACCGGCATGCAGATCGGTGACCACCCATTCGGCCAGGACGACATCGGCCGCGACTACTTTGCGCTCGTTATGCGCGGTGCTCAGCAGTCGATCATGGTTATGGCCATCATCGGTCTCATCGGTGGTCTCATCGGCACCGTTGTCGGCGCAATCTCGGGCTTCTTCCGCGGTTGGGTTGACGCAGTCCTGATGCGTTTCACCGACTTCATCATCACCATCCCGTTCATCATGGTTGGTGCTGTTATCGGCTTCAAGTACGGCAACCTCGGTGTGGTCGTTCTAGCGCTGATGCTCGGTTTGTTCTCATGGACAGGTCTGTCACGTCTCGTACGCGGTGAGTTTTTGACCCTGCGTACTCGTGAATTCGTGGATGCGGCTCGCGTGGCCGGTGCCAGCAATGCACGCATTGTCTTCAAGCACATCCTGCCGAACGCCGTCGGTGTGATCATCGTTTCGGTCACCCTGCTCATGTCGGGTGCGATTCTTACCGAGAGCGCGCTGAGCTACCTAGGCTTCGGTGTTGTTGCTCCAGACGTATCGCTCGGTCTTCTAATCAGTCAGTACCAGGACTCGTTCACCACTCGTCCATGGCTGTTCTGGTACCCAGGTCTGTTCATCATTGCGATTGCACTCTGCGTCAACTTCATCGGTGACGGTCTGCGCGATGCGTTCGACCCTCGTCAGAAGCGTCGCATCACCAAGAAGGAGCGCGAGCAGGCTCGCGTAGCAAAGCGTGAGAGCAAGGCAACTGCCTAAAAATGTGCTCAAGCAAAGTAGTTGAAGGCCAGACCGGCCAACACGGTCAGCACCAGTGCGCCTGCTCCCAGCAGGTTGTATCTGGCGCTGGCTTCAACTCGCGCAACCTGCTTACCCTCACTGAGCGCAGCTCGGTACGCGTTCCAGCGCAGTCGGCACAGGGCGATGGCCTGACCGCTTGCTGTTCTGGGGGATTCACCGGGGCGGATGTTGCCGGTCTCGATGTCTCGCTTGTCGATTCCGACGCCGAGCAGTTCACTCTTGTGAATGGTGCGGGCGTGGTATCGGCCGGGGCCTGTTGCGACCCAGCTGTTGACCTTGCGGTCGCCTACGAAGAAGGTCAAGACGTATTTGACCTCGAGCGCATCCACCTGATCCCAGCAAAGGGTCACGGTTTCGAGCGGGTTCACAATGGTGACACCCTCATCGCCGATGACCAGCTTTGGGCGCACGAAGACCAGCCAAATGGCGGTCAGAATTGCTGCGCTCCAGAGCCAGCTGCCGAGATTCTGCCAGTCGCCAGCAATCATGGCGATGCACAACAAGAAAACAAATGCTGCCAGAGCAATGCCGCTCCAAGGCCTATAAACCTGCGCGTTAGTCACGCGTCAATCATCGCAGGAGATAACTAATGAACCAGCCAATCCTTCAGGTTTCTGACTACAACATCGACTTCTGGGTCGATGGCGTTTGGTACCCAGCGGCTATCAACATGAATTTCAACGTTGAGCCAGGCAAGGTGCTGGCCATCGTTGGTGAGTCGGGTTCGGGCAAGTCGACCACCGCAATGGGTCTGATGAACCTCCTAGCCAGCAACGCTCGCATCTCAGGCAGCGTCATGATCAAGGGCGAAGAGATGGTTGGCGCAAAGCAGAACCTCCTTCGCAAGTTCCGCGGCAAGGAAGTCGCTTACATTTTCCAGGAGCCGATGACCGCTCTGAACCCGGTTTACACGATCGGTTTCCAGATCGTTGAGACCCTGCGCAACCACTTCGAGATGGGCCCGAAGGAAGCACGCGCACGTGCCATCGAACTCATCACCATGGTTGAGATTCCAAACCCTGAGGCGTCGTTCGACAAGTACCCTCACCAGCTTTCGGGTGGTCAGCGTCAGCGTGCGATGATCGCACAGGCGCTTGCCTGTGACCCAGGTCTCCTCGTTGCCGATGAGCCAACCACCGCTCTCGACGTAACCGTTCAGGCTGAAATCCTCGACCTGATGCGCGGTCTTCGCGACCGTCTGAACTCGGCAATTCTGCTCATCACCCACGACATGGGTGTTGTTGCCGACCTCGCCGACGACATCCTGGTCATGAAGGACGGCAACACCGTCGAGTACGGCACCGCCGACCAGATCTTCAACCGTCCGCAGCACCCATACACCCAGCAGCTGCTGGCTTCGGTGCCGAAGCTCGGCTCGGTTGCAGTGCGCGAACTTGCACCTGAGCAGAAGTCGGCAGCGCCGGTGCTTCGCCTCGAGAATGTTGCAATTGAATACCCGAAGATGGGACGCGTTCCTGCGTTCCGCGCGGTCAGCAACTTCAACCTCGAGATCTACCCGGGCGAAATCGTCGGCCTCGTTGGTGAGTCAGGTTCGGGCAAGACCACCGTCGGTCGTGCCGCAATCGGCCTGCTTCCTATCGTTGAGGGCAAGCTCGAGGTTGTCGGCCGCGACATCTCGAAGCCAACCCCGCGTGAACTTCGCGACATCCGCAAGCACACCGGAATCGTCTTCCAGGACCCAGCAAGCTCGCTCAACCCACGTCTGCCAATTGGTGAGTCGATCGGTGAACCAATCTTCTTGGCTGGCGAGGCCAAGGGCGACGAACTGAACCGCCGCGTTGAGGACCTTCTCGACAGTGTTGAGCTCCCACGCTCATACCGCAACCGTTACCCACACGAGCTTTCGGGTGGTCAGCGTCAGCGTGTCGGTATTGCCCGTGCTCTTGCTCTGACTCCAGACCTTCTGATCGCCGACGAGCCGACCTCGGCCCTCGATGTTTCGGTTCAGGCTCGATTCCTCGAACTGCTGCAGGAGCTCCAGGAGCAGCTCAAGTTCGCTTGTCTGTTCGTGACTCACGACCTCGCAGTCGTCGACATCCTGTCGCACCGCATCGCGGTTATGCAGCAGGGTCGTCTGGTGGAGGTCGGTCCTCGCGACGAGATCCTCAAGCGTCCGAAGGACCCATACACCCAGCGTCTCATCGGTGCGGTTCCGGTTCCGGACCCAGCCGAGCAGGCACGTCGTCGCGAGGCACGCCTAGCGATGCGCTAAACCCGCGGCGGGGGATTCCACAAGGATTCACCTTTCGTTCTAACGGCAGAGGGCTATTTTGGCTCTCTGCCGCTAGACTTTAAGGAGTCGGCTCGCCTCGGTTGCGAGCCTTGTTCATTCAATCAACGTATGCGAAGCCCGCAGTGGCTCATGCTTGCGTGCAAAGAGGTGTTTTATGGCTCTCGTATCAAGAGATGACCTACGCAACGTAGCAATCGTTGCTCACGTTGACCACGGCAAGACCACCCTGGTCGATGCCATGCTCCGTCAGACCGGCTCGTTCAGCGACCACGGTGACGTTGGCGAGCGCGTTATGGACTCGGGCGACCTCGAGCGCGAGAAGGGCATCACCATTCTCGCCAAGAACACCGCCATCTCATACAAGGGTGCTTCGGCCGATGGCAAAGAGATCACCATCAATGTGATCGACACCCCTGGACACGCTGACTTCGGTGGCGAGGTCGAGCGCGGTCTTTCGATGGTTGACGGCGTTGTTCTGCTTGTTGACGCTTCAGAAGGTCCACTGCCACAGACTCGTTTCGTGCTTCGCAAGTCGCTCGAGGCCAAGCTGCCTGTAATCCTTCTGGTCAACAAGACCGACCGTCCGGACGCGCGCATCGACGAGGTCGTTGAAGAGGCTCACGACCTGCTCCTCGGTCTAGCTAGCGACCTTGCTGACGAGGTTCCTGACCTCGACATCGACGGCATCCTCGACCTTCCAGTCATCTACGCATCAGGCCGCGCCGGTCGTGCAAGCCTCAACAAGCCTGCCGATGGCACACTGCCAGACCACGACGACCTCGAGCCTTTGTTCGGTGCGATTCTGAAGCACATCCCGGCTCCGGTCTATGACGACGAGCACCCGCTGCAGGCACACGTGACCAACCTCGACGCATCGCCGTTCTTGGGTCGTCTCGCACTTCTTCGTATCTTCAACGGCACCCTGCGCAAGGGTCAGCAGGTTGCTTGGGTTCGTGCCGACGGCACCACCCAGAACGTCAAGATCACCGAACTGCTCAAGACCAAGGCTCTCGAGCGCTTCCCGACCGAAGAGGCAAACCCTGGCGACATCGTCGCGGTTGCCGGCATCGAAGAGATCACCATTGGTGAAACCCTGGCCGACCCGAACGATGTTCGTCCGCTGCCAATGATCACTGTTGACGACCCTGCAATTTCGATGACCATTGGTATCAACACTTCACCGATGGCCGGACGCGTCAAGGGCGCCAAGGTCACCGCTCGTTTGGTCAAGGACCGCCTAGACCGCGAGCTCATCGGTAACGTCTCGATTCGCGTTCTGCCTACCGACCGCCCAGACGCCTGGGAAGTCCAGGGTCGTGGCGAGCTCGCGCTTGCGATTCTCGTCGAGCAGATGCGTCGCGAAGGCTATGAACTAACCGTCGGCAAGCCACAGGTAGTGACCAAGAAGATCGACGGCAAGCTACACGAGCCTGTCGAAGACCTGACCATCGACGTTCCTGAAGAGTTCCTCGGTGCAGTCACTCAGCTCATGGCAGCTCGCAAGGGCCGCATGAAGAACATGTCGAACCACGGCACCGGCTGGGTTCGCATGGAGTTCATGGTTCCAAGCCGCGGTCTGATCGGCTTCCGTACCGAATTCTTGACCACCACCAAGGGCACCGGCATCGCCAATGCAATTAGCGCTGGGTATGAGCCATGGGCCGGCGAGATCGTCACCCGTAACAACGGTTCGATGGTTGCCGACCGTGCAGGTGCCGCGACCGCATACGCAATGATTGCTCTTCAGGAGCGCGGTGCGTTCTTCGTTGAGCCAACCAGCGAGGTCTACATGGGCATGGTTGTTGGCGAGAACTCACGCGCCGACGACATGGAAGTCAACATCACCAAGGAAAAGAAGCTCACCAACATGCGTGCTTCTTCATCGGATGAGTTCCAGGCGCTGACCCCGCCTCGCAAGCTTTCGCTGGAGGAGTGCCTCGAGTTCGCTCGTGAAGACGAGTGTGTCGAGGTTACCCCTGAGGCGATCCGTATTCGCAAGGTTGAGCTAGACCCGAACATCCGTGCACGTGCGGCCTCGGCTCGCAAGCGCGCGAACGAAAACTAGTCAGCTAAAGCAACTTCGAGAGCCCGGGTCAATGACCCGGGTTTTCTACTTAAGTTCCTTGATCCAGTTGATTGAAGACTTGCCAACCTTGCGCATCTGTTCGAGACGAACGGCAATCCAAACCATGATGCCTGCAACGAGAAGCAGAACCACCCAGAGGAACCAAGACTGGTTTGAAACACCCTTGAAGCCGTATGGCAGGGCCGTGCTGAGCACGCCAATCAGGCCAGGGAAGAACATGCCTGCCTGCTCACGCAGCGCGCCAACAATGAGCAGAGCAAGTGATGCCACCAGCAAGATCGCAAAACGCCACCAGTCAACTGGAGTCAAGCTCGGCTGGCTGAGTGCCACCAAGGCGTTGTAAAGCGCTGGGAGGAGCGCCACGGCGGTTGGCAGACCGATGTAAATCAAACTGTTTCCGCCGGTGTGGGCATACTTGCGAAGCGCTGCTAGCCCCAAGAACAGCACGAATGCCAGAACCAGGGCACGGAACTCGAACAGCGAGGTGCCCTCGGCCGAACCGGTTCGAATCCAGGCGACGAGAGCGAGCCCGACAACACCAACAGTGGTTTGGCCCAGGTTGCCGCGGCGAACACCGACAACAAACAGGGCCAACGAGATCACCAGAGTGACCAAGGTTCGTACGACCTGTGTTGAGGTGAGTTCGTTGAAGACAAGCGCGCTAGTCGCCGATGTAGCCAAGGCTGAAGGCACAACGAGCGCTCCGAGTGGAAGACCCCAGCTGATGAGGCTCGTTTCGAATTCTCGGATGCGCTTTAGCACCAGATTCATGCCAAAGAATGCGGCAGCAAACAGAACCGAGTAGACCTCAGGAGTCTGTTCCTTGAACTGAAGCGCCAATTCGAGTTCGCGGCCTGCACTGAGCGCCAATCCGATTGCACCGGCATAGCCGAGTCCGAACCAGATGAGCGACTTGCTCGAAGTGGCTCGCCAGATTCCGAATGCCGCATAGATCGCCGAGTCGATGAGTGCGCGAAGTAGGTTCGCTCCCTGAGTCGGATCGTGTGTCAGTGCATGAGCCATCGAAACCGTGACGCCGAGCAGAATCGGCACATCGAAGGTCATAAGACGCTTCGCCTTGCCGAGTAGCTCGCCGCTAATTGCAGATGCGCCTGCGATGGCTATCGCGAGCGCGACCGCATACACCTCAGAAAGCTCAAGTGAAATCTTGCCGAAGTGGTCAATTGTGCGAACCACGTGCACGGCCTCAATAATGCCGAACAGGTATGAGCCAATCAGAGGTAGCCACTGCTTCAAGCCGATGGTTCGCCAGTAACTCAAAGCAACGAGTGCCGCCAAAGCGAACAATGCCCGCAGGTAGCTCTCGTCGTTTAGCGGAGCGGAAACTCCGGCGTTCCAGAGCGAAATAAGTGCTGCAACGGTGATCGGGATGTCGAGGCGTGCGAATCGCTTTACGGCTCCCAGAAGCCCACCACTTATCGCTGCCGAGCCGGCAAGGGCCAGGGCGATAGCGATTGAGTACCACTCGGGGACTGTGGACTGCCACTTCGCGAAGTGAGCGATTGTTTGCACTGCCTGGTATGCGGTGGCGATCCCGAATACATACGACACGACGAGCCAGAACCAGTTCTTGAGCGTTAGAGTGCGCCAGTAGGCCAGCGCAGCCAAAGCGGTGAGTGCGATCAGCGAACGAAGAACGTTTTCGTCGCTCTGAACGCCCATTTGGTTCGCGTTCGCGTATGCAAGCGAAAGAAGTGCGATGACGGATACCGGGATGTCCAAGCGCGCATACCGCTTGAAACGACCCAGAAGTTCGCCACTGAGCGACGTTGCAATCACAATTGCGAGTGCGAACCAAATGGAAGTGGTTTCAGGTGCGTTGGCCAGGTTCTCGAGGCCCTTGGTAGAGGCAAACCAATCACGGGTCAGCGCGCTCGCGCCAATGGCCGAATAGAGCAATCCGGCGTAGATTCCCGCGAGCGATACGTATTCGCGGAAAGCTCGATTAGCTGCGTATGACGCCAACGCCAAGGTGAGCCCTGCAGCAACGCCTGACCATTCGGTCGCGGTGCTCCAGACTAGTCCGAACGCCGCGTAAACCGCAGGGAGCAGACGGGCAAGCAGTGAATCGCTAGCCGGTGAGACCGTTAGCGACCCAAGCTTCACGCCACGGAATCCCGCAGCCGCAGTGACCAAGGCCAGACCCGAAAGGGTGCCCTGCAAGATTGCATGGTCTTGGCTTGAAAAAGCGGCGAACTTGTCGATGTGGGTTAGACCTGCGATAGCGCTGGCACCGAAGGTCGGAACAAGAGTCGTGAAGTAGACAGTGGTGCGGCTTGCTTCTAGGCGCTTGCCCACGAGTCCAACATGCAGTCCAGACAAAACGGATAGCGCGACAATGATCAGCGAGAAAGTAGCACCCGGGACGAGTTGACTGCTGAGCGGATTCCAGCTCGCCAGCACTGCCAGGCTGGCCGCAGCAAGCCCGAAGAACGAGAGCAGAGCATTCTTCTCGATCAAAGCCAAGGCGTAGTTGACCGCGGCCGTTGTTGCCGCGACAACGATGAGCTTGGCAACCACATCAGTTGATCCCTGGCCGACCCAGAGAATCAGAAGTTCGAGCGCGATGATTCCCTGGAGCAGGTAAGACTCTGCTCGCAGGTAACCCGCTGCAGCCGATGACGCAATCGGAGTCCACTTCGCGGCCGCGAGGCGAATGACCAAAGTGAGACCAAGCGCAAGGGCTGCGATTCCGTAAACAAACTCCGCTGTTTTGCTCGGGTCAGAATTGCCGAGCAGGATGAAAACACCGATGCTTTGAGCGACGAGTTGAATGATCTCGAATGTCCGTTTGTGTTCGTGGCCAACTTTGAGGCCAACCAAAATCTGGACCAGTGCGAACGCGATGGCGCTGGCCACCAAGATCAATAGAGTCAGCACTGGGGATGAGCCTTCTGCCATCAGCTGCTGGAAGCTGAGCGGCAAAAGAACCAAACCGATTCCGTTCACAACCATCGGCAACACCTGGTTTCGACGTTGGGTTGCTACCAAATCGCCAAGCACAAGCAGAATCGAGAGAGCCAGAACGAAGGTGGCCACCGCCAGCCAATCTGAACCGCTCATCGACCAAAGCGACTTGGATGCTGTTGACCAGACCAGCCACGCGGCAACAGAAGACCAAACCCCGAAATTGATGGCGAACTGGTCACTCTTGAGCCATTTGAGAGCCGGTGAGGCGAGAATGAGAGCCACAACGGCCAGCGCTGCGAATGTGCCGAGCCAAATTGACGGAATCTGACTTGCGAACGAGACAAGCCCAAGACCAACGTTTACAAAACCAAGCACCCAAGCCAGTTTGCGAAGTCGAGAGTCGACCTCACCGTCCTTGCTCAGTGGGCCACCCCAGAGGTCAATTGTTTGAGCTCCGAAAATCCAAACAACGCCAAGGGCAAGGCTCGCCAGCGGGTCGATTGGAGAGCTGAAGAGGTGCAGGGTCTGGGTGACCGTAAGCGCGATACCGAACAGCCCTAGAAGGGCGGTTGCGAATTGGGCGTACTTGTTCAGTGCACTGGTCTCACGTCGTTCAAGGTCAGCCTCATACTCTTTATTCGCCTCAATCTCGGCGGTGCGGTGAGGGATGGCCTTCAAGAAGCGCAGCAAATAAAGCAGCGCGATGATCGTCAAGCTCAACGTGAGCAGCTGCCATGGATAGCCGTTGACCGTGTTTTTCAACCAGGTGCCGACAGTGCCGTAAGTGAAGAGGAGGCCTGAGAAAGTGAAGGCGAGCGGCGAAATCGCCTTCCAGCCAAAGTTGGCGCTGAGCTTGGCAAGTGAAGCACTCTGAAGCGCAACCACAGCTAGGGTGATCGCCCACCAGGTCTGGGTAGATCTATCCCACGGAAAGTTGAATAGAAGGTCGCCGAGCACCAACATGCCCATCATCAACATCGCGGATGAGAAAGCCGCCATGAAGTTTGAGAGCAGAACACTGAACTTGCGTCCGCGGAAAGCCGCAAAGCCGGTAGCTACCGAAACACCGAGAGTGATCGCCAAGAAGCCTTCGCGAGGAATCGACCCGATGTTTGCGCTGACAAAGACCGAAGAGGCTACAAACACCAACACAGCGGCACCGATGATCAGCCACTGCTGAGCTGAGATTGGATTGCGCTGACGTTTTGCCTTAGGTGGTTTCGGTGCTGCAACAGGAGGTTGTTTGAAGTTTGGTGTGCCAGGTGCAGCAACAGGAGGCTGGTTGAAGTTTGGGGCACCTGATGCTGCAACAGGGGGAGCAGACGCAGGAATTGTTGAGGACGAAACCGTTTGGTAAGCAACAGTTACCGCAGGTTCTGACTCGGCAACGTTCTGGGCGTTTCGGCTGCGTTCGGCCATGCTCTTGACCAGTGCCGCGAGCTTGCCCTTGGTCGACTCAATCTGTTCGTTGAGCTGCGCAAAATTCTGTAGGTCACCGACTCGGTACTGGTAACCGCACGGGCAGCTGACGATTTGGTTCGGTGTCGCATCGAAGTCGACCGACAAAATGTGCGAACAAAATGGCGATTTGTAATCCATTTCAAGCCCTCCCACTAAAAATCGATTACCGAAAATCTAGTCCCATTTCGGCAGAAAGTCGCTAGCTGATGCTTAATTCTGAGTAACACTTTCTGCTAGAGGTAAAGTGTTTTTCATGGCTAAACCCACCCTGAACTCCAAGCGACTTTTGGTCGTTCACGCTCATCCAGACGACGAAAGCCTGTTCACCGGGCACCTCATCGCGGAGCGCGTTGCGGCCGGTGCAGAGGTCATGGTGCTCACCCTTACCCGAGGCGAGCGCGGCCGAGTGAAGCTTGATGAGATCAAGTCGCTCGAGGGCAAGCTCGAGTCGATGGGTTACTTCCGTGCGAACGAATTGCTCAATGCAATCGCAGCCTTTGGCCCGACCGTCAAGCACAAGTTCGCTGGTACCCGCGCATACCTCGACAGCGGAATGCGCATCAACATGTTTGGCCGCCCGGCTCGTCCGCGCGATGTCGATGAGATGTCGCTCACCTCAGCTGGTAGCCAGGTAATCGCAGACGACATCCTTCGCGAACTCAAAGATTTCAAGCCAGACGCGGTAGTCACCTACAACTCACGAGGTGGCTACGGTCACCCTGACCACGCCCTCGCTCACCGAGCAACAGCGTCGGCGATTCGTCAGTATGCGCGCTCGCGCCGAGGACGTGCCCCGCAGTTCTGGGTCATCGCCGAACCGGGCGAACGTGCCGATCTGAGCGTTGGCAACGCAGAAACCGCAGCTATCAAGAAGGCTGCGCTCGAGGCGCACGCGAGCCAGGTTTCAATTCACGGGGACTCATACTCGTTGGTTGAAGGCAAAGAAACGCGCTTCGATGCTCCTGAGCGATTCCGTCGCGCAAACCCAAATCCGCTGGTGATGCTCAGCCCGCTGGTGACCTTCTTCTGGGCGATTCCGCTCGGCATTCTGATGGGCCTTGCCGGCACGCTCATGCACCAGGTCAAGGCAACCAACCCGGAACACACCCCGATTGGCCTGATCGTTGCGCTGATTTCGGTGGGCGCGCTTTCGGTAGCGCTGCGTCTGCTGCGTTCGAGCCGAGGCGCGCTCTACCTCACCTCGATCACCTTCGGCATAACAGTTTTCACGCTCGCGCAGAAGCAGGTTGGCGGCGAGGTGCTGATTCCGGCTAACGACCTCGGCCAGATTTGGTCATACGGTTCCATCGCTCTTTGTGCGGCAATCATCCTGTTTCCGCAGATTCGTCCCGCGGCTTGGCGCAAGAGCGCGTCCGGGCACAGTTAAACTTGAAGCATGACTTACGTAATCGCGCTTCCTTGCGTCGACGTCAAGGACAAGGCTTGTATCGAAGAGTGTCCGGTTGACTGCATCTACGAGGGTGACCGCATGCTCTACATCCACCCAGACGAATGCGTCGACTGTGGTGCCTGCGAGCCGGTTTGCCCTGTCGAGGCCATCTATTACGAAGACGACCTGCCATCGCAGTGGTCTGACTACTACAAGGCCAACGTCGAGTTCTTCAGCGAAATCGGTTCACCCGGCGGTGCTGCCAAGCTCGGCAAGGTCGATCACGACCACGAGCTAATCAAGGCTCTCGCTCCACAGGGCGAATAGTCGATAGCTATTGTTTGACCGCCTGCCAGAGTATCCCTGGGAACAGCTAAAGCCATACGCGGCAAAGGCTGCCCAGCATGCCGGCGGAGCGGTCGACCTATCGGTCGGCTCACCAGTCGACCCAACTCCAAGCATTATTCAGGATGCGCTCAACGCGGCATCTAACGCTCCTGGCTACCCGTCAACGGGTGGTTCACCAGAATTCAAGGCCGCGGTCGTCGAATGGTATGCGCGCCGCAGGGGAGTGCCTGGCCTAAAGCCGGAGCAGGTCATGCCGACCATCGGTTCGAAAGAACTCATCTCGTGGCTACCACTGCTCATGGGCCTCGGCCCTGGCGACGTGGTGATTCAGCCGCGCAACGCATACACCGCCTATGTTGTCGGAGCCGCACTTTGTGGTGCCGAGATCATCAGCGAGGACGACCCTGCAAAGTGGCCGGCGAACACCAAACTGGTCTGGATCAACTCACCGGGCAACCCTGACGGACGCGTCATGGATATTGCCGAGATGAAGGCCTGCGTAGATCGCGCTCGCGAACTCGGCGCACTGCTTGCCTCGGATGAGTGCTACGCCGAACTCGGTTGGGGCCGTTGGGCCGACGAGTTGATTCCTTCTGTGCTTGACCCCCGCGTATGCGGTGATTCTCACGAGGGTGTGCTTTCGGTTTATTCACTGAGCAAGCAGTCGAACCTCGCCGGTTATCGTGCTGCCTTCGCTGTCGGTGAGGCAAGTCTCATAAAGGGTCTGGTAAACCTGCGCATGCACAGCGGTTTGAACACCCCTGGACCGATTCAGAAGGTCATCGCGGTTGCGCTCGCCGATGAAGAGCATGTGGCGGTCGAACGCGAAATCTATCGCGAACGTCGTGACGTGCTGCTGGCGGCCGTTCGCGAGTACGGATTTGAGCTCAGCGAGTCAGAGGCCGGCCTGTATTTGTGGGCGACTCTGGGTCAAGATTGCTGGAAAACCGTCGACGAAATGGCAGCCCTCGGCATCGTCGTTGTGCCTGGAATTTTCTACGGTGAAGCCGGCAAAAACTTCGTGCGATTCTCGATAACTGCGACCGACGAAAAGGTCGCTGAGGCGGCCATGCGACTGCGCGAAGCCGCTAGAGTTAACCGCGACTAAACAAGTCCAAAACCCCCGTCAACAGTGACGAAACTAGTGCACTAGGAGCTTCGATGACCTCGAGCGACAAGGTCCAGGTAACCTACGGTGACATCACCGCAGAGTTCCCGGTTATCCCTGCAGTGGATGGCGCAAACGCCGTCGACATCTCGAAGCTGACCGCGACCACCGGCCTAACCGCATACGACCAGGGTTTTGTAAACACCGCATCAACCAAGTCGGCCATCACCTTCATCGACGGCAATGCCGGAATCCTGCGCCACCGCGGCTACCCAATCGAGCAGCTTGCGGGCAGCAAGTCGTTCCTCGAGACCGCATACCTTTTGATCTACAGCGAGTTGCCATCACCGGATGAGCTCGCCAACTTTGAGGACCGCATTCGTCGTCACACTCTCGTGCACGAAGACCTCAAGAACCTGTTCCACGCAATGCCGCAGACCGCGCACCCGATGGCCGTTCTGGCTGCCGGTGTGACCGCGCTTTCGACCTTCTATCAGGACTCGCTCAACCCGCACGACTCGGCTCAGGTTGAGCTGTCAACCATCCGACTGCTGGCAAAGTTGCCGGTGCTTGCGGCATACGCACACAAGAACAGCCTCGGTCAGGCGCTGCTTTACCCAGACAACTCGCTGAGCTATGTCGAGAACTTCTTGCGTCTCACCTTTGGCAACGCTGCCGAGGACTACGTGCAGAACCCGGTCGTCACCAAAGCGCTCGACACCCTGCTAGTGCTGCACGCAGACCACGAACAGAACTGCTCGACCTCGACCGTTCGTTTGGTCGGTTCATCGCAGGCCAACCTGTTCGCCTCGATCTCTTCGGGCATCAACGCTCTATTTGGCCCACTGCACGGTGGCGCAAACGAGGCAGTCCTCGAGATGCTCAGCCACATCCGTGACTCGGGTGAGAGCGTGCAGAAGTTCGTCGAGCGCGTCAAGAACAAGGAAGACGGCGTGCGCCTCATGGGCTTCGGCCACCGCGTTTACAAGTCGTTTGACCCACGCGCCAAGATCGTCAAGGCCACCGCAGACCGCGTGCTAGCCGAGCTCGGTGTCAGTGACCCGCTGCTTGACATCGCGAAGGAGCTTGAGGCCGCGGCTCTCGGTGACAGCTACTTCATCGAGCGCAAGCTTTACCCGAACGTCGACTTCTACACCGGCGTTATCTACAAGGCCATGGGATTCCCACCACGCATGTTCACCGCACTCTTTGCGATGGGACGCCTACCTGGCTGGATTGCCCACTGGCGCGAGATGAACACCGACCCTGCAACCAAGATCGGCCGCCCACAGCAGATTTACATCGGCGAAGCGCAGCGCGACCTCAAGGGTTTCTTCAACTAATCAACGCGGTTTAGCCAGAACACGGTGGTGTCACCGTAGTTCTTCGAGTCTTCGAGCTCATACCCGTTTGGCAGCTCGACTTCGCCGCTTCGACTAGAGCGCTCGAGCACGACAATCGCATCATCATTTAGCAGCGCGTGTAGGTGTTCGAGGTTGGTCGTGACCTCGGCGTTTGAGACCTCATACGGCGGATCGATGAAAACCACATCGAACTTTTGCGCTCCCGCGGTGGCCAGGAATCCCTCGACCGCTTTGTTCACCACTCGTGTTTCGGCGGTGGCTTTGGCGGCCTTCAAAGCTGCCTGAATGAGCTCGGCATTCTTGGTGCAAACAGCGGCTGCCTTGGCATCCTTTTCGACCAGGACGGCGGTCGCAGCGCCGCGGCTGACGGCCTCGAGCGCAAGTGCTCCGGTGCCGGCATACAGGTCAAGCACGGCAGCGCCCTCGAGCACATCCCAGTTATCCAGGCGATTGAAAATGCTTTCGCGGATGCGATCGCTCGTTGGCCGAGTAGGGCTGGCGGGGCCAACCAGGTGGCGTGATCCGGCGATTCCAGCGATGATGCGTGTCATGACCCGCCAAGCCTATCGCGAGGCAAATCGGGGGCTATCGGCATCGAAACGGCGAAGATAGTTGCATGCTGCTTCCGATGACTCCGCTTGACCGTGTGCTGGGTGACCGCACGGCCAAGTCGTTTGCGAAGCATCTGGGCCTCAAAACCGTGAGCGACCTGCTGCAGCACTATCCTCGCCGCTACACGAGTCGCGGCGAACTGACTCCGATCAGCGAAGTGCCGTTGGGTGAGACCGTGACCGTGGTCGCCGACATCGTTGATGCGCGTGAACGCCGGATGCGCGGCAAGAACGGCAGCATTCTCGAGGTGCGAATCACCGACGGCAAAGGTCAGGTGAGCCTCACCTTCTTTAACCAGAACTGGCGTCAAAAAGACCTTCGACCAGGCGTTCGTGGCTTGTTTGCAGGCAAGTTCACCAGCTATCAGGGGCAGTTGCAGCTGACGCATCCCGAGTATGAGCTGTTCCCCGAAGAGATCAGCGACGAAGACGCCAAGGCGTGGGCCGACCTACCGATTCCAATCTATCCGGCTAGTTCGACCGTGACCACCTGGGCGATTCAGCGCGCGATGGGCGTCATTCTCGACACGCTTGAAACCATCGAGGATGAGCTACCGCCCGAAATCGTCAAGCGCCACGGGCTGCTCGCGGTTGATGACGCCATTCGCAAGATCCACCAGCCCAAGCAGCAGCCGGAATGGCGAGCAGCCCGAGACACATTGAAGTATCACGAGGCCTTCGCGCTTCAATCGACGCTGATAACTCGCCGCGCACTGAATCAGGCAGCTCCAGGTGTCGCGCGTGTCGGCAAGACCGGCGGAATGCTCGACGAGTTCGATGCGCGACTGCCGTTCCAATTGACTGCAGGCCAGCGCTCGGTAGGCGAGCAGCTGCAAGAAGACCTAGCGAAACCGCATCCGATGAATCGCCTCCTGCAGGGCGAGGTTGGTTCGGGCAAGACCCTCGTAGCCGTGCGTGCGATGCTCACGGTCGCCGACTCTGGGGCTCAGAGCGCGCTTCTGGCTCCGACCGAGGTGCTTGCCGCCCAGCATTTCGCATCCATCGAAAAATCACTCGGTCCAGACTTGGCTGCCAAGGTCGGGTTGACGTTGGTCACCGGTCAAATGGGGCAGGCAGAGCGCAAACGCGCGATGCTTCAGTTGGTGAGCGGCAAGGCGCAGATTGTGGTTGGCACGCATGCCCTGATTGCCGACAAGATCGAGTTCTTCGACCTCGGGCTCGTGGTGATCGACGAGCAGCACCGATTCGGAGTCGAGCAGCGCGAGGCACTGCGACTCAAGGGCAAGCAGCCACCACACGTGCTCACCATGACCGCCACGCCGATTCCGCGCACGCTCGCGGTGACTGTGTTCGGCGACCTCGATGTTTCTACGCTCACTGAGCTGCCTGCCGGTCGCCAGCCGATCACGAGTCATGTGGTGCAGCTCGGTCAGACCGCGCTAGTCGCTCGCACTTGGCAGCGCATCGCCGAAGAGGTCGGCAAGGGTTTCCAGGCCTTCGTTGTTTGCCCTCGCATCGACGAGGACGACCCGGGTGAAGAGCTAATCGAATCCGGTGGTGGAGTCGAGGATGAGCTCGAGTTCCTAGACGGCACCGAGGCGGGTGCGGCCGAGTATGCGGCACGCAAACGCCAGCCGCTAGCTAGTGCCTTCGGTATGACCGCTTCGCTGCAAGCCCTGCCATCTCTCGCCGGCGTACGCATCGGAATGCTCCACGGTCGGATGTCGGCCGAAGAGAAGGCCGAGACCATGGCCAAGTTCGTTGCCAAAAAGCTCGACGTCCTCGTTTCGACAACGGTCATCGAGGTCGGTGTGGATGTGCCAAACGCCACCGTAATGGTCGTGCTGGACGCCGATCGTTTCGGTGTCAGCCAGTTGCACCAGCTGCGCGGCCGCGTTGGCCGCGGCGGCAATGCCGGTCTGTGCCTGTTGCTCACCAGCGCCGAGGAGGGTAGCCTCGCACTCGAACGCGTACGCGCGGTTGCATCGACCCTCGACGGGTTCAAACTCAGCGAGATTGACCTCGAGCTGCGACGCGAAGGCGATGTGCTTGGTCAATCGCAGTCGGGTGGCCGTTCGAGCCTGCGCCTGCTCCGAGTGATTCAGGATGCCGCGATGATCCAAGAAGCCCGCGCTGATGCCGAGCAGTTGCTTGGTGCCGACCCGACCCTCGAAAAGCATCCTGCGCTCGCAGAAGTGCTCAAGCGAATCGATGACGCGGCTCAAGAGAATCTGTCGAAGGGCTAACCTAGATTCATGACACGCATCGCTGTTTACCCAGGCTCGTTCGATCCGCTGACCTTTGGTCACCTCGACATCGCCGCCCGCGCGGCACGTCTGTTCGACGAGGTGCACATCCTCGTTGTTCACAACCCGAACAAGACTCCGCGATTCTCGAGCGAGGAGCGCGTTGAGCTGATCCGCGCGAGCATGCCAGAGGCGGCGCGTTACGGCGTTAGTTTTCCGTCGAGTGCGCACAGCAAGGTAGTTATCGACACTCTCGATGGCGGTTTGCTCGCTGATTACTGCCACCGAGTTGGCGCTTCGGTGCTTATCAAGGGTGTTCGCAATGGCGTTGACATCGACTACGAGGTGCCGATGGCTCGCGTGAACCGCGACCTAGCAGGCGTTGAAACCGTTTTGATCCCTGCAGACCCGTCCCAGGGTTTTGTATCGAGTTCGCTAGTGAAGCAGGTCGCAGACCTCGGCGGCTCAGTCGAAAAGTATGTTCCAAGCCCGGTTGTTCGCGCTCTCGCGGCAACCGCCAAAAACCAGAAGTAGGCCAAATTGGCAAGCAAGATGGCCGCAGACGGCCTAAATAGCCCGTATGTGATCGGCGTGCATGACCTCATGCACAAGCCGGGTGCAATGCGTCGCGTCGACACCGAATTCGCGATTCCAGAGGATCTGACCAACTCGGCAGCCACCGTCGAGGCCGGGGCAGAGGTCGAGCTCGAGGCTCGCCTTGAGTCGGTGCACGAGGGCATTTTGGTCACCGGCACGCTGTTTGGCGACGCAAAAGCGGAGTGTTCACGATGCCTCGACCCACTGACACTGCCAGTTGAGGTGGATTTTCAGGAACTTTTCGCCTATTCTTTAACGGAACAGGATGAGTTTGCCGTTCTTGACGAGCACATCGATCTCGAACAGGTCATCCGAGACGCGGTAGTTCTTAGTCTTCCGTTTCAACCCGTTTGTAGTGCAGACTGTCAAGGTCTGTGTGTCGAATGCGGTCTGAAACTTGCTGAAAACCCGCACCACGTTCATGAAGCTGCGATTGATTCGCGGTGGAATGCACTCAAGAACTTCAAGGAAGAGTAGAAATGCCAGTACCAAAGCGCCGCCTCTCGCGTGCAAACTCGCGCGCCCGTCGTTCGCAGTGGAAGGCTGAGCCAGTTGCGCTCGTCAAGACCATCGAGAACGGCAAGACCGTTTACAGCTTGCCTCACCGCGCCAAGGTAGTTGAGGACTCAGCAGGCAACGCCCTGTTCCTCGAGTACAAGGGCCGCAAGGTCGCTGACGCCTAAGTCTTCTTAGCGCGATGAACCTCGACGTTCTAAGCACCCGCCTAGGCGTCGAGATCGAGCCTCAGTTGCTCGAACTCGCACTAACCCACCGCTCATACGCGTATGAGCACGGCAATCAACCCAACAACGAACGCC
>ERZ650311.640-NODE-640-length-20794-cov-18.669222_pt1 | contig 20794 bp, 22 predicted proteins | sample MGYA00376247_ERZ650311 | MGnify/ENA primary metagenome ERZ650311 (study PRJEB26733, sample SAMN07839324) | wastewater metagenome | biome: small river; feature: stream; material: water | place: USA: North Carolina | collected 2016-07-28 ...
GGAGTTAGATACCTTGCCGTCGATAACGGTTTCGATTGAAACCCTCGCCAGAATGATTGAAGTTTATGTGGGCGAGGGCGAATCCACCAAATCGCGAAGATTTACCGCTTAGCTGTGGCCGTCGAAGAGGCTAGTAACTGAGCCGTCTTCAAAGACTTCACGAATAGCGCGTGCAAGAAGCGGAGCGATTGAGATAACGGTCAACTTGTCGAACTTCTGCTCATCAGACAATGGAAGTGAGTCTGTAACAACTACTTCAACTGCACGAGAATTCTTGAGGCGCTCTACTGCTGGACCTGAGAAGACGGCGTGAGTTGCTGCCACGATGACATCGCGAGCACCTGCCTCAAAGAGCGCGTCTACTGCCTTTGTAATGGTGCCTGCTGTATCGATCATGTCATCGATAACAACGCATGTGCGGCCTTCGACTTCGCCAACTACCTTGCCCACAACTGCTTCGTTAGGAACAAGTGGGTCACGAGTCTTGTGAATAAATGCGATTGGGCATCCACCGAGAAGTTCTGACCAGCGCTCTGCAACGCGAACCCGTCCTGAATCTGGAGAAACGATTGTCAATGAATTGCGATCGACTTTGCTGCCGACGTAATCAGCGAGCATTGGAAGTGCGAACAAGTGATCGACAGGACCGTCGAAGAATCCTTGAATCTGTGATGTGTGAAGGTCAACGACCATCAAACGATCTGCGCCTGCAGTCTTAAAGAGATCTGCCATCAAGCGAGCTGTGATTGGCTCGCGACCGCGTGACTTTTTATCTTGTCGTGCATAGCCGTAGAAAGGTGTAACAACAGTGATGCGCTTGGCCGATGCGCGCTTGAGGGCATCGACCATGATGAGCTGTTCCATGATCTGCTTATTAATTGGAACTGCATGTGACTGGATTACGAATGCATCGCAACCACGGACTGATTCTTCAAAACGAACAAAGATTTCGCCATTAGCAAAGTCGTAGGCAGATGTTGGAGTAAGTGGAATACCGAGTTCTTCAGCGACGGCTTGTGATAGCTCTGGAAATCCGCGGCCAGAAAATAGACGGAGTTTCTTCTCTGACGATAAACGGATTTCGCTCACGAGTATCAGCCTTCCTGGTCGTTACTTGGAGCTGAAGCTGCTGCTTCAGCTGACTTGGTGCCTGGGCGCTTACGCAGAACCCAACCTATAACATTTCGTTGGCGAGCTCGACCAACGCCTATCGCGCCGGCAGGTACATCTTCAGTAATAACAGATCCTGCAGCTGTATAGGCGCCATCTCCAATAGTGACTGGGGCAACAAGCATGCTGTCGCTACCAATACGAACATGATCGCCGACATTGGTGTGATGCTTTTCTACACCGTCGTAATTAACAAAGATTGTTGCAGCTCCGATATTGGTGCCTTCACCAATTGAGGCATCTCCAACGTATGAAAGATGTGGAACCTTAGATCCTTCGCCGACAGTTGCATTCTTCATCTCAACGAAAGCACCTGCGCGAGTATTGGCGGCCAAGTTTGTTCCGGCTCTCAGATAAGTAAATGGGCCAACTGATGCGTTCTCGCCAATCACAGCGGAAGTCGCGTAAGACTCTTTAATCTCTGCACCATTTGCAACAGTGCAATCCACCAAAGTTGTACGTGGTCCGATAATTGCACCAGCACCAATTGTTGATTCGCCACTAATTGCAGTGCCTGGAAGCAGTGTGACATCTTGAGAAATCGTTGAGGTTGCATCCACCCATGTTGATGCTGGATCCACGATGGTGACACCGCTGCGCATCAGCTTCTCATTGATTCGATCGCGCAGAAGAGCTGCAGCTTCCGCAAGCTGCACGCGGTCATTGACACCGAGAGTTTCAGTGAAATCTTCAATACAGACAGCTGCAATCTTGCCGCCTTCGTTGCGAAGGATTTCAATAACATCAGTGAGATAGAGCTCGCCTTGAGCATTGTCATTGCGAAGCTTTCCAATAGCACCGGCAAGCTTTACTGCATCAAATGCATAGACACCCGAGTTGATTTCTTCGATTGCCTTTTCAAATTCGTCGGCATCTTTCTCTTCAACTATGCGCACGAGAGAGTCGTCATCGCCACGGATGATGCGGCCATAGCCAGTTGGATCTGGGTGTTCTGCCGTCAGAACAGAGGCGGTAAAACCGCCTGCGTGGTGGCCTTCGAGAAGCTGCGCCAGGGATTCACCGGTCAACATCGGAGTATCGCCGGCCAAGATCAAAATTGTGCCCGATGGCTTGAGGTCAGCGAGCGCCAACTGTGCCGCATGGCCTGTTCCTCCGCGGTGTTCTTGGAAAACTGTGGTGACCTTTGGGGCAATCGCAGCGATGTGTTCTTCGACCTTCTCGCGACCTGAACCGACCACAACACGAACATGCTTTGGAGTGAGAGTTTCAACTGCTGCAAGAACATGGCCGAGAAGTGATCGACCTGCGATTTCGTGGAGGACCTTGGGTCTCTGCGATTTCATTCGCGTACCTTCGCCCGCAGCAAGAATGACTACGGTTTCAAGGCTCATGGTGGCAGTCTACTTGCTCTGCCTTATTTTGCGGATATGGCTCCGCCACCAGGTATCGATCCTGGACCCTGGGCTTCAAAGGCCCATGTGCTAGCCACTACACAATGGCGGAACCTATATTCTCCCTTATCACCGCCTGACTTTCCAAACTGAGGGCCATTAAAGATTGATTCATATAGCCTTGCCCGCATGGAGAATAACCGCGACGAGGTCGACAGACTTATCGCCGCATGGAAGCGCGAACGTCCCGATGCTGATCTCTCCCCTTTAGCAATCCTGAGTCGCATCACTCGAATCTCGCGCCATCTCGATTTGGCTCGCAGAGATGCATTTGCCGACCTAGAAACATGGGGCTTCGATGTGCTTGCTGCTCTGCGTCGCGCAGGCACGCCACACACGTTGTCTCCAAGTCAATTGATGCAAGAAACAATGGTCTCTAGCGGCACCATGACAAATCGCCTAGATCGTCTAGAAGAGCTCAAACTCATTACGCGTCAACCGGATCCCAGCGATGGACGAGGATCTTTAGTTTCTTTGACTGCACTCGGAATGAAGAAAGTTGATGTAGCCCTCGATCACTTGATTGAAAACGAGCGCACATTCTTAACCGATTTGAATAAAAACGAACAAGCAGCACTTGCAGATTTACTGAGCAGACTGGCTGCAAATTTCGATATCGAAACAGATTAGTTGCTTGTGGGATTCCTGTGAATCCTGGAGTTGAGCGTAAAGCATCGAGATTTGAAGTTGCCGGTGTATTCCACCCTCTATACCTTCCTCAGTAACTAATCGAGGAGGATGTTATGAAGGTTGTAAGAAAGTCTCTCGCTCTATCAGTGATTGCTGGACTCTTGGCCGCTAGTCCTGCAGTTGCTGATTCTGCCAAGCCAGGGCAGAGCATGACTCACATTAAAACCATTGCAGGAATCTCTGCCCTTCTAGAGAACTCAAATGTCATTCTCTATCTGCAAGGCGGTGCAACATCCGCAATCATGGGTGAATCTATTGCATCAGCAGATGGCCGCTATGTTTTTCATATTCCCTTGACTGCAAAGAAGACAACTCTCGAACACCTTGGCAGCAACATCGTTTTCTTTAATACTGCCAACAATAAGCAGGTACAGCTGCGCAATCCGGTCATCAATCTCTCTACAGGTGAAGTAACTGCAACAATTACCCAGGCAGAGAACAAATCACTCAAGGTATTTTCAATTACAAACCTCGCTGATTTAAAGGCAAAGAACACTGATGATCGCAGCGCCCGCACTCGTGCAACTGCATATGCTGGCGCCAATCTCGCCCTCGCACCAGGGATTGCGCAATCACTTAATGCACTGCTCGAGCTACCAGCTGGAACAATTCCGGATGCAGCTAATTTCGCAACCGCCGATCTGACCATCTATAGCAAGCTGGTGAAGAAGTAATGGTTGATCCAGTCTCACGACGCACATTTCTAGCGGGTGTGTGTGGAGTAGCCTTCTCCGCTATTCCCACACTCTCCGCAGATGCAGCCAGTGCGGTAAAGAAATTGCCGAATGGAAAGCTCTCTGTGAATCTAAAAAATCTTCCTGCCTTAGCTGCCGTCGGAAGTTCTGTGCGAATCGGAAACCTTAAAGGCAAGCCGGTTGCACTTACGAAGACCGGTCCCACATCTTTTGTCGCCTTCTCATTGATCTGTCCTCACCAAGGTGTGACGGTCATCAAAGACGGCGATAAATGGATATGTGATGCCCATGGCTCGCAATTTGAAGCAAACGGTGACCTCAACCTTGGACCTGCAACAACAGGTCTACCTCGCATTCCTGCGAAGTTTTCAAAGGGACAAGTGGTTATCGGTTAAGGGTTAGATAACGCGTGCGCCATGCACCGGACCGGTTGCGCGTGCAACGCTGCCAACAACTCCACTTGCAGTAAGAGCTACCGCTAAATCAAGGCCTGCTTCTTCATCAGCAACGAGAAATGCCACAGTCGGTCCAGATCCAGAAACGATTGCCCCGAGCGCTCCATAGTCACGACCTACCTCAAGTACAAGCGATAGCGCAGGTCGAAGAGAGCATGCAGGATTTTGAAGATCGTTAGAGAGTGATTTTCCCACCAACGCTGGGTCGCCAGATAGCAGCGCTTGCATCAGTGCATCACTGACTTTTGGATCAGCAACTTCAAGTTCTGCTCGCATGCGATCACACTCGGCATAGACGGCAGGAGTTGAAAGTCCGACGGTGGAGAGCGCGAATACCCAGTGATAGGTACCGCGTGACAGTGCTGCTGTCAGTTGATCTCCACGACCTGTTCCAACCGCTGTTCCGCCTGCAATCATGAAGGGAACATCGCTGCCGAGTTGGCTGCCGAGTTCTAGAAGTTCTTCTCGTGTTGCATCTAATTTATAGAGCGCATCCATCGCAACCAGAGTCGCTGCAGCATCAGCAGATCCGCCGGCCATGCCACCCGCAACAGGAATCGATTTCTTGACTTCGATATGAACGTCAACATCGAGATCAAACTTTTCGCCAATCAGCTGTGCAGCTTTTACGGCCAGGTTGGAGCCATCTTCTGGAACCCCATATGTCTGCTCGCCGGTGATAGAGATGGTTACGCCACTACCTGCATGGGACTTTGTAAGTGTGACATCGTCAAAGATAGAGACTGCCTGAAAGACTGAGACGAGATTGTGATAACCATTTGCCTCACGTGGGCCAACAGATAACTGCAAATTGACCTTTGCAGGCACTCGCACTGTTACTGAATTAAGAGGCACCTTATGACCCTACCGCTATCTCGTGTTGGGCGATAGCGACGAAGCTTTCGATTTCCAGTGCTTCTCCACGCAAAGTTGCATCGATACCGGCTGCCTGAAGAACTTCTTCAGCCGGTGCTGATCCGCCGTAGCGTGATGAGAGTGCAGATCTCAGCATTTTGCGGCGTTGAGCAAAGGCAAGGTCAATGATTTCAAAGGTGCGCTTACGGAGTGCTTCGTCGCCAGGAGTCGCGCGGCGAGTAAAGGCAACGAGCTTTGATTCAACATTAGGTACCGGCCAAAAGATCTGTCGCGAAACAACGCCAGCGCCTGTGACATCAGCCCACCATGCTGCTTTAACGCTGGGGACTCCGTACTCTTTTGTTGAAGGTTTTGCGGCAAGGCGATCGGCAACTTCTGCCTGCACCATAACAACGCCGGTGCGTAGCGTTGGAAATATCTCCAACATATGCAGAAAGACTGGGACAGAGACGTTGTAAGGCAAGTTTGCAATAAGAACAGTGGGGTCGATTGGTAGCGAATCAATCTGCAACGCGTCTTTATTGATAACTGTTAACTTCTCAGGATTATCAGAATGCTTTGCAGCGGTGATAGGCAACTGTTCGGCAAGGCGCTTATCTATTTCAACAACAACAACGGCCTTGGCCTCTTGCATCATCGCAAGGGTTAATGATCCGAGGCCTGGTCCGATCTCGAGCGCAACATCATCAGGCTGCACACCAGCGGTGCGGACAATCTTCAGACATGTATTGCCATCATGAACAAAGTTCTGCCCTAAAGACTTTGATGGTTTGAGATCGAGCGCTGCTGCGAGCTCGCGGATCTCTGCTGCACCGAGAAGGCTCATGCAAAAGATCCAAAGACGCGCTCGGTGTTCTTGGAGAGTGCGTCACAGAGTTGCGCTAAATCTTCTCCACGCTCTGCAGCCATCGCTCGCACAATCGTTGGAATCTGCGCAGGAGTGTTCTGCATTCCGCGGTGTGGAGTTGGCGCCAAGAATGGTGAATCCGTCTCGACTAGCAATTGGTCGTGTGGCACAAGCTTCACCGCTTCGCGAAGGGCTGGCGCATTCTTAAAGGTCATCGTGCCGGCAAAAGAGAGGATGTAGCCGCGTTCGATGCAGACCTTGGCCATCTCAACATCGCCGGAGAAGCAGTGAAAGACCGTCTTTTCCGGGGCACCGACTTCTAGTAATACAGAGAGAACATCGTCGTGTGAATCACGATCATGAATCACCAGCGCTTTGTTGGTCTTCTTCGCCATCTCTATATGCCACTTAAATGACTCTTGTTGTACACCGCGAAGTTCAGGCGGCGTGCGAAAGTAATCCAAACCAGTCTCGCCGATTGCGCGCACGCGTGGCATATGTGCAAGTTTTTCAATAATTGCTAAATCTGCTTCGAGATTCTCAACAACGGGCGCTTCATTTGGATGAAGAGCAACTGCGGCTAATACCTGGCCCGGGTAGAGATCTGCTAAAGCTGCGCACCACTGTGATTGCTCTGCTGAATATCCCACTTGCACCACGCGATCAACGCCCACAGATTTTGCTTCATCAAGGATGCGACGAACTGATTCAGAATCAGGCGCATCATTAGTGACAATCTCAAGGTGTGCATGCGCATCTGCAACAGGAACCGGAAGTGGCTCTGGTAGAGGCGCGAACTCTCGATCGATATCGCGGTTGTGGCGATCAGCCATAAAGAATTATTCCTTCACCTCAAGGCGTGGGAATAACACTGGAGTCTTTGTGACAGTTGCACCTTGTGGAAGTTGTCCCCACTTGGCGACGTTCTCAATCTTCTGTGCACCGATTTCACCGAGTGATGCTTTAGCGCCAAGTGATTCCCAGAGAATCTCTGTCGTTGCTGGCATAACTGGGTGAAGCAAGATTGCTAGCGCGCGAAGAGATTCGGCGGTGTTGTAGAGAACATCTTCCAATGTCTTCTGGTTTGCAGGATCCTTAGCGAGAATCCATGGCTCTTTAATAGTGACAAAGCCGTTGACTTGCTTGCAGAAATCCATGATTGCGTTGATGCCGCCCTGGAAATCAAGTGCCTCCATAGCTTTATCGGCATCTGCGACAGTCTTCTTCAACGATGCTGAAAGTTCAGAATCTTCAGCAACTGCTGGAAGCACTCCACCACAGTACTTTTCGACCATCGCTGCCAGGCGGGAAGCGAGGTTTCCAAAGTCATTTGCCAGTTCTGATGTATATCGAGCGCTCATATCTTCCCAAGAGAAAGAGCCATCGCTACCAAATGGAATGGCACGTAGGAAGTAATAACGGAATGCATCAACACCAAAGTGATCGGTGATTTGTGATGGTGCAATACCGGTGAGCTTCGACTTAGACATCTTCTCGCCACCGACGAGCAACCACCCATGAGCAAAGACTTTCTTCGGGACTTCAAGTCCGGCAGCCATCAACATAGCTGGCCAGATAACAGCGTGGAATCGCAAGATGTCTTTTCCAACAAGGTGAACATCTGCTGGCCAAGTCTGTGCGAACTTCTTTCCGCCTTCCGATGATGGATCATCAGTCAGACCAACTGCAGTTGCATAGTTAAGAAGCGCATCGAACCAGACATATACAACTTGATCAGTATCCCACGGGACAGGAACTCCCCAATCGAAAGTCGAACGCGAAATCGAAAGATCGCGAACGCCGCCTTCAAGAAAAGCTACGACTTCATTACGTGCAGATTCAGGCTGGCATGCATCTGGGTTCGTTTTATAGTGATCAAGAAGTGGTTGTGCGAATTCAGATAATTTAAAGAACCAGTTGGTCTCTTTAACATTTTCCACTGGCTTGCTGTGAATCGGACAGAGATTTCCTTCAAGCAAATCACCTGGCAACTTAAATTCTTCGCAGCCTACGCAATATGGACCTTCGAAATCACCCTGATAGATAAAGCCTTTATCTTTGAGCGATGTCAGGAACTTCTGCACGCGATCCATATGGCGATCTTCAGTCGTACGAATGAAATCATCGTTTGCGATATTGAGCGCGCGCCAGTTTGGCTTCCACGCCTCTTCCACCAACTTATCTGCCCATGCTTGTGGCGCTACGCCATTTGCTTCAGCGGTGCGCATGACTTTCTGGCCGTGCTCATCTGTTCCGGTTAGAAACCAGACGGCTTCGCCGCGTTGACGATGCCAACGAGTAAGGACATCACCGGCAACTGTTGTGTAGGCATGGCCAATGTGTGGAGCATCGTTGACGTAGTAAATCGGAGTCGTCAGATAGAAAGACTTCATCTGCGAATTCTAATTGGTCTTCTTATCCTCAACTACCGCGGCATAGACCAGCTTCTTGGGTAGATCGAGCTCTTGAGCCACAGTTGCGATAGCTGCTTTGCGATCCATTCCGGCAGCTTCAAATTCCCGGACTCGAGCCACCATCTGGGAATTGGTTGCTGCCTCAGTGCCCACTTCAACGCCTGCAAAGACGAGAGTAATTTCTCCGAGAACTTCGTGGCTCTCCGCCCATGTGACGAGCTGATCGAGCGTGCCTCGAATCGTCTCTTCATAGGTCTTGGTCATCTCGCGGCAGATTGCTCCTAATCTGTCACCACCGAGAATAGATGCTGCATCGGAGAGTGATTCCAATAAGCGGTGAGGTGCCTCAAAGACGACCATGGTGCGCTCTTCAAAACGAAGCGATTCATAAAAAGTAATGCGCGCACCAGATGTACGAGGTGCAAAACCTTCAAAGGTAAATCGATCAGTCGGAAGTCCGCTGAGAGCAATCGCCATAGTTGGTGCACTTGGACCAGGAATGACGTGCACTTCAAGCTTCTCTGCAATCGCATCGCGCATTAATCGAAATCCGGGGTCGCTAATTGTTGGCATTCCTGCATCGGATACAACAACAACATTCTTGCCTTCTCGAAGTGCAATCAATAACTCTCGAGTGCGATCGGTCTCGTTGCCTTCAAAGAATGAAAGTACCTTTGCTGTAAAGGTCGCTTGAATATCTGAGGCAAGGCGGTGAAAGCGGCGCGAATCTTCTGCGGCAATAATCTCTGCGTTTTCGATTGCTGCTTTAAGTCGCGGGCTCGCATCGAGCGGATTTCCGAGAGGCGTCGCTGCGAGGGTGAGTGCCATATGAGTATCTTCGCATATTCTTAACTCATGATTGTTGCTATCGCCCCTGTGCTCATTGCGTTGGCCTCATTCTTTCTACGTATCTTCAATCTTGCATCAATCAAGTCGATGATCTTCGATGAGGTCTACTACGTCGATGGCGCGCGTGACTTGATTAAGTATGGAGTTGAAGTCACTGGTGCAGATCCCGAATTTGTCGTACATCCACCTGTTGGTAAGTGGTTGATTGCATCGGGAATCAAGGTATTTGGCGATAATCCATTGGGATGGCGCTTTACTACAGCGCTTCTTGGATCTGTAATGATTCTTGTTATCGCTCTAATCGCGCATCGACTCTTTTACTCACCAGTGCTGACTGCACTTGCTGCAGCTTTAATGGCCGTAGATGGATTAGCTCTCGTTCATTCACGTACTGCTCTGCTCGATAACTTTCTCGCCTTCTTTATTCTCGTTGCCACCCACTTCTTTATCTCTCGAAAGTATTGGTGGAGCGGTGCCTTCCTAGGATTAGCGCTGGCAACAAAATGGAGCGCGCTCTACTTCATCCTGGTATTTGGTCTCATCGCGCTCTATCGCGCATTCAACCACCACACAGGTCGCGATCTCATTCGTCCAACGCTCTCACGTATGGGTGCATTTGGGTTGCTGCCAATTTTCATCTACATCACTTCGTGGTGGGGTTGGTTTGCATCTGACCGCGGATGGGATCGTGCGCATTCTTCAAACCCCATCTCTTCATTCATCTTCTATCACCAAGAGATGTTGAACTTTCATACGGGGTTGGTAGAGAAGCATCCATATCAAGCAAATCCTTGGTCATGGTTGATTATGGGAAGGCCTACTAGCTTCTTCTATGAAACACCAAAGTCATGTGGAGCGGATTCTTGCTCACAAGAAGTACTTGCGCTCGGTACACCATTCCTATGGTGGGCAGGAACAATCGCAGTTGCAGTAGTTCTTGGATTTTGGATTCGTTCTCTCATCAATAAATCTTTTGACCCTGCAGTTACCATAATTACCGCAGGATTAGCAGCTGGATATCTGCCATGGTTCTTCTTTCAACAGCGCACAGTCTTCTCGTTCTATGCGATTGTCTTCGAACCATTTGTAATTCTTGCACTTGTCTATTGCGCGAAGCTCTTCCTGACGTCACAGCGTCGCAAGAGTGAACGTGCATATCTCTATGCGGAAATTGCAGTACTCACGGCGTTTATTATGATTGCAATTAACTTCATCTACTTCTTACCGCTTTATTTAGGGCAGGTAATTCCATACGAGACATGGCATGCCCATATGTGGTTCGAGAGCTGGATTTAAAGATCGTTTTACTGATTTGCGGCGCGGTTAATGCGCAGACGCTCAACAGCTTCCTCAGCCAACTGCTGATCAAAGATTTCATCGCGCGAAGGCGCTGCTGCTGCAAGTGCTGCACGCTCGAGCGCCTCTTGCTCATCGCTCCACTTACCTGGTTCAGTCAAATCAATGACGCGCTTTGGCTGAATCGCCTTTGGTGCAGTGACATAGGTAGGTAGTGGCACTTCGTTTGGCTGCCACTCGGCACGAGCTGCTGCAGTGCCCTTAGGCAAGATTGTGACGCCAGTGAGCTCGCGCTCCGCAAATGGAATCCAGTGTTCTGTAGAAACTTTTGGAGCAATTACATCTTGCAAGTTTGTATGTGAAACACCTTCAGTGCGGCGATGTAGTTGATCCATGCGACGATGCTGGATTGCCTCAGCGTTTGCTTGGCGGCGTACATGTGCGATGTAGATAATCAAACCTGTAATCGGAAGCAAAATTGCTGTCGCTGCGATTGTGTTCATGGCTACTCCTACAACGGTTGAGATAAAAGTAAGTAAGATGATTGAGAAGATGATGCGGCGACGTAGAAGTTGCTGTGCAGCTCGTGCAACGCGATCGACATCGGTGTAAATAACACCACTTCCGATTTTCGCACCTGGCGTGTTTCCGGCGACTGCACGGAGCGCGCTCTTGTAGCTCTCGACATGCTTTCCTGAGAATTCATTCTTGTTATGTATCCAGCGAGGCAAGAAATAGGCAACCCACATGCCCACAATTGCTAGATAGATAATTCCCGACGCCATGATGAGCCAAGATTAGTTGGGCGAGCGTAAAACCCTTGGGATTTGCGTGGGGTTTATTTCACCAAATCGTTTACTTTTACAAATGATTTATGGTCCCGCCAAGCCCCTGCGATATGCAGAAATTCCGACCGGTCGCTCTCAAAGGTATAGCCAGCTTTTTCAGCTACCCGGATTGATGCTGCATTTTCGGGGCGGATATTGATTTCAATGCGATGAAGGCCAAGGGCGTCGAAACCAAAGCGGGTCACTGCATTGACCGCATCGGTGGTAAATCCGCGGCCTGCATAATTCTTATCAATCCAATAACCAATGTGGGCGCCGCGGAGAGCGCCATAGATAACTCCGCCCATCGTGATCTGGCCAACGAGGTTTCGCTCATGCCAGATCATGAATGAATATGAGCGACCTGCACGGGCTTCATGATTGAGGGCCCGGACCATCGAGAAGAAGGAGGGGCGCTTAGTGAGGAATTCGCTTGCAGGAGCGCCAACGGGAGTCTGTGGAAGTGTGGCCTCCCACGGTGCGAGCCACTCTCTATTTTCAGCGCGCACCCGATTCCACTGGGATTTATCTGAGAGCTTTGGTGGACGAAGTTCGATCTGCTCACCGTGGAGAGTTATCGGCCACATATCTTTAAATATAGCGGCGTTCGAGAACTACGACTGTTACTTCAGCACCTGCGGCAACATCAGCATCACCTTCTGGAACAGCGATAAAGGCATTGGCATCAGACAAAGTTGCCTGCTCATCTTGTGATCCAAGCGGAGTGACAGACTTTCCATCTTCGCTGAGAACGCCTCGAATATATGAGCGCACTCCAGATGTTGAGGAAAGCCCCTTTTCTAAACGTGCCTTTACAGATGGGCGATGAATTGTTGACGCGCCCAACATCGTGCGAATCATCGGGCGCACTAGAAGTTCGAATGAGATGTAAGCGGCGATTGGGTCGCCAGGAAGTGTGACTACAGGGACTTTATCTGGGCCAATGGTGCCAAAGTTATGACGGCCGCTGGAATCGATTGCGATTTCAACCTCAGTGATATCTCCGAGCTGGCGCAAAGTGCGAGTAATCAAATCGAATGAATCATCGTGGCGCTCTCCGCTAATGATGACCAAGTCTGCGCGGACCAATTGATCTTCAATCGCATCCTTGAGCTGATCCTCATTCTCAGGGATAGAGTGCACGCGATATGCGACAGCGCCTGTTTCGCGAACAGCTGTCGTGAGAAGCCATGAATTTGTTTCGTACTCTTCATCGCCAGTTAGATCTAATCCCGGTTCCACTAAATCTGGACCAGCTGAGATAACAACGACTCGTGGGTGTGGTCGAGTTGGCAAATGATCCAAGCCGATAGATGCGGCCAGGCCAATCTGCGTTGAGCGAATTCGGCTACCTGCCTTCATGACAAGACGTTCTCCAGCATAAATATCTTCAGCGAGAGTCGCGCCATGTGCATCGAGAAGTGGCATATCGAAAGGTTCGAGCGGGGTGCAGAGATTTAAGAGTGAGGTAAGTACCTCATCAACGCGCACACGATCGGACATAGACAGTAACCTTACTTGTTGAGAGCATATTTATAGGGGATTTCCATGGTTACTAGTCGCGCAGAAATGAAAGAGAGTTTGCGACGTCGCCTGCGCGCACAACGCGAAGAACGTTATATAGAACACAACTTGTTGCATCTCTTAGAAATACCAGAGATTTCACGGGCGCATGTCATCGCTTCATATTATTCATACGGTACAGAGCCAAGCACTATCGCACTCAATCGCGCAATTATTGCTTCAGGAAAAACCCTGATTCTCCCTCGCATCAATAGCAATCACATTGAATGGGTAGATTGGAATGGGACTGCAGAAACTTTGCAAGAAAATGGAAAATTCACAGAACCCACCGGCCCAGTTTTTACGAAACTAGATTCAATTGATGTTGTTTTAGTCCCCGCCCTTGCCATTGATCCTGATGGTTATCGCCTAGGACAAGGTGGGGGTTATTACGACCGTGCACTTCCATTACTGCGCGCCCATAAGCATGGTGTTGTCTACTCATACGAACGTATGGAGCATGACCTTCCTCGCGAACCATGGGATATCGCAATGGATAGCTGGTAATTAAGGAAGATTGCGCGCAACAACGATGCGCTGAATCTGATTAGTACCCTCGTAGATCTGAGTTAACTTGGCATCTCGCATCATGCGCTCGACGGGATAGTCACTAACGTAGCCGTAACCACCTAGAACCTGTACGGCATCAGTCGTAACTTTCATAGCAACGTCAGTTGCAAGAGTCTTGCACGCAGCTGAGTAGAACTTTAGGTCAGGATCATTGCGCTCAGACTTTGCGGCCGCTGCATAAGTGAGTTGGCGAGCAGATTCAATTGCGATTGCCATATCTGCCAACATAAATTGAACGCCTTGGAAATCAAAAATCTCCTTGCCAAACTGCTTGCGCTCATGTGAATACTTCTTTGCCGCATCGAATGCACCCTGCGCCAGACCGAGTGCCTGCGCCGCAATAGTGATGCGGGTGTGATCCAAGGTATCCATTGCGAGTGCAAAGCCCTTACCGATTTCAGAGATGCGGCGATCATCGCCAATAGTGACATTGTCGAAGTAGACCTCACGCGTCGGTGAACCACGGAAACCCATCTTCTTCTCAGGTGCTCCAAATGAAATTCCTGGATCTGACTTTTCTACAACAAACGCAGTGATGCCCTTGGAACCAAGAGTTGGGTCTGTCTGCGCAATAACTGTATAGAACTCTGATTCACCAGCGTTAGAGATCCATTTCTTGCTGCCATTAATCACCCAGTTATCACCGACGCGCTCTGCCTTTGTCTTCAGTGATGCAGCGTCAGAACCTGCTTCAGATTCAGAGAGGCAGTATGAAAATCCTTTTCCTTTTGCTAACTGTGGAAGCCACTTATTTTTCTGTTCTGTACTTCCTCCAAGGATCAGCGGAAAGGAACCCAATTTGTTTACCGCTGGAATCAATGATGCCGATCCACATACCCGAGCTACTTCTTCAATGATGATTACCATCGCAAGTGCATCTGCACCATCACCACCATTTTCGGTAGGAACATGTGCTGCAAATAGTCCATTCTTTACAAGTACATCATGCGCCTCTTGCGGATAACGATGATCTTCGTCTACCGCTTGGGCAAAAGGTGCGATCTCTTTCTCGGATAACGCTCGCACTGAATCACGTAGATCTTTGTATTCAGATGGAAGTACAAATACATCCTTGAGCGTCATTGTTTCTCTCCCTTGAGATTGCGCTTGTTAAGAGTATCGAGATATGCGTTGTATTGCGCGAGTTCATCAGGCTCACCCATTGCAGCAAGTCGTGCCTCATTGCGATCAATGCGCACAGTCTCGCGCTTATCGTCGCGAACCCACAAGATAAAGGTGGCAATGAGGGCCAAAATAATCGGAATCTCGCCCATCGCCCAGCCAATCGTTCCGCCTCTATTCTGATCGAGGAGCAGGTCAGGTAGCCATGAAGTATTGAGTGAACCGTAGTAACCGCCATCTATCAGTGTGGTTTCTGACATCAGTGCAACTGAAAAGAAGGCGTGCAGGCTCATAGCCCCGAAGAGAATCACAATGCGCACAATGTGCGGATATTTACGTGGGTTGGGATCGATTCCAATAATGACGTGGAAGAACAGGAATCCAGCAAGAATAAAGTGAATATTCATGAGGAGATGGCCAGCATGGTTGCCCATGAGATTTCCAAATAAGTCAGTGAAATAGAGGACAAAGAGCGAACCATCAAAGAGTGCGAGTGCAGTCACGGGGTTGGTGAGAATTACTGAATATCGAGAATGCAATGCAGTCAAGGCGAGTGCGCGCACGCCACGTTCCTCTGAATTGCGACCTTGAGGCAAGGTACGAAGTGCCAACGTGATCGGTGCACCTAGCACCAATCCAATTGGTGCAATCATTCCTAGCAACATATGCGCCATCATGTGATATTCAAAAGAGAAGAGTGCATAGACACCAAGGCCACCTGATGTGGCGAAATCAATCAGTGCGATTCCTGATGCAAATGCAATCGTGCGCCCTACTGGCCAACTATCTCCCCGCGATTTCAAGACTGAGACACCCTTGATATAAAGAGCGACTGCAGTAATCAAGAGTGCAATCATCAAAGCATCAGGGTTGTAGAGCTTTAATACATTTATTATCGATGGTCGCGGAGGCGTAGGCATTCCTACAATCAATTGTGCTTCAGTGAGGTTTGAGGTGTCGCCAGTGGGTGGTTGGATCTGGGATAACCAACTTCCCATCAAGACAACTGCGGTCATCACCATGGCTTCTACTGAGATCAAACGAAGCAATTCCTGAAGTCGCATTTCATCTCGTGAAGCAAGAGCTTTGCGGTTGGCATAGCCCATAGCAAATAGCGCGATGGTCAAAATTACTTTTGCAATTACTACATATGCGTATTGCGTATTCCATGCACTGGCATTATTCAAGCGAGTCCAAGCAGTTGCGACGCCGCTGAAAACAACTGCTATCGCTGCCCACAGCGCCAATACAGAGAAGCGATATAGGGCGGTGATGCGCTCATCTTTGGGAATAAAGAGAATTCCTGCCAGGCCTCCAACCCACAAGGAGAGTGCGACAACGTGAGTAACCAGGGCACCAATAGCCAAACTGTGCGATCCATTGGAAGCCGCATGGCTCTGGAAAATTGGAGCAATCAGTGAGAGCAGTGCGATTCCAGTAAGAATAACGAGTGGAATTACCCGCTTAATGAGTGGCAGGGCCAAGGTAAGGATTGCAAGTCCAATCATCTGGAAGAACATCGACTTTCCGAGATTGGTTTGAGTTAAATACGAATTGAGTGTGGTGCTGTCGAGAGTTTCGCCATTGAGAATGTCACGAACTTTAAAGATAACTGCAAAAAAGGATGTTAGAAACCAGAGCATCGCTAATAATGAGGATTTTTTCTTTACCGCAATTGCAGAAGCGGTGAGTGCGCCGCCATTATTCACAATCAGAAGCGATGCCGCCAAAAGTGTTCCAATTGTTGCAAAGGCGAGTAGATAGAACGCGCCTTGATTAAAAATCATTTCTCGCTATATAACTTTCGAGCGTAGCGAGCGAGCGCAACTGTGACGACTAAGGCTGCGAGTAAGAGTCCAAGAACGAAGATTGTTGTCCCTGCATTGTTGCCAGATGGTGCTGGAACTTTCGTTGGTTCTGGGGCAACAGTGGCAACGACAGTTGGTTCAGCAAAATTGAAAGTGAATGAACCTGAGAGTGGAACATCATTTTCTGCCAGGAGTGTGTAGGTCACGGTATAAATTCCAGAACGTACAAAGTTCTTTAGGCCAACAACTGCATCTGTTCCTGCAATCGTCAGAGTTCCATCATCGACACGGATTCCTGAAGGATCTGTGACAACGACTTCGCTGCCAGCGTCCATCAACGGGAGCTCGGTTGTGATCGTCACGGCACTAGGAGCTGCCTCAAGTGATTGGCCTGAAGTTGGACTAGTTGAGACAAGGGTGTTTGCGCTGGCTACAGGAGAAATCAGCAGGCCGAGTGCGATAACCGCGAAACCAAACACCTTTTTCATGAAGCCCCCCGTATGAGTTAATTCGCACCTATCGTCTCACTTCTTTAGACTGTGGCACTAGTCCTACGCGATAGAAGAAAGGTCACATCTGATGCCTACATATCAATATGCATGCAGCGCCTGCGGCCACGCCTTTGAGGCATTTCAAACTTTTAGCGAAGATGCCCTTACCGAGTGCCCGCAATGCAAGGGCGAGGTCAAGAAGGTCTATGGGAACGTCGGGGTTGTCTTTAAAGGCTCTGGTTTCTATAAGACGGACTCTGCGCCAAAGTCTTCTTCGAGCGACTAATTCAATGGCCTCGAGCCATGTGAATTCAAAGGCTAGTCGCCGTGATGAGGAGGGCGATCGCCCTTAATCTCTGCTTCACGAGCTGAATCTGCGTTCTGATCTTCACGAGGGTCGCGTTCATCATCAGTTGTGACGGGAAAGATATCGCTCATAGTCCTTTACGCCCCTTTCGAACGAGAAGTCTTAAGTCTACTCCTGCATACTTCAACCATGTTTGAAAAACTTGGTCACTTCGCCGTCCGCCGCAAGAAGATTGCAGTAATCCTCTTCATTATCGCCACATTGGTTGCAGGTGGAGTGGGAGCACAGGTCTTTAACCGACTTGATTCAGGCGGATACTCGATCGCATCAAGTGATTCATACAAGGTCTACACCTACATCAAAGACACTCTCAAAGAATCAGATCCTGCGATTGTCGTGATGGTCGATGCAGGAACAACTGTTGATGATCCTGCCGTTGCCGCTCGCGCAATCGCGCTTGAGAAGAAGATGGCGACTGAAGATGGCGTGTCCAAGACTCTCTCATATTGGTCTTCAGGTGGAGCGCCCTCTCTCAAATCTAAAGATGGCAATGCTGCATATATTTTGATTTATGGAGATGGCGAAGCATTTAGTCCTAAGAGCCAAGAGCTCGGAAGCATCTTCCAGAAAAATTACGATGGCAAAGTCGATGGCTTCACTCTTTATTCCGGCGGCTTCGGAGTTATCGGAAACGCCATCACAGAGAAGATTGGAAAAGACCTCAAGCTCTCGGAATCAATTTCGATTCCACTGACATTTATCTTGCTCGCATTTGTCTTTGGTGCTCTCGCAGCATCTGCAATGCCTCTGATTGTCGGAGTCTTCGCGATTCTCGGCGCATTCTTTATCTTGTATTTGCTCACTCTCTTCACTGATGTAAGCGTCTACGCCCTTAATCTCACAACAGGTATGGGGCTTGGACTCGGTATTGATTACGCGCTCTTGATGGTCAACCGCTTCCGGGAAGAGCTCCATCACGGCAAGAGCGTTGAGGATTCCATCGTAAATATGATGGCAACGGCCGGAAAGACCGTCTTTTACTCAGGTCTTACTGTGCTCGTGACTTTGATGTCACTGATCTTCTTCCCACTTCCATTCCTTAAATCATTTGGATATGCAGGTGTATCCGTCGTTGCACTTGCTGTCGTCGGAGCACTGTGCGGATTGCCACCCATCCTTGCGATGGTTGGGCACAAAATTGATAAGGGCGTCGTGCGCCGTAGCGCAATTACACCTAAGGAAGATGGTCGCTGGGCTGACACAGCGCGCTTTGTGATGCGGCGTCCTGTTGCAGTGACAGTGCTCTCGCTTATCTTCTTAGGGATCCTCGCATCACCATTGACTGCAGTTAAGTTCTCTCAAACAGATTCACGCACACTTCCCGCTTCAAATCCGGCAGCGATAGCAACGGCTACTCAAGCAGAACGCTTCCCAGGTCAGACCGGAAATCCTGTTGAAATTATTATTCCTAACGGTGTGACCAAGAGCGCTGAAGTAACTACATACCTTGCACAGGTTTCCAAAGTTGATGGAATCGTCCTGGTCAATCCTGCACGTCCGTACGGTGATGACCTACGTGTAACTGCAATTCATTCAATGTTGCCGCGTTCACCAGAAGCGCAGAACTTGATTCATGAACTCCGCGATATTCAGGCACCTGCGGGCACCATCATCGGTGGAGTTGCAGCCGACTACACAGATTCACAAGATGGAATTTCATCAACCTTGCCGCTTGCTTTTGGATGGATTGCAATCAGCGTTTTGATTCTGCTCTTCCTCTTTACTGGTTCTGTGATTCTGCCGATCAAGGCAATCATTCTTAACGTGCTCTCACTTGCAGCAACAATGGGCGTGCTGACCTGGGTATTCATCGATGGAAACTTGCAATGGCTTGTAGGTGACTTCACCGTTACCGGAACTCTTGATACCTCGATTGTTATTTTGATTGCTGTAGTCGTCTTTGGCCTCTCGATGGACTATGAAGTCTTCTTGCTCTCACGTATTCGCGAGGAGCATGATGCTGGTAAATCAAATGAGGATGCTGTAGCTATTGGTCTTCAGCGATCAGCGCGCATCATCACAGCTGCAGCGGTATTGCTGGCAGTGGTCTTTGCATCCTTCGTGCTCAGCGGAGTGACTTCTATTAAATCGATGGGATTTGGCGTTGCTCTTGCAGTCATGCTCGATGCAACAATTGTGCGCGGTCTCTTGGTTCCTGCACTCATGCGCCTCTTTGGTGAGCGCAACTGGTGGGCACCTAAGAGCATGCAACGATTTACCATTAAGCATTAAGTCCGTAGAATTCACGAATGGATCTCATCGCCTCTCTGCAATGTGCTGATCAACCTGGCATCGTCCATGCGATGACCAGCGCTGTTCTAGCTGCTGAGGGCAACATCATCGAGAACCAGCAATTTACTGACCACACCACAAATACCTTTGTGATGCGCACTCGCTTTGAATCTGCTCAATCTCTTGAAAAAGCTGCGGCAACTTTGCACGCTGGTTTGGCTCAATTCAAGCCCGCACTTCATATACGCCCCACCAATGAAAAGCCACGTGCTCTAGTTCTCGTGACTAAAGAGAGCCACTGTCTTCGTGATCTTCTCTACTTGCTCGAACTCAATGAGATGCCTGTTGAGATTCCGCTCGTTATTTCAAACCGCGAAGATCTTAAGGACTTAGTTGAGGGTCACGGAATTCCTTTCTTATATTTACCAATTGATTCCAGCAATAAAGCGATGCAAGAAGCGGTGATGCTCCAGAAGATTGAAGCACTCAAGATTGATTTCGTTGTTCTCGCACGTTACATGCAGATTCTTTCATCTGAGTTCTGCGCAGCACTGCCCGGCAAGATCATCAATATTCATCACTCGTTCTTACCTGGATTTAAAGGCGCAAAGCCATATCACCAGGCACATGATCGCGGTGTAAAAATCATTGGAGCAACAGCTCACTTTGTTACTGCTGACCTTGATGAGGGTCCCATCATTGAGCAAGATGTGGCTCATGTTGGCCATACCGCTACACCGGAGCAGTTGATTTCAATCGGCCGCGACATCGAGCGACGTGTCCTATCTCGCGCTGTTCAACTCTATGCTGAGGACCGCATCTTTATCGTTGGCCACCGGACAGTCGTCTTTTCATGATTGTTAATTTCTGATGCTTGGTGGAATCAACAATGCGCTCTTCTTTCAAGGGCTTGCAGGCTATGCCGTAATTGCTCTGATCCTGATTCCAATTCTTAAATGGGCATTTCCCACGAATAAGGCAGTGAAGGCAGAGCGCGCTGAAATCAAAGCGATGCGTAGAGAACTTCGCAGAATCAAAAGAAAGTAAGTGTCCTAGGCGGGAGTTGAACCTGCGACCTACCGCTTAGGAGGCGGTTGCTCTATCCACTGA
>ERZ650311.641-NODE-641-length-20784-cov-14.195185_pt1 | contig 20784 bp, 22 predicted proteins | sample MGYA00376247_ERZ650311 | MGnify/ENA primary metagenome ERZ650311 (study PRJEB26733, sample SAMN07839324) | wastewater metagenome | biome: small river; feature: stream; material: water | place: USA: North Carolina | collected 2016-07-28 ...
GTCAAGCAGTTCATCACCACCGGCAAGCACGCCCACATGGCCATCGTCTTTGCCGTCACCGACAAGGCCGCCGGCAAGAAGGGCATCAGCTGCTTCCTGGTGCCCACCGCCACCCCGGGCTTCATCGTCGGCCGCACCGAAGAGAAGATGGGCCAGCACGCCTCCGACACCGTGCAGATCATCCTCGAGAACTGCCGCGTGCCCGCAAGCGCGCTGCTCGGCAAGGAAGGTGAAGGCTACAAGATCGCCCTGTCCAACCTCGAAGCCGGCCGCATCGGCATCGCCGCCCAGAGCATCGGCATGGCCCGCGCCGCGTTCGAAGCCGCCGTGCGCTACGCCAAGGAGCGCATCACCTTCGGCGTGCCGATCATCGAGCACCAGGCGGTCAACTTCAAGCTGGCCGACATGAACACCCTGCTCGACGCCGCCCGCCTGATGGTGTGGCGCGCCGCCCAGCTCAAGGACGCCGGCAAGCCCTGCCTGAAGGAAGCCTCGATGGCCAAGATGTTCGCCTCCGAAGCCGCCGAAAAGATCGCCTCCGACGCCATCCAGATCCACGGCGGCGTCGGCTACACCAGCGACTTCCCGGTCGAGCGCATCTACCGCGACGTGCGCATCTGCCAGATCTACGAAGGCGCCAACGACATCCAGCGGCTAGTCATCGGCCGCTCCATCGCCGCCGAGTAAAGGTACGCATAAACCTACTGCGGCCGCCGATCTCGCAACTGCGGTACTCGCCGTACTCGAGTACGGCTGTGTTCCTCGTCGCGACCTCGACGGCCTCGCTACGGTTTCTGCGCACCTTTACGCAGATTGCGCTTCAGGGGCGAACGAGTTCGCCCCAACAACCCTGTAACGAAACCACCCGAGCCTCCCGCAGAGGCTCGGTGCCCAGCCAAAGCCCGTCTGATCCGCCGAGCAGCGGAGAAGCGGGCGGGGCCTTCCGGCGCGGCTGTCTGAGCCGGCGCAGCCGGCGAGTTCCGCGCCGGCCGCCCGCTTCGAGCAGCGCAGGGCAGTCGGCCGTAGGCCGACCGGTGAAGCCGGGTCGCCTTCTTTGCTTCCTTTCTTGGCGAGACAAGAAAGGAAGTCGCCCGCCGGGGCGAGACCCGGCCAAGCGTGCGCAAAACAGGCGCCGCCAGCTCAACCGAAACAAGAGCAAAAAACCAAGGAGACAACACCAATGGGCCCCCTCCACGGCATCAAAGTGATCGAATTCGCCGCCCTCGGCCCCTGCCCGATGGCTGCCATGATCCTCGCCGACCTCGGCGCCGAAGTCGTGCGCATCGAGCGTAAGCTGCCGCCCGGCGCCAAGCCCGGCTCCGAATTGTTCGACCCCAGGATCGACATCCTCAACCGCAGCCGCCGCGTCGTCACCCTCGACCTCAAAAAGCCCGAAGGCATCGCCGCCGCCCGGCAACTGATCGCCGGCGCCGACATCCTCGTCGAAGGCTTCCGCCCCGGCGTGATGGAACGCCTCGGCCTCGGCCCCGACGAGGCCCTCAAAGCCAACCCGCGCCTCGTCTTCGGCCGCATGACCGGCTGGGGCCAGACCGGCCCGCTGGCCAACGCCGCCGGCCACGACATCAACTACCTTTCCCTCTCCGGCGCCCTCCACGCCATCGGCGAACCCGGCCGCAAACCCGTGGTGCCGCTCAACCTCGTCGCCGATTGCGGCGGCGGCGCCATGCTGTTGGTGGTCGGCGTCCTCGCCGCCCTCACCGAAGCACGCAACTCCGGAAAAGGCCAGGTGGTGGATGCCGCCATGACCGACGGTTCGGCCCTGCTCATGACCATGATGTACACCCTCAAGGCCATGGGCGAATGGACCCAGCAGCGCGGCAGCAACCTCCTCGACGGAGGCGCCCACTTCTACGACACCTACCGCTGCCGGGACGGCAAATACATTTCCATCGGCCCCATCGAACCCCAGTTCTACGCCCTCTTCCTTGCCAAGACCGGGCTCACCGACCCCGACTTCTCCCAGCAATGGGACCGCGCCCGCTGGCCCGAACTCAAAGCCCGCCTCGCCGCCCATCTCGAAACGCGCAGCCGCGACGAATGGTGCCAACTCCTCGAAGGCAGCGACGCCTGCGTCGCCCCCGTCCTGGACATGGACGAAGCGCCCGAACACCCTCACAATCGGGCCCGCGGCACCTTCATCGAAGTCGGCGGCATCATCCAGCCGGCCCCCGCACCCCGTTTCAGCCGCAGCACGCCCGCCACGCCCCGCCCGCCGGTCACCGGCGCCACGGGCGAAGACGTCCTCGCCGACTGGGGTTTCCAAGCCGCGGCCATCGACGCACTGCGCCAGGCCGGGGCCATTTGAACGACATCTCGACAACAACAGACATCGGAGGACACATGGACTACCAGAACATCATCGTCGAAACCCGCGGCAAGGTTGGCCTCATCACCCTCAACCGCCCCAAAGCCCTCAACGCCCTCAACGACGCCCTCGTCGATGAACTCGGCGTGGCCCTCAACGGCTTCGAAGCCGACGAGAACATCGGCGCAGTCGTCATCACCGGCTCCGAAAAGGCCTTCGCCGCCGGCGCCGACATCACCATGATGGCCAAATTCACCTACATGGACGCCTACAAGGGCGACTACATCACCCGCAACTGGGAGCGCCTCAAGACTTTCCGCAAGCCGGTGATCGCCGCGGTGTCCGGCTTCGCCCTCGGCGGCGGCTGTGAGCTCGCCATGAGCTGCGACATGATCTTCGCAGCCGACACCGCCAAGTTCGGCCAACCCGAAGTCAAGCTTGGCACCCTCCCCGGCGCTGGCGGCACCCAGCGTCTGCCCCGCGCCGTCGGCAAAGGCAAGGCCATGGACCTGTGCCTCACCGCCCGCCTGATGGACGCAGCCGAAGCCGAAAAAGCCGGCCTTGTCGCCCGCGTCATCCCGGCCGACAAGCTCGTCGAAGAAGCCCTCGCCGCCGCCACCACCATCGCCAGCTACTCGCTGCCGGTGGTCATGATGATCAAGGAGTCCATCAACCGCTCCTTCGAATCCAGCCTCAACGAAGGCCTCCTCTTCGAACGCCGCGTCTTCCACTCCTCCTTCGCCCTCGACGACCAAAAAGAAGGCATGGCCGCCTTCGTCGAAAAGCGCAAGGCCGAGTTCAAGAACCAATAAGCACTTCGGCAGCACAACAACAAAAAGGGGGCTCCGGCCCCCTTTCTCATGGCTCACCGCCCCGCTGCACGCCACCGGCACCGCCTCTTCCACCGCCCGCCCCACGCCATCCCCCGGCACGCCCTCGAATCGCCCCGGCCTACTGCCCGCCCCGCTGCCCCCACTCCCAATCCCACGCCCCCGCAGCAGGATTCCGCGCCCATCGAATTCGATTCGCAGACCGCGGAATTCAATGTTGACCACTCAAAGAAGGATTCCGAGAGGTCAAAGAAGGATTCGGAGCAGTCAACATTCGATTCGGCGCACACAAAACTCGATGTGCACACCTCAAAGAAGGATTCGTGGACGTCAACAAAGGAATCGCAGCGGTCAACATTCAATTCGCAGCACTGCGAATTCTATTCGCATCGCCCAGATTTGAATGTGCACGCCTGCGAACCCCTTTCGCAACCCGCCCCCCAACTGCGACGCTTGGCGAAGCCGAACAGCCCACGAAAAACACAACGCCAAACTTGCCACCTACGCCCGCCTGATCTAGATTTTAACGGCATACGACGGATCGCTCGATGCAAAGCAAAACCAATGCCTTCCGCAGCAACGAGGCGGAGGGGTTGGCGAGTATGAACAGACGGGTCAGGAACAAGAAGGGTAGATGACCGCACTGGACGCTGCACGATAAAGCCGCGCAGCATCGATTCACTTTAGGTTAGGCAACTCAAATCCATCACTCATCGCAAGACGAGCAACTCAATTACAGGAGAGAAATACATGCCTAAATCCTACACTTCACGTGGCGGCGCAAAGGACCAGGACAAAAACTGGTCTCCTTTCTTGCTCCCGAATCAAACGCGCTTCATACACGCCGGATCAGCCCCCCTTTCAAAAGACGGCGGAACCGGCCTCCTTCTCAAATACTCAAAGGAAGACATAACGATTGCTGGCTACAAGCACGCACCCAAAAAATTCATTCTCGGATTTCCGCTGACAAGATTCCCTCCGGGAACGCCTCTGCCAGAAAAAATGACCTTAGCAAAACCGGCCCAACTTCTGTGGTCAATGGACGAAATGCCCCATGTTTTTGTTTTCACCATTGACGCAGGAGTGCAAGTTTGGGCCGAAAACGGAGTGATTACCGAGAATAAGGAAACCGGATTCGCCTTTGACATCTTGTGGAACGAATCGCTGGTCGCAGAGTATCAACGCATCAACCTGGCAACGGCAACCGTCGTATATTGATGAATCAGCAATCATTTGCACACACCAGCAGCTTCACACGTCAAGTGCAACACCATTGATCTGGATTTGAACGAAATACGACAAATCAATCAATAAAAGCCAAGACCGATGTCTTCCGTAGCAGTGAGGCGGAAGGATTGGCGAATATGAACAGACGGGCCCGAATCAAGAAGGCTAGACGACAGCATGACGCGTTTGGGCTTGGATTTGACAACAGGAACTTGGAACGCTCTGGCAGGGCAGATGGCGCTCTTTTACCCTGCTCAACGCGACTTTTGCCGTCTACGTTAGGTGCCGAGATTTAACTTACTGCACTCAGGAGAACAAAGAATGACTGACGACGCCACGCCGTCAACCGTGAAGCTTCTTGCTGACCTGAAGAGCCGAATCACCAACCGCATCGACACCCTGAACGATGCTAAATTCAGGTATCGCCGGTATCACAGTCGCGTCGCTCTATTTTTGATTGTGCTCGCGGCAGGCAATACGACAGTCGTTACGCTCAGTCAGACATACAAGCTATGGCCATGGTGGGGGTATTCTGCAATCTTTTTGAGCTTTCTTATTACTGTGCTCACGGGCATCAATGGGCTCTTCAAGCCACGCGAGCGCCATGTTAAGAATGCTGAAGCTCTCAATGAAGTCTTCGACATTCAAGCCCGCCTTCAGTGGCGCGAACGGCATGAAGCTCCAATATCCGTCGAGGAACTCGACAAGCTATTCAACGAGTTTCGCGCAATCGAGAAAGCGTTTTTTCTGGAACTTGCCAAACTGGATGTCAAGGAGATTTAGTCAGGTTTTCCAGCGTCATCTAACCTACGTTTCCGGCGACGCTCCGCGGTGCAAGCCCTGCTACGTCCCCCTAAACTTCGGCTGGGCGTCTTGAACTTGTGAGGACACATGGAAAATTTTTTGTTGATGCTTTCCGGTGCTGGATTGCTTACTCTTGGTTGGATTACCAGAGGCTTCTTCAGCTCCTACGTTAAGGAAAAGGGCAAGAACTTGGCTGCAATTGAAGATGCAGCCCAAATTGCTAAACTATCGGAGCAGGTGAAAATTGGATTCCAAAATCAGTTGGAACTGACGAAATCCCTCCTGTCTCGCGAAGTAGAGGGCTTGAAACATCAGCTTTCGCTTGCCGCTGACTCCACGAATCGATATGAGGAACTCAAAGCCACCGCTTATGTAGATTTTTACAAAGCAGCATCTGGCCTAGCAATCGCACAAAAATGGAACAACCCAGAGAAGGAGCTTGAGGCCACAATGGCATTAACAGATGCAAAGGCTCGAATAGCCGTCTACGGTAGCGCCGAGGTCGCGACGGCACTTGGAGTTTTTTTCAAAGAGCACGGTCATCTTTCGTCTCCTGAAGCGGCCCGTTGTTTTATACAGGCAATTGAATTGATGCGTGTGCAAACAGTCGGTGCCGCAGACAAGGTTCCAATTAACGTGTTGGCGCGTCTATTTCTGAGCGGTGATATTGAATAGGCTGTGAATCGTACCGTCGTTCCCGGCGGCACCTTTTTTCACTCTTGCGACTTCGGGATCGATGCTAATTTGAACGCGTCGGACAGGGGTGAGGCCGATCATGCAATGCCGGGTTACGGCCACCCGACTAACCTGCTCCGCAGGTGAAGGCAGTTGAACGGGACGCTGTACGTCCGCTGCCGGCCAGGTGCGGCAGTTCATGAAGGTCTCCCAAAGGAAGATCATATGCATACAAAACGATGCACTTTGGTGGAATACTCCAGCGGGAGCATGCTTCATACAACGAGCAGCAGATTCGCTGCGCGCAAACTCTATAAATTTCAATGTTGTCAGTGCTTCTCAGGCTTTTATTACTGCCTTTCTTATTTTTGTCTTCCGTGAGCTTTGCTCAGACATTGAGTTTGACATTTGATGACGGGCTGAATCCCGACAAGCAAGCCCAAGCTCAAGTCTGGAATAAAAAAATCATCACCAGCCTCAACGATGCAGGCATAAGGGCAATGGTATTTCCGTCGCTTGCGCGCATCGGCGGCGACCGGGGAATGGACCTCATCATGGATTGGGCCAAGGCGGGCCACGCCGTCGGAAATCACACCGCCACCCACCGAAGTCTTGCATCCGCACAGCTAACGCTCGCCGAATTCATCGCGGACGTCGCAGAGGCCGACATGGCGCTGCGTCACTTTCCAACATGGGTTCCCATGCTTCGCTTCCCTTACCTGAAGGAAGGCGATACTTTGGAAAAGCGTGACGGTGTCAGGTCTTGGATGAAGTCAAATGGATACCGACCGGCCCCGGTCTCTATCGACGCCAGCGATTGGTACTACAACCAAATCTATTCCACGTTTTCAAGTGACGGCTCACATGCAAAGGCTGCCCGGGTCAAGTCGGCATACGTCACGCATCTGCTCGACAGAGCGTCTTACTACGATGAATTGGCCAAGCAGGTTCTGGGGCGAAGCCCACCGCATGTGCTGCTGTTACATACCAATGAAATCAATGCCGCGTCATTGCCGGATATCATTTCATCCTTCCGATTGCGCGGGTGGGTGTTTGTGTCGCCGACGACTGCTTTTGAAGACCCGCTCTACACTTCATCGCCAGACACATTGCCGGCTGGCGAGAGCGTCATATGGGCGAGCGCGAAAGCCCGTGGCGTTCCTGGACTGCGCTACCCTGCCGAGGATTCGGTCTATGAAGAGCCAAAGCTCCGCTCGGAGGCACTGCTGCCTTAGATGGGAAGGGCAAGTCGGCATTGAGCTACAAATGCCGATAAATCGCTGGGCTACCGCGGGAAGGCTGTGAACTATTTTCAGTGAACGTAGGTCGGGTTGGCGCAGCGTAATCCGACATTCCCTATCTACAATTAGCGCGCAATACCCCTCCTGTGGTGCTATTGCTAATTTTATGCAAATCGTTGCCGACGTGTTTGTGCACGAGCGGGACAGATCATGGAATGTCGGGTTACGCTGCGCCCACCCGACCTACGCCGACTTGCTTGACTGCCAGCACGCCCCGTCCGCCCAGGCGTTATTCACCAGTACGTCCGTATCCCGAACATCGCGAAGGCTGGATCGAGGGTGACCAGGGGAACCCGTTCGATTTCGCTCTGGGCGGCCAGCATGCGGTCGAAGGGATCCCGGTGGTCGACATCGAAGGCGCCCGCCCGCAAGGCATGAACATGAGTGATGGACAGATGGGTGAAGCCATCGGCGGTGACCAGTTCGTTGAAGCGGGACACGGCCTGCGATGCCTGCTGAAGCTTGCCCAGACGATGTTTGGTGGCGATCTCCCAAGCGCTCGCAGCGCTGACGAGTATCTCGTTGGCTTCGTCGGCGATGGCATTCCGCGCAGTGGGCGAAAGCTTCGGATCGTCGGTGCACCACCACAGCAATGCGTGGGTATCGAGGAGCAGCTTCACTTTCCCTCCCAGGCGTCCAGTTCCTGTTCGGGCAGCGGCTCGAAGAAGGCTTCGTCGATCTTGCCGGCCAGCCGGCCAGGCTTGCGGGTGCTTGCTTCGGGCGCAAGCGGCATCAAGCGCGCGTAGGGTTTGCCCGCTTTGGCGAGAATGATTTCCTGTCCGCCATGAGCCTGCTCGAGCAGGCGAGAAAACTGGGTTTTGGCATCGTGGACATTGACGATGAGGGGCATCTCAAGCTCCATGGACTAAGTTGCTTAGTCCAGTCTAGCATGCACCGGTCGAGACAGCCTGAAGCACAAAAGACACCGCGAATTGCAGCCGGCTTGTAATTCCCTAAAAGAAAAAACGGGCGCGTTCCTTTCGGCAACGCGCCCGTTGTTCGACCGGCTTTGCTGCCCGACGAAGCCTTACTTCACCTCGAGCACGCTTTCGTCCCACTTCGCGTGCTTTTCCAGCCCGATCAGGTTTGCCACCGTCGCGGCGATGTTGGAGAGGCCGGCGGTGGGGCTTGGGGTGAGGCCGAGTTTGCCGCCGGTGACGTTGTCGTAAAGAATCAGCGGCACGGGGTTGAGGGTGTGGGCGGTTTTGGCTTTGAAGGAGCCGTCCTTGTTGAGCGCGGGCTGCTTGGTTTTTTTGTCCAGCTCGAACATTTCGTCGGCGTTGCCGTGGTCGGCAGTGATGAGGGCAACGCCGCCGGCGGCGTCGATGGCGGGGAGCAGACGGGCGAGGGCGAGATCGAGGGCTTCGATGGCCATGGTGGCGGCGCGGAAGTTGCCGGTGTGGCCGACCATGTCGCCGTTGGCGTAGTTGCAGCGCAGGAGCTGGTATTTGCCGCTTTGAAGGGCGGCGATCATCGCGTCGGTGATTTCGGCGGCCTTCATCCACGGGCGCTGTTCGAAGGGCACGACGTCGCTGGGGACTTCCTGCCAGGTTTCGCCGTCGAACTTGCCGGAGCGGTTGCCGTTCCAGAAATAGGTGACGTGGCCGAACTTCTGGGTTTCGGAGCAGGCGAACTGGGCGAGGCCGGCTTTGCTGAACCATTCGCCGGAGGTGTCGGTGATCGCCGGCGGGGCGACGAGGAAGCGGGCGGGCAGCTTGAGGTCGCCGTCGTACTGGAGCATGCCGGCGTAGGTCACCTTGGGCGCGCGGACGCGGTCGAACTTGTCGAAAGCGGCTTCTTCGAAGGCGCGGGTGATTTCGATGGCGCGGTCGCCGCGGAAGTTGAAGAAGACGACCGAGTCGCCGTCTTCGATGGTGCCGATCGGTTTGCCGCCGTCGGCAATGACGAATTCGGGCAGATCCTGGTCGATGGTGCCGGAGTGCTTGTCGCGCAGGCCATTCACCGCCTCGGTGGCGTTGGCGAACTGGGCGCCTTGGCCGAGCACGTGGGTTTTCCAGCCGCGTTCGACCATCGGCCAGTTGGCGTCGTAGCGGTCCATGGTGATGTATTGGCGGCCGCCGCCGGAGGCAATGCGGGCGTCGAAGCCATCGGTGCTGAGTTCGGCCAGGAAGGCTTCGAAGGGCACCACGTAGTCGAGGGCGCTGGTTTCGGGCACGTCGCGACCGTCGAGCAAGGCGTGGATGCGCACCGTCTTCACGCCTTCGACCTTGGCCTGGGCGACCATCGCCTTGAGGTGGTCGATGTGGCTGTGCACATTGCCGTCGGAGAACAGGCCGATGAAGTGGATCACGCCCTCTTTTCCGTTCACTCCGGCTTTGGCGCCGGCCACGATCTGCTGCCACGCTTCGCCTTGCCAGATGGCGCCGTTTGCGATGGCGTTGGCAACCAGCGCGGCGCCCTGGGAGTAAACCTGCCCGGCGCCGATGGCGTTGTGACCGACTTCGGAGTTGCCCATGTCATCGTCCGAAGGCATGCCGACCGCGGTGCCGTGGGCGCGCAGCTGGATGTTCGGGTAGTCGGCGAAGAGCCGGTCGAGGGTCGGCTTGCGGGCGGCGGCAATCGCGCTGCCCACTTCAAGCTTGGGAATGCCGTAGCCGTCCATGACGATGACGACGACCGGGCCCTGGACGCCCGGGAAGGCGGTGAGTTTCTGCAACATGCTGGGTTCCTTGAGAAAAATCGGTGCGGCGCTTCTTGAGCCGGGCGTCGATCAGACCCCGGTTTCACGCAGGGCGGGCATCGGCCATTCCACCTCTGCGGCTCCCCGCTTGGGCCCGTCGGGCGCGAGTTCGGCATAGAAGGCGAGCGCCTCGGCGCTCGGGCGCCCGACCATGCCAGCCAGATCGGAAAAGCGCAAGCCCTGACGCACCAGCCACGCGATGCAGGTGTGACGGAGCGCGTCGGCCGTCACCGTGGCCGCGGCGCTCAGGCCGGCGTCGAGGGCGGCGCAGGCCACCATCGACTCGATGTCGGCGGTGGACAGCGCTGCGCCGGATGCATCCTTGAGCAAGGGTGCGGCGGGGTCGGCGGATGCTGCGGGGGCGCTGGCGAGCACGGCCCCCGGCACGGCCAGCGTGCGGCGGGCGTGGCCGCCGATGTGCAGCGCGCCGGCGGCGGCGTCGAGGTCCTGTTGGCGCAGTGCGGTGACTTCGTCGGCCGTCAGGCCCATCAGCAACAGCGCGGCCATGAAGCGTGCTTCCCCGGCGGCGGCGAGCAGCGCCGATGCCTCGCTCTGGCTGAGTTCGCGGGGAATCGGGGCTTGCGCGGGCAGCACTCCGAGCGCCGCGGGCGCCGACGCCGACAAGACCGGCGGCTCGGCGCCGGGCAACACACCCCCGCCCTGCCCTTGCTGCGGCAAACCCCACTGGGGCGGCACGATCACGGTGGTCGTGGCGGCCGGCGCCTTGGCCGGCGGCTGACGATGGAAAAGCTCGACGAACCACATGGCCAGCAGACCGAGCCCGAAGGCCAGCCCGAGCACGATGGCGGCGTCGGCGAGGTAGTCCGGGCGGAAGGGGCGACGCGGCACGCTGGCCGATTCGAGCAGCTTGAGGCCCGGCTGACGGCTGCGGTCGCTGGCCTCCAGCAGCGCGTAACGCTCCATTGCGTCACGGCTGGCCTTTTCGATCTGGGCGAGATCGTCTTCCTGGGATTTGACCTGGGTGAAGCGCGACGAGAAGCTCTGGATGCCGGCCTTCTGAGCGTTGATCTGGGCCTGCAGCCTTTCCACCGTCGAGCGCGCACTGGCCCGCTCCTGCTCGGCGGCGGCGACGGCGGCCTGCTGGCTGGCGACGCGCTGCACGTCGATCTGCCGTTCCAGTTCGATCAGGCGCGTCTTGAGGGCGCGGGCGCGCGGGTCGAGGTTCATGTATTCCGGGGTGTAGACCCGATCCATCTCGCGGAGCTCTTCGCGGGTCATCGCGGCGCGATTCTCCATCGCGGCAAGGGTTGGATCGTCCTTGGCCGCGCTGCCGCCCCGACCGTTGGCAACGGTTTCGCGCAGGGCGAGCAGCCGGGCTTCCGCCTGGGCGGCCTTTTCGTTGGCGGCGTTGAGCGCGGTGGCAAGCCCTTTTACCTGCGCCACCGCCTCGTTCTCGTCGCGCTCGGGCGACAGCACGCCGTTTTCGCTGCGGAAGGCTTCGAGCCGCGCACGCCGCTCCTGCACCGCCTTGGTCAGCCGTTCGACCTCGCTGCGGGCTTTATCCAGGCTTTCGCCGGACTCGGAGCCGAAAGTCGCCTTCATCTCGTCCCGGTAAGCCTCCAGCAGCACATTCAGCGCCGTCGCCAACTGCTGCGGCCGGGCACCGACCGCCTGCACTTCGACCACTTCCGTTCCGGCGATTGGCACGACGCGGATCATGCGCTGCAATTGCACGGCCGCATCGCCGCCGGACAATTCCAGACCTTGTCCGGCCAGCTTGCCGGCCACCTTTTCGAGCAAGGGGCGACTGGTGAGCTTTTGGGCCTGAGTCAGCAGTTCCGCTTCGGAGCGGGCGGCCTCGCCGCCGGATGCCGGCGCGGCAACCCGGCCCGGATTGATCTGGACCCGCGCGCTGGCCATGTATTCGGCCGGGCGCATGAAATTCCACACCAGTCCAGGCACCAGCACGAGCAGAAACACGAGCAGAAACACCCGCAGACGCCGCCGGTTGCTGCGGCGGGTGGCCGTGGCGCCGTCGAGATCGGGCGTCACGTCGAGTTCGAGATAGCTACGCAAGCTGGAAAGCAGGGTCATGATTTTTCACCAGAAAGACCGGTCTTCACCCACGACGGTCGGGTGAGCGACCCGCGCGAGTATTCGAGTACAGCAAGCCGGGGTCAAGCACAGAGTTGGCGGATGCGCGCAGGAAACCGGGCCGCAGTCATGCGGATCGGTGGCGCGGCGGCCGGAACTGGCCCCGATCGCGGTAGTAGTCGCGCCGGGCATTGTCGGGGGTGACGCCGGGAATGCCCAGCAACGGCAGCGGCGACAGGTCGGACTTGCCGAAGGCCGGCGGCGATTCGCCCAGCCGGCCGGCGAGCCAGACATCGGTTTCGTGCTGCCGCTCGGCGCTCGGCAAAGTCAGCCAGGCCGCATCCACCACCCGATACAGCGCTTTGGCGCACAAGCCGAAAAAGGGCGCGCGAAGCTGCTCCCAGCTGCCGTGCCCGAAGATCATGAAACGGGTCGATTCGAGCAGCCGCGCGCGGCGCTGCCAGAAGGCTTCTTCCCACGCGTGGGCCGCGAGCAGCGCCGGGATTTCAGGGTCGGCGGAAACGACGACGATGCCGCATTCGTCGAACTGGGTCAGCGCGTCGCGCAGCGGACCGCGGCCGGACAATCCGGCGGCGGCGCGCTCCGCCTGCTCGCGCAGGTGAAGCCGGTTGCAGACGGACTTGCTGCGCGGCCAGACGCACCAGGCCAGCGCGTTGAAGAAATCGTGCCAGTCGCCGGGACGGGTCGGCACTTCGCCGGTGGCGTGGATGTACTGCTCATAGGCCGGACCATCGTCCGGCGGCAGGACGAAGCGGATCGGTCGACCGCTGCCACTGGCGGCGGCGGGAGCCAGCTCGCCGATCAGCGCAGTGAGCTGGCCAGCGTCGGGGAGCGCCGGCGACACAAAACGGGAGAGCGGGCCCGCGATGGATTCGAACAGCGGAAGCGCCGCAAAATCCGCCGGCGCGACCTTCATTCCCCGGCCGGCTTGATCGGGATGGCGGGTTTGTCGGCGGGGACGAACACCAGCCGGTCATCCTTGCGCGTGAAGTTGCCGACGAGCTTGCCCGGCGGCTCGGCGGGCGCGTCCTTCCAGGGCTGGAACTCGCACTTTTCGATGCCGGCGAGATACCAGTTCTTGCCCTGCTTGAGCGCCCAAAGGTAATCGCCGGCCTCGTAGACTTCCATTTTCACGCTGCCTGCCACACCGGGCTTGATGTCGTAACGGCGCATGCACGCGGGCATGTGCGACACCACGACGGCCTGATCGACTTCGCTGTCCCAGAACCAGTGCTGTTCGCGCACGAGGACGATGGACTGATCCTTGCCGTCGATCATGAAAGCCGCGCCCTCGTTCTCACAGGCGGAAAGGAAGGGCACGACGGCGAGGACCAGCAGTTTTTTGAGCATGGCTTGCATAGGAAGGGTTTTGGAACGGGTCAGACCAGTTTCCAGCCGATAGTTTCACCCCCGCGCAGCGGCACCAGCGGATCGTCCGGCAGGTAGTCGATGCCGGCGGGCACGTCCCAGTCCTGCTTGACCAGGGTGATGCTGTCGGCGTTGCGCGGCAGCTTGTAGAAATCCGGGCCGTTGAAGCTGGCAAAGGCTTCGAGCTTGTCGAGGGCACCGGCCTGCTCGAAGGCTTCGGCGTAGAGCTCGATGCCGGCGTGAGCCGTGTAGCAGCCGGCGCAGCCGCAGGCCGCTTCCTTGGTGCTTCTGGCGTGAGGCGCGGAATCGGTGCCGAGAAAGAACTTGTTGCTGCCGGAGGTGGCCACCCGCAGCAACGCTTCGCGATGGGTTTCGCGCTTCAACACCGGCAGGCAGTAGTAATGCGGACGGATGCCGCCGGTGAAGATGGCATTGCGGTTGTAGAGCAGATGGTGGGCGGTGATCGTCGCACCGATGTTGGGGCCGGATTCGCTCACGAATTGCGCGGCCTCGGTCGTCGTGATGTGCTCGAAGACAATCCGCAAGGACGGGTAGCGCGCTGCCACCGGCGCCAGCACGCGATCGATAAAGACGCGCTCGCGATCAAAGATATCAACGTCGCCATGGGTTACCTCGCCGTGAACACAGAGAACGATGCCGCGCTCGGCCATCCGTTCGAGAACGGGGTAGATGCGGGCGATGTCGGTGACACCGGCGTCCGAGTTGGTCGTCGCACCGGCCGGATAGAGCTTCGCGGCAACGATGAAAGCGCTGTCGGCGGCCTTGTCGATTTCCTCGGGCTTGAGGGTGTCGGTGAGGTACAACGTCATCAGCGGGTCGAACTTGAGCCCTGCCGGCACCGCCGCGAGGATGCGCGCCCGATAGGCGGCGGCCTGCTCGACCGTGGTCACCGGCGGACGCAGATTGGGCATGATCAGCGCGCGGCCAAAGCGGCGGGCGGTATCGGGCACCACGGCAGCCAGCGCGGCGCCGTCGCGCACATGCAGATGCCAGTCGTCGGGGCGGGTGAGGGTCAGGGTCGGCATGGCTTTCGGTCCGGTGCAAATTTTCAAGCCGAGCATTTTAGCAGCCCGAAAGCCCATGACGCCGTATCGGCTACCCTTTGCAATGCCCAATCCGTGCGGTTTCTCGGCTACCCGCCGTGACGGAAGCCCGGCCGCGGCAAGCCGCTCACGCCTCGCGCAAGGCCAGCGCCCGTTCGTACAAGGCGTTCTTCGAGACGCCGGTGATGGCCGCCGCGAGCTTGGCGGCCTGCTTGACCGGCAGTTCGGCAAGCAGCAGGCCGAGCACCCGTTCGGCCTCCGGCGACAGGCCGTCGGGAGGCGGCGCGGCCGACACCAGCAGCACGAACTCGCCCCGCGCCCGGTTCGGATCGGCCGCCAGCCAGGCGGGCGCTTCGACGATGGGCATGCGCACGATCTGCTCGAACATCTTGGTGATCTCCCGCGCAACCACGATCTCGCGGCTCGGCTCCAGCGTGGCGGCGAGATCGTCAAGGGTTTCGGCGATGCGATGGGGCGCTTCGTAGAAAACCAGAGTGCCGGGCACGCGCTTCAGGGCTTCGAGTTCCGCCCGTCGCGCGGTGGCTTTGGTGGGCAGAAAGCCGTGGAAATGGAACTGCCCGTCCGTCAGTCCCGAAGCCGACAGCGCCGCAATCGCCGCGCAGGCGCCGGGCACCGGCACCACCGGAAAGCCGGCTTCCTGCACCCGCGCCACAGCTCGCGCACCGGGATCGGAGACGGCTGGCGTGCCGGCGTCGGTGATCAGCGCCACATGCTGACCGGCTTCGAGCATGGTGATGACCTGCGTGGCGGCGGCCTGTTCGTTGTGCTCGTGGAGCGCCACGAGGCGGGTCTTGATGCCAAAGGCGTCGAGCAGGCGTTGACTGTGACGGGTGTCTTCGGCGGCCACCGCATCCACGGCATCCAGCACCGCCAGCGCGCGCAAGCCCATGTCATGCAGATTACCCAGCGGCGTGGCCACCACATACAATGACGCCGTCTTGGCGAGGGGAGTTTCCGGAAATGTGGGATGCATGGCGAAGATGGCGCGCTTCGGGCGAAGCGTCTGGAAAAAAGGCGGGGGAGCCTGATTGTGGGGGCCGCAACCCTCCGACGCAAGCCGAACACCTGCGCCGGGGCGCCTCCGCCGAGGCTTTGGCGGCCGCCCACCTGGAGCGCCACGGCCTCACCGTGCTGGCGCGCAATGTGCGCTGCCGCGGCGGCGAGGTGGACCTGATCGCCGCCGACGGCGCCGTCGTCGTGTTCGCCGAAGTCCGCCTGCGCAGCAATCCGCGCTTCGGCGGCGCGGCGGCCAGCATCACCGCCACCAAGCAGCGGCGGATCGTCGTTGCCGCGCAGACCTGGCTCGGCGGTGCCGGCAAACGCTACGCCAACCGCGCCTGCCGCTTCGACGCCCTCCTCCTCGACGGACTGGAGCCGGCGCGCATCGACTGGCTGCGCGGCGCCTTCGATGCTTCGTAGGCTGCTGCTCGCCGCGCTCCTGCTGTCCGCCCCGGCCTTCGCCGGCGCGGTGCGCATCCTCGTCCAGACATCGCCGCTGGCCGGCTTTCAGTACTACAGCGGCAAGATCCTGTGGGACGAGATGCGCGAAGGCGACCGCCTGGTGCTGGTCCGCGAACCCGACAACCGCCACGATCGCTTCGCCGTGCGCGTCGAGTGGCGCGGCACCAAGCTCGGCTACCTGCCCCGCAGCGACAACCGGGAAGTGGCCGAGGAGATGGACAAGGGCACGCCGATCGGTGCCCGCATCGGCCGCATGGCCAAAGACCCCAATCCCTGGAAACGGCTGCGCGTCGATGTGTACGTCGGTTTGTAAGCGGATTTCTCGCCCTCCGCGCGGCCTGGGGTGCGAATGCTAGAATCCGCCGCACTTTCCCCGGAGTCCGCCATGGATCTTGTCGCCCGCATCGCCCAGCAGTTCAACGACAGCGCCCAGACCAAACTGGCCGCGCTGGAGTTCATGGCCGAGCCCATCGCCGCCGCCATCGAGGCCATGACCCACAGCCTGATGGCCAACGGCAAAATCCTCGCCTGCGGCAACGGCGGTTCGGCGGCCGACGCCCAGCACTTCGCCGCCGAACTGGTGAACCGCTTCGAGATGGAACGCCCGCCGCTGGCCGCCATTGCGCTCACCACCGACAGTTCGATCCTCACCTCGATCGCCAACGACTACGATTTCACCCAGGTTTTCTCCAAGCAGGTGCGGGCCCTCGGCCAGCCCGGCGACGTGCTGCTGGCGATTTCCACCAGCGGCAATTCGCCCAACGTGATCGAAGCCATCCACGCCGCCCACGAGCGCGAAATGCACGTGGTCGCCCTTACCGGCAAGAACGGCGGCATCATCGGCGAACTTCTCGGCCCCGGCGACATCCACTTGTGCGTGCCCGCCGACCGCACTGCGCGCATCCAGGAAGTCCATCTGCTCACCCTGCACTGTCTGTGCGACGGCATCGACTGCCTCTTTCTCGGAGTAGAAGAATGAAATCCATCCGCAAATCCCTCGCCTGGGCCGCGCTCGCCATCGGCACCCTCGCCGCCGCCCAAGGCTGCATCCCGGTCATCGTCGGCGGCACCGGCGTGGCGGTCGCGATGGTCTCCGACCGGCGCAGCTCCGGCACCTACGTCGAGGACGAAGGGATCGAATGGAAAGCCAACAAATGGATCAACGACCGCCTCGGCGACAAGGTCCACGTGAACGCCACTTCCTTCAACCGCAAACTGCTGATCACCGGCGAAGCCTTCAATCAGGAGAGCCTCGAAGAAGCCGGCCGTCTTGCCGCCGCCGTCGACAACGTCCGCGAAGTGGTCAATGAGCTGCGCGTCGCACCGACCAGCACCTTCGGCGCGCGCAGCAACGACAGCTACATCAGCTCCAAGGTCAAGGCGCGCTTCGTGGACCAGAAGGAATTCCACGTCCAGCAGGTCAAGGTCACCACCGAAGCCAGCACCGTTTATCTGATGGGTCTGGTCAGCCGGCGCGAAGGCGACGCCGCCACCGAAATCGCCCGAACCACCAACGGCGTCCAAAAAGTGGTGCGCGTCTTCGAGTACATCAGCGAAGAAGAAGCCCGGCGCCTCGACAGCGCCATCACCCCCGCCGACGCCACCAAACAATAACCGGAACCCGCTCCATGAACCGTCGCGAAGCCCTTTTCGCCACCGGCGCGCTGCTTGCCGCCGGCGCCGCCATCGCCGAAGACCACAGCCACCACCATCACATGGGCGCGCACCCGTGGCAGGCCGTGCTCGACACCGCCGGGATCTGCATCGAGAAAGGCGAAGTCTGCCTGACCCACTGCATCATGCTGCTCGGCGAAGGCGACCGATCGATGGCGGCCTGCGCGGCCAGCGTGCGTGAAATGCTCGCCACCTGCCGCGCGCTGATCACCCTCGCCGGCGCCGAATCCAAGTTCGCCCCGAAGCTGGCCGCCCTGTGTGTCGATGTGTGCAAATCCTGCGAAGCCGAGTGCAAGAAGCACGCCGACAAGCACACGCCGTGCAAGGAATGCATGGAAAGCTGCGCCGAATGCGCCAAAGCCTGCAAGGCGATGATCGCCTGAGCGACGACGGGCCGGACCTCGCGCCGGCCGTCGGCGCGTAAAAACCTCCGCCGGGACTTCATCCCCCGCCAGCCAGACCCCGCCGCCGCGCTCAAAAGCCGGCGTCGTTCAGAAAACGCTGCCGTTCGGCCGGTTTGTCGATGTGGCCGGCGAGCGCCCGACACAGGCTTTCGAGGCCGTCCGCCCCGCGAGACTCCCGCCTCACCAGCACCTTGGCCATCGGGCCGATGTGGCGTGCAAAGAGTTTTTCGATGCGCGCCAGCGTGTCCGCGGGAATCGCCCCGCCCTCCGCGATGCCGGCCGACGGGCTCGCAACCGGCGCCGCAGCGGGGCTGACCGATTGTCGGGCCGCGGTGACGGTTCCGGTATCGGCCGCCACCCCCGACAGAAAAGCCGCCCGCGGTTCCGGATCGGGAATCAGCCGGCCCAGTTGCTCGTAAAGCTCCACGCGGCTGGTGGCGCGGGGAACCGTCCGGCGCACCAGCACCTTCGCCATCGGCCCGATATGCATGGCCAGACGATGCTCGGCCGCCTCGATGACCGCCGGCGTCACGTCGGCCCCTCTCATCGGCTGGGGAATCGACGCCTCCGCGGCCTGCGCCGCCAGGCCCTCGCCGAGATAGGCAAAAAGATCGTGTTCGCGGGCCTGGACGTCCTTGCGCACGCCCAAGTGCCGGAAGCACACCGCGGCGTTGCGCTTGAGATGCTGGATGACCTCGAAATACGCCCGCGACACCAGCACATGACCGGGATCGGCAAAACGCATGACCCGGAAAGCCGTGGCGATCCCTTCGCCAAGGATGCGCGAACGGCCGTTGGCATCGGGCGCCACCCGCACCGGACCGAGATTGATGCCCATCTGCACGCCGAGCCCGGCGCCCGCCGCCGCGTCGCCCAGATGGGCCGCGGCCCGCAAGGCGTCCTCCGGGTCGCCCACATAACAGACGGCGCAGCCCTCCTTCGTATTCACCGCGAGACGGGTCGTCGGCGGCACCGGCGCCACCGCCTGGGTGAGCATCCGGACCAGACGGGTGCGGCCGTCGGTGCGGGCGACATCGTCGCCGGACGCCACCGCCACATCGGCAAACAGCACCGCGGCAATGAAGGTGCGCGCCTCCGCGCCGGACAATCCGAGAGGCAGCGGCGCCTCGATGGCCGGTTCGGCCGGCCCCTCGCCGCCCGACGGCGGCGCCATGCAGGCCCGGCGAAACGCGGCGACGTCCCGCGGGCGGGCTTTTTCATCGGGCTTGAGCGCCCAGTCGATGGCATTGAGCAGCCCGATTCCGAATACCGCTGCATTGCCGATGTTCGCCGCGGCCGGCATGCCGTCCTCGCGCAGACGGGCAAAGGCCTCCACCGGCAGCCGCCCGGTGACCATCCAGTACATCACGCCACCCAGCGCATAGAGATCGGTCCACGGCCCCTGTTTGCCGTGGCGATGGTATTGCTCGGCCGGCGCAAAACCGGGGCTGACCACGGCCGTGAGCGCCTGATCCACACCCTCGCTTTCGACCCGGCGGGCAGAGCCGAAATCGAGCAGCACCGGCGAACCGTCGGCACGCATGTAGATGTTGCCGGGTTTGATGTCCCGGTGCAGGAAACCGGCCCCGTGCACCACTTCCAGCCCGTCCAGCAGCGGGCCCAGGATGCGCAGCAGGGTCGGCCGGTCGAGGGGCAGACGCCCGATCAGCCAACGGTGCAGCGGCTGGCCGGTTTCGTACTCCATCACCATGTAGGCCGTGTTGTTGGCCCGGAAGTAACGCAGCACCCGCACGATCCCGGAATGATGAAAGCTCGCCAGCGCCCGCGATTCGAGCAAAAAGCGTTGCAAGCCCCAGTCGAATGCCTTGACGGCCTCGGCCGAGCGGGGACGGACGGTGAAGTCGGGCTTGCGCACGGCCACGTCCCGCGGCAGGTATTCCTTGATCGCCACCCGGCAATCGAGGTTGATATCGTGGGCCAGATAGGTGACGCCGAAGCCCCCGCCGCCGAGCACCCTTTCGATGCGGTATTCGTTGAGGGTGTAAGCCTCGGGCAGCAGGAAGGGATCGTCGGCGTGATCGGGCATGGCGCGGCGGAACCGATCAGCTGTCGATCATCTGCATGGCCTTTTCGAGACTTCGGCGCATGCGGTTGAAGGAACTGGCCAGCACCGCCACCTCGTCGCGCCCGCTCTCAGGGAATTCGGGTTGATCGAAATCGCCGGTGCTGACTTTGTCGGCCGCCTCGGACATGCGCGACACGGGCCGGATGATGAGCCACGAAAGCATCAGGTTGAGCGCCACGAAAACCGCCACGAAGACCGCCGCCAGCGAGGTCATGAAGGTCCGGAAAGCCTGCCCGGCGTTTTCGAGGGGCACCGACATCGGCACCGACACCACCTGGGCGCCCACCACCTCGTTGAGCTTCCAGCCGAAACCGTTGGCCGACCCGTACACTTTCAGCATGCTCGCCGGCGCCGCCTCCGGCGTGCTGTGACAGGGCAGACAGGCCGCCGATTCGATGCGGATCGGGTGGGCGATATAGAGCGCCGGTCCGGTGGGGGTGTCGCGCTGGCCGCTGATTTCCTTGCTGTCGGCCCGATTGCGGAAAGTATTGACCAGATCCGCTTCCCAGTCCGCGGCACGGTCGCGCGGGTTGGTGGGGTTGAGGGTGGCTTCCTTGTAGTCGTAATCGGGATACTTCTTGTGCAGTTCGGCGAGGGTTTCGGTGGCCGCGTAGGCCGGGATGGTCTGGGGCAGAAAACCCTTGTCCATCCGGTCGATGAGGTGCGGCTTGACCTGACCGACGGTGTAGCCGCGGATCGCCAGCGCCGCCTCCATGACCAGACGCGCCTCGCCAAGCACCCGCTCGCGGGCCTGACGCTGCAGCAG
>ERZ650311.642-NODE-642-length-20659-cov-46.834498_pt1 | contig 20659 bp, 32 predicted proteins | sample MGYA00376247_ERZ650311 | MGnify/ENA primary metagenome ERZ650311 (study PRJEB26733, sample SAMN07839324) | wastewater metagenome | biome: small river; feature: stream; material: water | place: USA: North Carolina | collected 2016-07-28 ...
GCAAGCTCTATGAGATCGCGAGTGGGTATGACGCGACTATTGCACAGCTCCAGGCCGAGCAGATCGGCGCGGTCCAGAAAGCGCGCGAGGCAGAAACCGAAGCAATCCGCAGCGGCAACTCAAAAAAGTGGCAGCAGGCTATGGATATGTACAATGCCGCGGCCGACTTAGTGACCAAAAAAAGCCAGTTGCAGCGTGAAAAAGTGGACGCGCTCAAAACCGCGCTCGCCGCGAAAAATGACGACGCGCGCCTCTCCCTCGACTACCAGAAATATCAGGACGAGAAACAGAGTAAGCTGATCGACAACCAAAGTACACTCGCCAAGACCCTGGCCCCGCAGCTCGTGGACCTCGACGAGAATGGTAATGTTATTGCGGCCGACTACAAGACCATCGCGAGCTTGGCCGACGAATCCGGCCTCGACCCGGACATTTTGGCTGGTTCCGTCGCCGCCTACACCGACACTTTGCGCAAGAGCAGCCTTGATGAGCGCCGCTTCGTTTTCGACCAAAATAAATACCAGTCCGACAACCTCCTCGATCAGAAAAAACTGCAGCTCGAAGAGCGGAAATTCAACCAACAAACCAAAAAAGATAACTTCGACATGGCGCTCAAGCAAAATGAGTTCGCACAGGAAGCCACGAACTACGGATTGACTGGCGACCAGCTCAAGGATGCAGTCAAAAAGGGCTACAAATCAAAATCCGATCTAGCACTATACGCCTCCCAGATCCGGCAGAACGTTACCCCGGCCACCCTCAAGGAAAAGAGCGCGGAACAGATGAAACTCGAGGCCAACACCATGAGCGCGCTCGACTCTCTTTCGACGATTGAGTATAAAATGAAAAACAGCTTCGGCACGGGCAAGCTCTTCGATGGCGAGTACAAATTCGCCGAAGCCAACCTTGTCGACGTGCTCGGTCGTCTGCGTTCCGGCGGCGCCATCACGGAAGACGAAGAGAAACGTTTCCAAAGCCTCCTTCCGTCTCCGAAACGCCTGGAATCGACCAATAAAGAGAATCTGGACCGTCTCAAGAGCTTGCTGATCAATGCCATGGGCGGCCAGGAAGCCTACCAGGACCAGCAGCAGCGCGCCTACTCCGATGTTCGGACGTTTACCCAGTTCGGCAACTACGGCGACCGCGAAGAGTTCCACCAGTACTTTGCCGACGCGAAAGCGAAAGATCCGAGCCTCAACGAGGATGATCCCCTGGAAAGCGCGGCGGTCTTTGACGAGTTCAAGAAGAAAAAAGGTTTTAGTGGGCCCCTGAGCACGGGCGTAAAAGGCTCTGAAACGTCTATGCTTGGTGATTTATCGCAAAAATACGAAAGCAGTGGCAATCCTGGCGCGATCGGCTATGACTCGACCGGCGGGTGGAGCTATGGCACCTACCAGCTCGCGCACAACAATGCGCAGCGCTTCGTGCAACAGTCGCCCTATGCCAAGGATTTCGCTGGCATTCCCTTCAATTCCGATGCGTTCCGTAAAAAGTGGAAGGAGATCGCCCAGAAAGATCCCGAAGGTTTCGCGAGTGCCCAGGAGGACTACATTGCTGCGACCCACTTCGAGCCGCTGGCTGCCAAGGCGGCCAAAGCCGGGCTCGACCTGTCTGAGCGCAGCCCTGTACTTGCCCAGGTCATCTTCTCGACCGGCGTGCAGCACGGCGCCAACACCGACGTCGTGAACCGCGCGATCAAGAAAGTCGGCGCGAATGCGGATGACGCGACGATTATCAAAGCGATCTACAACGAACGCTGGGGCGGAGGTAGTCAGTTCGCTAGCTCGACGCCACAGGTGCAGCAGGCCGTTAAAAACCGTTTCTTCGGCCCGCAGGGCGAGCTCGCGACCGCGCTTAAAAAACTTTCTACAGCCTAATTTCTATCGTTATGCCACTTTCTCCCGAACGTTTAGCTCAAATCAAAGCCGCGACCGCTGACATCAGCGTCAAGCCTAGCGATGCCGGATCAAGTACCGGCACTATTGGCGAGTTTTTGCGCTCGCGCTCGGAGTCTGCCGGCCAAGACAGCAGTCTCTTCAATATCGGCGGCGAATTACTCACCAACCTCAAAAACCGCGTTAACAAAGCCTCTGAGGCCGCCTACGGCGGCAATACGTCGGTCCCGGAGCGCATCCTGCGCGTCGCTGGGCAGACGGCTGGCGTGGTCGGCGATGTCGTCGGCGCCGGACTTAAAACCGCTTACCAGGTCGCCGTACCCGAGGCGGGGAAAAAAGAACTCCGTCGCTGGGGTCGTGAGATTCTCGATACCGACATCGGCCAGGCCGGTCTCGAGGCGCTCCATAAAGGCATGGATTACTGGAACAAGTTCAAGGAAGCACATCCGGATGCAGCAGAAGATCTTGGCTCTATCGCCGATATCACGAGCCTAATCCCAATCGGACAAGGTGCTAAACTAGCCAAAGGAGCCGGTGAGGCTGTCACTACCGCGATCAAAGGTGCTCCAGGCGCGACTAAGAATCTCGCAAAAACCGCTCTCTCTGAGGCAGGGAACCTCTATCGTGGGACAAAAAAAGGCCTTTTTGGTGAGGTTGTACAAGCAGCTGAGAAAGAAACGGTCGAGGCGGCCGCTCGAAGCGCAGCTGGTTCAGTCGATGACGTTGCTGTAGCTACGGCACGTAATATTCCTGCCGCCCGTGTCCCATCCGCAATACCGGACGTGCCTACTCCAGCCAACAGTATTGATAAGGCCATTGTCGACAGTGCCCTACCCACGACGCCTCCGCTCAGTGCGGCCGATTCTGGTATTCCACCCCTTCCGGATCTTCCTCCAGCATCAGCCGTACCGGCTGTCGAACAAGCTGGTGAGAAGCTGGGACGTTTTGTACGCCAGAAAGCTCCAAAAACAACGCAGAATTTACAGGCGCGCTTGGAACGACGCGCACCTAACGCTGCTGCTGAGGCCGTTGAGACAGCTAAGTACAACGCCCTTGCTCCGGAAGCGCAGAAAGCGGTCCGTGGCGGGTTGCTCCGTCGCGATGTAGAGGCGTTTACCAGCGCGAACGACAAAGAGAGGACCATTCTTAAAGATATGGTTAATGCCGCTGAAGAAAATACTAACAACCGCGGCACTACGCACCCCTCGGACCTGCTGGGCAAAGAGATGAACCGTCGTATCAAGTTGTTAGATGAGGATAGGAAAACGATCGGAAAAGCGTTAGGTGAGCACGTTAAAGGCTTGAAAGCTAAAGATATCGGCGGTATCGAACAGGTGCAGCAAGACGTACTTAAACGCCTTGATGAGATTCCTGGCCTCGAAGGCATCAAAACCAAAGTCGGTGAAAGCGGTAAGATCGAGCTCGACTTTTCCGATACGGCCATGAGCGGATCGCAGACCGAGGCCGCGCGCAAAGAACTCCAAGCAATCTGGGACGATATGACTAACCGCACTCCCTTTCAGTTGCATCGTCAGCGCCAGGAACTCTTCGAGGCGCTCGGCGGCAAGAAAGCGGCTCAGCTTCAACTGACCGAGACGCAGGAGCAGGGCATGGATGCGGTGCGCGAGGGTATCGCTGACTCACTCGAGCGTATCAGTCCGGATTATAAAGCGCTCAACGCCGAATATCGCGGCATTACGACGCCGCTCCGCGAAATGCGCAAGTTCTATAAGGGCACCGAAGGCGCCGCGGAAGATGTGCTGGATGCCAAGGGCGGACTCTTGGCCCGTCGGTTGACCAGCAATGTCGCTTCAGCCCCGGAGCTGCGCCGCGTTCTCGATGAAATCGGCGCACAACTCGCCAAGCGCGGACACGATGTCTCCGATGTGGACCTGAATAAGCTCCAGGACTTCTACAACGCGCTCAATCGCTACTACGACATCACCAAGGATACGACCTTCGAGGGGCTCATCAAATCGGCTAACGCTAACCCGACCGATTTCACCAGATCCGGAATTGTCGGAACCATCATCAACAAAGCCGCAAAAAGTACCAACATCACGAAGGACACTCAACGCGCCGCGCTCAAAGAATTGCTCGGGCTTGTCGAATAATGGTATAGTGATGACGGTTTTGCTCTTTCCCACCACACCACAACTTTCTTTCCAACGCATACGCCTGGCTCACCCAGGCAAGAAAAAACCACCCCTATCAAACCAGGGTGGTTTTTTTGTTTTTCCTGGGTTTTTTATTTTTCAACGTCTCAGCCATCCTTTGATAGATCTTTGCCAGCTCGCCATATAACATACATCCTTTAAAACTTGCAAAACTTTCTGCTTCGATCTGGCTAAGTTCGAGGATACCGAGCACTTCTTGCCATGTAGGAGTTTTTGCCACAGGGATTTCATCTCGAGAAACGTCCAGGGAGGTCACTCGTAGTTCTACCTCGACCCGGTAAATCTTCTTAGGCATATTTGTTCGTCCGTTTTGAAAGTTATACTACGGGTGCAATTTTCGGTCCGGACTTTTGAGTAGCCGCGTTACTTCTTTTTCCGATCCATCTGAGGAAGTAGTAGGTTGATGGCGCGATTATCATAAAGCCGGTCGGAAAGAAAAGCTGGGCAACGCCGCCGAGCGCGATTGAGATGAGCGCAGCCCAGAGCTTGGCACTAGAAAGCACCCTGATGATAAAACTCAAGACAGCACCGATGATCGGGATGCTCGCGACCGCAGTGATACCCAAAAGAGGGATCCAGATCGGGGATGCGGCAATAATTAAAAAGGCGACTACGATTGCTCCGACGATGGTCCAGAACATAGTGTCTTTTTAGATTTCTTAAAAATTACGCTTATTATCGATAGAATAAGTATTGCACTCAGGAAAATGCCTATCTGAACAGGGAGTTTGCTGATCCGCAGGTCGCGGCACGCTGCCTGATTTCCCAAGTCACAAGCTAATTGCGGCTTGCCGCCTTTCCAATCAGAAACGGCCACGTCGGCTAATGTCTCGATAGGGAAAGAAATCTCATCTTTCCTTCTCTCAGTAATGGGCAAATTTCTAGGATCGGCTGCTTCGGTCGCGGCCTTGATTTCTGCTAGGCGTTCAGGTGTTAAGGCCATATATAACGCAAAAAGTCTCGCAGCGCACAGCTTGAATGATAGGGAGGTACGTGACGAGTTCCTGTCACCCCGTTCAACAAGCTGTACTCTGTGAGACTTCTTTAAAATAAAATAGAGTACCTCTTGTGCGCTGGCTTGAAATTCAGAGAACTACAAGCACATTATTTATATATTTTTCTAATAGTTTTGTCAAGTTTTTTTTGGCCAACGTTTGGCTGCGCCTTTTTTGCCGGCAGCTGCATAAAATTCTTTATCGTGCGTCAAAAGAGATTTTTTTCCGTGTTCTGCACCTTTTTTCCCTTCTCTAGCTAAGAAAGCGCGCTGTTTTTTAGTTAGAAATGACATAAAAAACTATTTAAGTGAAAAAAACAATCTTGTTTTTAGCAATTTTCAGTCAATAATTTTTCTATGGCGCGTTCTCGCGCCTCTTCGAGCGTATACCTCAGCACTTCTCCCGTACCTCCTGGATGCTCATCATGATAGTAGAGGTACACCGGAAAGAACGTCACATACTTTTCGTCGATGAACAGTTCAGCGATCTCAGGTATGTACTCACGATTTTTGCTTTCAGGATTCGGACGGAAGTGCACGTGGCACTCCCGTCCGCGGATAATGTGGGCTGGCATATTATTCGAGCAGATGTCCCCAATCAAGGTCTGATTCCATTATGAGAATATCGCAAACTATTTGTTGTTGCCAGATTTTTTTCGCTTCAGCTGTAGACAATCCGGCGTTTCCAGCTTCTTCGTAGAATCCTCGACGAGCGTCACGCTCGCGTTGATGAGCTTCGGAACTGCCAATCTTCCAAGCCTTCAATTCGCGGGCGACACGTTGAGCACCGACTTTGTAGCCATCAATTATTTTTTGGATAGTGTCGCTTTCTGGGGTTGCTTGTGGCTCTAATTCGTTGAAGATTCGACGTACCTCAGTCTCGTCGAGATGCATGTGACTGTTCCCGCTAAGAAAGAACCTGATATTGCTCTCCATACCATGATTACCAGTACGGTGGCATGATTCGAGAAATTCGCTGATTGCTTCTTCGAGTTCAGAGGAAGTGTAGGTATTTTCGGAGTTCATATTTTTTGAAAAATATTAAGTAAGATTAACGATTATTGACGTATCTGGTCATGCGATCTGCTGCGTCACGATAACTCTCCCCGCTGCGAGCAGAAATGAACACTCCGACCGCTGATCGAGCATAGGACGTCTCGCCGCGCGTCGTAGACGCCCATGAGCGTTTAACACCTCCGACCGCTTCGATCTCGTCGATGATCGACTGGATGACTGGAATAACCTTAGCTAAATCTGCTTGTACAATACTGCGCCCAACGATTGAACAGCCATACTTGTTCCATTCTTGATCTTCAGCAATCTCGACAGTGGCGCGAGCGCAAGCAGTATTGAGTGCTGCGAGCTGCTTGCGATAACCTGTTGGGAGGTAATATTGTTTTTTATTCTCGCTCTCGACCTTAATCATATCGTCGAGGAGTTCTTCGTATACTGCAATCTGTTCTACCTGTTTCTTGGTCAATTTCTTGGCCATATTATTTTTTTTCGTCCCGACAAGCGTCGGGATCGTGGTGGCCTGAGTGGTCAGACCGTGAGAGCTAAGCTGCCCCCTATTCCCACCCCCTAACGAGTAAGGGGTGGGGTAGAGGTGTTAGGCTGATAGAATGGATAAGCAGTCTGAGCGATGACCGTTGTCGTCTTCGTTATAACGAAGAGAAATACGCTTATCTTTTTTTAGTTGTTCGATTATATCTCTGACTGTCTCTCGGCTAAGGATAGTGCGGATCTCGACCCAACCATAAGAGGATCCTTTCTTTGTGGTGACACAAACAGAACTATCGATTTTTTTAAGTGCGTTTTTGATAATTTTAGAGTTATTCATATTTGCTATGTTTTGAGAGCCAGCTGCTCTCTATGTCTATATACTAACACCCCCCATGGGGGGTGTCAAATAACTTATCCACAACGTACCACTTGCCTAGCAAGCCCCCTTGCTATATACTTTAATCATAACCTAACGACTGTATGACTCTTAAAAAACCGGAATCTTTCGTCACCGATGAGGGTCGAAAGTTTCTTTCTAAGGCGGGAAAAAAAGGGTGGGAAGCCAAGAAAAAAAAGCAGGGTTTAACCACCAAAAAAGACCGCCAAGAGTATTTCCGCAAAATTGGTCGAAAAGGTCTCGATGCGCGGTATTCTGCTAAAAAAAGAAAAGAATAAAGGTCGGTTTATTTACTTTAATTGACATCCCCTATGTCTTATAAGATCGGCTCCACACTCTGGCGCTACCATTACAGCTGGCGGTTTTATCGTGCCCGCAGACTGCGCCCTACCCTCTGGCCCGTATGACCACTGAACTTCCCACGTACTGCCGGCGTATTTTTTGCTACGCGGCTCGACATAACACTAATTGCTGCGCCCTGTGCGCGGAACATTGTCTCGATTTAAAAAAATTTTACCAACCATCATATGGATTCAAATCAGTCCTTGAACCCCGTGACGGAAACAAAACCGTCACCGACAACACCAGAGAACAAAGCCCTAATTCAGATAGCGGGCGGGTACTATGACCAGCAGGTCTGGGCCGTGATGAAGATGATGGCGCAGACGTTCGTTGATAGTAAATCGTTCGGCGATGACGTGAGTTCCGTCTCGCAAGCCATGGTGAAGCTCCAGGCCGGCCGCGAAATCGGACTCATGCCCATTGAATCACTCAAATACATCGCGGTTGTTAAAGGCCGCCCGTCGCTTTGGGGCGAAAAAGCCATCGAGCTCGTCATTTCCGCCGGTCACAAGGTGGAATGGGGAAAATGCGACCAGGAAACAGCCACCGTTACCATTACCCGCAAGGATAATGGCCTCAGCATGACGAATACATTTACCATGAAACAGGCCGTCGAGCGTGGCATGCACATGGGCGCGAACGGCATAAAACCGGCCTGGAAAAACTCGCCCGAGAACATGCTCAAATTCAAAGCGTTTCACATGACGGCCAAATTCCTCGTCCCCGACGCGCTACGCGGTGCGGGCATCGCCGAGATCGATGATACGGAAACGGGCGGAACGGCACTCGCCGTCGCGGCTGTCGCCAGCTCGGTGAATCTTGAGAACGCGGCAAAGACCCCCGGAAAACTTAAACCGCTCGCCGAACGTATGGCGGAGAAAGACAAACTCAAAGTGGTTGAAGCAGCTGCTGTTAATGCTCAAACAGCTAATATTGATGAGCCTGTCTACGAACCGATCACACCTTCTGAGTCTCCCATGCCAGTTATTCAGGTGGCGTCGCCGCTTCCCCCTCCCAAACCAACCGAAGGGGTCGCAGCTCGTAAGATGCGAGAGGCGGCAGAAAAAACAGCAGCAGCTAAACCGTCTAATGAGTTTTAATATGGATACTTTAAAAAAAAATTGTCTCCGTTGTGGTCGATCCTGGTGGGACATTCAACTCGAGCGCGGTTCCGGAAAGAAAAAAAAGTGGATTCCTTGTCACGAGCGCGGATCTGACCGGGTTTTAGGAACTCATAAGTTCAAAAAATATGAATACAAAACTACTCGCTATCATCGATCGATATGACCCAAGCCCCCATCGAACACTGGTCATACTCGTCGCTGATGACCTTTCTCGCGGATCGCTTTGCTTTTTACGATCAGTATGTCCTTAAAAACTACGATAACACCACTGGCCCAGCTGCGGTTGTCGGAAGCGCTGCTCATAAAGCACTCGAACACTATTACCGATCGCCAAAGCCTAATGTTAACACCGCCGTACTCGAGGGACAACGCTATATTGACGGCGTCAATGACGCAATCATCAACTACGGCAAGACCGGTAGCCGCGAAAAGATCGTCAAGGACTATATCGCTGCGATCAACTTCTATTTTTCCGAGGCTCCGAGCGTGGGCGAGATCCTGGGTGTCGAGGATAGTTTCGTGACCATGATCCACCGCGACGAAGTAGAGCTCCCAATCCCGATCAAAGTCAAAATAGATCTCATCACACGGCTTAACGGCAAGATCGTCATCCGCGACCACAAATTCGTATCGAGCTACACCGACCCAGAGGTCGAGGATCCGGAACGTATCCTGCAGTCGATGTTCTACTACTTCGGCGCGCTCTATCGCTACGGCGAAGCACCTGAAAAGATGGTCTATGATGAGCTGAAATACACCAAGAACTCGGATGGCTCGCCGCAGCGCCAGCCCTACGAGATTATCTACGCCAAGCATCCGGAATATCTGACGATCTTCCATGCGCTCTATGAGCAATGCACGACAGAGATCTGCAAACCGGATTGTCAGTACCTCCCGAATTTCCGCAGCATGTTCACGGGCCAAAAATCGTTCGACACCTGGCGCGCGCAGCTCCTCAGTTCGGACCTCAAAGCGCTGCCGGTCGTGCGCCACCGCCCGGTGTACCAAGGTGTAGAGATTATGGAAGCGAAAAAGTACGTGCCGAGCTTTACCGACGGGGTCGATTCGGCCACTCTCTCCGAAGAGGAAAAGATCAAGGCCAAACTGCTCGAATTCGGGCTCGCCGTCGAGATGCAGCAGACGTACCGCGGGCTGCATATCACCAAATTCACGATGAAACCGTCGCGCGGCATCCGCATGAGCCAGTTCGAGAAGGTCTCCAAAGACCTCGCCATTGCCCTCCAGGCTTCGTCGGTACGCGTGGAAGCCCCCATCATGGGCACTGACCTCATCGGCATCGAAATCCCCGCGCAGGAGCGCAAATACGTGGCCTTAAACGAGTCCCACTACTCGCCGAGCTCACTCACGATCCCGATTGGGGTGGATGTGTTTGGCCAGGTGATCAAAAAAGACCTGACTGCCATGCCACACCTCCTCGTCGCCGGCACGACCGGAAGCGGTAAGAGCGTGCTCTTGAACGTGATCATCAAGACGCTCGTCGAGCAGAACTCGCCTGAAGAGCTTCGCCTGGTGCTCGTTGACCCCAAGCGTGTCGAACTCGCTGGTTTCCAGGGCTTGCCGCACCTCGAGATGGATCCGATCACCGAAGCGAACCAAGCGACCGCCGTGTTCTGGTCGCTCGTCGAGAACATGGAGGAGCGCTACAGCATCCTGCAAGGCGCGCGCTGCCGCAATATCGACGAGTACAATGCCAACCATAGCGAGAAGTTGCCGAAGATGGTCGTGGTGGTCGATGAAATGGCTGATCTCATGATCCAGAAGACCGAGGCCGAAGACACCGTCGAGATCGCGGTCATCCGTCTCGCGCAGAAAGCGCGCGCCGCCGGCATCCATCTGATCCTTGGCACACAGCGGCCAAGCGTGGACGTGGTGACGGGCTTACTCAAGGCCAATATGCCGACGCGCATTGCCTTCCGGACCGCGTCCGAGGTCGACTCGCGCGTCATTCTCGATACCGGGGGTGCCGAGGAGCTCTTGGGTAAAGGCGATCTATTGTTCCTCGATCCCGGAACGCGCGGGTTACAGCGTTTACAATCTCTGTACGTCTAAATTTATGGAGAAATTAGAACAAATTAAACGCGAGCTAAAAGCTCTGGTCGGAAATCCTGAGTTAGACAATATCATTGATGAAAAGATAGACGATGCCTGGCAGTATTCTCAAAATAAACTGAATAGTGAGTGGTACGAACGAGAGAGGCGATATTTTGAGAATTTGAAAACCCAACTATCTCTGGAAGAAGCGCGAAGAATGCAAAAAAGTCATGCCTGGATTCAAGATCAGGATGAGTCTCGGGATCGAGAATGCACTTTTTGCGGGCTTGATGAACAGGGAATGTCCTTAAAGCCGCAGTTTTGCAAGAAAAAGTAATAAGAAAAACGATTCAAATCGTGAAGTATCCACACCTAGCCCCCTTGCTAGGTGTGGTATACTAGAGATCCCTTAAATTGATGGTAGGTGGAAGAAAGCATTCTGTCGTAGTGGTCTCACTCGGCGACGATGGCAACATCGACGTTCGGGTGGCGCTCGCCTATCAGCGTTAGGGGGACTACTACGGCACAATGCTTTTTTAAAATCCAAAATAAAAATTTATGCCTCGCCCCAAAAGCGAAGGCCTAGAGTTTTTGACGCATGGAAACAATGAACGAAACGATCGCCTTATCGGGTTACTCTTCCAAAAGTTTGATCATCTCGGTCGGAGCGTTTACTACGCTCTGCTCGAGGTAATGTGCTCCTGTCCGGGCACCAGGCTCGTCCTGCTAGCGAAGGAGGTGGTGGAGTATGTAGCTCTCCAGTGCCACACAACACCTGAAAAGCTCCTCGAACTTATCGAATATGCGGCCACCCTAGGTCTTTTCGACGATAAAGAATGGAAAGAAACCAGGACACTGGTCTCTAGTCGGCTGCTCGCTGATCTCGAATACACCCAAAAAGCCAGGGAACGACGAAGACGCTATGAACTTAATAATCGAAACTAGCCATTTCGGACGTCCGAAACTGGATATACGACGTCGTTTATTGCATATACGACGTTCCGCTGTCACGGAGACGTAGACTAAGACGATATTTATTATTATTAGGACCCCCCTGGTTATACACAGGGTTATCAACATACTTATTCACACGGTTATCCCCAGTTATTGGGGATAACTTTTCAAACCACGACTTATGCCAAACAAGAAAAAGCTAAACAAGCTAAGATTGCATAAATTATTGATGGAAAAGAGAAAAATCACCGAAACTATTCGTGATAACGATGCCCGCCTTGGCATCGCGGCCATCGCCGCCTTCGATGGTAATATCACAAAAAAAGACCTGGCTCGCCTGCAAAAAATATATAAACAAAATAGCGACCTCCATGGAAAACTTGTGATCCTCGATGTAAAACTCAGCTACGTCATTGCACAAAAATTTCAAAATTTAACGAAATAATCTTAGAAAATTGATATGGGATTTTTTAAAAAAATAGTCGATGGCATCCAGGGAAAAAAGCCACGATTGTACCGTAGTGGCCTTGATTTAAGCGGGTTTCGTCTTCCGGATGATCTGGGACTCATCACTCCGATGGACACCTCCGAGCTGCAGGCGCTCCAGGGTAGATTGGGAAAAAAGGACGAACGAATCGAAAAGAAGCCGGTCGAAGTATTCCAAGAAATCATCCTAGAGCCCACAGAATGCCCCAGAATCAATTTTGAAAACCTGGAAGGACAGATTGCCTTAGTCGAACGTCGTCGACGCGTCCTACGCGAGGAAATAGGCATGAGGGAGACCCCTGACGAGGACGAAGCACTCATTTTTCTCTACTCTCGTAAAAAATTGCTGAAATGCAAAAACGAGCACGCCTTTAATTGGCCGGTAACGACGCGCGATAAGATTGCCCAGCTCTGCAAAACATACAAACTCGAAATGGTCAGTTTCCGAGGGTACTATAAAACAGTCCCGATGGAGGCGATCGACGAGCTCGAAAAATTTTGTCAGGAGTACGAAAAATTCACGGACACCGAACCGGATCTCAAGCTGATCATCGACGACGCGCCGGCGCCGGAAGAGCGCCAGAGCCGCGAACGAAAGAAAGATCCGATCCTCCTCGCTTCGTCGCCCTTCGGCCGCTGGTACCATGTTTTGGGGGCCTGGGATAAAGAAGTTTTGGTAATTGATGAGCTACTCTATCGATAGAATTATGGACAAAAAAGAGCTGCTCAAAAAGTACAAAAGAGAATGGATAAGAAAGAAACGTGCCTCCCTTCCAAAATCGCCAAGAAGACGTGCGCAAACCCTGTCAGAAAACCACAAAAGACACATCGCCGACTCGATGAAGAAATATAAGCGCACCAAAGAGCATAATAAAAATCTCAGTAGTGCCCTTCTAGGAAAAAAGCTGTCATCCGAGCATGTTCGCGCCTTGAGCGAAGCTCAAAAACGTCGAGGTACTATTCCACCCTCTCAACGCGGTCGTATCCCCTGGAACTACCGTGGCGCCACCAAGCTCCAAGCCCATATCAGAAAACTCTATGAGTATCGCCAGTGGCGATCGGACGTCTTTACCCGTGATAATTTCACCTGTAAAAATTGTAAACAAAAAGGCGGGCGACTTAATGCTGATCATATCAAAGAGTTTGCCAAAATTCTGCAGGAGTATAATATCCTGACGGTCAAAGAAGCTCTTGCTTGTGCGGAACTATGGAATATAAACAATGGCCGAACACTCTGCATTCCGTGCCATAAAAACAGAAAAAGGTGGGAAGGAAAATAAATTATTTTGCTGCCAATATATGACGGAAAAAACAATCAGAGTCGGTTTGATAGTTGCCGCGATCTTCATTTCGGCTACGCTGGTCTTCGCTCGGGAGATGGATATACGGACACTGCGAAAAAGAATCGCCACGCTCGAATCGGTCTCATCCACGACGATCGATCGCATGGACCGGAACCAGCTCTGCAAAGGCGATTGCGTAATAGTTAACGCCCCACCAGATCTTGACCCGGAAATGATCACGCCGCCGATCGTGGTCAAGACGGACTACCCGATCGAAAATACCTACTGCTATAACTACTGCCTCGATGATGGAAAAGGCCCGCGCGCCTGCCGCAACGAATGTCAGGACACTCCGGAAATCTATACCCGGATCGGGCGCGATGAAGCGCTGCAGCTCCTCATCGACGCCAGCGGATTAAAATATCGCCCGGCTACTGAAGAGACGGTCACGAAGAATACGCCGGCTAAGTTGGTAAGATAGGTTTATGAAAAAATCTGAATTCAAAGCCAAAATAGAGGAAAAATGGATAACAATTGAATTTAGAGGTAAGACGTGTCGATTCAAAAGAAATTCTAAAAACGGTGTTTTGCTTGAAAGCATTCTAAACAATAAGCAGGGGGTCGATGAAGAAATTCTAGCGTTTGCGATAGAGCATAAATTGGTCGTCCCGCCCGGCTCTGAAGAAGATCAGAATAATTGGCTCAAAAAACAAAAAAATAAAGAGGTATTTGATCTGGCAGAAAAGTCTAGCCGAGCTATTAGTGCTCTAACGAATGGGAAAATTTACCTGGATTTAAACCCCACATCCGCTAGGCTGGTTATACCTGAAGAACTCTCTGATGGTATGGATGTTTTGATGGAATTTTTAGGTAGCGGTCGTTTAAATGTGGCTGATGGAGATATTGAGAAATTAAATAGTTTTTTCAGATTGTGCGGGGTGGATATAGCTTTTATCAGGACAAAAGACGGGTTTGGTCTCGGTGGAAACGATCGAAATAGATTCCCGCAATTTCTATATGAAATGGGTGCGATTGAAAATCCAACACTATGAATCACACCCCCGAATCAACCACCCACTGGGCATGTCAGAAACGCCTGGACAAGGATGGCGGCGAATCAAAATGTTGTAGCTGTGTACCGCATAAAGACTGCGACTTAAGCCGGATAGTACCAGACGAAAGTATGATCATAACTGCCAAAATCGGAACCGTATGACATCCATCACCCGCTATATCAACCAAAAAATGAAAGATCAGCTAAAAGTGCGTGCCATCGTCGCCCAGGAGCCGTTCGGACCGGGCGGACAGATCGGCTGGCACCTGAGTATCTCACATCCGGATCGGTATCCGACCTACGACGAAATAAAGAAGGCGCGCTATGACCTGGTACCTGACACCGTGACGATGGCCATGCTGTTCCCGCCGTCGATCCAGTTCGTGAACGTGCACCCGAATTGTTTCCATTTATTCCAGCTTTTCGAGGAGCAGGTGCCCGACCTGTTCCGTGCGGAGAAGCCATTGTCAAAACCTCTATGAGCCTCGATGTCCACATCACTCTCGAAGGTGCACAGCAAAATTCTGATGGTTCTGGTATTTTTGTGCGTCAGAATGGACAAACCAAAGAGATATCCCGCGCTGAATGGGACGAAAAATTCCCCGGGCGTGAGCCGGTTATCTTTAGGGTCTATCCGCATGTTTCTTCAGAGCCAGAGGAGGAAGTTGGTGATGTCTATCACGGCAATATCACGCACAACCTCAACGAAATGGCTGGCAGAGCGAATATCTACATGCCATTGTGGCGTCCGGAAGAGATTGGTATCAGGACGGCACAGCAGCTCATCGAGCCACTGACCAACGGCCTCAGGGAATTAAAAGAAAATCCGGAGTTTTATAAAAAATTCAACCCTAAGAACGGCTGGGGCACCTACGAAACATTGATTGAGTTCGTAGAGGAATATCTGGAAGCCTGCAAAAAATATCCGCAGGGTAAGATCGACGCTAACCGCTAATTATTCCCATAAAAATAGCTATGTACAAAATCACCGACCGGATCCTCTCCTGGATCCCCGAAGAGAACATCGAGCTGGAAGCGCGCCAACAGCTGCACAACATTGCTGAGATGTCATTCGTGTTTAAACACCTGGCTGTCATGCCGGACTGTCATCTTGGCATAGGCGCCACCGTCGGCTCGGTCATCGCGACCGACTCGGCCATCATTCCGGCCGCCGTGGGCGTGGATATCGGCTGCGGCATGATCGCGGTGCGCACCATCTTTTCGGCCAGCCAACTACCGGACGATCTCCACGGGGTTCGTCTGGGTATCGAGCGTCGTGTACCGCTCGGCGCCGGCGGCAGCAACGGTAAGCTCACCAAGAGCGCAACCGCGCGCCTCACCGCGCTCAAGCAATCCGCCAAGCCCTACTACGACAAGCTCAGTCGTAAATGGCCGTTGACGCTCGGGTCGCTTGGTTCGGGCAACCATTTTATCGAACTATCTCTCGATGAGCAGGACCGCGTGTGGGTCGTATTGCATTCGGGCTCGCGCGGGATCGGCAACCAGCTGGCCAACCAGCATATCCGGGTCGCGCAGCGCCTCATGGGTGACATGCTCATTAACTTGAAGGATCCGAACCTGGCTTATTTGCCGGTCGCGCGGCCGGAGTTTAACGAGTACATAACGGATCTGTTATGGTCGCAGGAGTTTGCGCGCCTGAATCGCGAGGAGATGATGGACCGCGTGATGACCGAGCTGAGCTACGCGTTTTTCAAAGAAGACGGACACCAGGCCGAGATCGAAGCCGAGCGCATCAACTGTCACCACAATTTTACCCAGCAGGAGCATCATTTCGGCAGAAACCTCTGGATCACCCGCAAGGGCGCGATCCAGATGCGCCAGGGGCAGCTGGGGGTCATTCCAGGGTCGATGGGTACCAAGAGTTACATCGTCTCGGGCCTTGAGAACCCGCTCGCCTTTCATAGCGCGCCGCATGGAGCCGGCCGCCGCATGTCGCGCACCAAGGCGCGGGCGCAGTTCACCATGGAAGATTTCGAGAAAAACATGACCGGTATCGAATGCCGGCACTCGGCTATGCTCCTCGATGAGCTGCCCGGGGCATACAAGAACATCGACGAGGTCATGGAGCATAGCAAGGAGCTGGTAAAAGTCGAGCATACCTTGTGGCAGATTGTTAACGTGAAAGGAGACTAGTATGACTGGAATCCCCATGGAAAAAGAACTGAGATCTGGCTCCGGAGCAGTTTTCGTTAATGAGCTGGATTTAAAACGTTGGGAGGAAGTAGAAAGCTCGATCATTTTAAATGAAAAGGAATTTGGAGTTTTTACCGGGGAGCAGTGGCGTTGGCTGAACAATAAAATCGTTCCGCTCATCAATAAGGCACGCAAAAATCTATGATCAACCAACCACAACAATTTTTCACGCTTGAGATGTGCCAACATCTCTCCTCCCTCGCGCCGGAGATGGAGGGGCATTGGAAGTATGTACTGTTAGAAGGCTGCCCTAGTTGTGATAGCAGACTCAGAGACCACTACCACGTGATGTGCTATTCCGAAGTTATGGAATTGCAGAACAGGCCTCCGAGCAGACATTCCTTCGTTCCATTCATTATCTGCCCCGCCTGGCAGGTGGAGGATGTGATGAGGAATTGGAAAAAGATTATTGAGAAATGCCCTCTTCCCGAAAAAGAACTTAGCAACATTGAACCGGGGAGAGGTGTGGGAGCTGAGTTTATCATGCAAAGACTTATTATTGATCCCGACACCGCCTACCAAAAGATCGAGGAGTATTTGTGGTCAATTTTTCGTACTGATTAACTTTATGCCCATTCTCAACTACACCACCGAGGTACCCGTGACCACCTCGGTCAATCACATCACCAAGGTGCTCGTCGCGCACGGCGCTAGCGGGATCCTGACCGAGTACGACCTGAATGGTGAAGTCGAAGCGCTGACGTTTCGGGTTCCGTTTTCCGATAGTAATAAAGGATTTCGTCTACCGGCGAACTGGCAGGCTGTAGCTTGTGCGCTGAGCAACGATCCGAAGGTCGAGCGGCGTTACCGAACCGACGACCAGGCCAAACGCGTCGCCTGGCGCATCCTGAAAGACTGGGTCGAGGCTCAAATGGCACTGATCGACGTGCAGATGGCTGCGCTTGATCAGGTCTTTCTACCCTACATGCAGTGTGGCGTGGAAAGTTTCTACGAAGTGGCAAAACGCAATCTGCCTAAGCTCTTAGAATAAACGTATGATGAGTATTGAACAGATGGAAAAGCACAAAATCGCGCTCGAAAAGAGCTTTGTTTACCATGTACAAAACAAAAAAATGACCCCGGAGGATGCAGCGAAAAAGCTACTTTTCGAGACTGTCGACATGATGATCGTCCAGACAAAGCTCGCTCGTAGTAAGGGGTTCGATGAAGGTCGTCGGGAGGCGGCCAAGCAAAGAAAGGCGAAAAATAAGGTCAAACATGTTCAACAGCAGAGCGTAAGGGGGAAATTTCGAGGGATCGAGAAAATAAGAAGGGCTCAGACAGCGAGCGTACGGGCTATCCTTCGAGGTGAGGTATGAAAATTCTTTTTTTGGACATCGACGGCGTCGTCAACTGTGCCACGACCCCGCAGCGTCACCGCGGCTTCATCGGTATAGATCCGTATATGGCCCACCTGGTGCGCATGATCGTCGAGCAGACGGACTGCCAGGTGGTGCTCTCCTCGTCGTGGCGGCATTTCCCCGATGGCCGCAGCGAGGTCGAGCGGCAGGTGTGTCCGATCCTTGATATTACGCCGACGAGCTCTTCGGGCTTCCGAGGTGACGAGATCCGCGCCTGGCTGAACGGACACCCGGAGGTGGAGCGCTATGCGATTGTGGACGATGACGAAGATATGCTCCCGGGGCAGATGGGGTGCCTCTTCAAAACCAATTGGAAAGAAGGAATTACGGCGAAAATCGCATCGTATATTACGGGTTATTTAAATCATGGGTGCTGGTACGAACAGACACCCGCAAAGACACAATTATGAACGAACAAACATTTAGCCAAAACGAAAAAAATTCTATCTTTACTTTTTGCATAGCAGTATTCTGCGTCTTAATGGTTTATTTTTTTTGTAAGGTGAACGATATAAAAAAAGATCTTGATCGGGTTAAAGAAAACCAAAATCAAAGTATGTTGGCAGAAGAAACATCCCGCCGATACAACATAGTCTCTGTACCGTTTGCAGATTCGAAAGAAATTTATTGCAAAGGAGAAGGGCCGTTCGGCCCAAATTGTAACAACAGACTACCTATTAACATACCTGACGCAGTGCAATTGATTATTGATTATTCTGGATATAAGTACGAGAAAGAAAAAACATCAACCACGCCAGCGCGATTTGTAAAATAATTTTATGGACAACAACATAATTATACCTGTAATTATTCCGAACGAAGATCCAGAATACTGTCCCAGCTGCCACCTGGCTGCCGAAAAGAAGACGGTCGATATCTGTCTGCACTGCAAATATGAATACCCGGCCGATGATGATGGGAGCGGTTGCGGGATCGCCCTGTTCGTAATCATAGGAGTTTCAATCGTGGGTATGGTAGTAGTGCGCATTTTTGCCAAATAGAAACCTGGGGATAACTGCCCTTGCATCTAGCAAGGGTGCTTGCTACAATAAGACCATCGAATGCGGGACCCTTACCTACTCTAAAGACTCAAATATGAACATCAACTATAAAGCAACGAGATTGGAGATGAATAAAAGAAAGATTAAATCGCTCGGTTTAACTGGAAAGGAGAAGCTGTCCTCCCTTATCAAAATCAAATCAGATAAAGACATGACTGTTGCTGAGCTCTTCGAGAAAAGAGATGAGTTTGAGCGGTATCTTTTTCTCATAGAGAAAAAGGCATTTTGCGACGAATAGGTCAAATAGCCCCGCGGGCGTCGGCGAGCATCTATCAGTGGGTTTCCCCCTCCTTAACCTGCTGACCGTTCGCCGACTCTCGCGGGTCTTCTCTAAGAAAAAATTTTTTTAAATGCCAAAAAAATAGAGTTCCTATAGCTCAACATTCATTAAAAATAGTAATTTTGTATGATCAAAGAAAAAAGGGACGAAAAAGACGAGTCTGCGCACAGCAAGGAGTGCGAAAATTGTGGCATCGTTCATGGTGCTGACGACGAAAGCGAAAAGATTATGGAAAAAGTGCACGAGATCATCAGTGGTCAGGGCGGCATGATCTCGATCATCGAAGCGTCGCCAGCAAAAGAACGCAGTGCAGGCCAGTCCATGGGCATATTTCTTTCTCGTAAGATGGATCGAGGTTCGATAGCCAATAGCACGATGAACCTGGTGCAACAAATATACCAACAACTCGCAAAAGACCTGTCGACAGAAAAAAAGAAAGAATTCAAACGCATGATCATCGAGGCTTTGGAGGACATCCTCTAAGAAATCTCGATAATTTCGAGGCCGAGGACGGCAAGAACCAGTTTCTTTTTCAGATTGTATATGGGAGTTTTCATCCCCTTGACGTCCTCTATGACCTCGCGGTTCCGTTCGACATCGTAATATTTAAAATCAGCGACATAATCGCAGACCTTCTGACCGTTGATAACGATGGGAAAGCGTGGTTGGCATTTCAGATCGCGGAATATGCCGGCGCGCTCGCCCTTCCTGAGCTCCTCGTAGCGCCTACCCTCGGCCTTGGAAGGAAAGCGACGCCCCTCAATGATTACTGGCTGATTATTGAATTTTCGATAGCTTGGCCAAGACATATATTTGTATGGATAAAAAACAACCCCAGCATACCACAACGGAAATCGTCAGCCGTAAGTTGCGGGAAAACGTAAACCCCATGCCAGAGACTTCTCCGCACGATCCTGAACACAACCCAGCCTTCTGCGCAGTCTGCAAGCATCATGCTGCTGTGAATCCTGTGGATAACTAAGAATAATTGTGGATAAATATGGTATAATCAAGGCACTAGCGACATTCCCGCTGGTGCCCTTTGTTACAACCTGACGTTGCTCACCCCCTTTTGCCAAAGCCAAGCAACTGTTTCTTTGTGTGAGCAACCACGAAGAAACGCGCCCACCTCGCAAGAGGTGGGCGTTTTTTCGATCAGTAATGAATTGGTACCGGGGACTTTGCCTGCTCGGTATACCCCCTGGATCAGCTCCGGCTTATCCTACGGTCCGGGCCTCGTGTGCATGGTCTCCATTGCTTATTCATTAACCCCACGTCTATGGCAAAATCTGCCAAAAAATCCGCCCCGGCTAAGAAACCCATGCCGAAGGGTAAAAAGAAAGCCTGTTAACCCGGGCTCTTTTTCTCGTTATGAGCCTCTCGAACGTCAAGAGTGCCTCCTGGTGCTGGATCGCTCGCGAGACCAGGAACGGTTGGCGCGTATCCCTCGATATCGATCGGCACCGACACGCTATATCCGGC
>ERZ650311.643-NODE-643-length-20617-cov-12.685001_pt1 | contig 20617 bp, 18 predicted proteins | sample MGYA00376247_ERZ650311 | MGnify/ENA primary metagenome ERZ650311 (study PRJEB26733, sample SAMN07839324) | wastewater metagenome | biome: small river; feature: stream; material: water | place: USA: North Carolina | collected 2016-07-28 ...
AACAAATTGCAGAAGCTATTGGTACATCAGTTGAATATTCCAGCGATCACTTGCTCGATACCCATGCTTCGCGAATCCGCATGAAAATCAAGGAAATCACTGATATTAAGGTGCTTCACGCCGTTCGTGGCGTGGGCTATCGCTTGCTTAGTAACTAAGCTTTAATATCTCGTTTTCTAAAAAGGAATATCGCGAGTGCACTAAAACCAGCGAAGGCAGATGTTAATTTCACAAATGCAAATGCAGAGATTCCATTTGCTAAAGGGTTTCCATTAATTGCCCAATCCATTGGATTAAATGGTGTTAGGTAATCGAATGTATTAACGATTGGCGCGAGTGAGTAAAATAAAAGCGCAGCAATTGCGAATGTAATTGCCAATCCTGTCGCAATACTTCTCTTTCCAGTAAAAGATCCAGCAAATAACGCGATGGAGCCGAAAACTAATCCCATTAGCCCACTTGAGGATGTGGCAGTGATGAGCGAGATCGCAGAAATTTCAAGATTGACAATCGATGCACCGATTGCAATCGAAGCTACAGCCACAATAGAGAGCCCCGCAATTTCCACAACCATCGCAAATAGTTTACTTACCAGGATTTTGGTTCGTGAGATCGGTAGCGCAAAGAGAATATCTGCAGTCCCTGCCTCGACTTCTCCTGCAATAGCGCTAGATCCCCGACTAGCTGCAAGCGAGACAAATATCAGAGGAATCATCAAGCTAAAGAGTTCCGTGCCTAGGAAGCCTGGCCCAGAGACGTAATCCTCAATACGGAAAATGGTTTTAAGAGCCTCTGGAAATGCGTCAATGTATTGAGTCATCGCATCCGATGAGTTTGCGACTGTGGGATAGATATAGAGCTGCAGAGAAATAATCGACAGGAGTCCCACCGCCCAAGCAGTCGTTGAACGCCAGCGATCGCGCAGTGTCTTTCTTACGATTGCAAAGTTCATAACAGGACCTCGCTATCGATCAGCTGTAAGAAAATTTGTTCTAGCGATGGCTCGTTGGTGCGTACGGTCAGAGCGCCATCGGCGGCAGCTTGTTTCAATAACAGAGCCTCTGAACCAGTGATTGAGCAGGTCAATGAGTTACCAATCACCTCAATATTGCTTGAAAAGTGCGCGTAATTTGCTGGGTTTGGAGCAGTTGGGAAGGTAAAGGAGATGGTGTGAGGGACCTTTGATTTCAAGATTTCAATAGATTCGTTGAGAACAATTGTGCCTTCAGAAATCACTGCGATGCGGTCTGCTAAATGTTCTACCTCTGAAAGAACGTGGGATGAGAGCAGGACTGCTGCACCGCGAGCTTTGACCTCATCGAGAATTGATTCGAACTCTCGTTGGATCAGTGGGTCCAAGCCAGATGTAGGTTCATCGAGAATCAGGACCTTAGGTTGGTGCATAAAGGCTTGAATGACTCCAACCTTTTGACGATTACCCTTGGATAAATCATGGATATGTTTATCAAGGTCTAGCTTGAGTCGCTCGGCCAAGGTTTTCACTTCAGCATCGCAATTGACCTTGCGCAGACGTGCGATGTATTTCAAATACTCGCGACCAGTAAGATTTTTGTAGAGAGCAAGCGCTCCAGGTAGATAGCCGATATCTGCCATGAGTGCAGAGTTATGGCTTAACGAATCACGACCAAGAATGTAGGAGCTGCCGGACGTTGCTTCGATGAGGCCCAACATGGTGCGCATGACTGTGGATTTACCTGCACCGTTGGGGCCGAGAAATCCGAAGACTTCCCCGGGAAAGACATTAAAGGAGATGTCTTCAGCACCGCGATCTTTGCCGTAGCGCTTAGTGAGGTTCTTCAGCTCAATTGCTGGTTGGTGCCTCATGGTTCAAAGGTACGCCTTCATGTGGCGTACTTCAATGATTGTTAGCCGCGCCAGGATTGGTTGAGTGGTCGTCCTTCTGCATACCCTGAAGCAGATTGGATTCCGACAAGCGCCTTATCGGCGAACTCTTCCAAAGAGCGAGCGCCGGCATAGGTGCATGATGAGCGAAGGCCAGAGATAATCTCATCGATCAAATCTTCAACACCTGGGCGGACTGGGTCTAAGTACATCTTTGATGAAGAGATACCTTCTTCAAATAACGCCTTACGGGCACGATCGAATGCATCTTCCTTTGATGTGCGTGCAGCAACTGCGCGCTTTGATGCCATTCCGAATGACTCTTTATATGGGCGTCCTGCACTATCGCGAAGCAGGTCGCCAGGTGATTCGTATGTTCCTGCAAACCATGAACCAATCATGACCTGGGAAGCACCGGCTGCAAGAGCGAGCGCCACATCGCGTGGGTGGCGGACTCCGCCATCTGCCCATACATGCTTTCCATGCTTCTTAGCCTCTGCCGCACATTCGAGAACTGCGGAAAATTGCGGGCGGCCAACACCTGTCTGCATACGTGTGGTGCACATAGCTCCTGGACCAACTCCGACCTTGATGATGTCAGCACCTGCTGCAATGAGGTCACGAACTCCCTCTGCAGTAACCACGTTGCCAGCAACGATGGGGACACCGAGGTCGAGCTTCTTAATGATTTGTAGGGCTTCAATCATCTTTTTCTGATGGCCATGAGCGGTATCAACAACAAGGACATCCGCCCCAAAAGCTACGAGCTGCTTCGCTTTTTCGGCGATGTCGCCATTAATGCCAACCGCTGCTGCGATGCGAAGGCGACCCTTGGCATCGAGTGCTGGCTTATACAAAGTCGCGCGAAGTGCGCCAGTACGAGTAATGATTCCTACGAGTTCGCCATTGGCAGAGACAACAGGGGCTACTGCGCGGACCTTTTCATTGAGGAAATCAAATGCTTGGCGTGGGTCAAGGGTGTCAGGCATTGTTGTGAGCTCTGCAGTCATGACCTGACCTAGTTGAGTAAAGCGATCAACGCTATGAAGATCATCTTCAGTCACGATTCCGACTGGCTTATTGCCTTCAACAATGACGACTGCACCATGTGCGCGCTTATTAATAAGGCTTGCTGCATCAGCAACTGTCTGCTGCGGAGTCAAAGTAATAGGTGATTCAAAGAATGAGTGACTTGCCTTAACCGCAGCGATTGTCTCGGCAACGATTGGCAGCGGAATATCTTGCGGGATCACGACGATGCCACCACGACGAGCAACTGTCTCTGCCATACGACGACCAGCGATTGCTGTCATGTTTGCTACAACTAGAGGAATCGTTGTTCCAGTTCCGTCGGTTGTATCGAGGTCAACCTCCATACGGCTTGAGATCTCAGATGATGACGGTGCCATAAAGACATCGTCGTAAGTAAGGTCGTATTGAGGCTGAGTGATGAAGCGCATAGGCGTAAGCCTACCAAGGCAGTAAAATATCGGGATGTCTCGATACGTCGTCGGTGCTTACCCATCTTCTCCAGCTCATAGAACTTGGAGCCCTGACTTAGAAGAGGAGTTTTTTACACTCCTCGCCAACGATTCTCGCGTTGGTTCTCTCGAGTTACCCTGGACTGGTGCGATGCACCCTCATGACACAGACTGGCTCCATGCCAACTTTCCCGGAAATTTAAATGCCGTTATCACGACTATCCCTTTTGTGATGGGGCAGCTTGGCAAAAATCCCAACTATGGAATCGCTTCGCCGGATGAAATAGGAAGAAAAACGGCAATTGCACATGTGCGAGAAGTTCTCTCAGCTATCAATGAGTTTCATGACAAAGCCGGCCGGAGTGTGGTTTCTCTCGTAGAAATCCACTCTGCTCCTCGCAAAATTGGTACATCTTCTCAACTGGCAAAATCTCTACAAGAAATTTCTTCATGGGATTGGCGGGGCGTGAAGCTCGCCATCGAACATTGTGACGCATTTGTTTCTGGTCAAGCTCCAGAGAAAGGCTTCTTATCTCTGCATGAAGAGATAAATGCCATTCAAAGTTCCGGAAGTGATGTTGGGATATTTATTAACTGGGGACGATCTGTCATTGAATTCAGAGATGCCGATCGCGTTATCGAACATATCGAGAGCGCAAAGGGTTCCAATCTTCTTCGTGGGCTAATTTTCTCTGGTGCTTCGGCGGTCGACGGTCAATTTGGTTACCCATGGATTGATGCGCACCTCCCTTTTAAGAAGAGCGAAAAACACGTCTATGGTGATCCACATTCTCTTCTGACGGAAGAGTTGGCGCATCGCGCTATCTCGCTAGCTAGTGATCTTCAGTGGCTCGGCATCAAGATGGGTTGGCCGGCTGATGTCTCTGGCACTTTAGGAGAGCGTTATCAAATGCTCTCAGCGGCAATGGATGTGTTGGATTCTTAATTAATTGAAGCGGATCCATTTAAAGAGATTTTCAACTCCATCAGGAAAAATCTCCGCAGCTTTTTCTGCACCGACCAAGTGATCGGCTTCTGCGTCAATGTAATTGCAATCGAGTAATGCTGAAACTCGCTCCTGAATCAACTTTACATATAGCTTGCTGCGTGTAAGCCCGCCAGTCAGGACGATAAAAGGTTTCTCGCCTTGAGTGTTCTTGAGTTTGCTCCAGGCACTGTTAACCGTTGCAGCGAGAAGATCCGCACCGGCCTCTAAAACTTTAAGTGCTGATTGCACACCTTCTTCTGCGCCCTGGACAACTGTTTTTGCAGTAGTAATACATAAGAGAGATGCCTCTGGACCAACCTTGTTGACGATTGCATCTAATTGAGCGAGCTCTTCTCTGAGCAGTTCAACAAGTTCTGGTGCATTGTCTCGCCCATCGAGAGTTGCGATTGCTCGGCGTAGCGCCGCTTGGCCGAGCCAGAAACCGCTGCCGAAATCACCGAAAATAGAGCCTTTTCCATCGGTATGAGCGAACTCCCCTTGATTTCCTGAAATTGCAACGACTCCGCTGCCAATTGTCAATACGACTCCGCACTGAGATCCAAGTGCTCCTACGAAAGCAGCAAAGCCATCATCCATGATTGCAATGTTTTTGCTCTTGAAGTGAGTTCGGCAGAGCTCGCCAATTTCATTTTCGTTCTTTACTTTTCCATTGAGGCCGGTCAGACTGAGAAAGACATTCTCATATTCATTGCTTGGGATAGCTTTAAAAATCATCTCCAACGTCTCAAGAGTCGATGCGTTAGTGGTCTTTGCTATCGGCATGGAGGAGATGTCATCACCACTCTTGATGCGGACACCTGATTGACCCAGATCAATTATCAGATTCATAGCGCCTCCGGTTCTGTCAATGGCAACCCCGTCTTTACGGAGAGCGAGATAGATACTTCTTCTCCCACTGTAATGTTGCCAAGCTTAGCCTGGTATGAAATTGAAATTGTGGCAACGCCGGTTCTTATATCCGTCTCTGATACCTTCTGCCGAATGTCCAGAAAGATGACTTTCTCGGCTGGGCTCAATACATTTCGCTGAATGCATGTACCGCTATTAAGGTGCGAAATTGTTAAGTCATGAAGTTTTGCTGCGCTCTGATTTGCTAGTCGTCCACTCATACGAATCTCGTCTCCTAAGTGAAGTCCTGGTGAGATTGGTCCCAGCATGAGATCGTATTCAGCAGAGGTGAAAAGGGGATCACCACTCGTTGAGCCACCTACCGGCCCCACCTCTTTTCTTTCAGTGAGATTAAATTGGGACATATCAACCTCAGGAACGAGTGGTCTCTCTTTCGAGATCAAAGACAGTGCTCCTTGATTCCGTGCCGGAATGATGCACCGTGGAATTATTGTGAATTCGATTCCGTGTTCACTAACAAGGTCAATAGGTAATTGATCAATCGACTTGAAATCATTGAGGGACACGCGCGTAAATACGATTTCACTGTAGGAGTTTCTTTCAAAGAGCACACCTACATTTCCATCCGCTAATTCGCAGACTGTCGAATACGCTGAGCTGCCACGTTCTAGAAGAACCGCTTCTGGCCAGCTCTTACCTCCATCAAGTGAGCGTTTTACAAGGGTTTTTCGTCGCAAATCTTGATCATGGTTGTGGCTACAGATAAGCGATCCATCACTCATTAAGCAAAGTGACCCATTATCGCTAGGGTCTGGCAATTCTTTATCTGGTGCGTGACCCTCAATTGTTAATCCGCCATCTCGCGATATGGCGCGCATCCGAAATGGCGTAGCGCGAGAATGAATCAGGATTGTGCCATCGCCAAGACTTTCAATTGCAGTCTCATTTCCGCCGGGTATTTCAGCTCCTAATGACCAAGTTTGCCCATGATCATCACTGAAACCAATCGAGGAGAGTAATTGGGGGCCACGCCGCAGAACAAATGTCTGTAACAGACGTCCGGCAAATTTACCGTGCTTTACTCGTGCACCGGACCCTGATGTTGCAAAGATTCCCTCTGTCTGTGAATCCTTCAATTGATCGGTGATGAAATCGTGTGTCCATGTGGCACCATCATCATCTGAGATTGAACGAGCAATATGTGCGATTTTTGGATCTTCTAGACTTGACCCCACGACACTTTCAAAGAATCCCGCATCCCGCGTGTACTGGTAGAGCACGATGATGCGACCTAATTCTCCGTAGGTGGGATCGACAATGATGCTTGCATCACCGTATCCAGACGTTCCTTCATGTTTACGAAAGATTTTTTGATCCGACCAGGATTTTCCGCTATCGTCACTTATCCTCATGACCAGATCTATGGGTGCGGGCAGATCGTCGAAGTCTGCACGGCCATCATAGATAGCAATCAGGCGGCCGCTCTTTGTCACAGCTAGCGCAGGAATTCGATATTGCCGATAGCCACCCTCGCCTCTAAGAGCAAGCCTTACATGCTCCATTGTAGTTAGAGCAGTCCAGCCTGCTTCAAGAATGGTGTGATTGCGGAAATCTCTACCTCATTCAGTGCAATCGCTGGTGGAGCAGTGCGCGCATCTTCGATGATTCCGAGCAGTTTAAGTCCGGCCTTGAAAGCGCCGATTGCTGATGATCCACGACCCATACGGCCAGGAGCTCCAACATCGACCAGGCCAAACATCTCAAAGAGTCTTTCTTGTTCAGCTTTTGCAGCTGCAAAATCACCTGCCGCAACGAGATCAAATATGCGTACATAGCCGGCTGGATCGATATTTCCAATGCCTGGCACTACGCCATCAGCTCCAGCGATAAGGGCGGAATCAACTGTGAGCTCTGAACCCGTCAAGACTTTAAAGTCTTTGAGACCGAGCTTCTTTGCTCCCATGATTACTGCACGGATGCCTGCATCATTTCCTGAAGAATCTTTAAGCCCTGCAATCACACCCTCGCTAGCCAACTTTAAAACAGTTCCAAGTTCCAGCTTTACACCGTTTACTGCAATAGGAATGTCATATGCATATAGGGGTGTATCAGGGCAAGCTTGCTTGACCAGGCGGAAATGGTTCTCGATCTCTGCTGGGTGGGTGCGAACATAGAAAGGAGCTGTTAAAACAATTCCATCAATACCTGCAGCTACAGCAGCACGTACATGTTCGTTAACACGTAGCGTAGTCATGTCAATTGCTCCAGCAACGACAGGAACTCGACCTGCGGTTTCATCAAGAGTAATGCGGATAACGTCTGCGCGATTGGCATCAGTGAGGTATGCGACTTCACTCGTTGAACCTAGGACAAAGAGTCCATGAACTCCGCCATCAATCAGGTGATTGACTAGACGTCGCAGTGACTTCTCATCTACAGAATAATCTGTATTGAATGGAGTACATACTGGTGGCACAACTCCTCGAAGTAGCTTTGAATTGTTTGCCATTAGTTTGCTCCCTTAATGAGGTGGCATGCGACTTCATGCCCACTTGTTGAATTTAGTGACGGTCTTAATTCTGGTCGTTCGCTGCGACATATATCCATTGCAAATGCACATCGTGTTGAGAAGGCGCATCCTGATGGCTTTTCAATGGGGCTTGGAACTTCACCTTGCAAGATGATTCGCTCAGCTTTGCGATCAGGATTCATACTTGGAACAGCAGATAGAAGTGCGATTGTGTATGGATGTTCAGCAGCCTCTGGAAGTGACTCTGCCGGCAAGATTTCAACAACCGATCCCAAATACATTACTGCGACTCGGTGCCCGACATATCGGGCAACAGCGACGTCGTGAGTGACAAACATAAATGAGAGGCCGGTTTCGCCTTGAATTTCCCTTAAGAGATTGACTATTTGAGCTTGAATTGAGACGTCCAAGGCAGAAACAATCTCATCAGCGATGATGAGTTCGGGCTTTGTTGCCAAGCATCGAGCAATCGCTAGGCGCTGGCGTTGGCCTCCAGAGAATTCGTGAGGATAACGTTTTAAGTATTGGGTTGGGATATTGACCATCTCGCATGCTTCGGCGATTCGAGCAATGCGCTCCTCAACCTCCTCGACGCCGTGGACCTGGAGGACTTCCTCCATAGCAGCGCCAACTCGTTGTCGTGGATTAAAGGATGTGTAAGGATCTTGGAAGATCATCTGCACCTTTTTGCGGAAACGCATCTGGTCTTTTCCTTGAAGTTTTGTTACATCTTGCAACCCTTGACCAAAATCAAATTCAAGTGCGCCTTCAGTAGGTTTATCTAGCAAAGCCATCATGCGACCAAGAGTTGTCTTGCCACAGCCGGACTCTCCGATAATCGAAATGGTCTCACCTCGGAAGATACTTAAATCAACGCCATCGAGAGCCTTTACATGGCCCTTAGTTCGGCGAAGGACTCCTCCGACAACTGGGAAGTGTTTCTTAACTTCCTTGACTTGGTATAGAGGTGTTTCAGACATGGGAACCTCCTACTGTCAATGCGGGCAAGTTTCCGCCTTCATCTAGTCGCAAACAGCGAACATCATGACCATTGTCAAGCAATCGCATTGAGACTTGCTCGGTCTTGCAACGATCGATGACATATGGGCAACGTCCAGCAAACTCGCAGCCTGTTGGTACATCACTTGGCGCAGGAGTTTGGCCAACAATTGTCTTGAGTTTGAGATCTTTATCGGCATCCAGTGTTGGAACGCTCTCCAATAAGGCCCGGGTATACGGGTGCCGAGGAGTGCGCAAGACTTGTTCGGTTGTTCCGTATTCAACTACTCGCCCTAAATACATGACCGCAACATGATCGGCGACCTCAGAGACGAGAGCCATATTATGGGTGATCAAAATGAAAGTCTTTCCCGCCTTCTTTTGAAGATCCTTCAAAAGAGTCATTATTTGAGCCTGAATAGTCACATCTAGCGCAGTTGTTGGCTCATCTGCGATGACCAAATCTGGCTCGCAGATAGTGGCAACAGCAATCATTACGCGTTGACGCATTCCGCCTGAGAATTCGTGAGGATATGCGTCATATCGACGTGGAGCATCGGAGATGCCTAACTTGCGGAAGAGTTCTACAACTCTAGTGCGGGCTTGATCCTTAGAAACGCGTGCGTGCTGGCGAAGGCCCTCAGCAACTTGTCGCCCTACTTTGTGCGCAGGGTTCAGAGATGAGAGCGTATCTTGAAAGATCATGCCGATCTGTGCGCCGCGAATACCGCGCATCTGGCTACCGAACTTTTCAAGTTTATTGAGTTCGATGGAATCTTTCTGATTATTAAACGTAATCTTTCCAGAAGTGATTCGTCCGTTATCAGGTAGGAGTTGAACGATTGCCTGCGCAGTCACTGACTTTCCACACCCGGATTCACCGACCACACATAGGAATGAACCGCGAGGAACATTGAGCGAAACGTCACGGAGAATGTGAATCTGATTTCCTTCAACGTTGAAGGAAACATTGACCTTATCGAGTTCGAGAATATTCTCGCTACCTTTAAATTGTGTCATCACTTCTTTCCAAATCTTCCCAAGAGAGATTGCTTCAATGAGCTGCTCACACTTGAAGTGCGTTGACGAGGGTCGAGGACATCTCGCAAACCGTCTCCGATGAAATTCACTCCGAGTACGAAAATCACGATTGACAGCGCAGGAAAAACCCAAAGCCACCAGTACTCATTAACAACTACCGGAGATTGCGCAGCTGCCAAAAGATTTCCCCAGGTTGGAGTAGTAATTGGAACTCCGAGACCTAGAAATGAAAGTCCTGCTTCGGCGATGATGTAAATCGCCGTATTGACTGTGAAAGCAACAACTATCGGGCTGAGGGTATTTGGGAGTAAGTGACGAAAGATGATGCGCGATTTTGAGAAGCCAAATGCGCGATCTGCCTCGACAAACGCTTCTTCTCGAAGTGAGAAGAATTCACCACGAACCAAGCGGAATGTAGTCATCCAGCCAGTGACAGCGAAGATGAGGATGACGTTATTGATGCCTTGGCCAAGTAATGAAACGGCAATAAGAACAAGAATGAGTTGTGGGAAAGTCATCACGAGCTCTGAAATTCGCAGAACGATTGTGTCGAATTTTCCACCTAGATAACCGGCAACTGCACCCAGTACGGTGCCGATGAGGTTTGCTAGAAGAGAAGCAAGTACACCGATATAGATGGATTGACGGGCGCCATACAAAACGCGGCTGAGCATATCTCGACCTAGTTGATCCGTACCCATGAGGTGGCCCCAACCCGGAGCAAGTCTCGAGTTAATAGGATCGATGTAATCAGGGTTGTGACCCGATAGTGGGATTGCGAAGATCGCCGCAAGAATCATTACTGTGATGATGAAGAGGCCAGTCATTCCCGGAACATTGTGAAGGAAATTCCTGCAGAATATTCTGAGGGTTGAAGGTTCTTTATCGCGTGCTACAGCCTTTTTCATTATGAAGCACCTCCACCAAGACGTACTCGTGGATCGAGTATTGACTTCACAATATCGACAAGGAAGCTTGATACAAGAATTACCATTGCAATAATCATGCTAATTACCATGATGACTGGAAAGTCAGATGCGCTCACTGCTGCAATAACGGTACTTCCGATGCCAGGCCATTGGAATACAGTTTCAACCAAAATTGAGCCTCCGACCAACAGTGGAAGGCGAAAGGCCAAGATCACCATTACTGGGCCAAGTGAATTTCTAAAAACGTGGCTGTAGAGGACTTTCCATTCTGGAACTCCCTTGCTGCGAGCAGTTTTAACAAAATCTCTATTAAGAGTATCAAGAACTGAATTTCGTGTGTATCGAATAAGAACCGCAACCATCGCAATTGTTAATGTCGCCACTGGCAAAATCAGGTGAGGCAAGCGATCCCAGAACGTAATCTGACCTGGTGATAGGCGTTGACCAGTTGGAAGCCAGCCTAGGTGATATGCAAATACATTAAGTAATGCCAAACCGATGAAGAAATCAGGAACCGCAATTCCAATAACTGCCAACACTCGTGAAATCTTGTCGGCGATACCGCCTCGATGAGCACCAGCCAAAAGGCCCAAAGTAAGAGCTAAAACCGTAGATAAAATAAGTGCCGAGAGAACGAGTTCGAGAGTAGCCGGCATGCGCAGCGCCAAAATCTCCGAGATTTTCTGGCCGCTTTGAATGCTATAGCCGAAGTTACCGACTGCAAGCTCTTTGAGCCAGTGGAAATATTGAATCACTATGTGATCGTTGAGGCCCAGCTCTTGGCGAAGGCGCTCGAGGTTTGCTGGGTCTGCTGCAGCATCAGGTGAGATAAGGGCATTGATTGGATCAATTGGTGAAAGGCGAGATGCAAAGAAAATGAGAGCACTGATTGCAAATGCCATTGGCACAAGAATTGCAATGCGCCTAATCAAATATGAAACCAATTTATATCTGCCTTCCTAAAACTTCGATGAAAATAAACGGTGTAGACCGAGACCACCCTCGCATCTCGGTCTACACCATTTATAGTTTTTTTACTTAGCGACGGTCCAGTTTGTTAGACCATTGTTGTAAGTGTAGAGAGGGTTGCCCCACTTAGTGGTCGTGCCACTAATTCTCTTAGATACAAACACGTACTGCTGCAAGCTGTGCAACGGAAGCTTGTATAGATTCTTCTGCTCAAGCTTCTGAAGTGCCATAAGTGCGCTTCGTGTCTGAGGGAATGTCTGTGCTTCCAAGAGCTTGGTGTTAAGAGCTGCGAATTCTGGCTGTGCTCCTAAGACCTTACCGAATGTTGCTGGGTTGCTGTACTCCTGATACCACTCACCAACGTTGAATGCAGAGAGACCCTTGAGAGCGATTTCGTAGTTCTTATTGCCCCAAAGCTCTGTTGTTGCATCTCCCTGGAACTTCAGCATTTCTACCTTGATTCCGAGATCCATCATCTGCTGAGCGATTGCGGTCATGAATGTGATTGCAGCTGTATCGCTGTAGTAGTGACGTAGGCGAATTGTCTTTGAGAAATCAAAGTTTGCTTCCTTGAGGAGAGCGATTGCCTTTGCCTTATCAAATGTGTACTTCGCGATAGATGCGTCGTGGTTCGGCATACCAGCTGTAACACCGCTGTTGATGACCTTACCGAGCTTAGGATAGATAGCTGGGACGAGGCGGTTCCAGTCGATACCGTACTTAAGAGCTTCACGAGCCTTCACATTGTTAAATGGGTTGCTTGGCTGACTCAAGTTAAATACAAAGTAGCGGTAGAACGCTAGGTTTACAGCATTTCCCTTGAATGTGCTGACGCTAGACATCGCGCGGATTGTCTCTGGATCATTTGTTGTGAAGTAATCAAGCTTTCCAGCTTTTGCATCGGCAACAAGGTTAGCTGACACGATGATGTTGATTTCAGAGATCTTTGGAGCATCACCTTCGTATTTATCGTTTGGTACAAGAGTGATGAAGTTGCCCTGGCTGAATGTTCCGACCTTATATGGGCCAGACACAACTGGATTCTTCCAGTAGTTATTTGACGCAAGCTTAAGAAGATCAGCATCGGCAAGTGAGTGCTTTGGAAGAATCATGAACTGAGCAAGGATTGGAATCAATGTGTTCAATGGAGCTACTAAAGAAAATGTGATTGTGTTTCCGTTAGCCTTAAGACCACTAATTGTGGTTGTGTTTGTTCCGTTGACTACATCAGCACCAACAATTTGCTTGAATGCGTTGACATAGATTGCATTTGACTGAGCTACGCGAAGAAGCGTATTGATTGACCAGACAACATCTTCTGAAGTCAAAGGTTGACCATCAGACCACTTAAGCCCTGATTTCAGTGTTACGGTAACTGTCTTTCCATCTTTGCTGACTACATAGCCTGATGCGAGATCTGGCTTGACGCTGACAAGGTCAGGATTTGCCTTGAAGAGCGCGCGGAACATTGCATGATGTGAAATTGAACCAGAGTTGATCCATGGTGAACCAATCTGCTGCACACCTCCACCGCCAGCTGTTACTTCAGCTACGGTGATTGAATTATTTGAAGCCGCTGAAGATGGCGTGATCAAACTGGTTGCTGCTAGAGCAGCTCCCAGAACCACAGCACCTAGGGATTTAATTACCTTATTCACTGTTTCTCCTAACGAGGGTTCTTTTGATTGTTCTAATACGGCTGGTAACCGTGCTAGACCAGTGACCCTAAACTATAGTACGATTCGATTTAGTCAAGGATTGTGAGGTTTCTTTTGAATAACGATTCCACGTTGGAATTACGAGGCGCCCCTCAACTTTTACCCTTGAAAAGTGGATTAATCGTCTCGTGCCAAGTCCCCGATGGCACTGCGATCAACACTCCAGAATTCATTGCCGCTCAGGCAGCGACAGTTGTTCAGGCTGGTGCTGCAGGGGTCCGCGCACAAGGCGTTGCCAATGTTGCCGCCGTATCTAAAGTAACCAATCTTCCGGTCATTGGACTTGTAAAGCGCTATCTAGATTCATGTCCGGTCTACATCACCCCCCTCGTAAGTGATGTTGTCGAACTTGAGAAAGCTGGAGCGACCATCGTTGCAATCGATGCCACTGGCAGACTTCGGCCGAATGGTCAGAGTTTGAAAGAGTTCATTGAAGCAGTTCGGGCTGTATCAACTGTTCCCCTTTTGGCTGATGTCGATTCAGTCGAGTCAGCGGTTATCGCGGAAGAGCTCGGGTGTGAAGCAGTTGCTACAACGCTCTCTGGCTACACAGATATTGCAGTGGCAGGATTACCAAACATTGATCTCATTGATGAGATCTCGAAGGTGGTGAAGGTCCCTGTAATTGCAGAAGGCGGATTTAATCAAATAGCCGATGTTGCAAGAGCGTTCAAAGCAGGAGCTTGGTCGGTCTGCATTGGTACAGCAATTACAAACCCGTATTTACTTACTAAATACTTTTTAACCGCTCTAGATCAGGCTTGAATACTAAATTTAAAGTCATAGAGGTCTCCACGCTTCACGGAGACGCAGTGTTCCATCGTTTTTCCGCGAGAATCAAAGCCGGTCAAGGTAAACATCAACGATGGAGTCTTTATCGGTGCATTTAAAATTTCTGCTTGTTCTTTATCCAACAGGACTGGTGATACAGAAGAATCAGCTCTAACAACGCTTCGCTCAAAAACGTTCTTGAAAATTTCGTAGAGCGAGTTTCCTAAGTCTTGATCTAGGAGTCCTGGTGCATTTTCACAAGGCACATAAGTATCTTCTATCGCTAAAGCTATCCCGTCGGCCAAGCGCACACGCTTAATTCGATAAGCAGATTCGCCTACTTGAATCTGCAAGATGCCAGCCAGCTGACCATCTTTGACGACAACTTTCTCTGCCTTCAGAATTTCAGATGAGGGCTCCATTCCCTTTTCCCGAATTTCTTCAGAGAAGGAGATGAAAACTAATTTCTTGGAGAGCTTTTGCCCTGCAACATAGGTTCCAGAACCTGGAATCGTGTAGATAAGTCCCAGCTCTTGAAGCTTTGATAGCGCCTGACGAACCGTCATGCTAGATACATCGTATTGCGTAGCAAGTTGGCGTACCGAAGGGATGCGAGAATGTGGTGCCAATTTCTGAAATTTTTTCTGGAGTTTTCCTTGAAGCATCTCCCATTTATGCTGTTTAGTTGCCGTAGCCATTGCGGCATCATGTCACAAGAAAGTATTTTCAATCCATCTTGAATGAATTGAATCTATTGAATATCTCGGCGGAGACGAGGAGATTCGAACTCCTGAAGGGTTTAACCCCTTACCTCGTTAGCAGTGAGGCGCACTCGACCGGGCTATGCGACGTCTCCGAGTTGCCGGGGTAGTTTATCGGTCTTTGGCTATCATGAAAAACCAGCGAAAAAGCCCTCTATTTACTCACTTCAGTCATTGCGAGAATGGCGGCGCCCAAAATGCCACCGTCATCACCGAGTGAAGAGACTCGGATTTCCGGTGCGGTTTTCCATTTCAAGAGAGCCTGAAATTGACTTTGAAGTTCATCCAGAACAACTGCGTATCCAGCAGCTACTCCTCCACCTAATACGATTCTTTCAGGATCTAAGGTCAGCGTAAGAATCGCAAGTGCTTGTGCACACTTTGAGATCGCATCGTTCCATACTGCGCGAGCAGACGAATCGCTCCCTGCTAGAGCAATGATCTCTTCAACTTTCTTCGAATTCCCAGTTAATTCTGCATAGCGCTCGGAGATTCCGTGACCCGATGAGTAGCGCTCCCAACAGCCGCTCTGACCGCAAGGACAGATTGCGCCTGGCACGACAACAGGCATATGTCCTGATTCACCAGCACCATCATGTGCACCCGAAATTACTTTTCCATCATTGACGATTCCCACAGCGATACCGGTACCAATAGAGACCGAAACAAAGTAACGACTATCTGATGCTGATCCGATTTTTCCTTCAGCTAAACAAGCGCTGCGAACGTCGTGTCCCACCGCAACCGGTAGATCGAATTCGCGTCGGAGATTCGCCGCCAATGGGTAGTCGCGCCAATCGAGATTAGAAGCGAAGACGATTACGCCTTCCCTCTCATCAATAGAGCCTGGTGAGATCACGCCGATTGATAACACATTCAACTTCTTGGTCTGCGCCGCTAGTCTCAATGACGTGATCAGAGAGAAGAGATCGCTCTCAACAGTGCTTCTATCTGTGGGCTTACTTTCTCTGTGAATGATTTCAAATTCAGGAGTAAGTAATGCGCCCTTCAAGCTGGTTCCACCGATATCGACTACAAGTAATGCTGACTTTGCACTTGGTTGAGCCAGCGCTGCCACAATCTCTGAAATAACTCTGTGGGAGGTTTGATAGAGCGTAATTGCGTCGTATTTACCTGTGCCAGGGCCCTTAATTTGTTCATTGGCGCGAAGGTGAACCTCCTTTACCCCCGTTGCATCGACAATCTCGCGCACATTGTGCGGGCGTACAGATCCTCCTGCAATTATCTCTATCTCTCCTGCAGCAAGCTCCTTCAGTTCCTTGATCATCCTTCTGCCAGCAAATGCAGAGCCTGCACCTCCTGAGGTGAGAACGCGCTGAAAGCCATGTTCCATCAGAACTGTGAGGGCCTGTTTCAAATCCTTAGTCGAATCAAAAGCCATATGGAAGCAATTGCTACCGGACTTATTAGCCTGAATGAGCTTCTGTAGATTATGGATATCAATCTCGTTGTTGGAATCTAGAACACCGTAGACAAACCCGACTCTGCGATTTCCGAGATCAAGTTCATTAAAAGCTTGGATATCAGCGACCATGGTTTCAATCTCAGAGTCTGAATAGGTGAAATTTCCTGGCCTCGGACGAATCATGATGACAATTTCGATTGACGATGTCTTGCGGAGAATCTCGCGCACCATTCCGATTGTCGGCGTTAAACCACCTACCGATAAATCGCTGCAGACCTCAACGCGGTGAGCACCTGCATTCTCTGCAGTGACTGCACCTGCCACATCTTCAATAGCAATTTCGATTTTAATCATTAACAGCATTCATCCTATTTTCGAGGAATCTCACACTCGTGATTCTAGCCTCAGCGACGTGCCTGCTTGAGTGGCTTTTTCAAAAACCTATGAGAAGATTGCAAAATGAAGAAGCTCGGCGAAATCATGGAAGCTGAAATTTCAGAAACTCCTGCGGTCTATCAGCGACTATTTGCTGATCAATCTCAATTCGATTGCTTAGAAAACCTACTTTCTGAGCGTAAAATCCACACAATTTTGATTCTTGCGCGCGGAACATCCGATAACGCTGCATTCTTTTTGAAGTACCTCATCGAAACTAAATTAGGTTTACCTGTAGGTCTCACCTCACCCTCTGCTGTATCTGTCTATGGTGCAACGCTAAAAACTGAGGGCACTCTCGTGATTGCCATCAGTCAGAGCGGCCAATCACCCGATCTTGTTCAATTTGCTCAAGCTGCAAAGAGCGGTGGAGCAACACTGCTTACTATGCTCAACGCTCCAGGTTCACCCCTCGAGGCAATCGCTGATTACAAGATTGAGCTCATGGCAGGTACCGAAACTGCAGTTGCAGCAACGAAGTCGTATTCTGCGCAGCTTCTCTCATCACTGATTCTTGTCTCTCGCTGGGCCAAGCTTGCCGTTGATCAATCACAGTTGATTTCAGAGGCGCAGCGACTTCTTGCACACTCAGCCCAATATCAAGAGATCGCACGTTCATTTGATCTGACAAAGCAGACTGTCATCCTTGGCCGTGGCTTTAGCTTCCCTAATGCAAAGGAAGCTGCGCTCAAGCTACAAGAGACCTGCAAAGTTGCCGTCCAGAGCTGGTCTATCGCCGACTATCTTCATGGCCCGGTCTCTGCGCTGAAAGAAGATTCTCAAGTTGTGATTCTGGCACCGGCTCATATGCCGCAAGAGCCACTCCTTGAAGCAGTCACCAAGATTCGCCCGATTACAGGCCGCATCATCTGGTTGGGCGAAGGCGGACTTGTTGCTCCAGGCGACCAAGTCATTCCAGGAGCTCAATGCGCAGACGAAGTTCTTTCATCCATCGTTGATGCAGTCTCGCTTCAGTTACTGACTTTAACTATGTCAGTACAAGCTGGCCTAGATCCAGATTCTCCCGCTGGTTTATCTAAAGTTACTTTGACGCACTGATTTTCCATCCCATTCAAGAAAATCTGCTGCAGCACCGACAGCAATAACTCCACGATCGCCCATACCTAGTGCTCGAGCTGCATTTCCTGACGAAGCATCGACTGCATCAACCAAGCCAACGCCATATTCATTTACAAGACGTTCAAATGCGCGATCCATTGTCAGGGTAGAACCAGCGAGTGATCCATTATCAAGACGAGCAACACCATTGCGTACGCGCACAGGCAAGATGCCAATTGTGTAATCACCATCTGGCTGACCGGCCGCGCTCATGGCATCGGTAATCAAAATTAATCGAAGTGGGTCTACGGTAAGAATTTCACGAACGTTCTCTGGTGAAACATGCTCGCCATCGAGAATGAGTTCTAATGAAAGTTGGTCTTCATCTAAAAGAGCATCTGTGAGTTCTCGGTCATCTTGTGGCTTGACCATGCCGTTGGTGAAATGGGTGACAATTTCTGCACCTGCATCGATAGCAGATTGCATTGTTGGTAGAGGTGCCGCAGTGTGACCGATGGCTGCAATGACGCCATGGTCTGATAATTTCCCAATACATTCAAGCGCCCCATCGAGCTCTGGTGCAATTGTCACCATCACGATTGAACCTTCACCAATTTCAATGAGTTCTGATAAATCTTCCCAACGTGGATTGATCAAATTTTCTGGAAGGTGTGCACCGCAGCGAGCGTGTGCGAGGTAAGGACCCTCTAAGTGAATTCCTGCAATCGCACCTGATTTGTAATGCGGAACAAGTTGTTTAATTTGAGCTTTAAGATTTTCAAGCGGTTCGCTGACAAGGGATGCGACGATGGTTCCAGTGCCGTGCGAGCGGTGAAATTCAATGACTTTCTCAGGGTGTGCGCCAGAGAAATATTGGCCTGCTCCGCCATGACAGTGAATGTCCACAAAAGCGGGAATCAAAGTTCCAGAGATGCTGCGATCAGGTGAAGTGTGCACGCCCTCTTGAATTTCAGTAATCACGTTATCTTCAACAACAATCCAGCAATCTTTGAGAAGTTCACCATCGACGACTGCCTGTGCGCATTGAATAATCACAGTAGCGATTCTAGCCCCCGCAATCTCTACCTTTTGTGCGTGAATTCGCCTAAACTTGAGGGATGAGTAACAACAATGACAATGCAGAGGTAACTGAGAAGGCCAAGCGTATTCACGACCAAGCGCCTTCGGATCTCTTTGCAGATTTCATGCGTTCTGGATGGGCTCCATCAGATTATGCAGATCTTGCGCCACTTGAAGTTGTTACCTACGCATTTGCTCGTCGTCAGGTTCTATCGGCGGCATATCCAGGAATTCGTTTAGTTCTTCCTGCAGGTGGTTACAAAGTTCGCTCTAACGATACTGATTATCAATATCGCCCTCACAGCGCATTCGCCTACTACAGCGGAGTTCAAGGTGCAGATTCCACAGCCGACGCAGTTTTGGTTATGGAACCAACTCAAGGTGGACACCTCACATACCTTTATATCCATCCACGTTCCACTCGCGACACTGATGCTTTCTACCGCGATGCCAAATATGGCGAACTCTGGGTTGGACGTCGCTACACACTGGATGAAGCAAAGGCTCGCTACCAGATCGATACTCGCTTAGTAAATGACCTGGAAGCTTTCTTGAAAGATGGCAAAGAGACCCTGATTATTCGTGGCGAAGATGCAATGGTCGATGGAGCAGTAAAGAAGCATGATCGCGAAGGTGAATTCCTTACATTTACATCAGAGCAACGCCTAGTAAAAGATGATTATGAGATTGCCGAGATGCAGAAGGCTGTCGATGCATCTGCCCTTGGTTTTAACGATGTCATCTCTGTCATGCCTGCAGCTGTTGCCACTCCACGAGGCGAACGCGTTCTCGAAGCAGCTTTCTATGGACGAGCTCGGGTATTAGGTAACGATCTTGGTTACAACACCATCGTCGGTGCTGGTGCTCATGCATGTGTATTGCACTGGATTCGCAATGATGGCGATGTTCGCCCAGGTCAGCTTGTTCTTGTCGATGCTGGCGTTGAAGTGGAATCTTTCTACACTGCCGATATCACGCGCACACTGCCGGTAGATGGAAAGTTCTCACCGGCCCAAAGAGCCCTTTATATGCTGGTTTACGAGTCTCAACTAGCAGGCTTTGCTGCAATCAAACCTGGCGTACTTTTCTCCGAAATTAACAAAGCTTGCCAAGCGGTATTGGCCAAGGGCTTAGCTGATATGGGTGTACTCACTGTTTCGGCTGAAGAGTCAATGAAGCCAGAGATTGGGCTGCATCGTCGTTGGACTCTGCACGGAGTAAGCCACCATTTAGGTCTTGATGTTCACGACTGCGCACAGGCTCGTAAAGATCAGTACCTTGATGCACCACTTCGTGAAGGAATGGTTCTTACTGTTGAACCAGGTCTCTACATCCAGCCTGATGATGAACTATTCGCACCTGAATATCGCGGCATCGGAATCCGTATTGAAGATGATGTTGTTGTTACCGCTGATGGTTGCCGCAATATCTCTGAAAATATTCCACGTCATCCAGATGAGATTGAGAAGTGGATGAAGGGCGTCTTAGGACGCTAGTGCAACGCCTGCTGCAACAGCGGCGATTGAAAGACCGAAGGTAAGCACCAAGTTCAGCGCTGTGCGCCTGCGGAATGCCAAATCTTTATCGATATCTAACATAAACGCAGACCATGTTGTAAATGCGCCACAGAATCCCATGATGAAGTAGTGATCTTGGTTGTATCCCAAGATAAATGAACCAATCACATTTGCGATGAG
>ERZ650311.644-NODE-644-length-20612-cov-16.852070_pt1 | contig 20612 bp, 25 predicted proteins | sample MGYA00376247_ERZ650311 | MGnify/ENA primary metagenome ERZ650311 (study PRJEB26733, sample SAMN07839324) | wastewater metagenome | biome: small river; feature: stream; material: water | place: USA: North Carolina | collected 2016-07-28 ...
ACATCGTCGGGTTCTACAACAACGTCCGTCTGCACTCGACGCTGGGCTACCTGCCACCCACGGCCTATGAACGGAAAACCGCAGTACAGCACCCTATCGAGGTGTCCGGTATTACTTGACCACTACAGGTCGTGGGTGATCCGGTAGCTCGGGCACATCACCCCCTTGCCGTCGCGCTGGCACTGGTGGTTGTTCATGCACACGGCCACCGCCTTGGCGTAGTTGCCCCCGGTGGCGGGAATGCCCGCGTAGGCGTCGCCCACGCCGTAGGTGTCGTAGGCCGACCAGTCGAGATAGGTTTTCATGCCCATCTGCCACGCAAGACCGGTGCCAATCCTAAAGCGCCTCAAATCAGGCGTTTACGCACAAAGGTGACTGTCACCTTTGCGACAAAGGGCTGACAAGCGCCCCCGCGCCAAAACAATAAACCCCTGTTTTTCTGCTGTTTTCTCCTCTGGCACAGCGATTGCTGAATACCCGGCGTAACCCCAGATCCAGAGGAGCCCAACGTGGAACTGCCCGTCATCAGCAATGCCGCGCCCGAAGAAGCATCCGGCGGCGGTTGTTCTTCAAGTGGCTGCGGCACAGCGCCCGACGCCCTGTCTCATCTGCCCGACCACATCCGCGCCAAGGTGCAGGACCATCCCTGTTATTCGGAAGAGGCCCACCACTACTTTGCGCGCATGCACGTGGCCGTCGCCCCGGCCTGCAACATCCAGTGCAACTACTGCAACCGCAAGTACGACTGTTCCAACGAGTCGCGCCCGGGCGTGGTGTCCGAGCTGCTGACGCCGGATCAGGCGATCAAGAAGGTGCTCGCGGTGGCCGCCGAGATCCCGCAGATGACCGTACTCGGCATCGCGGGGCCGGGAGACCCCCTTGCCAACCCGGCCCGCACCTTCGAGACCTTCGAGCAGCTCTCGGAGAAGGCGCCGGACATCAAGCTGTGCGTGTCCACCAATGGACTCTCGCTCCCGCAATACGTGGACGAGATCGCCAAGCACAACATCGACCACGTGACGATCACCATCAACTGTGTCGATCCGGAAGTGGGCGCCAAGATCTATCCGTGGATTTACTGGAACAACAAGCGCATCTTCGGCATCGAGGGCGCCAAGATCCTCATCGAGCAGCAGCAGAAGGGCCTCGAGATGCTCACCTCGCGGGGCATCCTCGTGAAGGTGAACTCGGTGCTGATCCCCGGCGTGAATGACGAGCACCTCAAGGAGGTCTCGAAGATCGTCAAGGCCAAGGGCGCCTTCCTGCACAACGTGATGCCGCTGATCGCCGAGCCCGAGCACGGCACCTACTACGGAATCATGGAGCAGCCGGAGCCGACCCCCGAGCAGTTGCAGGACCTGCAGGACGCCTGTGCCGGCGACATGGCGATGATGCGCCACTGCCGCCAGTGCCGCGCCGACGCGGTGGGCCTCCTGGGCGAGGATCGCGGCGACGAGTTCACGATGGACAAGATCGACGTGATGGACGTGGATTACGAGGCCGCGATGGTGCGCCGGAAGGAAGTCCACGACTCGATCATCGAGAAGCTCGAAGCCCAGCGCGGCCACACCAAGCCCAAGCCCCAGGGGATTCCTGAAGGCTCGCGCCCGGTGCTGATGGCGGTGGCCGGCAAGAACGGCCTCGTCGCCGAGCACTTCGGCCACGCCAAGGAGTTCCTGATCTACGAGGCGTCAGTCGACGGCGTGCGCTTCATCAGCCACCGCAAGACCGAGCTGTACTGCGGCGGGATGGACAGCTGCGGCGAGGGCGACGAGGAACCGGATTCCCTCCTCGATCGCAACATCAAGGTGCTCGAAGGCTGCGAGGTCGTGCTGTGCTCCAAGATCGGTTTCGAACCGTGGGGCAAGCTCGAGGCGGCCGGCATCGCCCCCAACGGCGAGCACGCGATGGAGCCGATCGAAGAGGAGGTGATGACGGTGTACAAGGAGATCGCCGCCACCGGCCGGCTGCTCCCGAGCACCGACAGCCTCAAGGTCGCCTGAACGCCCACTTCATCCACATCCTTCGTCACGCCCGCCGGGGATACCTCCGGCGGGCCTTTCGGGAGCCCTGACATGGCACTTCAGATCACTCAATCCTGCGTCAATTGCTGGGCCTGCGTGGACGTCTGCCCCAACGACGCCATCTACGCCGACAAGCCCCACTTCCTCATCGACGACATGAAGTGCACCGAATGCCTCGGCGATCACGCCACGCCCCAGTGCGCCGCGATCTGCCCCATCGAGATGGCCATCGTCGACGAGCTGGGCGAATTCCTCAACCCGCCCGGATCGCTGACCGGCATCCCGATCGAGAAGCTCAAGGAGTACGGGCTGTACCGGGAGGTGGCCTGATGGCCGATGTCACCTTCTTCGAGAAGCCCGGCTGCCAGGGCAACCAGCGCCAGAAGACGCTGCTTGCCGCGGCAGGCCACACCGTGCACGCCCGCAGCCTGAAAACCGAGGTGTGGACGGCCGAAGGGCTGCTCGCCTTCCTCGGCCGGCTGCCGGTGCCCGAGTGGTTCAACCGCAGCGCGCCGGCGATCAAGCTCGGCCACATCGACCCGGACGCGCTGGACGTGCGCCAGGCCCTGACGCTGCTGCTGGAGAACCCGCTGCTGATCCGCCGCCCGCTGATGCAGGTGGGCGAGGAGCGCATGGTGGGTTTTGACACCGCTGCCGTGGACGCCTGGATCGGCCTGCGTGGCGTGGACCTGCCCGAAGGCAACATCGAAGCCGGCGTGCACGGCGAGGAAGAACGCCCCCCGACGCGCCTGCGGCGCCTCCCCCCACTGGGGGGCGAGCCGGCCGCTTCGGAGCGGCCGTGCGCGGCCGGCCCGGAACCGGACTCCGACATTTACTCCGCCTCGTGTGGCGCACGCGCCATGGAAAACGGAGACGACCATGCGCGCGTCGGGAATCACTGAAAACGCGGTCGAACTGGCCCCGGGCGTCCACTGGGTGGGCGCCCTCGACCCGCATCTGCGCAACTTCGACATCATCCTGCGCACCGCCAACGGCACCACCTACAACGCCTACGTGGTGCGCGGCGAGACCGGCGTGGCGGTGATCGACACGGTGAAGGAGAGCTTCGCCGACGACTTCTTCCGGCGGCTCGAATCCGTCGCCCGCTACGACGAGATCACCACCATCGTCCTCAACCACCTGGAGCCGGACCACAGCGGCGCCCTGCCGGAGCTGCTGAAGCGCGCGCCCCAGGCCAAGGTGTACCTCTCGCGCCGCGCCCAGATGATGCTGAAGGCGCTGCTCAAGCCCAGCGGCGAAGCCCCGCCCGAGTACATCCCGGTGACCACCGGCGACACCATCGACCTGGGCGGGCGCACCCTGCACTTCCTGCACACGCCCTACCTGCACTGGCCCGACACCCAATGCACCTACCTCGTCGAGGAGGGCATGCTGTTCTCGGGCGACGTGTTCGGCTGCCACTTCTGCGACGCCCGGCTCTACAACGACGCGGTGGGCGATTTCCGCTTCTCGTTCGAGTACTACTACGCCCACATCATGCGGCCGTTCCGCGAGAACGTGCTGGACGCACTGGCCCTCATCGAGCCCCTCAACCTGCGCCTGATCGCCCCCGCCCACGGCCCCATCCTGCGCCACATGCCGCGGGACTACGTGCAGCGCTACCGCGAGCTGGCCATGCCGCGCCTGTTCAACGAGGCCCGCAGCGAGAAGACCCTGGTGATCTTCTACATCTCGGCCTACGGCAACACCCGGCGGATGGCCGAATCCCTCGCCGCCGGCGCCGAGGCCATCGGCGGCGTGCGGGTGTCGCTGTACGACCTGGAGGGCGGCGAGTCCGGCATCTTCACCGACCTCATCGAGGAAGCCGACGGCCTCGCCTTCGGCAGCCCGACCATCAACGCCGACGCGGTCAAGCCCATCTGGGACGTGCTCTCGTCCCTCACCACCGTCAACGTCAAAGGCAAGCTCGGCGCCGCTTTCGGCAGCTACGGCTGGAGCGGCGAGGCGGTGCGGCTGATCGAAGACCGCCTGCGCGGCCTGAAGCTGCGGGTGCCGGTGGAAGGCCTGCGCATCAAGCTCGTGCCGGACGCTGGCGAGCTGGAGCAGTGCCACGCCCTGGGCGAAACCCTCGCCCGCCACCTCACCGGCCAGGTGGAGCACCGGGAGATCGAGTTCAGCACGCTGCAGGTCACCCTCGCCTAACCCATTCAGGACAACCAGGAAAACCCACCATGCCCAAAGCCAAAGTCACCTTCGAAGACATCGGCGTCTCCGTCACCGTCCCGGCCGGCACCCGCCTCATCGAGGTGTCCGAAAAGGTCGGCGCCGGCATCACCTACGGCTGCCGCGAAGGCGAGTGCTGCACCTGCCTCACCAAGATCGTCTCCGGCGCCGACAACCTCGCCCCGCCCAGCATGCTTGAGGATCAGGCGCTCAAGGACAACCTCGCCCCCCGGGGCCATCGCCTGGCCTGCCAGGCCCAGATCATTGGCGGCGAAATCGTCGTCAAGCCCGCATAAGACTAAAAGCACGTCCCGCAACCACAGAGAAATTCGTGAACCCGTCATTCCAGGAGAACTTCAAATGGCCCTGATCACCTTCAGCAGCCCCATGCACAAGGACAAGACGGTCTATGCCGTGGCCGGTAGCCACACCCAGACCATCCTCGCCCTTGCCAAGGAACACCACATCCCCATCGACTTCGGCTGCCAGGAAGGCAACTGCGGCACGTGTCTCGTGAAGGTCTCGTCCGTCGATGGCAAGCGCCGTCCGATGGGCGGCCCGCTCAACGTGCGCGAAGTCGCCGCCCTGACCGAGCTGGGCCACATCACCAAGGCCCAGGTCGAGCAGATGTACGTGGATGACATTCCTCCGACCCAATGGCGTCTGGCCTGCCAGATGATCATCCGCGACGAGGACATCCTGGTCGAGTATCCGAGCAAGTAAGTCCCACCCCGGGGGAGGCTGCCATGAACGTTCTGGATCGCAACGCGCATCACGCCCTGGCCGTCGCCGGCCTGCTGGCCATGCCCTGCCACGACCACGCACGCTTCGATCCGAACCGTCCGCTGCTGGCCAGTCTGCTGGCCGGCCAGCGCCTCGGCGAAGGCTGCCTGCCCCCGGATCTCGGCCTGGATGAGCGCACCTGCCGCCAGCTGATCAACGAATACTTCACCGGGCTGCTCATGCCCGCCTTTCCGCGCAGCACCGACAAGGTGCCGGAATGGAGCGACGTGCAGAAGCTCCTCCTCGACCACCGGGCCGGGCAGCACGCCTCCGAGCTGTGGGTGGCCGACATCATCGCCACCGCCTGCACCGGCGCCGACCACCTGTGGCAGGACCTGGGCCTCGCCAGCCGGGACGAGCTCAGCCGCCTGATGGTGGTGAACTTCCCGAGCCTCGCCGCCGCCAACACCGGCGACATGAAGTGGAAGAAGTTCCTCTACCGGCAGTTCTGCGCCGCCGAAGGCATCTACGTGTGCCCCGCCCCGTCGTGCGGCGTGTGCAAGGACTACGCCAAGTGCTTTGGACCCGAGCAGTAAGCCCGCCGCCGGCGCCCGCCCTCACGCCTGAAGACCGGGCCGTCGCGGCTTACGTGGGGCTCGCCATCGGCGATGCCCTGGGTGCCACCGTCGAGTTCCTCACCCCCCGCGAGATCCAGCACCAGCACGGCGTCCATCAGGACATCAGCGGCGGTGGCTGGCTGCGCCTCAAGCCCGGGCAGGTCACCGACGACACCACGATGTCCCTGGCCCTGGGCGAGGCTATCCTGGCCGCCGGCCGGGTGGATGCCCGCGCCGCCGCCGACGCCTTCGACGCCTGGATGCGCGGCAAGCCGGTGGATATCGGCAACACCGTGCGGCGCAACCTCATCACCTACCGCAAGACCGGCAACCCCGAGGCACCGCCTTCCGAGCACGACGCCGGCAACGGCGCCGCGATGCGCGTGCTGCCGGTGGCGCTGGCCACCTTCGGCCAGGAGCCCGACGTAGTCGCCGCCGCCTGCCGGGCCCAGGGCCACGTGACTCACCACAACCTGCTGTCCGACGCCGCCTGCGACACCCTGGTGGCGATGGTCCACGACTTCTTCGCCGGCCACGGCCTCGACACCGCCCGCCACCACGCCGACGCGCTGGTCGCCCGGCACCCGGTGTTCGCCTGGCAGGGCAAGCGCCGGGACAACCCCAGCGGCTTCGTGGTCGAAACCCTGCAGGCGGTGTTCCAGGCGCTGTTCTCCACCCACAGCTTCGAGACCTGCCTGGTGGACATCGTCAATCGCGGCGGCGACGCCGACACCACCGGCGCCATCGCCGGCATGCTCGCCGGCGCCTGCTACGGCCCGGCGGCGATCCCTGCCCGCTGGCGCAAGGCGGTCGACGCCGAGATCCGGCAACGCGTCGAGCTGCAGGCCCTGGCGCTGATGAAACAGGGCTGACGATCGAATCAGGCGGGCCCATGTCGACCCATGCCGCACGAACGCCCCCCGCTGGGGCCGGGTGATGTTGGGCGAAGGCGCGGTGGGTATGGCGCGTCGGGTGCTGCTGCGCCAAGCGGATCTATCCCCTTATTTGCCCCGGAAGTCTGTTTGGCGTCGCAGAAGTCAGTTCTGAGCCGCCGAAGTCTGTTTGGCGGCGCCAAACGTCGTTCGCCGCCACCAAACTCAATCCTGGGCTCGGCGAACGTCGTTCGCCGTCAGCAAACAGCGTTTGGCAGCACAGAAGTCCGTTCGCCGCGGTCAAGACGCTGTTTGCGACGCCCAAAGGCCGTCTGGCCCGGAGCACTCGACGTTTGGTGCCACCAAAGCGCGTAGGACTACAAAGGGACTTCCCCCACCCGCCCGGTGGGGTTGCCACCCGGCATCAAAGTGCCAAGATTGAATTTGTGAAGCTCAATCTGAAACGGCGAGGAGGGAAGTCGAAATGGATGCTACGACGGTTGGTGTGGATCTGGCAAAGAATGTCTTCGTGGCCTGTGTGGCGGATTGCGCCGGGCGGATCGTGGCGCGGCGGGAGTTCAATCGGGCGGGCTTTCTGACCTGGCTCGGTACGCTGCCGGCGGGCACGGTGATCGGCATGGAGGCCTGCGGCAGTGCCCATCATTGGGGCCGTACGGCACAGCGCCTGGGCCTGGCCCCGCGGTTGATGGCGGCCGAGTTCGTGCGTCCGTACCGCAAGCGTCAGTCGGTCAAGCATGACCGGGCCGACGCCGAAGCGATCCTGATCGCGCTGCGCTCGCCCGGCATGCGCTTCATCCCGGTCAAGACCGAAGCCCAGCAGCAGCGCCTGGCCTGGCATGGTCTTCGAGTCGGATGGGTGGAGGAACGCACTGCGCTCCTTAACCGGATTCGCGGCTTGCTCGCCGAATTCGGGCTGATTGTCGATCCCGGCCCAAAGCATTTGCGTGCGCTGCTGGCCGAGCGGGAATTCGACACTGCCTTGTCGCCCGCCCTGCGGGGATTGATCCAGAGCGTGCGCGACCAGCTCGACGCGCTGGATGCGCGCATCGGCGAGTGCGACCGGCAGATCACCGCCCAGCAGGCGGACGATCCGCTGGCGAAGCGGGCGCGGGATCTGCCCGGCGTCGGGCTCATCACCGCCGACGCGGTGACCGCCAGCGTGGGTGACGCATCGATGTTCCGCAATGGCCGCCAGTTTGCCGCATGGCTCGGCCTCACGCCCAGCCAGTCGGGCAGCGGCGGCAAGACGAAGCTCGGACGCATCACCCGGCGCGGCGACGACTACTTGCGAACCCTGCTCGTGCAGGGCGCGCGCAGCGTGCTGGCTGCGACGATGCGAAAACAGCGGCGGGAATCACCCGACACGCTGACCCGCCTGCAACAGTGGATCGTCGCGCTCAATGGACGGATCGGCTACCACAAGACCTTGATCGCCATCGCCAACAAGCACGCCCGGCAACTGTGGGCGGTGCTGGCGAAGGGCGAGGCTTACAACCCGCAGGCCTGGCAGCGGGCCTGAGCACAACCGAGCAATGGCAACTGCACATCAGCGATAGACGAACAGGTCAGACCGACCCGCAGGGAACCTGGCTAACCCAATTGCGGATCAACAAGACGGGCGGCTGATCCCCGCTCGCCGGACACCGCCGACGTAGGATCAAGGCTTGCGGGTGCGGTTAATCGCATGGCCCCGGGCGAGACCCGATCAAGGCCGATTAGAGAGAGGCAGTCTGTCTGTCCGATCCATCGCGTGTGTGCACGAGTCTGGAAGGGAACGAAGGAAAGAAAAACCGGCCTGGCGGCCGGTCATTGGAAAACGGTGCTTGACGGGGAAGTCCTTAGAGTCGGGTTAGCGCAGCGTAACCCGACACCCGGCCCTCGCCCCCACCACACCAAGACCGCATCAACCCTGAGCGCGCTTGATGCACCCTGCCAGCGCGGCATCCATCGTGGCCAGATGGGTGTCGAACCACGCGGGCAGGCCCTGCACGTACTGCCGGGCCAGCCCGAGCCGGCCGGCGGCCACGCCGCGGGCGAAGTGGGCGAGTTCGCCCAGCACGCGCAGGTGTTCGCTGTTGTGCTCGCCGATGGCCGGGAAGCGGCTGGCCTTCATCAGCCGCTCCTCGTTCTCGAAGTGCTGCCGGGTGTGCACCTGCAGGCGGGCGAAGAGCGCCGGGAAATCAGCGTCCGATGCCGCCAGCAGCGCGTCGGCCATCTCGATGAATTCCCGGTGGGTGGCGTCCATCTCGGCCACCCCCAGGACATGCCCTTCGGCCCAGGGCATCAGACCGCCCCGTGGGTCTCGCGCTTGGCGTTGTTGGTGGTCTTGAGGGCCTCGTCGACGCTCAGCTCGGGGTACTTGAACTTGTGGCCCTTGAAGGCGTTGAACACCGTGAGCACCTTGTCGGCGGCGCCCTGGCCCTTGAAGTCGCCCTTCTCGAGCGCCACCAGGTCGATCAGTTCGTTCCAGCACAGGCCTTCGGTGAGCGGGATGAAGGCCACGGTGGCGCCATTGATCACCGAGACGAAGGGCTTGGGAATGTTGACGGTGAACATCACCGCCACCGTGCTCGGGTTCAGGCCGCTGCCGAACTTCTCCATCAGCGACGGCCAGTGCTGGAGTTCTTCCAGCGAGCCGGACAGCAGCTTCAGTTCATCCCCCTGGCCCAGCACGATGGCCTGCTTGAACAGCGCGACCGGCGGCTTGCGGCGCCCTTGTTCGTCGGCCACTTCACCTTCGATCACGATGAGCTCGCCCCGATAGGCTTCCCAGCCGGCTTCGCTGGCCGCTTCGCGGAAATTGGAATTGAAGAAGTAGGGTTCGTAACGGTCGAGCAGCATGGTGGTTTTCTCCGGATGGATGCAAAAGAAACAGGTCAGGCGGGCTGGGCCGCGCCGATGAATTCAAAGACGTCGGATTCGATGATCTCGAGGCCGATGCGGGCGCAGAAGCGGCGCTCCTTGGCGGTGGGTTCGGCAATGAACACCCAGCCGGCCGGCTTGGCGGCCGAGAAGATCATGTCGGCCATCACCATGCGCTCGGTGTCGCGGTTGAGGCGCATGCCCATCAGCAGGTATTGCTTGCCCTGGCGCAGCAGCTTGATCTCGGGCGGAATCGAGAAGCCGCCCATCAGCTCGGTGATGAAATCCACGTAGTCGGCGTCGGAGGCGATGTACACCGGCTCCGGGCGCGGCGTGCCCATGGGCTTGAAGAGCACCGGCAGGCTGGTGTCGATGGATTCGACGCGGCTGTAGGCCTGGCCGTCCCAGCGGTAGAGCTTGTAGCGGTAGTCGGTGCCGCCGATGCGGGCGATGCCGACGATCAGGGTGTGGGGCGCGTCGGCGTAGGAATCCTGCAGCTGGGTGTCGCGGTTGATGTCGATGACGTAGGGCGGGGCGATGTCCTTCAGCCAGTCGTGGAAGGCGCCGCGGGTCCAGGCGGTCTCGCCGTAGGTGCGGGTGAGGAACTTGGTGACGGCCGTGCGGCCGCGCTTGAGCTCCACGTTCATCGCCGCGCGGGGGAACTCGTACATGAGCTTGGGCGCCATGGGCTTGCCGTCGTTCATGGCGTAGATCAGCGAATCGCTGTCGGCGGGGATGGGGGCGCCGGTGGCGGCGTTCTTCACGTCGGCCAGCACGCCGGGGCCGATATAGGGAACGATGCTGCCGTCGGTGATGCCGGCGATCAGTTTGGCGCGAAGTTCGGGTGTCATGGTTGGGCTCGCAAGTGGGGTATGCAGCCCTTACTGCAATTTCCACGCCCGCTTGCGCACCCAGCAACGGCGGGGCCCCTGATCCGACGAAAAACGCCATTGTCGACTTTGCGACAGGCGGCTTTGTCGGCTCTGCATTGTCCGATCTCACCCCAGCGCGAGCACGCTTTGACAGGGGCCGCCTGGCCGAGGATCATCGCGCCACCGCCCACCACCCAGCCCGCTCGTCATGCCCTTCACTCCAGACATCCATGCCGTCGGGCTCGTCATCACCCTCGCCCTCTTCGTGGGCAGCGTGGCCGCGCCGATCCGGGTGGTGCAGGCGTTGCGCGGCACGCTGGGCCGCCGGCTGGGGGTGTCGGATGCCGGCCGGCGCAGGGCGGCGCGCTTCTTCTACTGGGCCTTTCCGTTCTGGCTGGGGCTTTTGTGGGCCTTCCTCAACATCAACGTGCTGGGCAGCTGCAACGGCGATACCTGCATCGGCTATTCGCTGCTGGCGTTTCCGTTTCCCTTTCTGTATGGGATTGGCGAGCTGGTGCTGCTGAGTGAACGGCAGCCGCGAGCCGACCGCTAGAAGGTGGACAGCACCACCGACGACACGCCGCCGATCACCAGGAATTCATCCTCCCCCTGCAGGGCGCCGGGCAGCAGCCCGCAGTAGAAGAGCACCTTGGTGAGCGGCACCTCCACCGACAGGATGTAGTCGCCGAACTCGCAGGCGCGGTCGCGGCTGCAGGTGAAGGAGTTGAGGTTGTTGAGCAGCACCACGTGCTCGCCGCCGGCGCCTTTCTCCAGCACCTCGTGGTCGGCCAGCCGATTGACGCCCCGGTACAGCGTGACGTGGCGGCTGGTGCCGTGGCGCCGCGCCAGTTCGAACTGGCAATACGTGTACAGCAGGTCGAGCTGGGCCTCGAGGGCGTTGGTGCCGTACAGGCCCTGGGCGCGCATCTCGGTGTAGCGGCGGTAGGCGTCGCCGGACGGATCGCGCAGGGCCTCCCGGTGGTAGCGCGGCGTGAGCCCGAAACGGGATTCGACCCAGCCCTTCAGGACGGCCCCTTCCCCGCGGTCCGAATCAAAACTCCACCCCCGGATCACCTTGATGTAGTTGGCCTTAGCCCGCGCATTGTTGCGGCCGGTGAGGCCCACTTCCTCCGGCCATTCGAGCCGGAAGCGCACCGTCATGTAGTCGCGGAAGACGTCCGGACGATCGGCGTCGGAGGCGGCTTCGAGGCGGCGGAAGAGATCGGGGTGGAGTTCGGCGATGCCGTCGAGGAGCAGCGGCGCCGGATGGCGCTGGTAGGCGAGGCTGCCGAGGATGACTGCCGGGAGGTTGCAGCGGTTGATGGGCAGACGGGCGTCGCGGGGGAGTGTCGCCTTGTCATCACCCCTACAAGACGTGGGGGATTTGTCGCATCCGTACATTCCACCCACAACCGGGCCTTTTTGACTTTTTTCTGATGTATCAAACACTTGGGTTCTGTCAGCCGACCTGGCACGCAACATGCTGAAGTGGAGGTGCGACTCTCACTGCTTCATTTTCAAATCGACTGACAGATCAAGGAGATTACACCATGGCAAAACTGCGTCAATGCGCCATCTACGGCAAGGGCGGGATCGGCAAGTCCACCACCACCCAGAACCTCGTCGCCGCGCTGGCCGAATCCGGCAAGAAGGTGATGATCGTCGGCTGCGACCCGAAGGCTGACTCCACCCGTCTGATCCTGCACAGCAAGGCCCAGACCACCGTGATGCACCTGGCTGCCGAAGCCGGTTCCGTCGAGGATCTCGAGCTCGAGGACGTCCTGTCCGTCGGTTTTGGCGGCGTCAAGTGCGTTGAGTCCGGTGGCCCGGAACCCGGCGTCGGCTGCGCTGGCCGCGGCGTCATCACCGCCATCAACTTCCTTGAAGAAGAAGGCGCCTACGACGAAGACCTCGACTTCGTGTTCTACGACGTGCTGGGCGACGTGGTCTGCGGTGGCTTCGCCATGCCGATCCGCGAGAACAAGGCTCAGGAAATCTACATCGTCTGCTCCGGCGAAATGATGGCCATGTACGCGGCCAACAACATCTCCAAGGGCATCGTGAAGTACGCCAACTCCGGTGGCGTGCGTCTGGCCGGCCTGATCTGCAACAGCCGTAACACCGACCGCGAAGACGAACTGATCATGGCCCTGGCCGCCCGCCTCGGCACCACCATGATCCACTTCGTGCCCCGTGACAACGCCGTGCAGCACGCCGAGATCCGTCGTATGACCGTCATCGAATACGACCCGAAGCACAAGCAGGCCGACGAATACCGTCAGCTGGCGATGAAGATCAACAACAACACCAACTTCGTCATCCCGACCCCGATCGAGATGGAAGAGCTGGAAGACCTGCTGATGGAGTTCGGCATCATGGAAGCGGAAGACGAGTCGATCGTCGGCAAGACCGCTGCCGAGCTGGCCGCCGACGCCGCTGCCGCCGCCTAAGCATCGCAAGACCGGCGGGGGCTCCGGCGCCCGCCAACTTCAACCAGTACGTCGGCTACAGATTGGTGGCGGCGTCAGGAGGAAAAAATGACGACTCTGTCTCGCGAAGAAACCGATGCCCTCATCGCCGAGGTGCTTGAGGTTTATCCGGAAAAAGCCCAGAAGGACCGCAAGAAGCACCTGGCGGTCAACGACCAGACCATCGAGCAGTCCAAGAAGTGCATCACCTCGAACCGCAAGTCGCTGCCCGGCGTGATGACCATCCGCGGCTGTGCCTACGCCGGTTCCAAGGGTGTGGTGTGGGGTCCGATCAAGGACATGATCCACATCTCCCACGGCCCCGTCGGCTGCGGCCAGTACTCCCGCGCCGGTCGCCGCAACTACTACGTCGGCACCACCGGTGTTGATTCCTTCGGCACGATGAACTTCACCTCCGACTTCCAGGAGAAGGACATCGTCTTCGGCGGCGACAAGAAACTCGCCAAGCTGATCGAGGAGATCGAACAGCTCTTCCCGCTGCACCGCGGCATCTCGGTTCAGTCCGAATGCCCGATCGGCCTGATCGGCGACGACATCGAGTCGGTCTCCAAGAAGGCGGCCGCCGCCATCGAGAAGCCCGTCGTACCGGTGCGCTGCGAAGGCTTCCGCGGCGTTTCGCAATCCCTCGGCCACCACATCGCCAACGACGCGATCCGTGACTGGGTGCTCGACAAGCGTGACGGCGCTGCGTACGAAGGCACGCCCTACGACGTGGCCATCATCGGCGACTACAACATCGGCGGTGACGCCTGGGCGACCCGCATCCTCCTCGAGGAGATGGGCCTGCGCGTCGTGGCCCAGTGGTCCGGCGACGGCACCCTGGCCGAGATGATGAACACCCCGAAGGTCAAGCTGAACCTGCTCCACTGCTACCGCTCGATGAACTACATCAGCCGGCACATGGAAGAGAAGTACGGCATTCCTTACCTGGAATACAACTTCTTCGGCCCGACCAAGATCATCGAATCCCTGCGCAAGATTGCGGCCTTCTTCGACGATTCCGTCAAGGAAAAGACCGAAGCCGTCATCGCCCGCTACCAGCCGATGATGGACGAGATCATCGCCAAGTACAAACCGCGCCTGCAGGGCAAGAAGGTGATGCTCTACGTCGGCGGCCTGCGTCCGCGCCACGTGATCGGCGCCTACGAAGACCTCGGCATGGAAGTCATCGGTACCGGCTACGAATTCGCCCACAACGACGACTACGACCGCACGATCAAGGAGATGGGCGACGCCACCCTGCTCTACGACGACGTCACCGGCTTCGAGCTCGAAGAGTTCGTCAAGCGCCTGAAGCCCGACATGGTCGGCTCCGGCATCAAGGAAAAGTACATCTTCCAGAAGATGGGCATCCCGCTGCGCCAGATGCACTCCTGGGACTACTCCGGCCCCTACCACGGCTACGACGGTTTCGCGATCTTCGCTCGCGACATGGACATCGCCCTGTCCAACCCGACCTTCAAGAACCTGACGCCCCCGTGGAAGAAGGTCGTCGAGGACGAAGCCAAGAAGGCTGCCTGAGTTTCCAGGAACCCGGGAAAGGCCGCCCGGCGGCGGATGATTGCGGACAAGACGTCCTTCACCCGACCCCGGCCGGCTGGCCCCACACCCCTCTCAAGCTTGCGCCGGGACCCGCGGATGTGCGGGCCAGGCAAGGAGAATGCAAATGCAAACCGCAGACAACATCAAGCCCTGCTACCCCCTCTTCCGGGACGATGACTACAAGAAGAACCTCGCCGAAAAGCGCCAGAAGTTCGAGGAAGGTCACGCCCCCGACAAGGTGTTCGAAACCTTCATGTGGACGACCACCCAGGAGTACCAGGACCTCAACTTCAAGCGCGAAGCCCTGACCGTCGATCCGGCCAAGGCCTGCCAGCCCCTGGGCGCCGTGCTGTGTGCCTCCGGCTTCCACAAGACCCTGCCCTACGTGCATGGCTCGCAAGGCTGCGTGGCCTACTTCCGCACCTACTTCAACCGCCACTTCAAGGAACCGTGCTCCTGCGTGTCGGATTCCATGACCGAAGACGCAGCCGTGTTCGGCGGCCAGAAGAACATGTTCGACGGCCTGGAAAACGCCAAGGCCATCTACAAGCCGGACATGATCGCCGTCTCCACCACCTGCATGGCCGAAGTCATCGGTGACGACCTGAACGCCTTCATCAACAACTCGAAGAAGGCCGGCCACATTCCCCAGGACTACCCGGTTCCCTTCGCCCACACCCCGTCCTTCGTCGGCTCCCACACCACCGGCTGGGACAACATGGAAGAAGGCATCCTGCGCTACTTCACGCTCAACAGCATGGAAGGCAAGGTCGTCGGCAGCAACGGCAAGGTCAACATCGTGCCGGGCTTCGAAACCTACCTGGGCAACTACCGTGTCGTGAAGCGCATGCTCACCGAGATGGGCGTCAGCTACACGATGCTCTCCGATCCGAGCGAAGTCTTCGATACCCCGGCCGACGGCGAATTCCGCATGTACTCCGGCGGCACCACGATGGACGAAGTCCGCGACGCCCCGAACGGCATCACCACCCTGCTGCTGCAGCCGGCCCAGCTGGAAAAGACCAAGAAGTTCGTCGAAAACACCTGGAAGCACGACATTCCGAAGCTCAACATCCCGATGGGCGTGGAATGGACCGACGAGTTCCTGATGAAGGTCTCGGAAGTCACCGGCAAGCCGATCCCCGCCTCCCTGGAACTCGAGCGCGGCCGCTGCATGGACTTGGTCTCCGACAGCCACGCCTGGCTGCACGGCAAGAAGTTCGCCCTCTACGGTGACCCGGACTTCGTGCTGGGCATGGTCAAGATCCTGCTGGAAGTGGGCGCCGAACCGACCCACATCCTGTCCCACAACGCCAACAAGCGCTGGGGCAAGCAGGTCGAGAAGCTGCTGGCCTCCAGCCCCTTCGGCGTGAATGGCAAGGTGTATGTCGGCAACGACCTGTGGCACATGCGCAGCCTGTGCTTCACCGACAAGCCGGACTTCCTGATCGGCAACTCCTACGGCAAGTACATCCAGCGCGACACCCGCTACAAGGGTGAAGAGTTCGAAGTTCCGCTGATCCGCATCGGCTTCCCGATCTTCGACCGTCACCACATGCACCGCGCCACCACCCTCGGCTACGAAGGGATGATGTCTGTGGTCACCCAACTGACGAACGCGGTCCTTGAGCAGCTCGACAAGGAAACCATCGGCATGGGCACCACCGACTACAACTTCGACCTGGTGCGCTGATCCGGACTACCGGCGGGGGCAGATCACCGCGCCCGCCGGTCCGCAGGAGAGTTACATGGCCAATATCATGATCCGGCAGGCCGAAAGCGGTGGCTTGACCTTCTACCTTCCGAAGCGCGATCTGGAAGCCTCCATCGAGTCCATCGAATTCGACACCCCCGAAAAATGGGGCGGCGAACTGAAACTAGACAACGGCGGCTCCTACTACATCGACCCGATCGCGAAGCCCCCCCGTCTGCCCATTTCCCTGCGCGCCAAGCGCCTTGGCGCGGCTGAAGACTGAAGGAGAATCATCATGGCAATGAAGATCGATCCCGACATGTGCACCGCCTGCGGCGACTGCAAGCCGGTGTGCCCCACCAAGTCGATCAGTTCCGGCAAGGTCTTCTACAAGATCGACGCCGCCACCTGCACCGAATGTGACGGCCACAACGACTCGCCCCTGTGCGTCGATGTCTGCCCGTCCGGCTGCATCAGCCCGGCCTGAGGCACGCGCCCCAAAGCACGAGCCTTGAGCCGAGCGCCGGTCGCCCCCACGGGATGTCCGGCGCTCCACTGAAGACCCGTCCTGGATCCTGGAGCCCATCATGTCCGCCTCGCCTATTGCATCCCGGGAAGCCGCCCTGCGCATCGCGCTGGCTGCCCGCGCCCTTGACGGCCTCGACGTCAAGGCCCTCGTCGGCGCCCTGCTGGAGAAGCTCGAGCCCCCGCTCACCGAAGCCAAGCTCGCCAAGCTCACCGTCGAGGATCTGCGCGCCATCCTGGCCGGCGACTTTGCCGAGCAGGGCTGCCACGTGGGGGTCGATAACGAGACGCTCAAGGAGGCAGTGCGCCTGCTGTGGGGCCAGGGCGTCGAGCACGCCGACTTCCCGGTGGTCGAGGCCTACACCGACGGCGACATGCCCGGCTCGATCCGCGTCGCCGTGGCCGCCAACCGGGGCGAGAACCTCGACGGCCACTTCGGATCGTGCGACCGCTTCCTGATCTACCAGGTCGGCCAGGAGGCGATCCGCCTCATCGACGTGCGCAGCACCGCCGAGGCCGATGGCGCGGAAGACAAGAACGCCTCCCGCTCGGCCCTCATCAACGACTGCCAGCTCGTGTACGTCCAGTCCATCGGTGGCCCGGCGGCCGCCAAGGTGGTGCGCGCCGGCGTGCATCCGGTCAAGAAACCCACCGGCGGCCCGGCCCGCGAGGCGCTGGTCGAGCTCCAGGGCCGCCTCGCCAGCCCGCCGCCGTGGCTGGCCCAGATCATGGGCGTGCGGTCCGCGTCCCTCGCCCGCTTCGAGGAGGGCATCGAGACCGGGGAGGCGCTGTGATCACCGCCGACCAGCTCGCCGCGATCGGCGAAGCCGTGAGCACCGCCGGCACCGCCGACGCCCTGCGCAAGGCCTTCCCCGGCGTGCATTTCACCGAATGCAGCGCCGATGACGTGTCGCCCCGCTACAAGGTTGCCCTCAGCGTGACCGGCTACGACCTGTACCTGGTGAGCGGTGCCTCGGGCCACTGCCTCGAATTCACCAGCGACCTGGCCAGCGCCACCGGCATCGTGATCGCCGCACAGGTGGACGATGAGTGACAAGACCAGGGCCGACGCCGGCTACGGCAAGCTGGGCCTGTGCTCGGGCTGCGGGTATTTCCCCGACTACCTGAACAGCCACCGCTGCACGCCCGGCGACGCCTGCATCCGCGCCCACAGCGGACGGCAGATCGACCGCTTCCTGCGCACCAACCCGGACGAAGCCCACCTCTATCTGGCCGACATCTTCTGGGAACGCCGGGCCATTGCTGCCCGTTACGCGCCGGAAGAACTGATCACGCCGCTGCAGCGCGACAACGACGAAGTCGTCCGCCGGGTGGTCGCCTCGCGGATTCCCCTCGACCAGCTCGCCACCATGAGCCGCGACCCGGACCGCGAGGTGCGCCTGTCGGTGGCCTCGCGTCTGCCCGAAGCCCAGCTTGCCACGCTGATCAGCGATCCCGACTACATGATCCGCGCCACCGTCGCCCGACGCCTGCCCCACGGCCAGCTCGCCCGGCTCGCCAAGGATCCCGAGCGGGAAGTGCGCAAGGTGGTCGCCACCCGCCTGCCGCCCTTCGCCCTGCACATGCTCGCCAACGACCCCGAGCCTGAAGTGCGCGCCGTCGTGGCCGAACGTGCCCTGCCCGGCCTCGCCGCGGCCCTGCTGCAAGACCCCGAGTGGTGGGTTCGCCTCGCCGCTGTGAGCAACGCCCCGCTGGAGTTCCTCGAACCCCTGCTCTCCGACCCGGAAGCGGAAATCCGTGACGCCGCCAAGGCCCGACTGGCCGAGGCCAATGCAGCCTGATCCCAAGGACACAACGATGAAAGAGAACCAAGCCTGGTCGGAATACTGCAAGTCTCTCGCCCCGGCCATCGTCGAAGCCTCGGCCAAGGTGCCGGTCAGCGGCGGCCCCGGCGCGCTCATCAAGGCCCTCGGCCAGGCGCTGCCCGACTGGAAGTTCCGCCACGCCATGAGCCGCGGCGGCTGGTATCGGCTGGGAGGTATCGTCTCAGCCGATGGAAAACGGATCAGCGATAACCTGGAACGATGGGTCGAGTCTAACCTGGACGAGCGTGACGGCGACATGGCGCACCTGATCGACGACTTTGCCGGGCAGACGCTCTACGCCACCCGCCTTGTCGGCCAGACCCACTATCTGGTGTCCCACTGCGGCGAAGGGCACGCCGATTTTCTTCAGCTGGAGATCGAAGACCTGCAGGAAATCCGCGCCCACCAGCTCTTCGCCAACGATCCGTCGACCATCGAGGATCTGATCGACCCGCGCACCGGCAACGAGCAGCCCCTGCCGGTGAGCCTGCCCCACTACGCGTTCCGGCGCGTCCAGCACATCGGCAGTTTTCTTCAGCGCATTCGCGCCCAGCGGCCGGAACCCGCGCCCATCCACCGGATGATGGATGACTGGAGTGCGAGCAGCGCAGGGGCCAACAGCACCTTCTCAAACCACTGGGTCGTCGCTACCCGCGAGCATCTGGACCGCTACCACCAGCCGGTGTTCCGCGCCCAACCCATTGCGACACTCGCCGGCACGCCGCCGGAATTCGATGCAGCGCCCGGCACCAGCGGCCTGGCCCTCAACGAGGCGCTGACGCACTTCGACCGGGAGATCGGCTACCCGATGGCCTGGTACTTCCACATGCTGGGCACCAAGGCGGTTCCTCACTGGGTCGCCCAGGTGGTGATCGAAGACACCATCGCCGGCTTTGCCTACCTGCCCCAGCGGGATGTGGAAATCGTCCGCAACTGGCTGCACCGGCCTTACGCCCTGTAAGCGCCGAACCCTGTTCGGCCCACTCCGGCGGCGAGTCTAGCCGCCGGTCCGCCGGGCCGACATCCGCCCGGCCCAGCACGCCGCCACATCCAGCATGCGGTTGGCAAAGCCCCACTCGTTGTCGAACCACACCAGCAGGTTGAGCAGATGGGCGCCGCTCATCTGGGTCTGACCACCGTCGATGATGGCCGAGTGGGGGCTGTGGTTGAAATCGATCGACGCATGGGGCTCGGCGGTATAAGCCATCCGGCCGGACTCCTTCCCGGCAGCGGCTGAACGCAGCAGCGCGTTCACGTCACCAACGCAGGCGGGACGCTGCAGCGTCACCACCAGGTCGATCGCCGACACATTGACCACCGGCACGCGGATCGCCTTCGTCTCGACGCGCCCGGCCAGATCCGGCAGCAGACGCACCACACCACGCGCGAGGCCGGTGGAAACCGGAATCATCGATTGCATCGCGGAGCGCGTGCGATGCAGGTCGGCGTGGTGATAACCATCGATGAGCGGCTGGTCGTTCATCACCGAATGCAACGTCGTCATCAACGCGTGGTCGATCCCGTATGCTTCGTCCAGCAGCGCCAGCACCGGCACGATGGCATTGGTGGTGCACGACGCCGCCGACACGATTCGCTCATCGCCGACGATCAGTCCTTCGTTGTGACCAAAGACGATGGTCTTGTCCACATCGGTCGCGCTGTGCCCGGGGTGGGACAACAGCAGGTGCCGGCAACCGGCCTCAAGAAATGCCTCGAGCTCGTGGCGGTGGGCGTAGCGCCCCGAAGCCTCCACCAGCAGATCCACGCCGAGCGAGCGCCAATCCACACCGTCCGGCGTGCTGGCGTGGAAGACCGGGATATCGACGCCATTGATGCGCAGCGCCTCCCCGGCCACCTCAACCTCCCCTGGGAAACACCCGTGGGTGGAATCGAAACGCGTTAGATACGCCATGCTTTCCAGGTCGGCCGGCTCATTGATCGCCACTACCGAAAAGTGTTCACGCAGCGGCGACACCATCAACGCTCTCAGAAAGCAACGCCCGATGCGTCCATATCCATTGATCGCAATCCGCAAACTCATTTCTCGTCCAGGCTATCCAGCTTCAATGCACACAAGGAGAACGGCAATATGGTCGCCACTAAGCTCGCGGCAACCATCGCGAACACTATATAACAACGCCGAGCCGCATCCGCCGAGGAGGCTGACAATAGGAGAGCGCTTGACTGGATAGCGAGTACCGGACGGCTAACGCCCATCAGAGCCAGAAATCCGTCGGCTGCCGTGCCGGCGTCCTGTTGCGACTTTCTCGCAAGGCTCGTTCCGACCCGTAGTGATTTGGGTATTTCAAAGCGTAACACCCCCTGAGGCATTTTGCCTGAGGGGGTGTTGAATGGTGAGTCT
>ERZ650311.645-NODE-645-length-20599-cov-7.820093_pt1 | contig 20599 bp, 30 predicted proteins | sample MGYA00376247_ERZ650311 | MGnify/ENA primary metagenome ERZ650311 (study PRJEB26733, sample SAMN07839324) | wastewater metagenome | biome: small river; feature: stream; material: water | place: USA: North Carolina | collected 2016-07-28 ...
GCCGTTGTCCTGCATTTGCTTGGCCGTGGTCATCGGCTCACCTTTCCGTTAGGCCCTGCGAATCGCGGCAGCGCATTCGTTCGCGCCGTCGCGCTGGCCGGCTGCGTGCGTGGAGCGCTGGCCGTCCAAGTAACGAGCGACACCCGCGTATCCGGCGGCAATGCCAGAGCACACATGCGCGCACTGCTCTCGCTCCAAAGCCCGCGACTCATCCCAACACCTGCGCAGCAGGCGCGTCTCCATGCCGTCGTCGGTCGGGTGGTGCAGCGGGTTCACGGTCAGCATCCAGTCGTCAAAGGTCATTACGTTTCTCCATCAGGCCCTAACTGGGCGCTCGAGGCGACCCGCCACGGCGGGTCGCAGTTGTGCTTACCGTCCAGGCCAAGGCGCCGTCGCGGTCGCCTCAGCTTCAACGTTAGGCCCCAGGCAGCGTGTAGCGGCCGTGGTAGTCGGGGTACAGGTGCACCAGCTCCATGCGCTTGATGCGCTCCAGGAGCAGCTCGCGTTCGCGCTCTCTCCCGGGTGCAGGCGCCTCCCATGGGACCACCACGCACTCGGCGGGCCTGACGCGGTACAGCCGAGCCAGCGTGTGCGCGTCAATGAAATGCCGGTCGCCGTCGTTCTTGCTGGTGACTGGCCCGGGATGTAGTGCGTACTTTGCTGTCATCGTTTCCTCGCTTCGGCACCAGAGGCCGAACTGGTTAATCGAGCGGGACGCCTACCGGCGCCCCTCATTGCCGACGTTAGGCGTCGTGCTGTTGCTCACGTAAGTGCGTGGCGGCTCGATGAAACTGCCGCAATCGCCGGTCAGTGTGTCAATCGGCGGTGCGATGTAGCTCTGCCACTGCTCGCGCCCAGGCTCTCGGCGTCTGCAAAACTGGCAAGTCGGGTGCGTTGTTCCGGCGCACCTGGAGTAGTCGTATGGCAATGTCATCTCATCCTCCACAGCGACGCCTAACACGTCGCTCAACGCGGACCTTCGCCGGCTGCGCCGGCTCGGCCCGTTAGCTCAAACGTTAGACATCAACCCAACGCCACACCCACTCGTCGGACACGAGCTCGTCGTACTCGACCTCCAACTTCCCGCGCTCGACGCCCAGCGGGAACAGCGAGCCGACGACCGGGATGCCGGCCTCGCGGAGCTCGCGCAGGACGAGGATGCCGCGGTGCACCTCGCTGTCGAACTTGAGCAGCCTGGCGGCCGCGATTCGCACCTCAACCATCACACACCTCACAAAGAAGAAAGAGTTGAAGACCGTTGCCCGAGATTCGCCGCTCTGCTTTAAACCGACCGGCGTTTGCGCAAGGAGTTCCGGTTGGAGAAAGCGGGCCGGAAGCTCCGAAGCGTCAAGGGCCTGTGTACCACGTGGTCACTTCGCGGCTATCTTCGTCGGTCCCGCTGACTTGCGGCAGGCCCGTGCGAACTCGCACTGGGCACAGCCGTTGTTGAGATCCTCGCGGCGGATGTCGAGGCGCAGCCGGCGAGCCGCCCTCTCGATCTTGATGGCCGTGAGGGACTTGGTACCACGCCGGCCGCTGGCGTAGTGCCGCAGCATGTCGTAGCTGATGCCAGACTTCGCGCTCAGTTTGCGCAGCACGCCGACAGGCAGGTTGGTGATCTTGGTTCGCATGCTTGCATCGTAGCATCTGCTCCGGTATCCTACAAGGCAGCAGGCATTGACCACCGGCCGTTTTCCCTCCCTGACGGCTCGCCTGCTTTCCCAACCCGCCACCTCGGCGGGTTCTTTTTTGCAACAGACTGCGAAAAAGCACTTGACGGGTCGTGGAGCGATTGCTACGCTTCGCTCTACTTTTTCACCGAACAAGCGCCGTGAGGCGCTTTCTTTCTCCCAACCCACCACAGAAAGGTGATCATGTCCGTCAAGATCGAACTCGTCTTCGCTTCCGTGCAGGAAGCGGCCAACGCGCTGGCCAAGCTGGGCGCCCCCACGACCGCGGCCCCGACGCCGGCCGCGACGGAGAAGGCCGCGACCACCGCGAAGGCCGAAACCAAGAAGGAAACCGGTGGTTCCCCGGCTTCGTCCTCTGCAGCCGCTGCCGCCTCGCCGGCCTCTGCGGAGCCGAAGGCCGCTGCCGCCGAGAAGCCGGCTGACACGCCGACCTACGAGAAGTCGGGCCTGCCCGAGAAGATCAAGACCGCGGTCGGCAAGGACAAGGCCGGCGTGATCGCGCTGCTCAAGGAATTCGGCGTGGCCAAGGGCCCCGAGCTCAAGCCCGAGCAGTTCGCCGCGTTCGGCGAGAAGATCGACGCCCTGCTGGGCGCCGGTGACCTGGCGTGAACCTGACGGCGATCGCCAAGGCGCTTACCGCGGCCGGCATCCGCCGGCCTGCGGTAGTGCTCCGCGGCACGCTACATCCGAGCCGCGTGCGGCGGGCCTACCTCGCCGCATGCGCTCACCAGAACAGACATTGGATGCTTGCATGACCGAACACGCCAAGCTCTCACCCTCCGGCAGCAAGCGCTGGTTCGCCTGCCCCGGCAGCCTAGTGCTGGAAGCACCGATCCCCAACAAGAGCAACACCTACAGCGACGACGGCACCGCGATGCACCACGTCGCCGCGCTGTGCCTGACCGAGCACTGGCGCGCGAGCAAGTACGTCGGCCAGGACATCCCGGTCAACGCCAAGCACGAAGAGCCGCGCTTCGTCGAGTTCACCGACGACATGGCCGACCTCGTGCAAGGCTACGTCGACACCGTGCGCAAGATCGGCATCGGCAACCGCATGCTCGTCGAGACGCGCGTCGACTTTTCGGAGTTCGTGCAGATCGAGGGTCAGTTCGGCACGGCCGACTGCATCATCTGGCACGAGCAGGACGGCGAACTGGGCGTGTACGACCTCAAGACCGGCCACACGCCGGTGACGGTCGAGCGCAACACGCAGGCGATGTTCTACACCCTGGGCGCGCTGCGCTACCTGATGGACGAGGACATCGCCGCGGCGGCCAGCGATCCGTTCGCGTGGGCCGAGGAAGCCGGCCTGAAGACCATCCGCCTGGGCATCTACCAGCCGAAGGTCTACAGCGCCGGCATGGAGGAATGGCAGTGCACGCTGCAGGATCTGCAGGAGTTCGCCAGCCTCGCGCGCAGCAAGGCCGCGAGCGTGCGCAACGCCGAGGCGATGCACGGCAAGATCAGCGAGGAAGAGTGGGACCGCACCTTCCTCAACCAGAACCCCAACGAAGAAGAGTGCGCGTTCTGCCGTGCCATGTCGACGTGCCCGAGCGCGCAGCGCAAGGTGGTCGAGGTGGTCGGCGCCGACTTCGACGTGATCACCGACGAGACGACCGTGGCCGAAGACCTCGTGAACCGCGCGACCCCTGTGGTCGACCTGGGCAAGAAGATGGAATCCGTGGGCTTCGTCGAAGACTGGTGCAAGGCCGTGCGCGCCGAGACCGAACGGCGCCTGCTCAACCGCGAGGAAGTGCCCGGCTTCGGCCTGGAGTTGGGCCGTCAGGGTCCGCGCAAGTGGAAGGACAAGGACGAGGTGACCGAGATCGTGCGCAAGCAGTTCCGGCTCGCCGAGGCCGATGTCTTCAACATGAAGCTCAAGAGCCCGACCCAGTTCGAAGACACGCTGCTCAAGCCGGCCGAGGGCGAGACCAAGCCGGTGCTCGGCCCGCGGCAGTGGAAGAAGCTGCAGGAGCAGATCACGCGCAGCGAGCCCAAGCCAAGCGTCAAGCCCGCCGGCGCGATCAAGAAGCCCTACACCCCGCCGGCGCCGACCGACGAGGACTTCACCACTGTGGCCGACGAGCCGGCCGACGAGGATCTGTACTGATCCATTCCGGTCGGCGCTGCTGACCTCTTTTTAACGCCAACCACGAAAGGCAATCCACCATGGGCATGAAAATGATGCTCCCCAACGTCCGCTGCTCGTTCCTCGTCCTGGGCGAGCCGGAGCAGTACCAGAGCAAAGGCCCGTTCCGTTGGAGCGCGACGGCGCTCGTGCCGTACAACAGCGAGCTCCACAACAAGATCCTCGACGCCCTGAAGTCCACGGCCCGCGACAAGTGGGAGAAGAAGTGGGAGACGGCCTACGAAGGCATCATCGTCGACCCCAAGGGCTGCTGCTACATCGACGGCAAGCGCAAAGACTACGACGGCTACCAGGGCCACTACGCGCTGACCGCGCACCGGTACCAGGAGAAGGGCCGACCGTTGGTGATGGACACCGACAAGTCGCCGATCTACAAGCCCACCAACGACATCTACGAAGGCAAGGGCGGCCGCATCTACTCGGGCTGCTTCGTCAACATGCAGGTGGAGTTCTGGGCCCAGCAGAACGACAACGGCAAGGGCCTGCGTGCCACGCTGCTCGGCGTGCAGCGCGTGCGCGACGGTGACGCCTTCGGTGGCGGCGCCGCCCCGAGCGCCGACGACTTCGGCGAGATCGCCGAGGGCGCCGACGCCGACGACCTGGCGTGAAGATCACTCCCCTGCATAGCGTGCGGAAGACGTTCGCGACCGCTGACAGATAGAGATCCCGGCCTAACCACCCGGGCTGCATCCAAGACCCCTTCACAACGGGTCTGGTCGGATCAAGTCGGTAAGGCGCTCCCTGCAGTAGTGACGACCTGGGCATGTCGCAAAACTGCCCGCCTTTTGGTGAGGGGGCCGAGGCCCATGCTTTGACGATTGCCCGCCACCGTGCGCCCAAGTTCGTCTCTGCGAGGTCTATAAATGCGCCCCCTCACCAAAATGCGTGAAGTCTGGAAACCTGTTGCCGGTCACGAAGGTTGCTATGAAGTCAGCAACTTGGGCTGCGTGCGGTCGGTTAATCGTGCGGTGTGGGTTGACGCCTACGTTGACCGCAACGGAATAAAGCGCGCTGCGGCAATCCGTCACTACGTAGGCAGGATGCTACGGCCGGGAGTGCAAAAGAAATCAGGTCATGTTTCGGTTGCGATCGGCAAAGGAAATTCGCGGTTGGTTCATCAACTCGTGCTTGAAGCGTTCGTTGGTCCGTGCCCCGAAGGGCATGAAGTGCTTCATCTTGATCACAACCCTGCAAACAACAATCTCAGCAACTTGAAGTACGGCACGCGCAGCGAGAACATTCGGATGGATTTTCAAGTCGGCGGCAGCCGCGCTTGGCGGTTGAAGGGGGAGCAACGTGCGTGACGTTTTCATGGATTTGGAAACGTATAGCCCCGAGCCGCTCAACAACGGCTCGCACCGCTACGCGGAGAAGGCCGAGGTGCTGCTGTGGGCCTACGCTGACGGCGACGGTGATATCAAGGTCTGGGACGCGGCCAACGGCTGCCTGCACTGGCAGGACGAACTCACCGGCCTGTGGGAAGAGCAGTACATCGGCAAGCCCTTCCCGCCGCAGTCGCTGACCGAGATCCTGCACGACCCCGAGGCGGCCGTCTGGTTCCACAACGGCGGCATGTTCGACTTCGTGGTGCTGCAGCACGCGATGCCCCACCTGCTCAAGATGGTCGACATCTCGCGCTGGCGCGACACCATGGTGCAGGCGTTCTCGCACGCGCTGCCTGGCGCGCTGGAGAAGCTGGGCGAGGTGCTCAACCTGCACGAAGACCACCGCAAGATCGCGGACGGCAAGAAGCTGGTGCGCCTGTTCTGCATGCCGCAGAACGAGGACTTCGCGAAGAAGTACGGCACGATCCGCGCCAGCAAAGCCACGCACCCGGCTGAGTGGCAGCGCTTCGTGCAGTACGCCGGTGGCGACATCACGACGATGCGCGAGGCACGTCGGCGCATGCCGTCGTGGAACTTCAAGGACAAGCAACTTACGCTGTGGCACACCGACCTCAAGATCAACAACCGCGGTTTCGCGGTCGATCTGGAGTTGGCCAAGCACGCCGTGTCGGTGGCCGCGGTGATTCAGGATCGGTTGTCGCAGCGCATCAGCAAGGGCACTGAGGGTGTCGTCGGCTCAGCCACGCAGCGCGACGCGATGCTCGACTTCCTGCAGCCGCTGTGCGCGGAGTTCGGCGTCGACTTGCCCGATCTGCGCGCCGACACGCTGGAGCGCCGGCTGGAGGATCCCGACCTTCCGGACTACATCAAGGACTTGCTGCGCATCCGGCTGGAAGCCAGCATGAACAGCGTCAGCAAGTTCAAGACGCTGCTCAAGCGGGTGAGCAGCGACGGCCGCCTGCGCGGGTCCATGCAGTTCCGCGGCGCCGGTCGCACCGGCCGCTGGGCGCACCGCGGCTTCCAGCCTGGCAACCTGCCGCGCGCCACGCTGAGCCACGAGCTCATTGAGTTCGCCATTGAGTGCATCAAGGTCGACGATGTGGACGCGATGGATCTCGTCTTCCCGAACCTGATGCTCGCGATCAGCAACACGATTCGCGGCGCGATCGTGGCCGCGCAAGGCAAGAAGCTGGTGGTGGCCGACCTGTCCAACATCGAGGGCCGCGTGGCCGCGTGGTTGGCCGGCGAGGACTGGAAGTTGGAGGCGTTCCGCGACTTCGACACCGTGCTGATCGGCGACGACGGCGAGCCGGTGCTGGACAAGAAGGGCAAGCCCGCGCGCAAGGGTGTCGACCTCTACATCAAGGCGTACATGAGCTCGTTCAACGTGCTTGACGCCGCGCTGGTGGGCAAGGACGAACGGCAGATCGGCAAGGTCGAGGAATTGATGTTCCAGTACGGCGGCGGCGTCGGCGCGTGGCTCACCGGTGCGGCCACCTACGGCATCGACCTGAGCGCGATGACCGAGCGCGTGTGGGACACGATCCCTGAGTGGGCGAAGCTGGAGGCCGAGGACTTTCTGCACTGGCTGTACGAGCAGAACACCGCGAAGCTGCAGGCGAAACGGCTGACGGTCGTGACGGTGGACGAAGCCGACGAACTGGAAGCCAAGATCGAAGCCGCCAGGGTCAAGAGCCGCTACGGCCTGACCGAGCGCGTCTTCATCGCGTGCGACGCGATCAAGCGGCTGTGGCGCAAGGCGCACCCGGCCATCAGTTCGTACTGGAAGGATCTGGAGAACACGGTCAAGCACGCGATCGACAACCCGGGCGAAACCTTCGGATGCCGCAAGGTGAAGATCCGCCGCGACGGCGCCTGGCTGCGCATCGGCCTGCCCAGCGGTCGCGCGCTGTGCTACCCCAACCCCGGCATCGACAAGAGCGGCAGCATCTTCTACACCGGCCACAACCCATACACGCGGCAGTGGGGCAAGGTGGTCACCTACGGCGGCAAGCTGCTGGAGAACATCACCCAGGCCGTCGCGTGCGACCAGCTGGCCGAGTGCATGCCGGCGGCCGAGATGGCGGGCTATGCGACCGTGCTGAGCGTGCACGACGAGTTGGTGACCGAGACCCCCGACTCGGAGGATTTCAACGCCGACGAACTCGCTGACATCATGTGCAGCGATCTCGGTTGGAACGCGGGCCTGCCGCTCGCTGCGGCAGGGTTTGAGACTTCTCGCTATCGAAAGGCAGACTGATGGATGCTTACTATGTGTTCTCGGTGAAGTGGTCGCAGACTGATCACGAACACTACATCGTGCATACCAACTCACGGGCTGCGGCGCAGAAAACGATCGACGCACGTTACCCCAATGCCTACTACCGCGATCTGGTGTGCGTCGTCCCGGCGGGGCACCTTGTCCCGGAGGTGAAGTGATCATGCCCAAGATGTACGACCCGACCACCATGACCGTGACCGACACCGACGACACGCCAGCCGAGCGCGAGCCCCGCTGCAACCGCTGCGGCAGCACCGACGTGCGCTGGCGCCAGCAGACCGGCAAGTGGGTGCTCTTCAGCAACGAGCCGGGCAAGGTGCACGTCTGCGATCTGGACGACAGCGACTTTGGGGTGGTGCCGGAATGAAGTGCCCCAAGTGCAAGGGCGCCACGGTGGTGCAACAGGTCCGCGGAGGCCGCAGGCGGCGCAAGTGCGTGTCTGAGAAGTGCGCGTATCAGTTCCACACCGAAGAGGTCGAAGTGCCCGCCTTTGCGAACGGTGGCGATCGACGCAGCGAAGCGTTCAAGGAATCCCGTAATGCCCCGGTACAACAGCCTCTTTGAACGGCTCGTGGCCAACAGCCATAAGCCCGACGACCAGAACGAGAACGGCTGCTGGTTGTGGACCGGCACGACGGATGGCAAGTGCTGGCCTTACGGTAAGGTCAACGTGCGCATCGACGGCAAGCACACCTCGTTGCGCGCGCATCGCGCGATGGCTCAGCTGTTCGAAGAGAAGCCGCTGGATCCCGAGCATGAGACCGTCGAGCACCTCTGCGGCAACCCGCTGTGCGTGAACCCCGACCACTTCGAACTGATCGACCGCGTGGACAACTCGCTGCGGTCGATCATGGAGAAACCGAGAGGCATCTGGAATGGCCGCTGAAGGCAAACTGCGAGCGAAGCTCAAGGCGCGAGTCGAGGCCTACGGTGGCGAGATCCGCGCCGTGTCGTGGCTGGGGCGCCGGTTCGCACCGGATGTGCTGTGCTTGTTCGCGCCGGTTGGTACCGTGTGGCATGAGCCGAACGCTCGCCCAGGTACGCACACGTTCGTGGAGACGAAGGCGCCGGGCGGCAAGCCCACGATCGGGCAACTGCGCGAGCACGAGCGCATGCGGGCTGCGGGTTGTGTGGTGTTGGTGATCAGCACCGAAGAGCAACTTGATGCTTGGCTGCCGCCGTTGTGAAGACTCTCAACTGGCGGCCATGGCAGCCGCCGCTCATCGACTTCGGTGTCAACAACCGGCGCTGCAACCTGCTGGCGCGCATGGGCATGGGCAAGACTCCGGCCGTGTTGGAGATCCACGATCGGCTGCGGTTGGCCGGCGAGGTCGGCAAGCACCTTGTGACGGCGCCGTTGCGCGTGGCGCGCTCCACCTGGCCGGAGGAACCGATCAAGTGGCACGAGTTCGCGCACCTCAAGGTGCAGCCGATCACCGGCACCAAGGATCAGCGTGTCGCGGCGCTGCGCAATGACAAGGCCGACATCTACACGATCAACTACGAGAACCTGCCGTGGCTGGTCGAGCATCTTGGCGACGCGTGGCCGTTCGACACGGTGACGGCTGACGAGGCGAGCAAGCTGCGCAGCTTCCGGCTGCTGCAGGGCGGCAAGCGCGCCCAGGCCCTGGCCTCAGTTGCGCACACCAAGGTGCGCCGCTGGATCAACCTTTCCGGCACCATCGCGCCGAACGGCCTCAGCAACCTGTGGGCGCCGATGTGGTTCATCGACCGTGGCCAGCGCCTCGGCCGCTCCTACGACGCGTTCGAATCGCGCTGGTTCGGCTACAAGCGGGCCAAGGACGCGGTGAACGCGCACAAGACCCGCATCTCGCGCATCGCCTTCCCGCACGCCTTCGGCGAGATCACAACGCTGATGAAGGACGTGACGTTGGCGCTCAACCCGAAGGACTGGTTCCCGATCAAGGATCCGATCGTGGTGCCGGTGTACGTCGATCTGCCGCCCGAGGCGCGCAAGAAGTACCGCGAGATGGAGCGCGACATGCTCACGCACATCGGCGGCCACGACATCGAAGCCTTCGCGGCCTCGGGCAAGGTGATCAAGTGCCAGCAGCTGGCCAACGGCGCGGTCTACACCGGCTCCGACGAACAGATCGAACGCGACGTGTCGCACTGGGTCGAGGCGCACGAGGAGAAGCTCGACGCGCTGGAATCGGTCATCGAAGAGAACGACGGCGAGCCGATCCTTGTCGCCTACCACTTCAAGCCCGACCTGGCGCGGCTCAAGAAGCGCTTTCCGCATGGCCGTCACATCAACACCAAGGCCGACGAAGATGCGTTCAAGCGCGGCGAGATTGAGCTCGCCTTCGTGCACCCGCAGAGCATCGGCCACGGTGTGGACGGCTTCCAGAACGTGTGCCACATCATCGTTTTCTTCGCTCTGTCCTACGATTTGGACCCGCACGACCAGATCATTGAGCGGGTCGGGCCGATGCGGCAGATGCAGGCAGGTTTCGACCGCGAGGTGCTGGTCTACCAGATTATCGCCCGCGACACTATCGACGAGGCCGTTGCGGAACGGCTCATCGAGAAGCGTGGCGTGCTCGACGCCACCATGGACGCTCTGGCCCTGAAACCCAAGGACATCATATGACCGACACCATCACCCAAACCCTCACCGACCGCGGCAACCGCTACGGCCTCTTCATCGGCCACGCCGAGGTCACCCAGCGTCTCAAGCGTGTGATGGCTGAGGAACTCGCCAAGCGCGGCAAGCCGCTGGCCGACGACCAGTGGGAGGCGTTGGAAATGATCGCGCACAAGATCGGTCGCATCATCAACGGTGATCCGGACTACGACGACTCGTGGGCGGACATTGCCGGTTACGCCAAGCTGGTGTCGGATCGCTTGCAAGGCACTGTCCGCTAGGCGTATCATCTGCTCCACCGTGACCCCAACACCTCTCTTCAACTGGCGCGGCCACGTGGCGGTGGTCGTCGCCAGCGGCCCGAGCCTCACGCTCCAACAGGCGATCCTCGTCAACGATGCGCCGGTCAAGCGCATCGCGGTGAACAACAGCTACCAGATCCTTGGGCACCCCGATGCCGTCTACGCCTGCGACTATCTGTGGTGGAAGTTCAACCACATGAAGGTCAAGCAGAACATCCCGCGCAGCAGGTTGTGGACTCAGGACCGCGCGGCCGCAGAGCAGTTCCAGCTGGCGCACATCCCGTGGGAAGGTAAGGACGGCCTGGGCAAGCGCGGCCTGCGCGTGAACGGCAACAGTGGCGCCGGAGCGATCAACCTGGCGTACCACTTCGGCGTGCGTCGCATCCTGCTGATCGGCATGGACATGAAGCTTGGCCCGAACGGCGAAAAGCATTGGCACCCCGACCACCCGAAACCGATGGTGCAAGGCCAGCAGTTCGAAGAGTGGCGGCACAAGATGAACGTGCTGGCGGCTGATCTGAAAGCCGAAGGTGTGGAAGTGATCAACTGCACCCCAGGCTCGGCGCTGACGTGCTTCCCGGTGGGTGATCTGGAGCAGGAGCTCGCGAAGTGAGCATCGCCGTCCTCTGCATCCGGCCCGAGCCGTTCTACCGCTGTTCCGCGTTCACGGATGGCCTCAAGCGGCTCGGCTACAGCATCATCCATCGGCAGAACCCGGATCCCCGCGACCGACCGAAGAACCGCGACGATCTGCTGGTGCTATGGAACAAGAAGCGCGGCTACGACGAGACGATGGCGCACCAGTGGGAGAAGCTGGGCGGCACCGCGATCATCGCTGAGAACGGCTACCTGCAGCAGACCGACAAGACTTACTACGCGCTGGCCACGCACGGCCACAACGGTTCGGGTTGGTCGCCGGTCGGCGCCGATGATCGCTTCGCCAAGCTCGGCTTCACGATCAAGCCCCCGCGCGACGGTGGTGAGTACATCCTCGTGCGCGATCAGCGCGGCATTGGTTCGACGCTGATGGCCAGCCCGATGGGGTGGGGCCAGAAGATGGTCGAGGTGCTCAAGCGGCACGCGCCGTTCCCGGTGCGGCTGATGGCGCACCCCGGCGACAAGGGCAAGCTGGAGAAGGATCTGGCGGCCATGGCCGGCGCGCGCAGCGTCGTGATCTGGAGCAGCGCGATCGGCGTGCGCGCGTTGGTCGAGGGCATTCCGGTGCAACACTTCGCACCGCACTGGATCTGCGAGACGTGGGCCAAGGACCGCGAGGTGGCGTTGCAACGCATGGCGCATGCGCAGTGGCACTTCGACGAGATCGCAACCGGTGAGCCGTTCGCACGCATGAAGGCAGAAGGATGGGGGCCGCGATGGCACTGACGCTGTACCCGGTACCGGGCAAAGAGAAGTCCAAGCTGATCTGCAACGCCTTCGCCGCCGGCGCGCCGCGGCACGCCACCGGCGCCGTGTTCTTCGGTACCGAGGGGGTGATGCAGGCCTTTCGTCGTGCGCAGCAAGGCACGTGGTTCTATATTGACAACTCGTATTTTGACCCTCATCGCGGCATCTACTTCCGCGCCACCAAGAACGCGCTGCAGGTAGACCCGACTGGCAAGGCCAGCACCGGCGAGCGCTTCGCCAAGCTGGGCATCACCGTCAAGGACTGGCGGCACAAGCCTGACGGCAAGATCCTCGTGATCCCGCAGTCGGACGACTTCATGAAGTCAACGCTGGGCCGCAAAGGCGACTGGCTGCGCGAGACGGTGGAGAAGCTCAACGCCTGGGGCTATGGGCCGCGCATCCGCGTGCGGCCGTGGCAGCGCGACAAGACCACGGCATACGTCGAACTGCACCGCGATCTGGACGACGCGGCGCTGGTGGTCACGTGGAGTTCCGCCAGCGCGATTACCGCCCTCTACGAGGGCATCCCGGCGATCAGCGAGAGCGGCGCCGCGCACGCGCTGACCGGACCTCTGACGCAAGAGCAAGTTGCCCAGCCGCTGATGCCCGGCATTACCGAGCGCACGCGCTTTCTTGAGATACTTGCCGACGTGCAGTTCACACTTGAAGAGATGCGAAACGGAGTGGCATGGCGATGGCTGGAAAACAACTGAAGGGGTGGTTCTCCACCCCGGGGCGGCCGGGCGACCGCACGCTCGACCAACAACTCAACGGCCTGGATCGGCTGTTCATGGAGGCGCGGGGCAAGACGATCCTTGATGTCGGCGCAGCCGAGGGCCTGATCAGCATCGAACTGGCCAAGGCCGGCGCAGTCGCCGTGCATGGCGTCGAGATCGTGCCGGAGCACGTGAAGGTCGCCAACAAGCTGCGCGGCGACTTGCCGATCACCTTTGAAGTCGGCGACGCCAACGTGTGGCAGCCCAAGCGCAACTACGACATCGTGATCGCACTGGCGCTGCTGCAGAAGGTGCGCAACCCCACGGCCGTGGCGGCACGTTTGGCCGCCTCGGCTATCGACATGGTGGTGCTGCGGTTGCCGCCGGCACACGCACCGACGATCATCGACCCGCGTTCGGGCAACGAGCCGCACCACATCGGCACCGTCATGAAGAACGGCGGCTTCTATCTGGAGCACGCCGGCAACGACGGCGCGTTCGGCGAGTACGTTGCTTACTACCGGAGAAACAAGTGAGCCGTCTCGTTCCGCTCTACCAAGAGATCGCCGCCAAGGACAGTTCCAACTTCGCCGGCCTGTCCGTGCTGCAGCACGCCGACACGCTGAAGAAACTCGCCAACACCTACAAGCCCAAGACTTTGCTCGACTACGGCTGCGGCCGGGGCGACGCCTACCGCAGCCCCCACAAGCTGCACCACCAGATGGGCATCCCACGCTGCAACGTCACGCTCTACGATCCGGCCTTCCGCCGCGACGACATCCTGCCGGCGGGCAAGTTCGACATGGTGATCTGCAGCGACGTGCTGGAACACGTACCGGAGGATGAGGTGGATCAACTCATCGAACGGTTGTTCGGGTACGGTCGCCTGATCGTCTGGGCGTCGGTGTGCTGTCGCCCAGCCAAGAAGACCTTCCCTGACGGCACCAACATGCACGTGACGGTTCAACCCTACGAGTGGTGGGAGCGCAAGTTCGCCGCCTACTCCGAGGCCACGCGCATTCCCTTCGTGCTGGTGGAGACCCCGTAACATGGGCTATGGTGATTGGCTGATGGCGGCGGGCGAAGCTCGGCTCGCGCACGAGAAGACCGGCCGCCCTGTGCTGGTCACCGATCCTGTCGGCACGCCTCAATGGTCCGATGTCTTCGAAGGCAACCCGTACATCCTGCGCAAGCCGTTCGCGGCCGGCGGCTTCGTGCGCGTCATCAGTTCCTCCGGCAACCGTCCCTACATCGCGGCCAAGAGTGCCGGTCGGTGGACATGGAAGCCGTACACGCCGATCTCGGCGGAGATGTTCTTCACCGACGCCGAGCTCGCGTTCGCCGAGCCGCACCGCGGCAAGATCATGGTCGAACCCGGCGGCAAACCGATCGGTCACCAGAACAAGTTGTGGCTCCGCGAACGGTGGCGGGAACTGGTCGGCACGATTCCACTACCCTTCGTGCAGTGTGGCCCTGTCATCGGCACGAAGTGGTTGGAGGGCGCCGAAGCCGTTCCGACCACCACCTTCCGCCAAGCACTGGCAGTGTTGTCGGTCTGCCGTGCGCTGGTGACCACCGAAGGCGGCCTGATGCACGGCGCCGCTGCGGTCGGCACGCCAGCCGTGGTGCTGTGGTCGGAGTTCATCGCACCGAATGTCACCGGCTACAGGCAGCACCACAACATCCGGCATGCCACCCGCACCTGCGGCATGCGCGTCAACTGTCCCTCCTGTCGCAAGTCGATGGAGGCAATCACCGTCCAAGAAGTTGCGGACGCTCTCACGGAGATCCTGAACAATGAAGCAAGAACTGGGCTGGTGGTTCCCTGACCACGAGCAGCACCTGCCGGCGTGGATGCGCAGTCCCAAAGGCTATCTCGTGCTCAACGGCCGCCCGGCCTACCAGGGCAAGAAGCAACAGGCAGCGCTGGCCGCCGTCCGGCAACACCGCACCGCAGTCGACGTGGGTGGACACATCGGCCTGTGGAGCTACAACCTTGCGCATGCTTTCCGGCATGTGCACGCCTTCGAACCGGTCGAGGCTCACCGCGCGTGCTTTGCGCGCAACGTGGAGGCCGCCAACGTCACGTTGCATGCTTGCGCGTTGGGCCGGGAGGAAGGCAGCGTCAGCATCCACACAGCGCCGACCAGCACCGGTGACTCGTGGGTCAAGGGTGGCGGCAACATCCCGATGGTGACGCTCGACAGCCTGCAACTGACCGAGGTCGACTTCATCAAGATCGACTGCGAGGGCTACGAAGAGAACGTGCTGCGCGGCGCCGTCGAGACGATCGAGCGCGACCGGCCCGTCATCATCGTCGAGCAGAAGCGCGACATGGCTACCAGCCGCTTCGGCCTGGAGCCGCTGGGCGCGGTCAAGTTCCTGCAGAGCCTGGGGTACAAGGTCGCGCAGGAGATCAGTGGCGACTACCTGATGGTGCCAGCATGAAGGTCTATATCGGCTACGACGAACGCGAGCACAAGGCTGCCGCGGTGTGCATGAAGACGCTGCTCGACGTGACCCGCGGTGAAATCGACCCGGAGTTCCTCAGCCTCGGCGTGCTGCGATCGCGAGGGCTGCTGACCCGAACCGTCGACCAACGCACGCTGCGCGAGTACGACCTCGTGAGCAACGCGCACTACAGCACGCGGTTCAACATCGCGCGCTTCCTCGTGCCCATCCTGTGCCAAGGTGGCATGGCCCTCTTCGTGGACTGCGATATGGTCTTCGAACGCGATCCGCGCGAGATGCTGCGCGAGGTGCCGTCCCGGCTGCCGCTGAGCGTGGTCAAACACGAGCACGAGCCGACGCGCTCCGTGAAGATGATGGAGCAAGCCCAGAACGCCTACCCCCGCAAGAACTGGTCGAGCGTGATGCTCTTCAACTGCGACCACCCGGCCAACCGGCGCCTGTCGCTGTGGGACGTGAACCACCGCACCCGGCAGGAACTCCACAGCCTCTACTGGCTGCACGACGACGAGATCGGTTCGCTCGACCCGGCCTGGAACTGGCTTGTGAACGAGCAGCCCAAGCCCGACAATCTCGGCATCGCGCACTTCACCAACGGCGGCCCGTTCAACGACGGCTGGCCGGGTGCCGAGCACGATGATCTGTGGCTCAAGCACGCGGGCGGCTGATGCGGGTCGAGCACCTGCATCCTGGGCTGCCGCGCACGATCGGCACGCACCCCAAGGCCCGGGGGATCGTTTCGGCAGCCGACATCTTCGTAACCGGCGGCGCGCGACTGCGGCTCAAGGCAGTTGTGTTTGAACGGCAGCGTGATCTGCGCCACTTCTGGAAGCACGTGCTCGGTCGCGATACCCTCGGGCCGAAGTGCCTCGGCGCCGTGAATGGACTCGGCTACGAGCGGATTGACGTTGCAGGCGGCCGCGAGCGTTCAACCCTGGTGTGCGACCCGCGCTACTTCGCGATCATGGGTCTGGTGCTGGGCCACCTCAACATGGAGATCGTGACGCACGAGTCTGTGCACGCGGCCTTCGCCTACGCTCGCCGGCATCGCAAGGATCTGTGGTGCGACCCCGGCGAGCTGGAAGAGGAAGCGGTCTGCTACCCCGCCGGCATCATCGCCAAGCGCATCAACGCTTGGTTGCACGACGAAGGCTTGTACGAAGGCTTGTACGAACAAAAAGGCCGCCCGTAGGCGGCCTTGTCGCTGCTCAGACGTGCTCAACCTGCGGCCAGCCGATCGACAGCGGCGAGCGCTTCGGCCTTCGCCGCGGCGAGCTCTTCGTCGGTCACGTCACGCCCCTCGGCCTGCGCCTTGGCGATCGCGAGTTGGTAGGTCTGCAGCTGCGTGAGCAGTTGCAGCGAGAGGCCCACGAGGGCGGCTGCGTTCATGGCGTCGTTCCTTTCGTTGCCAGGTAGGCTTGAAGTGCGGTCAACACGGTAATCGTGGCCGTCAGCTTGTCACCGCCGGCCTGCGGGTTGGTCTTGTAGGTCAGCACGGCCAGATCAATGCCGGCCTCGGCGCTGCGCAGCGTGGAGACCACGTTGTCGCGGTCGGCATCGCTCAGCTTGCCGGCCGCGCGCAGCGTGCTGGCGCTGTTGGCGACGGCCGTGACGGTGCTGTGCGCAGCGAGCACCTTCTGATTGAACGTGGCTGGTGCTTGCACACCCAGGCTGGTGCACGCGGCCAGCACGAAGGCCAGCACGAGTGCGAAGTAGAGGTTGAGTCGTTTCACGGGGATCCTTTCACAAGCTCATGAGGTTGGACGCGATACGGTTGGCCCACCCGCGTCCGAAGGCGGGCCACGTCGGCAAGCTGGCCATGAAGGCCAGCCGTTGAGCATTGAAGCGCACCGCAATGCGCATCGGGTCAACGCTTTGTACGGCCTGCAGCGTCAACGGCCCGAGCACGCCGTCAGGCGTCTCACCGACCGTGCGCTGGAGCGTGCGGATCGTCGCCTTGACGCCCGAGTTGACGGCCATGTCAAACAGGTCGAAGCGGATGCCGGCAGGCACTGCGTCACAACCCGCCGGGCCCCAGAAGTCGCGCAGGTAGATTTGCTTGGCGCGGCCCAGCGTCAGGTTCTTGATGTCCTCGCCGGGGTAGCTGCGCTTGCTGATGCCGTACTTCGTCTCGCCTCCGGGATCGCGCGAATCCGCTACATAGCCACCCTCGTGCCCAAGCAGCCGTTCGAAGGCTTCGTCGAAGTTCACTGCGGCGCCTTCGCCTTGAGCACATCGGCCGCGTTGAGGATCGCGGCGATCTCTGCGGCGGTCAGCGGCACCATCACAGTTGCCGGAGTGTCAGGCACCACCGGCGCGGCAGGCGGTGCCGTCAGGCTGGCCGTGCCGATCACCGGTTCGTTGACGGGGGCCGGCGGTACCGGATCGGGCTTGGTTTGCGAGATCACGCGTGCCGCGTAGAAGGCCACGAAGGCGAGGATCGGCGAGTAGTATTTCAGCGCAGGCCACTGGGCCAGGATCTGCTGTTGTTGCTCGACCGGCAGCTGAATCCAGTAGCCGGCTGCGACGCTGATGAGCCCCGCCACCCAGACGGAGTACAGCTTGAGCGAGTTGGCAATGTTCTCGGCGGTGGTTGCCATGGCGAGAAACCCTTTCACGGTTTGAGCCCTTGCAGGCGGACTTCGATAGCGGACAGCCGTGATTGGAGGTCCGCGATCCTGATGTCGTGCTCCAGATCCTTGAGATCCTTGCTGCCGAGCGTGGCCCGCAGCTTCTCGATCTCCACGGTGGTTTTCGCTTGCGCGTCCACCACCGCGTTCAGTTGGTAGTACATCATCGCTGCCTGCACGATGAGTGCGAACACGATGCCGATGAGCCACGGCAGAGGGATGTCGCGAGACACCCTGAGCCCGGGGGGATCTTCGTGGCGAGTGTGTGCCATTGGCGGCTCCCGGTCCTGCGTCTCTTGGTTGTTCATCGTCCCGTCTCCGCTTCGGTGAGTGAACCCCCACCTTCGGGGCGGTTCTTGATCATCGTCGGCGAGCGCTGCACACCGGTGTTCTTCTCTGGGTCCAGCATCTCGTTGAGAGCCTTGAGCAACGCAGAGTCGGAGCGGATGCCCACAGTTCCCTTCACGTGCTCGATCATCTCACGCATCCACTGGCGGGCCTGCGCACGCCAGCTGCCTCGGCCGGTGAACCGCTCGTGCATGATGCGTGCGCCGTTCACGGCCCAGTATTCTGTGGGGTTCACGTACTGGTAGTCACTCTCGGCCAGCACCCCTTCCTTGAACGCGCGCTCCACCGTGTCCAGCGCGGTCATGTCGTTGCTGGAGACCCGGTTCAACGCCTCCATCGCCGCGCGGCGTTCTGGCGTAGCGCCTTCCATCTCGACCTTCAGTGCACGTTGCCAGGCACGGTAGATGCCCTGCTGCACAGCCTCCGGCATCATGCGCTCGGCGTGGTGCAGGATCTCGTGCATCGCGGTCTGCGGGTTGTCGTTGCCTTGGAACAGCTTGGCGATCCGCGTGGCCGAGTTGTAAGACCCGTGGGCTGGTGAACCTTCCTCGGGCCGCAGCACCTCCACCCGCAGGCCGCGGGCCAGGTTCTCGTTGCGGTCGAGAGCCCACAGCGCTAGGCTGGCGCCATCCTTGTCGAGCGTGCCTTCGGCGATGCCGCGCTCCAGCGCGCGGCGCACCTGACGGCGGCCGCGCGGGCTGGGCGCCGGGGGCGGCGCAGCGCGCTCGGCGGCGCGTTGCTGGAGATCCAGCAGGCCGGCGTCAATCTTCGGGAAGTCCAGACTCAGCGCTTCTTCGCCGCCTTTCGGGGCTTGGGCGCTGGTGCCACCACCTTCTTGTACGCCTTCTTGACCGGCTTCTTTCCGTACACCGTCGGTGCCCACTGGCTCGCTGGCAGCGTCATTCGCCTTCTCCTGTTTCTTGGCCGGCGCGATCGCGTCGGCGCGCTTGATCATGGCGGCCTTGATCTCCGGATCGGTCTCCGCCGCGGCGGCCGCGCGAAGCTCATCGGCGGCGGCCTGCTTTTGCGCCTCGACGGCGCGCTTCTTGGCGATCTCCTGGCGGATCTTGGCGACCTCGGGGTGTTCCTTCACCTCCGGTGCTGGCTTGACGGTCTCGGGCGTGATCTCCGTGGCCTCGCCGACCGGGATAGGCTCGTCGGGCATCTCCGGCGCCGGCTTCACGTTCTCGGGCCGGATCTCGGTGGCCTCGCCCACCGGCACCGGTTCCGCGCGCTCTGCCGCGGCCGCGCGCTCGACGGTGGCCATGCCCTGCTGCCGGCGCGCCTCGATGGCGCCCGGCGTCACCATGGCGGCGTTGTCGGCGGCCGTGGCAGCCGACTCGGCCGGGCCGCCCACGGTCAGCGTGCCGGGCAGATCCGGACGGCCGGGCACGGCCGGGATCTGCTGGCCGGCGCGCTCGGTCAGCGCAGCGCGCGGGCCGGTAGTCGGGGCTTCCTCGCCCAGCGCCGGCACCAAGCCGGGCTCGACAGCTTCGAACGGCGCGGCGCCGGGCGCCGGGGCGCCTTGCACCGGTGCGGCGCCAGGCGCCGTCTCCCACTCGGGGGTCAGGTCGCCGAGCGGGTTGGCCGGGGCCGGGCCGCCGCGCTGCGGTACATCTTCGAAGCCTTGGCCCAGCGTCGGCTCGGCCGGCGGTGCGGGTCGCGCTTCCGGGGTCTCCGCGCGCCGGCGCTTCTGCGCCTCGATCAGCTTCTTGGCCACCTTCGGGCCGAAGACGTTGTAGAGCAGCGCCGCAGGATAGGTGGCGCCGATCTTTGACGCCTCCACGACATCGGTGAGCGCCTTCCAGACCATGTTGCGCTCGGCGGTGTTGGACGAGCCTACGTCCTTCAGGAACTCCTGCCCGATGCGAGCGTAGTCGCCCAGGTCACCGGCCTTGCCGCGCGCCATGCGTCGCTTGCCCGCCTTGGTGCTGGTCACCGCGGCCATCAGCGCCTGCGGGTTGATGACGCCATCCGGCGACTTGGCCACCAACGGCTCGATGACCGTGCTGATGGCGTAGCGACGGCGCGCGTCGGCCAGCGCCGTGAGGTCACCTTCGCTTGCGACCTCGGACAGTGCCTGATCAAGCCGGTTCACGTAATTGCCGAGTGCAGTCTTCAAGTCGCCGTTCGGCGTGCCGCGGATCTGCGCTTGGGCCTCGCTGCGCAGCTTGCGAAGCGTCTCGCCAGGGACCACGCCGCCGTTCTGGTCGGCGACGGTCTTGAGGTCGTCCACGTAGTCGCGCAGCACCGACTGCACGTCGGGCGTCTGCTTCTTGAACAGGTCCGACGTGTCGCCCACTACTTCCAGCGGCACCTCATAGCGGGCCATGATGCCGCCGATCTCGCCGCCGGCCTTGTCCTGCATGCCTGCGAAGACATCCGGCGTGAGCGCGGTGGCATCCGACTCCGGATCGATCGCCCGCGCAATCGCGTTCGTGAACGCCTCTTGCCGCTTCATGCGCTTCGATCCGGCGCCCGGTACCGTCTCGGCGTACTCGCCGGCCAACTTCACGGCCTTGCTGTCCGACAGCTGGTGCAGGTTGATCGGGATGCCCTCGGCCACCGCCTTCTCGGCCAACGCCGCCTTCTGCGGGCTCAGCCGCGGCGTGGCGGCCTCCATCGCCGCATCGCCGACAGCGCGTGCGGTGTCAC